>Ga0302309_10000097_pt1 | contig 119387 bp, 83 predicted proteins | sample III_Palsa_N1_1_FD_200453 | JGI IMG/M metagenome (GOLD analysis project Ga0302309, IMG submission 200453) | Peat permafrost microbial communities from Stordalen Mire near Abisko, Sweden - III_Palsa_N1_1 | ecosystem: Environmental > Terrestrial > Soil > Palsa > Peat permafrost | place: Sweden...
AGGCATTGATAGATGAAGCCGTCGCGGTAGCAAAAACAACTGACGTAGCCATTTTATGTATCGGTTCCAACCGCGAATATGAAAGCGAGGGGCACGACCGCAAAAACCTCACGCTGCCTTTCGGCGAGCAGGCGCTGGTTGATGCGGTTACCGCAGCCAATCCAAAAACGGTAATTGTAATTATGGCAGGCGCACCTTACGATTTGAATGAGATCAAAAAATCAAACCATACTATTGTATGGTCGTGGTTTAACGGCTCGGAAGCAGGCGATGCGCTGGCCGACGTATTAACGGGCGTTGTAAATCCATCCGGGAAATTGCCTTTTACCTTCCCGGTTTCATTGCATGATTCGCCTGCTTTTGCTTTAAATACCTATCCTTCAAAAGATCTTACTGCCGATTATAAAGAAGGGATACTGGTAGGCTATCGCTGGTACGATACCAAAAAAATTGAGCCGCTTTATTGTTTCGGATACGGTTTGTCGTATACTAATTTTATGTATTCCCATCTGAAAACGGATAAAAAGACATATAAAAAGGCTGATAAAATAAATATAATGGTTAGTGTAAAAAACACCGGCTCGATGGCAGGAAAGGAAACAGTACAGTTTTATATAAGCAAAGACGGTTCGGCAGTTGAAAGGCCCGAAAAAGAATTGAAAGCGTTTAAAAAGGTTCTTATTAAAGCGGGCAAAGTATCGGCAGTAGCCTTAAATATTAATGTGGCTGACTTAGCTTATTTTGATGATAAAACCGGTAAATGGATAGTTGAACCGGGCAAATATAAACTGATGGCAGGTTCGTCATCAAGGGATATAAGGCAGGTGGCGGATTTTACGGTTGCTAATTAAGGCTGTATAATATTTGCCTCTATTACCTCTGCGTTCCTGTCTCAGTGACCTCTGCGGTAAAAATTTAACCACGGAGGTCGCAAAGAAGGCACAGAGAAACACAGAGCTCGTATGGTGTAGAATATAGGCTTGTACTTTCTGTTATTTATCGCCGTTTTATACCAATTATAGTACCTTAGCGTACAAACCAATTATGAACCGGGCGTATTAATTTTTCAGACCAAATGCATGTAAAACATTACATACTGTTGCTGCTTGTTATTTTTATCAGTCCGGGGCTTTATGCGCAAAATAATCGGTATCAATTCTTGCACCTCGATATTACCAATGGCCTGTCGCACAACCAGGTTAACTGTATTTATAAAGATGCGCAGGGGTTTATGTGGTTCGGCACCATGTCGGGCCTTAACCGTTATGATGGCTATACATTTAAGATATTCCGGCATGAGGCCAACAACCCCAAGTCAATTATCGACGATTATATATCCAGCATTTCCGAAGGCCCCGGCAAATGCCTTTGGATAGAAACACGCAACGGTTTTTCGATATATGACCCGGCAACCGGGCAATTCAACAACAATGTACAGGCTGTACAGCGGTCGCTGAAGTTGCCTGATACGACCGTTACAAAGATTGAAAAAGACAGTAAAGGAAATTACTGGTTTATGTACACGCACCTGGGCGTATATGTTTATAATTCATCAAACGGGCAAATACGTCATTATAGTAACAAACCAGGTTCGGCTGTAATATTGCATAACAACGACGTGGCTTCCATGGCCGAAGATTCAAATGGCAATATATGGCTGGTATATAACGACGGCTTTTTTGAAATGCTCGATATCCGCCTCAATAGGATCAGCAATCGTATAGATCTTTTAAATAAAGCCGGGCATAACCAAAACAGGTTTTATTCGGTAACTATTGATAGCGATAATGACGTGTGGCTGTATGCTACTAATGCCGATATTGGCTTATATCTTTATTCGCCTGCCGCAAATACATTCCGGCATATCGACAATCAATCAGTTGGTTCAAGGTTAAATACAAACGTTATTAATAACGTGGTACAGGCCGACGATGGCTTGATATGGATAGCAACCGACCACGGCGGAATAAATATACTCGATAAAAAAACTTCCAAAATTACTTACCTGCTTAACCGCGAAGACGATGATAAATCGCTGCGGCAAAACAGCCTCAACCTATATAAAGATAACACCGGTATTATGTGGGCCGGTACATTTAAAGAGGGGATAAGCTATTATCACAAAAATATTATCCGGTTCCCGCTGTACAGTCATTTTGCATCCGACCCGAACAGTTTGAGCTTTGAGGACGTTGACAAGTTTGCCGAAGATAAAACCGGGAACCTGTGGATAGGCACCAATGGCGGCGGGCTGATATATTTTAACCGGAAAACCGGCAAATACACGCAATATAAGCACAATCCTGCCAATAATAACAGTCTGGCTAACGACATCATTGTAAGCCTGTGCATCGACCATAACCAGGGCCTGTGGATAGGCACCTACTTCGGTGGTCTTGATAAGTTCGATGGCAAAACATTCACTCATTATGTGCATAACGATGCTGTGCCGGGTAGTATTTCAGATAACAGGATATGGAGCTTAATGGAAGATGATTCGCACCGGCTTTGGGTAGGCACGTTTGCAGGTGGAGTAAGCATTTTTAACCCCGAAAAGCAAATATTTTACAGTCCTTTTAAACCAACTGATATATGGTCGCCTTATGTATCATCTATTTTTGAAGATAGAGATGGCAATATATGGATAGGCGGTTATATGGGCGTGGCGGTGGTGAGGAAGAAAGATAACCGCATTATCCATTACAGGCATCTTGAAGGCACACCTAACAGCCTTGTTGCCGATAACGTAAACAGCATTACACAAGACAGCCGGGGTTTAATATGGATAGCCACCCGCGACGGCCTGAGCATACTTAACCCTAATACCAATAAATTCACCTCGCTGCTAAAAGAGAGTGGCTTGCCCGACAACTCCATATTAAATGTATTAGAGGATAACAGCGGGATAATGTGGCTCAGCACATCGGGCGGCCTATGCCGTATTACTTTAACAGGAACAGCCAATAATTACAGTTACCAGTGCAAAAACTTTGATGAAGGAGATGGTTTGCAGGGACGCGAATTTAATATGAATGCCGCCTTAAAAACCAGCAAAGATGAACTGATTTTCGGTGGCGGCCATGGCTTTAATATTTTCGATCCGGCGGCTATACAACCAAATATTACACGGCCAAACCTGGTTTTTACCGATTTTCAGTTATTTAATAAAACTGTAGAGGCCGGAGTGCCTGTAAACGGGCATGTTATATTGGCAAAGTCTATCCCGGCTACAAATTCCATTACGCTCAACCATAGCGACAATGTGTTTACCATTGAGTTTGCAATGCTCAACTACTTTAACCCCAGCAAGGTAAAGTACCAATACATGCTGGAGAATTTTGATAAAGACTGGCTTTCGGCCGATAATGTAACGCGTAAAGCCACCTATACAAATATTGATGGCGGCGATTACACCTTTAAGGTACGTGCCTCAAATTCCGACGGTGCGTGGAACCCGGCTTACATCAGCCTGAAAATTCATGTGCGCCCGCCATTCTGGAAAACGCCTGTTGCCTATATTATTTACGTATTGATAGTAGCCGGCATTCTTTTATTGATACGGAACAGGGGCATACAAAAGATAAAAAGACAGTTTGCCATAGAACAGGAGAAAAAAGAAACCCAGCTGATTATTGAGCAGGAGCGGCAGGAAATTGAGCGCATGCATGAAATAGATAGGCTGAAAACAAAGTTTCTCACCAACGTAAGCCACGAGTTTCGTACGCCATTGTCGCTTATTATGGCCCCGGTTGATAAAATGCTTCACCAGACTACCGGTACCGATGAAAAGCAGCAGTTGAACATGATCAGGAAAAATGCAAGGCGTTTGCTGAACCTGGTAAACCAACTGCTTGACTTCCGTAAAATGGAAGCGCATGAGTTAAAGCTGAATATGCAGCCGGGCGATATTGTTAAATTTATTAAGGAAATAAGCCTTTCATTTGGTGATATAGCGCAGGAAAAATCCATAAGCTTTGCGTTTGATAGCGATATCGATAGTCTAAAGATCAGCTTCGACCACGATAAGATAGAACGGATATTGTTCAACCTGTTATCAAACGCTTTTAAGTTTACTTCGCCCGGTGGAAATGTGGCCGTACTGCTGAACCTCATCAATAAAGAAGGACTCACTTCTTTCCTCGAAATTAAGGTGATCGATACGGGCATTGGCATACCCGAAGATAAACAAAAACGCATTTTCGACCGGTTCTTTCAGAATGATCTCCCGGCTTCCGTGATCAACCAGGGGAGCGGCATCGGGTTGTCTATTACAAAAGAATTTGTGAGCATGCACCAGGGCGAAATTTTTGTAGAAAGTGAGCCCGACCGGGGAAGCTGCTTCATAATCCACTTGCCGGTATTGGTGGATGACAGCCATGGGGCTGAATATATTGAGGATGACGACAGTGAAGCAATAAATATTTCACCTGCTGCCGGGGTGGATAGAAGTCAAACGTCAGAAGACAAGAAAAAAACTGTTTTGCTGGTTGATGACAACGACGATTTCAGGTTTTACCTGAAAGATAACCTAAAAGACATTTTTTACATTATAGAAGCAGCCAACGGTAAGGAAGGCTGGCAAAAAGCCCTGGCGCTGCATCCTGATATTATGGTGAGCGACATAACCATGCCCGAAATGAATGGAAAAGACCTCTGCATAAAAATCAAAAACGATAGCCGTACCTCGCACATCCCAGTGATATTGCTCACCGCGCTTACCGGTGAGGAAGAAGAGCTGAAAAGCCTCGAGATCGGCGCTAATGATTACATGACCAAGCCATTCAATTTCGAGATACTCGTTTCAAAAATAAAAAATCTGCTGGCATTGCAGGCCACATTTAAGAAAACCTACACCCGCCAGGTCGACTACCAGTTAAACGAGCCTGCCATACCTTCGGCAGACGAAAAGTTTGTAAAAGACATTATCGGTTATATAAATGACAATATGCTTAACCCATCATTGTCAGTAAACGAGCTGAGCAAACACATGGGTATGAACCGTAACACGCTTTACAAAAAACTGCTAACGGTAACCGGCAAATCGCCTGTTGAATACATCCGCTTACTACGGCTAAGGAAAGCCGCGCATCTGCTTGAGCACAGCCAGATGAATATTGCAGAGGTGTCATACGAGGTGGGCTTTAATACGCCGCAGTATTTTGCTAAATCATTTAAAGAAGAATATAACATGCTGCCCTCGGAGTTTGTAGCGCAAAAACGCAAAACAAGCCACGTGCGGATCGATATAACCTGATCTAATTCATTTGTTTACCAGCTACTTATACCTATATAAACATTTGTTACATTCTTAATTACAAATGTGAACAGGCTGTAACCCTGCGCCTGATACCTTCATCCCCAAGATGGTTGCGAAGGTCTGATAATTAAGGAACTCACCAACCGGAACTTTTTTATAAACCACAAAATACTATATGTTAAAAATTTACCTGGGAAAAAAAGCAGGCAGCTTATGCGCACTTTTTTTTGTACTGGCTTGTACGCTAAACGTTAATGCGGCAGTAAAAAGCTTTAGAGCTGATGCAGATGGCGTACTGTTTAAACTGGATAAAGGCCTGATGAAGGTGAAAATATGCAGTGCCGATATTGTAGAAGTAAAGTACACGGTTTTTGATGCCTTTGATAACAAAGAATCATTGGTTGTGAATAACCATTGGGCGCATCAACCGGTATTTTCGGTAAAAGATGAAGGAACACGCATTCTGATTATAACTTCCAGGTTACAGGTAGTTATAGATAAAGCGACTGATGCAGTTAGTTATTTTACAAAAGATGGTTTGTTGATTACTGCGGAGGATGGTGCGAATGGCAAAAGCATGTACCCGGCAACTATTGCAGGCATTAACACTTATAGCTGCGCCACCAAATTTGTATCCCCGGCAGATGAAGCGCTTTTTGGGCTTGGCTGTCACCCGGTAGATTCATTATCCATCAATTATAAAGGCCGGAACCAGGATATGGCGATCAAATACATGACAGGAGCCATACCTGTGTTGTTATCCACAAAGGGCTATGGATTGATGTGGGATAATTACTCTGCCTCTAACTTTTATGGTGCTGAAGATAACAATACACGCTTTAAATATGTATCGGAAAGCTCCAAACAGGTTGATTACTATTTCTTTTATGGCCCTGGCTTCGATCATATCATCAACCTGTACCGCACGGCCACCGGCACAGCGCCGATGTTCCCTAAATGGGCATTTGGTTTATTCCAGTCGCAGGATAGGTATATGAGCCAGGATGAAATACTTTCAGTAAAGAATAACTACCGTAATAATCACATCCCGGTGGATGTTATTGTACAGGACTGGTATTACTGGGACCCGCTGCCTATCGGTTCGCACATCATGAACCCGGCAAGATACCCTGATCCGAAAGCTATGCTAAACGAGCTGCACCAGGCGCATGTTCATGGCATGATATCCATTTGGCCGGTGTTTGGTAAAGGGACGCCTAATTATGATGCCCTGCAAAAAATAGGCGGAATAACCGATATTACCTGGAACAACATTGTAACACACACCTTTGATAGTTATTACGATGCCCATAATCCTGCCGCAAGGGCGCTTTACTGGCAACAGGCCCGCGACAGCCTTATAAAACGTTACAATTGGGATGCCTGGTGGGTTGACCAATGTGAACCCGACAATGGCCTGTTGCTGGATGCCCGGCGCCAAAGCAACTTTTGGATAGGGAAGGGGATCGATTATTTTAACACCTTTTCACTCGAGCATTCAACCGGGCTTTATACCGGCTGGCGCAGGGATATACCGCAAAAGCGCGCGTTTTTCCTCATCAGGCAATCATTTGCAGGTGAGCAGAGAAATGCGGCAACACTATGGTCGTCAGACATTACCTGCACATTCGAGTCGTACAAGAGGCAAATTCCACAAGCTATTAATGCCTGTGCTTCAGGCATACCGTACTGGACATCTGACATCGGCGGTTATCACCTCAACTGGATGTCGCCCGATTGGTCGAAGCCAGAAAACCGTGAATTATTTACCCGCTGGTTCCAGTTTGGCTCATTTTCGCCTATATTCAGGATACATGGCAAAGGCGAAAGGGCGCTATTCTCTAATAACTGGGATGCTAATACCAAAGCCATATTATTAAAATACGATAAGCTGCGTTATCGCCTGCTACCTTACATTTATTCGCTTGCCGGGCGTGTAACACAAGATAATTATACCATCCTGCGTTCACTGGCATTTGATTTTCCGGCTGATAAAGAAATTTACAATATCCCGGATCAATATATGTTTGGCCCTGCATTTATGGTTAGCCCTGTAACGGCACAGCTCTATACAGGCAGCGATCCGTCAGTCGCCAAAACCCGCCAGGTTTACCTGCCCAAAGCCTCAAAATGGTATGATTTCTGGACCGGGCAATTATATAATGGCGGCCAAAAGATTGATGCGGCCGCACCAATCGATATCCTTCCTTTATATATAAAAGCAGGTTCTATTATTCCGATGGGCCCGGACATGGAATATGCTACACAAAAACCTGATGATACCCTCGAACTGCGTGTATATCCGGGCGCGAATGGAAAATTTGAATATTATTCAGATGCGAACGACACCTATGATTATGAAAAGGGCCGATTTGCAACCTTCACTTTCAAATGGAATGATGCAGCCCGCACCCTTTCAATAACAGGTACTAAAGGCAGTTTTCCGGGCATGGTTAAGCAACGGGTTATAAAAGTTGTGCTGGTTAGCAAAGGACACGGCGCAGGTAGCAGTTTTGAAACCCAACCCAACAAAACCATAACCTACCAGGGTAAAGCATTAACCGTTAAAATATAATATCGTGCTATTTTTTTATATAATATATTGATAATCAAATATTTAATAGTATATAAACATTACTTACATTAAAAATTACAAATGTTACACCTTTATAAAACCAGCGTATCTACCTTCATTTCCAGAAAAATAAAGCCGGTATGTCTATTTACCGCGATTGACCAATTATTAGTTTTCACCTTTAATTTAAGCGGTATACCGTTGTTAAAATTTATGAATGTAATATTGACAGATATAAACAATAATTACGTCGGTCAGGCAATCGATTGCAGAATAACTACTGCGTCGAAATTACAATATAAACAGGAACGCGGTATCCATTTATCATTAACCAATCAATTATGAATTAACAAAGTAACTCCACCAACCAACCACCAACCAATTATTTATCATTAACCAATTTAAATTCCTGTTTAGTATGGAAAGAAATTTACGAAAGAAACTTATATACACCTTTTTGCTTTTTACAGCAATATTGCTGTATGGCTTGCCCGGTTATGCACAAACCATCCGGGTGAGCGGCAAAGTAACAGGCGCCGACGACGGTCAGCCGGTATCGGGCGCAACGGTGAAAATTAAAAATTCAACAAAAGGCACCGTATCCAATTCAAACGGCGATTATGCAATTGTTGCACAACCCAACGATATATTGGTATTCAGTATCCTTGGTTATACCACGCAAGAGGTTCCTGTTAATAGCAAAAACAGCCTGGATATCAAACTTGCTGTTTCCAACAAATCGCTTGATGAAGTAGTTGTTATCGGCTACGGTACCAGCCGGCGTAAGGACCTAACCGGTTCCATCGGTTCGGTATCGGCTGCCGACATTGAAAAAACCGTCTCCACAACGTTCGACCAGGCGTTGCAGGGCAAAGTGGCCGGTGTTACAGTAACACAAAATACCGGGCAGCCGGGTGGTGCGGTAAGCATACAGGTACGTGGTTTGGGCTCGTTAAATGCAGGCACCGACCCGTTATATGTTATCGATGGCGTGATCATTCCACCCAATCAGCCATCATCCACACAGGGTATTTATATGGGTAACAGCAATACCGGCGATAACCCTTTAGCTACCATTAACCCTAATGACATTGCCAGTATAGATGTGTTGAAAGATGCTTCTGCCATTGCTATTTATGGTTCGCAAGGCAGCAACGGTGTAATCATCGTTACCACCAAGCGCGGTAAAAAAGGTGCGCCTAAAGTAAGTTTTGATACTTACTATGGTGTTCAGCAGGTATCAAAATATTTGCCTATGATGAATTTGCAACAATATGCCGAATTTGAAAATGCAAAAGATGCCGTTACAGGCGCAACACCCGATCCTGATTTTGCTAACCCATCTTACTTAGGCCAGGGTACCAACTGGCAAAAAGATATATTCAGGAGGGCTGGTATGAGCAACAATAACCTATCCGTATCAGGTGGTGACGACAGGACAGATTATTTTATTGCCGGCAGTTTTTTCACACAAGATGGTACAGTTATAAGCTCCAATTTTAAACGCACCTCGTTAAAGATCAACCTGGATAATAAAACTACCGATTGGTTAAAAATAGGGACCAGCTTAACTTTCTCAGGCGTTAGCCAAAATGTGAATGCAAGCGTTTACAATTTAATAAACGAAGCGCTCAGCCTGCCGCCGGACGTTTCGCCATATAACCCTGATGGAAGTATCGGCGCCATACCGGTACCCGGGCAAACCGTACCTAACAGCGGAAATCCTAACCCTGTTGCGGCAGCGGCCATCAACACCAATCATATCGAACGTACACAGGCTTATGGCAATGTTTATGGCGATATTACCTTTACCAAAGACCTGAAACTGCACAATGAAGTTACCGGTAACTATGATTATGGCAACATTAACCAGTTTTACCCAACATTTGTGGTGAATGGTTTATTACAGCCCATTAACAGTGCCGAGGTTACTGCAACGAACAATAAAAGCTATACCATACGTGATTATTTAAGTTATGACCATTATGCGGCTAACTTTAATGTTAACGCCACCGCAGGCCACGAAGCAAGCTGGGGTACTTATACCTATTTGCAGGGCGGCCGCGAAGGCTTCTTCGCCAATAACCCGCAAGACCTGGATTTAGGCAGCACCGTAGCTACAACTACTGCAACGGCGCCAACAAACTCCGGCGGTTCAAGCACTTATGCAAATGAGGCTTACCTGGCGCGTGTAAATGTGGGCTATGCTTATAAATATAACCTTACCGCTACTTATCGTTACGATTATAACTCAAACTTTAACCCCGGCGGCAACGATCAACCAAACGACCGTTGGGTTGGTACTTACGCCTTTGGCGGGTCGTGGAATGCAGAAAAGGAGGACTTTCTTAAAGATGTTAAGCAGATCGACCAGTTAAAATTCAGGCTTGGATACGGTCTTACCAATAATGCCAACCTGCCGCCATTTACTTATGGTTCGTCTATCGGCTTAAGTACAGTTGGCTTAGGCCAGGGGGCATATCCTTTAAACATTGCCAACGATAATGTAAAATGGGAAACAACCAAAAGTATTGACGCAGGCCTCGACCTGAGCTTGTTTAAAAATCGCATACAGCTTACCGCTGATGTGTATGATCGTAAAACCAATAACCTGCTGTTGCAGGACCCGCTGAACGGGTATGCCGGCACCAACGGTAGCGGTGCGGGTGGGGCCGGTGAATCGCTCGCTGCCCCATGGATCAACGCAGGTTCGATACAAAATAAAGGCATCGAGCTGGCGCTGAACACGCAAAATATCAAAAGCAAGAATTTTACCTGGACTACCGGCCTTATCTTTTCATTAGACCGTAACAAGATACTGTCGCTGGTTAATGATAACCAGGCGCTTTACGGCAGGATAAATAATGACGGTGTTGTAGTTAGCCGTACAGCTGTAGGCAGTTCAATAGGCGATTTCTATGGCTATGTATCTGACGGCGTTTATAAAAATGCTGCCGACCTTGCTGCATCGCCTAAACTTAACGGAACCGGTTTGGTTGCACAGGTAGGTGATACCAAATATGTAGATATAAACCATTTAGGTGTGATTGATTCAAGGGATGAAACAGACCTGGGCTCTCCGCTGCCAAAGTTCACTTACGGTATCAACAACGTATTCACTTACAAATCGGTTGATCTTACTGTCTTCTTTACCGGTAGCTATGGCAACAAAATATTAAATTATAACGAGGTTTTATACGAAGACCCTAACAGCGAAACAACCGGCGAATTTCAAGGGCTGATTAATTATGCACGTGTGGCAACCAATGCAAGCGGCGCATATGTTACCAACCCGAATACCGTGATACCGGGCTTCCGTTCCGATGGCGACCCCGATGAGAATATCATCTCATCAAGGTTTATCCAGAGCGGTTCTTATTTGCGCCTTAAAAACCTTGCATTAGGTTATACCTTCAACCCGCAGGTTGTGCGCACTTTGCATATCCATTCGCTAAGGGTTTATTCAAACGTTGCAAACCTGTTTACCATAACCAAATACATTGGCTACGATCCTGAAGTTGGGGCCAGTACGCCAAATCAATCAGGTTACGGAAGCAATGCATTAACGGAAGGCGTTGATTGGGGCAGGTATCCATCAGCGCGTATTTATACATTAGGATTAGTTGTGGGACTGTAATAAATTTAAAAAACAGAGTGATATGAAACACGTTGTAAAAACACTTACCATCATTTTACTTGCTGTGCTGGTTTTAAACTCATGCAGTAAGGATTTTAATAGCAAAGGTATTCCAACCAACAAGCTTGTTGCCAATACCTTTTATCAGAATACAGCCGAATTAAGAGCGGCGACCGCCAATTTATACACTACGCCGTGGTGGGCGTTTAATGAAAACCCGCAGGCCGATTTTATTGTGTTTGTGGGCGATGTAATGTCGGGCAATGCAGTAGCAGGAAACGCCTATGGTCCTCCGTTTACAAATTTTAATGTAACCAGCGGCTATGAAGGGCTTGATTTCGGCTGGGAATCATTATACGATGTGATCGGGCAGTCAAATACTACCATGATTAATATCAATAACTACGCGCCGGCATCATTAGGGACAGCTAAAACCCGTGCGCTTGGCGAAACAAAGTTTATGCGTGGCATAGCCTATTTTTACCTTACACAGCTTTGGGGCCCGGTGCCGATTATTACAAACAGTGCCGATGTAGTGAAAAACCCTATACTGCACACCAATACCCAAAGTGATGTTTACAAATTCATTATTGGTGATTTGACTTATGCTGCGCAGAATTTACCTGCCAGCGACGATGCAGGCCGTGTTACCAAATGGTCGGCAGAAGGGCTTTTAGCTAAGGTATATCTCACCCGCTCGGGCATTTCGGGCACACGCTCACAGGCCGACCTTGATAGTGCTCAATATTGGGCAAAAGATGTTGTGCAAAATAGCGGCCTTGCTTTGTTCCCTAACTTTTACAATGCCTTCTTAACAGCAAATAATAACAATTCTGAAATGCTTTTCGGGCTTCAGTTTGCATTGAATGGCGGATGGGGCACCAATGACGTAAGGCAAACCTGTATTGAAGGCGACGATAACATCGACGGCGTAGGCGGCGGCGGATGGGACGGCCTGGGTATAACAAAGGACCTGTACGACCAGTTCCAGGCAGGCGACTTGCGACGCAAAGCCACTTTTATGCTGAATGGCGACATCTACTCGGATTTGGTCACCACTAATAATCCTAACGGCTACACCATGACCAACGCCGGCAGTGCATATTTCAAAAAATATGTTGATGGCGGCCCGTTGGCAAACAATAACCTGAGCATTTCTTTGATGCACGACGCCAGCCCGAATTACTTGCTGCGCTTATCGGACGTGTATCTTGTTTATGCTGAGGCGATATTGGGTACCAATGCCAGCACAACCGATGGTCAGGCGCTCAAATATTTCAACCTGGTGCGTACAAGGGCCGGTTTGCCGACACTTACTTCGTTAACATGGACGGATATATTTAAAGAACGCCGTGTTGAGCTGGCGCTCGAATACCAGTTTTGGTTCGACTTGAAAAGATGGCATGATTACGACCCTACCGATGCTACTGCTTTTATCAAAGCACAGCATCGCAACGCCTTTACTTATAATGCAGGCGTAGTAACGGAGCCAACTGTACTTACCGGTGTAACACCTGTATTTACATTGCCATACCCGGCCGCCGAGGTTACATCCGATCCATACCTCAACCAAACGCCGGTGCCATACTATTAATGTTTAACGAAACACGATTAATAATCTTAAAGATATTTTAACATGGAAAAAATTTCATTAAAGCGGGTAAGTACATTGATGGTGCTGGCACTATCAGGCATTGTGCTTACGTATTCATCCTGTAAAAAGGATGATTCGGGCAAAGGCGCCCCCGTAATCAGCGACGTGAGGGCCTATGCGGCGACACCCGGCGATAGCATATTAAAAAGCGCTAAGCCCGGCCAGTATATATTGTTGCAGGGGAGCAATTTAAGCGGTGTAACAGCCGTGTATTTTGATGGTACAAAAGCTACCATAAACGCAGCTTTGGCTTCGGATAACAATTTCCCGGTAACTATCCCTACCATTCCTTTTGGGTCGGTTACCAGCGCGCAGTTTAATACTATCGTGGTGGTTTCCAGTGGCGGGCAAACAACCTATAAATTTCCTATTGCGGCGCCCGAGCCCTATATCAGCACCATTTCGAACGAAATGCCTAATGCCGGCGATGTAATAACATTAAGCGGAACAGGGCTGTTTGCGGTAACAAACATCGTCTTTCCCGGAAACATTGCCGCTACTACTTATAGCTCATCAGCCAGCGGCGATACTACCACGGTTACCGTTCCATCGGGCGTTACAGCTACAGGTTCGATTGTAGTGACTACAAAGTACGGTACTTCCACCTCGGCATTAAACACCGAATTGAATGACAATGCCGATGTTTTTTTAAATTTTGATGATAAGGATGGCTTTACGCCATGGAGCAACCTGCCGGTAGTGGTTTCATCAGTGGCAAGCCCCGCTATTGCTTCCGACAGGGGAAATTTCCTTTACTGGAATTCGCAAAACGTAACAGCAGGTACGTATTACGACGGCGACCTCGCAACACCTACCGATGGCTCCCAACTGGCTTACCCGTCAACCATCAGTACCAGCGAACCTGCCGCCAACCTTGCTATCAAGTTCGAAGCCAATATACCTGTGGCCATGAGCGCCGGCATAGTTGAGTTTGAATTTAACTACGGCGATGAATACAACTGGGACCCATGGCTCATTAACGGGTCGACCACAGTGCCGGTACAAACCAGCGGATGGCACACCTTTACTATTCCGTTGAGTTCGTTCCCAGGTGTATCAACTTACAACGATATTAAAGGCCAGCCTTTAGAGCTGTTCTATATAAACGGAAACGGGCCTACCCAAAACGTGAATATTGGCTGGGATAACTTCCGCGTAGTGGAAATAAAATAATACTTCTCAATAACGGTTTAGATAGGTTAGTATATGTCCGGGTGCACGTGAGTGCCCCGGACATTTTTATTATCTGATTATAGATGGCGGCGGGATGGCCTAGTATAATGGGCAAACTTAAAGGGTTGACGCATGTTGTTTAGCTGTGAAGTTTAAACATATTTATTTTATCGTTGGCCCACTGGTCGGCTAAAAAGGTTTTGATCAAACTGATAAAAAGCTATCTTTTATTTGTGACGATGCAGAACGCAAAGCAAAAAAATTAAGTATCGAAATAATACCGAAGTCTATCTTTATTATTGTGTCATGTTAACAACACTTAAAAGCTGGTTGAGGGTTGTCGGGCTTGTGCTGCAATACCAGTCGGATAACATTTACCGGGTAACATTTGGCATGCCCCGGCTCAAACGTTGCGAGATCACCGCCAACCTATACCTGGGTAGCCAGTACAACCTGGTCGGACTGCGCAAACTTAAGGCGCTTGGTGTAACAGCCATAATCAATATGCGCATGCACTCTGTCTACAGCGAAACACAATACGAAGGCTTCCATTACTTGCACCTGCCCACACCAGACAATACACCCCCTGATCTCGACGTCCTGAAACAGGGCGCAGATTTCGCGGATAAAGAAGTGAGGAGTGAGGGCAAAGTTTATATTCACTGCCGCCAGGGGCTTGGTCGCGGGCCAACTATGGCAACAGCCTACCTGCTTAAAACCGGCCTCACACTAAAAGATGCGCTCGCGCTCATCCGCAAAGCTCGCCCGTTTATCAATCCCCGCCCTGGCCAGATCGCGCGGCTGAAGGAACTGGAAACTTACTATCAAAACAAGACATCAGCAACACATCTAAAACAATAAGCCTATTTTGCAGTTTATTATAAATTTTTTGTTTCAGTAATACTGACATCCATCTTCGTCATCGCAGGATCTTCTGAAAGAGATCCTGCGCGAACGGAATAAGCCAATACAACCATCCCATAATTTCGTCATCGCAGGATCTTCTGAAAGAGATCCTGCGCGAACGGAATAAGCCAATACAACCATCCCATAATTGTTAAATTCAAAACTCCCTATAGCATACTGACATCATTTTGTCAGTGTAGCTTTTGTAGCTTTCGTATACTTGTATTCGTAGCTACAACGCTACACTTTGCGATAGGGTTTTTATTGTAATATACAGATAAACAGGTATATAGATTGATTTCGGTTTAGTGAATGGCGATATTTCAAAAAAGCCGAAAAATTATTAAAAAAGTGATTTTTTTTGCGATTTTTTAGTCATTGCAGGTGCTGCTAAAAGAGGCCCTGTGCAGGAGGCCTTTCGAATATATCAGTTAAATTCTATCGGCCAAAAATGTTTCGCTGGCTTATGAAGAAAACCCAGCGGCAAACAGGAAAATATCAATGAACACTTATCCAAAGTCCCAAGCACCCATCCTCCCGATCAATAACATTTAATTACGCACAACTACCTGACCGATAGCGTAGTTGTACGCTTGCCGCCGCCTTCGCGGGGGAATAATTTTGTATTGCTTCCTGTTTTTAATGGTATTGCCAATTAACGGTTAATAATAAAAATCAGGAAAAGCTGAAAACAGGCTTAAAGAAGACCACTAACTATAGTTTCAGTATTTACCCGGCATACTTTAAAGAACCGGGCGCAGATACCGAAAAGCGGACATAGTAGGTCAATTTTAATTAAATTATTTTATCATGCCACAATCATTAAATGAAAAACCACTGCCTAAGGGTTATGTACCCCTGCCGGGCAGTGAGCGGCGGCCTTCAAAAATAGCTAAATTGCTAGGGGCTGCCGATGAAAATGAGACCTTTAAGGTGACTATTGTTTTACGCAGGCGTACAGATGGGCCGCAGGTGCCCGACTTCGACTACTATGCCGCCACAGCGCCCGAACAGCGCCAGCGTATGCCGGCTGAAGAATTTGCTGCCAAATACGGCGCTCACCCAGACGATATAGCACAAGTGGCCAGGTTTGCCGAAAAAGCAGGGCTGAAGGTTGTTAAAACACACCCGGGCCGTCGTACCGTTGAAGTTTCAGGAACGGTAGCAGCGATGGGCAAGGCATTTGCTATTACCCTTGGCAGTTACGAACTTACGGTTATCCAAAACAGGAAAAGGCCGCACCCGGTAACAAAAACTTACAGGGGCCGGGATGGTTTTATAAACGTGCCGGAAGAACTTGCCCCTGTTATCGTTGGGGTTTTTGGTTTGGATAACCGCCCGGTAAGCCATCGCGCAGGCGGTAATGGCGACCCGCAAATAACCAACCCTGTAACAGTGCAGCAGGTAGCAAATCTTTACAATTTTCCGGCGCCCGGCATTGCTATTTCAGGCCAAACCATTGGTATAATTGCCCCTACAGGCGGTATTGGTTATATAAATGATGACCTTGCCAGGTATTTCGGGCCTTTGGGCATGTCCCCACAGGTATTCTCGGTTCCAGTGGATAGTCATAACATTACTTTTGATTTGACGACTACGGGCTCGTCGGCCATTGGGCAAACCACGCTAACTTTCGCCTCATCGGCCGATATTCTGGCAGGAAGCTATGGGGTATTTACGCTGGCAGACAATAACCAATATTACATATATGTTCCTGTAGCACCAACATCCGGCACTGTAACGGTGCAGGTTTGGGATCAGGCAACCCAGCAATATGTAAGTACCGGGTTTATAGAGGCTGTGCCGGCCGGTACAATTGTTTATTTCAATGTAGGTGATGATACCTATGAATTAACACAGGATATCTGCATTTCAGCTTCTGCAGCACCTGGTGCAGCCGTGGGTGTTTACTTTAGCGTTGATAGGCAAGTCGGCTGGGTTGACCTCATCAATCGGGTTATTCAGCCAGAACCCGGCGACTTGCCGCCGGGTGTAAATCCGCCGTCCGTATTGTCTGCCAGCTACAGCATCGCCCCCGGCGATGATCCGGATGGGCTGTCTTATGCAGATTCATATTGGGGTACAGGCGTTACTGCCGGCGCACTCACAGCTATGGATATGGCATTCCAGGATGCAGCCATAAACGGCATAACGGTATGCATTGCATCCGGCGACCTGGGTTCAAATTGCGGGGTCGGAAGCATGGCTACGGAAGCTGCACCCGATACCTTTACCGGCGACGGGTACGCACATGTGGTTGCCCCGGCAAATGACCCCTGGGTGCTTTCTGTGGGCGGGACTACACTTGGGCAATACCTGCCTGCCGGCTCTACTACGCCGGCGCCGGTTGAATATGTATGGAACGACGCCTTCCCTCAAACCTGGTATCCGTGGGGAACCGGCGGCGGCGGTGTCAGCGATTTCTTCCCGATGCCTTCATACCAGGCCGGGGCGGGAGTGCCTAACTCAATTAATCCGGGCATCACGCCAAACCCTGCAACAGTTACCCCGCCTGCGCCATTTAGCCTAACAGGGCGCGGAGTGCCCGATGTGGCCGGAAATGCCAGTATTAACAGTGGGTTTTCGGGCATTTACGTGGCCGGGGCCCCGGATATCGGTAACGGTACAAGCGCCTCAACGCCGCTATGGGCCGGGCTTGTAGCGCTGCTTAATTCAAACCTCGGCTACAATGTAGGTTTTATAAATCCGCTTATTTATGAATGGGGGACAAGTATTTTTAATGCGATAAACCCCTTATGGCCCGATCCTGCTTATCCGCAGCTTGCTAATTGCCCTGCAAATAACGGAAATAATGGTATTCCCGGTTACCCGGCGGGCCCTGGCTGGGATGCTTGTACCGGGTTGGGAAGCCCGAACGGGACAGTCCTGCTGCAAAAGTTCCAGGAGCTGGGGCAGGCATTTATTTACGGCGGCTATCAAAGTGCCGATATCATCCTTTTCGGCCCCGACCCCGCCAACCCTATGGTGAGCAAACAAATTCCAATAGGCGGTGCGCCCGGCGGCCCATGGGATACCTTGTTGATACCAGGCACAGATTATGCGTTTTCGGCCCAGGTGCATAACAGCAGTTCTACCCAACCCGCCTATATCGATGCGGTTTCGTTTTGGGCTATACCCGGCGGCGTATCTACAACCGGCGGCACCCTGCTCGATACCGTAGCGGTAGGGCAATCAATCCCACCCGGCGGTTCGATCACCGTTAATTCTACCCAGCCCTTTGTAAATCCAGGCTCGCATATGTGCGCGGTAGTCAGTATCTACAGCCCCGCCTCCGGCTGGACGTTTGACGGCTATACCGATCATAAATCGCAGGATATACCTGATCCCGGCGCTACCGGGTCGCATTCGGGCTCGGCATGGCGCAATACCGATTCATCAACAGGCGGCGGCGGTAACGGCTATAAAATAAAACTTGGATTTGAAAAAATCCCCGCTCGTTTGTACGAACCTGTAATGCTGCATATACAAACAACGCATGTGCCCCATACCTGGAATAATGATCCAAAGGTTAGGCAATTGCAAACCATATTGGACCTGGCCGGCGCCAAAAGCAATACACCTCTTTTTATGCTGCCCGAATTTATAAATGCTTACCCACTTTTAAGCCTTAAAAACAGAGTGGGCGATATTGAGGGTGGACGGATAAGGGAAGACAAAGACGGTAAATGGTACATTACGCCTGAAGAGGAAGCAAAGGCAACTTCGTTTGTGGTTACGGGCGAAATACCCGAAACAGCTAAAAAAGGGGATATTATAGTTGTTAATGTTACTGCCAATTACCCGAAAACAGCGAGGACCGAGGCCCGCGCAGTTGGTTTCCAGCAATTTATTTACGTTAAATAACGGAAAATCAGGAGTTGGTAGTTTCCGCTGTTACTTTAAACTCAAATCCCGTGCAACACTGGCGTTATGCCTGTGTTGTGCGGGATTTTTTCGTCGCCGCAGGACCTTTTGAAAGTCTGAAAGAGGCCCCGCGCGAACAGAAGTGAGATATTTCGCAGCGTTTTTTCATAAAACCGCCTCTTGTCAGTTAATTCAGCAGCTCATCTAAAACAATAAGCCTATTTTGCAGTCTATTATAAACTTTTTGTTTTAGTATATTACTGACATTCATTCGCTACATTTACCTTTTAACCTTTCATCTTTGCTATTTTTTTGCCGTTCCGGTTGTTCTGTTTTATATCTTTTTGAATTAATCGTATAGCCATGGCAATAAAAGAGTTACCCTTAAAAGCGAACATTACCCGGCTGCTTGTCATCGAATTCGGCGATGCAGGAATGGTTTCCTGTACTGATGACCAGGTAACGGTGACTATTACCGGGACGAGTTGCCAGCACAATTTTGGGAATATACTGCAACAGATCCACCGGGTGATTGATGAATGCTGCCCGGAAAGAAAAGAAAATGTGTATATCCTGGTTCGTGATGAGGCCGGTTCTTTTCAAAACTTGATGAAGATATGGAAATCCGCCTGACGATGAAAGAAGAATGTATAAAACGGCTGTGGAATGAAATTGTCTTTTGGGTCGAAAGGGAAACCACCATTATCTTGTTGTTCTGGTTGATCTTATTGGACCTTCTGTTGATAAGGGGCTGCTTCAAAATTTAAGATAACCGTGCCAAATGAAGTGATGTATAATTCTTATTCCGATATATTTATCGAACCTTTTCCATACTTTCTTAAAAACCCTATTGTAAATCAACAAATTTGCCCGTAACTTTATTCAACCAATTGTACATTCCTTAAATTTTAGTCGTCATGAAGAAAAAAACTACTTTAGTTGTTCAGCCTGGCAAGACTGAGGCTACTAAGCCGGAAACACACAGCCATACCCCGGCAAAAAAAACATTTCTTAATTTTTCTGTTTGCGATCATTCGCACGGCAGGATGAACAGGTTCCCTTTTGGGAGCGGCCACGGGCCGTTGACTTTTTAATGTGATAATATATAGCACCGCTTGAGTATTTGGTATTGCTTTTGCTCTGCACATTCTATGACAAGAAATGTACTCGTTATAGAAGATGAGCCGATCATAGCGGAGATGATGGGCATACTGCTGGAAGTGGAGGGTTATAAAGTGATAAGCCTTGGCGATACTGCACGTGCGCGGAAGAAACTGCATGATAAAGCGGTTGACCTGGTAATGCTCGACCTGGGTTTAAAGGGTGAGGATGGCGGTTCATTATGTGCCTATATTAAAGGGCATGATGACCTGAAACATATACCGGTGATACTGGTATCGGGCAATAGCGACCTGGAAAAAATTAAAGCAGATTGCGGCGCGGATGACCATATTGCCAAACCGTTTGACCTGGATCATTTCGTTGCAAAAGTCCGCAGCCATTCCGTAAGGAATTAGCTTTCAGCGGTCGACTGCTCAGGAGGTTTATTCTTCGTAATTTTCTATTGTATCCTGGCTGCGCATCTCCGCTCTGTTAGGATTTTCGCCTGCATCACGCAAGCCAACGCGCTGGTGTAACAAGTCCCAGTATTGGTCGAGTTCTGCTTTAACTTTGTGGAGTTCCTTAATATCCTCATCCGACAAGTTTTCCCTGCCGTATAGTTCCTGCTCTTTTGCTGTTAGTTTTTTAATGTGCGACATTACGGAATTGTCGTTTGCCTGGTTATTCATAATCTTTGGTAGTTAGTTTGAATAGTTAAAGGTAGGTAAATTTATTAAGTGGTTTGGTATACAAAAAGCGGCTTTTCCGGCGGTGATAAGCATGTCGCACCATAAGCAAGTTAATCCTTATTGGTTCATCACCACCACATCCTTTGCCCTCTCCTTTGGCAAAACAGTTAGGGAAGTGATCTTGCCGTCTTTAAGCGTTGCCTCAACGGTAGTATTGTAAGGCGCGTGGAGCTTAAAATGTACATCCCATGTTTTTGGCCACGCCGGGAACAGGTAAATTTGTTTACCGTTGGTTTGCAATAACATTTCCTGTAGGCCGATCATACCAGAGCCGCCCCAGTTATGGTCGGGCGTCCAGTCGAAGCCGGGCCCCCAGAATGCCGGGAAACGTCGGCCCGAATCCTTTAATTTGAACAGCGTGAGTTTTGCGGCATCATCGGTAAGGCCCATTCGCGCAGCAAAAATATTATCCTGCTTCCAGCCCACACCGCTCCTGAATTTGAGTGCAAGCGTATCATATTTCCAGGTATTGATGGCTACATCCAAACCGGGTTTACCCACGCCGTAAATTCCCCACGGGAATACCGGGTACAGCTGCATGGTTTCCTCGTTATTAATCCGTCCCCACGACAGGGCAGGTGATATGGTTTTGTGCCCATCGAACTCCCTGAAATTGATCGGTGGGATGCGTTTCAGCATCGTTTCCCATTTCTTACGACTGCTATCAGTCAAATACTCTTTTGGCAGTTGAAGTAAGGTAGTTAAAACGGTTTGTAACGCTGAAATGGTAGAGGTAGAATTATAAGCCATTTTATAAGTTTCTGCCGATGAGCCGGGGAAAAGTACCAAATGCCCATCCCCGTCGAATGCCTTTATGCCGCGCTGCTTTGCAAGGTATTGGTAATGCTCGTTGAAAAAAATAAGGCAGCTTTCCACAAACGGGATGTACTCATGGATATCCGTATTGTTGTAGCGCTGATTTTCCAGCATCATCTGGCAAAACTCCAGCACGGTATCCCAGGTATATTCCAACCATGCATTGTATTCAACACCTTTGTCAAATGCTTCCGGGCGCTTTAAGCCATATTCGCCCATATTCGGCAGGCCGAAGTTCTCAATTTGTTCGGTAAAGCAAGCACCGTCATGGCCCCAGTATATTTTGCTGCGCAGTTCGGCATTGTGCAGCGAGCGCATGTAAAAGGCAAACTCCGATTTCATCATGTCGAAATCACCAGACTTTAACATTGGCCAGTAAACCAGCCGCTGGTTTTGGGCAGTCATCAGTCCACCGCCCCAGTTGCGGAAGTCGGGAGTAAAACTGAACTGTTTGTTCACGTTTTCCGGGTCGTAAGTGAAAAGTCCGCCGTTGAATTTGGTTGGATACGCGCCATAAGCATTACAACCCAGCATATACCTGAACAACTGGTAATTACGGCCAGCCTGCCAAACCGGGCTTGCGGTATCAGGTTTGTCGCCATCGATACAAATAAAACTTCTGCCCCAAAATTGTTTCCACCAGGCTTGTGTAGCCCCTAAAGCTGTTTTTTTGTTAGCGATGGCTTCGTTTTCCGTACTATCCAGTTTGGTTTGCCACGAATTTGCCGAACTGACATAGCTTGTATTCAAATAAACTTCGATGTTCTGTTGTTTTACCGCGCGGCTACTTTGTAGTTTCCAGCCCGTAAAATCCGTGCTTTCATATTTGCCGGTATATGTCCCGGCGGGTTGCAGGTTATCGCCCTTTATCGTCCCGCCGAAAATTAAATGGTAAAGCGGGTTAAACATTTGCTGTTTTACAGCATCAAGGCCCTGCTCGTGTATGGTGGCGTCGAAAACGGTGCTGTCCTGGTTTTGGTGATAGAAAAGTACGCCGTTCTTTTCAAAACGGATGCTGTCCTTTAAGGTCTTCACTATGCCATCCTTCGACCATTTGCGCGAATCCTGGTTATTTTCGAGCCCGTTCGCATTATGGTCGTGGTAGCGCCAGCTTTCATAGTCAGCTTCCGTTTTAACAGGCTGATCGCTGTTTATTTCGAGGTGGATAACCGGGCGGTGTACATCAACCCAAAGTTTAATATAGGTATCGAGGGTGTTGTTTTTAGCGTTGATGATTACAGCGCCATCTTCCAATACTAATTTTTGCGAAAAAGTACCCCCATCAAAAGGGTTGGGTGATAAATGTACAGCCACACGGCCTAATTTGAGAAAAGTATTGTTCTCATCGAACGTGCCGCTTTTGGAGATATAGAAATAAAGCGTACCATCCTCCACCCAAACATTCAAACCGATATCGCCGCCGCCGCAGGGCATAGATTGACCGGAGTTTTTGCTCTGGCTGTTCCATTCCAGGTTGTAAGTTTTTAATTCTGCCGTTTGCGCGTTTGCCTTGAACAGGAAACAGTTGAACAGGAACAAAAACAACCACTTGTATCTCATTTATTGTAGTATTTGTTTAAAGTTCCCCTCTTGAGAGGGGGCGCGTTGATTTGTGCGGCTGCAGGGGTGTGTTAATCCGCATACATAAAGAAAACACCCCTACACCAATGTCATTAATCCGGGATTCGGTTGGTAATCTTTTCGGCGCTTGATCGCTTTATCACCTATCGCGCTCCATTTACTCACCCCGACAACGCTTCGCTGGTCGACCCTCTCTCAACGCTTCGCTGATAGAGGGTGGCGGCATTTTAGCTGAACATTAATGACATTGCCTACACCCCCCCATCCGTTAGCCAACGGATGGAATCGAACAGTCCCATGCTTCTTCGAACACTCAACGTATTTGCCCGATCAGCCATTTAACAAAATCGTTGGCTGCCGTAAAGTTCTGAAAATCCGGCGACAATTTACGGCCGTCGGTATATTCATTATAAAACCAGGGGTCGCCGACAGCAAAAACAGCTCCTTTGCCATATTTTGCTACCGCGATGATCACATCACCCTTGTCCGTAAGCGCCGAATAGGCCGGCGGCGTTACGTGCAGCGTGGCAATATCCTTCATGTATATCTTTTTCGCCTGCTTGAATATCTCATTTCCCTGCGGGATGTAGATGGCGCCCATTTCAAACTGTGTGCCCTTAACATTATTGCGACTGTCGAAGTTAAACTGCATGCCAAATTTAGCCAGGAGTTGGTTGAGATGAACAAATTCCGCGTTGCCGGTATCATTATTCATCACGGCTAATACACCGCCCGCCTTAACCCATTCGCTGATGGCTTTAATGTGGTCGGCTTCGATGTATTTGGTATTGGGATTTTCAGCCGGAATATCCGGGTCGACGATGATATAAATGCTTGCGTTTTTGAGATTTTCCGAGGTCGGCGCATCATAAAGCGTCCCGGTTTTCATACCGTAATTATTGAAAGCTGTTCCTAAAAATGAATAGCCGTTATTGGTCTGTTCATTCCATTTGTAATGATAGGATATGGTACGGCCGGTGATATCTTTCCGGTGCTCATCGTTAAAATAGCTGTCAACCAACACCGTTCTGCCATTGCCGACAGAAAGGTTTGCCAGCCGTTCAATTTCCACACTGGCTTGTATGAATGCGCCAACACCTTTAGGATCGTTTTTAACCACCTTTTCGCTTAAATAGTACTTGTAGCTGCCATCGCGGTAAGGGTTGCCGCCCAGGCCGCCTACGGTTACGGTACCGTTTAAATTTACCTGTCCATCCGCATCCACTTCAATAAATTTGTCCAGTATGCCTTTATAACCTTTTTTAGCAACTTCGGCATAACTTTCCGGCAGGTAGCCTTCCCTCGCGGCTTTAGCCAAGGCGTAAACAAACATGCAGGATGCGGATGCTTCGGGGTAATTGCCTGCTGCACCAGCTTTATCCAGTACCTGGTACCAAAGCCCGGTTTGCGGGTCCTGGTATTTTTTGATGGCTTCGGCAAAGCGGTGTAAGATAGCTTCCAGCTTTTCTCGATTTGGATTGTTTTTGGGGAACTCATCCAGTACATCAACCAAAGCCATTGCATACCAGCCATCGGCACGGCCCCAGAAGCTTGCTGAAAGCCCGGTTGAAGGATCGGCCCAATGCTCTTTGTGCGTGGCATCCCAGCCGTGGTATAACAAACCTGTTTTTGGGTCGCGGGCGTGTTGATCTATTAGGATGAACTGCTTGGCAATGTCGTTAAAGTCAGTATCCTCGTGAAAAGTATAGGCGTATGTAGCATAAAACGGCTCAGCCATATACAGTCCGTCGAGCCACATTTGGCCGGTATATCTTTTCTTGTGGTAAAAACCGCCTTCGGCATTGCGCGGCTGTTCAGCCAGTTGCTGCCTTAGTTGTAGTGCTGCTTTATAGTATTTCGCTTTTTCAGTAACGTTAAAAAGCATCAGCGCCAGCCGGCCGCATTCCACGTTATCGAGCGTATAATCATCTTTTTTATAGTTTTTTATGATGCCGCTGTCGGTTACCAGCTTATCCATATAGCCCTGCACATATTTAAAGTACTTTTTGTCGGCGGTTTGCTGCCATACATTGGTAATGCCTTGTAATACAATACCGGGTTCATAGCTCCAGCGCGCGGTGCTATCGGGCCACAATTTCATGGCAGTTTCGGCCATGCGCTGCGACCAGGGCTGCTGTGCAAACAGGTTAAAGCCTGCAAAAAGTAAGGCTATATTGAAGATGATCTTTTTCATAGGTAGATAACCAAATTAAAGTGAAACGCCGCGCTTCCAGGGGATGAAATCATTCTGCCCGTGCCTTACCGCGCTAACCTCAATCTCGCCGCTGGCAACTTTTATTACATAATCCAGTATGCGTTCGCCGGCTTGCTCAATGGTTTCATCACCTTCAACAATAGTACCGGTATTAATGTCGATGATATCGCTCATCTTTTTATAAAGCGTGGTATTAGTAGCAATTTTAACAACCGGGGCGATGGGATTGCCGGTTGGCGTACCAAGTCCGGTGGTAAACAATACAATATTTGCGCCCGAACCCACCTCTGCGGTGGTCGACTCTACATCGTTGCCCGGCGTACAGAGCAGGTTAAGTCCCGGTTTTGTAACGCGTTCGGGATAATCGAGTACATCGGCAACAGGCGAGGTGCCGCCTTTTTTTGCTGCACCTGCGGATTTTATGGCATCGGTTATTAGCCCGTCTTTAATATTGCCCGGAGACGGGTTCATATAAAAACCTGAACCCGCTTCCTCAGCCCGCTGGCTATAAGTTTTTACAAGCGATGAAAAGCGATCAGCGCTTGACCGTTCAATACAGCGGTCTATCAAATTTTGTTCAACACCGCAAAGTTCAGGGAATTCTGAAAGAATAACTGAACCGCCAAGCGCAACCAGCATATCCGAAGTATAACCGATAGCTGGGTTGGCTGATATACCCGAAAACCCATCCGAGCCGCCGCATTCCAAACCGATAACCAGTTTGCTCAATGGCGCAGGCTGACGGGTGTTTTCGTTAGCCTGTATCAATCCTGCCAGCGTTTGGCGTATGGCCAATTCCATCAGGTCAGTTTCAAGGCCGACCTTTTGCTGATCGAGGATGTACAAAGGTTTGCTGAAATTTGGATCGCGTTTGGCAATCTCCTGCTGCAAAATGCTTACTTCGGCATTCTGGCAGCCCAGGCTTAATACTGTTGCGCCGGCAACGTTGGGGTGGGTGATGTAACCGGCCAGCAAGCCGCATAAAGCAGTTGCATCCTGGCGTGTGCCGCCGCATCCGCCGGTATGGCTTAAAAATTTAATGCCATCTACGTTGGGAAATATCTTATCCTGTGCAGAACGCTGGCTGTCTTTATCAATTTCGGTATATAAAACCTCGTTCAATCCCGCGCCGGAGCGTACCATGTTTATCAGTTGCTGGGCTTTTACCTCGTAGGTTTTTTTACGGCCATAGCCAAGCGGTTTTACAAGGGCTTCCTGCAATACCTCAATGTTGCGGTTCTCGCAAAAAACCATCGGCACAACCAGCCAGTAATTGGCTGTTCCCACATCGCCATTTTTGCGGTGAAAGCCATTAAATGTTGCGTTTTCCCACTTGCTTACATCGGGCTTGTCCCAGTGAACATGGTTCGTACCCTCGTGAAAGCCGCTTGCAGCGTGTTTAACATTGGTGATGGTTAAAAGACCGCCATCAGCAATATCGGATTGTGTTTTGCCAACCAAAACGCCATACATAATAACCTGTGTGCCTGCCGGCATATCGCCGATAGCGAACTTATGTTTTGCCGGTATAAATTCTACCGGGGTATAGGTTTTCCCTTGATAGGTAACTTCCTCGCCGGGTTGCAGGTCTGCAAGGGCTACCATTACGTTATCTTTGGGGTGTACCTTTGTTATTTTCTGTTTCATTTGTATAAAATATGCTTGTCCGGTATTTGGGTTCTGTTCCCCTCTTGAGAGGGGGTGGGTAGATTGTGCAGCTGTAGGGGTGTGTTAATGGAGCGATAGTAATTTAACTTTTGAAATGGGTGTTTGATAAACATGGCGTATAACACACCCCTGCCTTTGCGCAATTGCTTACGCGCCCCCTCTCGAGAGGGGAGCCGGTATAGCAGGTTCTTTAATTTCAAATTGTGGATAGTCATTGTAATATTAAACTGCAGCCGGTTCCGTAACGCCGCCTGCCAAAATTTTATTCAAGTTAGTTATTACCGCGTTTTTAAAGCCCGGCAGAACTGAAAGATCAGCATCCCAAAGTTGTTTGTCGCTCAATATCTGCCCAACAACTTTTTCCGTGTCGGCCGTTTCCCAAACCTTGCTGAAATAGGCTGCCTGGCTGTCGGTAATGGTATATTCCATGCCGTTTATCGAGCCGGTAAAACTGCCGTTGTCCTGTTGCTGAACCTTCATAAACCTTATAAACGCTGCAAAACCCAGCGCCATATACGCCGGTACGCTATTGGTATGCTTATAATGGTTCAGGATCAAAGGTACAACGCGCATTTTCATTTTGGCGCTGTATTGTACAGAAATACTCAGCCAGGCATGATGGATGTGCGGGTTGCGGAACCTGTCGAGCACTTTACGGGCAAACTCTGAGGCTACGTCCGGTTCAATTTTGTAGGGGATAGCGGGGGTGATCTCTTTAAAAGCAAGCTGCGAAATAAATTTCAGGAACTGCGTATTATCCATTGCCTGCTTAACCGTTGTAAAGCCTGAAATGATGGCAAACGCGCAGCTTAACGTATGTGAGCCGTTCAACAAGCGCAGTTTCAATTCCCTGAAAAGCTCAATGTCCGGCGTAATAACAACCCCTTTATCAGCTTTGCTGAAAGATAAAACTTCTGCCACTTTTTCACCGCCCTCAATGGCCCAGAGGCTGTAGGTTTCCGACATAACATCCAGTTCATCCGTATAACCGCGCTCCTTGTCTAATTCTAACTCTTTTGCAGGCCTGCCCGGAACGATCCTGTCCACAAGCGAATTACAGAATGTATTATGGTTTTCCAGCCAGTCGATAAACGGATATTCGAGGTTGTTCAGGTGGGCAAGTTCCAGTACAATGGCTTCCAGCTTCCTGCCGTTATCAACGATCAGTTCCGTTGGAATAATGATCAGGCCGCTTTCGGCGCTACCCTCAAAGGCTTTGTAGCGCTCGTATAATACGGCTAATAATTTGCCTGGGAAGGATGAAGGCGTTTTCCCGGTTATGGCTTCTTTAACCAACTGTATACCTACTTCGGTGGTATTGGAGATGACGATCTGCAAATCGGGGCTTTTAGCCACTTTGAGTATCTCGTCCCAATCGTTACCGGCAGATAGCACCCTGCTGATGGCGGAGCAGATCACCTGCTCGCTCACCGCCTTCATGTCTTCAATGCCTTTCAGGTACATGGTGTATAAGCCGTCCTGCCTGTCAAACTCGGCGGCCGGGCCGGTGCCGGTGGATTTTACAACAACTATCCGCCCATTAAAAATACCATTGCGGTTGGCTTTGTCGATGAAATAATCGGGCAGGCCGCGTAACAAAACTCCCGTGCCGAATTGCAGCACTTTCTCGGGCAGGTCGAATATCTTTTCACCGGGCATTAACAGACCCGGCACGTTTATATTTTTTAAATTATCTTTTGATAGTATCATAGCTTCAGTTCGTTTTTGATAAGGGGTCCCAGCCATCTTTACCGGAAAGTATATTTTTTATGGTGTAATCTTTTGCCTCAGCATCCGTCAACTGGTGCGACCAGGCCACGCGGCCCGAAGGGTTTGCACCGGGGCCTGTGCTTTTATATTCGGCGAAAAAAGCGGTTTTTTCATTGTCCGGGTTTTTCCAGTTGTCCCAGCCTGCGGGTACGATTTGCGCACCCATTTCGGTGCGGATATAAACGACTTTGGCATTTGGCCGCCAGGGCCTGCCAAGATGTACCTTTTGCGCACCGGTATCTGCTATCAGCTTACAATCCAAAAAAACATAGCCGAATTGCTGGCGCGGGGTAGTGGATGGCGCTGAAATGTAGGAGTTCGACAGGTTTTTGATAATGCAATGGTCAAAAACCGCAGTGGCTTCGCCAAAAATAAAGTCGGTGGTGCCTTGTATAAAGCAATCGGTATAATACTGGCGGCTGTTTTCGGTAGCGGCGTAAAGCGTATCCTGGTTGCCTAACAAGCGGCAATTTTTAACCACGGCACGGTCGCCTTCAACGTGTAAGGCAACAGCCTGCCCAACCCGGCCTGCTGTATTCTCAATGGTGATGTTTTCAGCATGAAAATCATTTCCTTGTACCAAAACCGTGTATGTTGTGTAGGTGGTGAACTTATCCTTGCCGAATTGGTCCGTGCCACCGGGATTAGCTTTGCCGGAGTAATCGTTATTGGTGATGATGGTCAGTTCCTTATCCTCGCCCATTAAAGTGATCTTCGTTTTCCATGAGGGGATAACCAGCTTTTCGTGATAAACACCGTTTTTGATGTAGATGGTCACCTGTTGCTGTGAAAGATCGCGCACGGCGTTTACTGCCGCCTGTATGGTTTTAAAATCGCCGCTGCCATCCTGCGCCACGGTAAAATGCGTGGGGTAGGTGGTTTGCTGCGCCATTAATACGGTGCAAAACAGGATATTTATCGCAAACAACAGTAGTTTTTTCATGAGCAATTATTTGATGGTAACCGAGTTTGCATCCGCGCCCGGTTTAAAATCTGTTTTTGTTTCCGCTTTAGCGGCATCCGTGTTGCTAACGGTTATCTGCGCTGACCTTTTCCCGCTAACCGAGAACAGTAATTTTGCGTTGGTGTAATCGATCTTGTCGAAACTGATGTTGTGGCTGTTATTTATAGTGATCAGCGGGTCGGTATCGGCACACTCCAGCCGGATATTTTTTAAGCTGATGCCTGTACCTTCGGTGATATCTACGCCTTTATTGGTTTTCAGTACCATATTGGAGAGATAGATATCCTTGATGTTCATTTCCGGCAGGCCGCGCACTTCTATCGCTCTTTCGGCGCCATTGCAAATAATGTTATCTACATAAAAATTCCTGAACTGCGGCGTAGCTTCGGTTACCGGAACGGTAACCTCGTCAGTGCCTTTGCCATCGTCGCCGGGCGATTTGCCCATATAGTACATATCAAAAAGGATGGCGTTGGTGACAATATCCCGCATACTGATATTTTTGATAAAGATATTCTCCACAACGCCTCCGCGCCCGCGGTTGGTTTTAAAACGGAGACCCACATCGGTGCCGATGAATGTACAATCCGACACAAAAATATTGCGCGCCCCGCCCGACATTTCACTGCCGATAACAAAACCGCCATGCGCCCGGTAAACAATATCATTCCGCACGATCATATTTTCAGTTGGTTTGCCGCGCTTCCGGCCTTCCTCATCACGACCTGATTTTACGCAGATGCCATCGTCGCCCGCATCAAATGTGCTGTTTTCGAGCAACACATTTTTGCACGATTCTACATCAATACCATCGCCGTTCTGCGCATTCCAGGGGTTACGCACATGTACGTCGTTTAAAGTAAGGTCTTCACAAAGCAAGGTATGCAAACACCAGGCCGGTGAATTTTGGAAAGTAACGCCCTGCAACAAAACCTTTTTGCAATTGGTAAGTACCAGCAGGTTAGGTCGGAAAAAATCCTTTTCAGGCACAAAGTCGTTGAGTGTTTTACCGGGTTGAATAACACCCGCGTTTGGGTCCTTTAGCCCGGTTACATAGCTTTCGGAAGGGTACCAGGCTTTGCCGTTTTCGCTCACCACACCGCCCGAGGCAACCATCTTATCCCATTCCGGGCCTGTGAGCCGTTCTTTTCCGATGGCCCGCCAAACTTCGCCATGACCGTCGATAATACCTTCGCCGGTTATGGCTATATTCATCAAATCGGTACCACTCACAGGCGACTGATTTCGCACAGCTGCATGGCCCTCGTAGTTGCCTTCAACCAGCGGGTACTGGCTTTTATCATCGGTGAATTGCAACAAGGCAGCCCGACTGATATGCAAATTCACATTGCTTTTTAACACGACAGGCCCGGTGAGCCACAAGCCTTGCGGCACCAGTACCACGCCGCCGCCTTTCGCGCTGCAGGCGTCAATAGCTTTGTTGATACTTTTGGTATTTAGGGTGAGGCCGTCGGCTTTAGCACCGAATTTGATTATGTTAAAGGTATCTGCCTTAAAATAGGGCTTGCCCACATGCGGCAGGTTTTGCCACGAGTATTGCTGCGCCGAAGCCGCCAGCGAACACAAAACGAATAAAACTGCAACCGCAGCAAATTTTTTTGAAATAAGCATTCTGTTAAATATTACAGGTTGCAGCCTGGTGGTTCAAGCTGGTGATTCAAACAAAATTATATTCCGGCAAACGAATAATGAAGCATATCGGCAACTAAAACCACGCAAACGTTTTAGTGTAGCGTGTAGCCATGTCTCGTCCGGAAATGCCGACTACAATGGCTACACCAACCAGTGGTTAAATATTTATTGTTTTTGGAAATGTTGTGTTATCACGAATGATGTTGTAGAGACGCAAAATTTTGCGTCTCTACAGGAATTTATTTAAAGCTGAAGTAATCCTTAGCGTTGTAATAGCAGATATCCTGTACAATTTTCCCCGTCCATTCCAAGTCATTAGGCAATTCGCCGTTTTCAATGTCATCAGCCAGCAAATTACACAGCAAGCGCCTGAAGTATTCATGCCGCGGGTACGATAAAAAGCTGCGCGAATCAGTTAACATGCCCACCAGTTTGCTCAACAGTCCCATGCTGGATAAGGCGTTCATCTGGTTGGTCATACCCTGCTTTTGGTCGAGGAACCACCAGGCCGCGCCGAACTGCATTTTGCCGGTGATGGTGCCATCGTTAAAATTGCCGGCCATCGTTGCAAAAAGTTCGTTATCGCCGGGATTGAGGTTATAGATGATGGTTTTTGCCAGCTGATTGGTATTATCAAGCCTGTTCAGGAAGCGCGACAGGCCCTGTGCCTGTTTAAAATCGCCGATAGAATCGTAACCGGTATCGGGACCGAGCTCGCGGTGGGCGCGGGCATTGTTGTTGCGCAGCGCACCTAAATGATACTGCTGTACCCAGCTTTTTTCATGGTCCCAAATGGCAAATTCGTACAGCATGGCCGATTTAAATTTCAATATCTCCAGCGGTTGAAGTGGCTTGTCGGTACGTATCTTATTGAAAATGGTGCTTATTTCTTCAGTCGTATAATCTTCTGCATATACTTGCTCCAACCCGTGATCGGACACGCCGCAGCCGTTCTCTGCAAAAAAATCATGACGTTTTTTAAGGGCGTCAAGATAATCCTGGTAAGTGTTGATCGCGGTATCGCTTACTGCTTCCAGTTTAGTAATGTATTGGTTCAATACTTCAGCATCATCAGCATTCATGGCCTTATCCGGCCTGAATGCGGGGTAAACTTTTGTACCGAAGCTGCTTTGTTTTAGTTTTTGATGATATTCGAGGTTATCGATAGGGTCATCCGTGGTGCAGATCACTTCCACATTCATTTTGGTAATGATGCTTTGCACACTGTATTCCGGCGTTTGCAGTTTGGCGGTACATTCGTCGTAGATCGCTTTGGCGGTTTTGGGCGATAGGATGTCATGGATGCCAAAATAGCGCTGCAATTCCAGGTGTGTCCACTGGTATAATGGGTTGCGCAGTGTATAAGGAACGGTTTCCGCCCATTTTTCAAACTTTTCCCAATCAGATCCGCCGCCGGTGATAAATTGCTCGTTAATGCCGTTTGCCCGCATGGCCCGCCATTTATAATGGTCGCCGCGCAGCCATATATCGGTAAGGTTGGTAAAATTGATATTATTGGCTATCTGGGCCGGGTCGAGGTGGCAATGGTAATCTATGATCGGCATCGCAACAGCAAAATCGTGGTATAAACGTTCGGCAGTTTTGCTTTGCAGCAGGAAATTCTCGTCTAAAAAAGGTTTCATAATAAATGTCTGGCAGTATATGCTTACCAAAAGTAGAGTAGTGCATTTTAAGGGACAAGTTTAATGAGGTTATTATTTACGAAAACGTTTTATGAGATACGCTTATGATAAAATAAATTGGGAAGGTAATTTAGGGTTTGGGTAGCGCGGTTCCCTCTTGAGAGGGGTGTAGGGGTGTGTTTGACAAACTATGCCTATTGAACGCTGGCTAAACACACCCCTGCCACCGCACAGTCAGCCACACCCCCTCTCGAGAGGGGAACTTAAAATCAAATAATTTTCCACCTACACATGCTTCGTCGAATCCCTCATAAACAACTGCGCCGGGAGCACAACCGTCTCAAATTCAGTTACGGGCCTGCGGCTTTCGATGAGTTGAATGAGCATTTCGGTGGCTTTTTTGCCCATATCAAATCCCGGCTGGAAAACCTGCGAGAGCGGCGGGTTCAGCACATTGGCCAGTTGCGTATTGGTAAAGCCGATCAAAGCAATATCGCCGGGTATTTTTATATGCATCTTGTGCAAAAGCGCCAGGGTTACAGTGGTTACCCTGTCGGTTGCGGTAAAGATGGCATCGGGCTTATCGGGCGAATCGAGCAGCTCGTTCAGTGCCTGTTCTACTTCTTCAACATCCTTGCCGCCTTGCGGGCAGTATTTAATGTAATGCTCCTTAACCTGCATCCGGTTTTCTTCCAGCGCCTGTTCGTAGCCCTTAAGCCGCTCGGAAGTAATGGATACATTGGCCGAACTGGTTAAGTGGGCTATTTGCTTATAGCCCGATTTGATCAGGTGTGTTGTAGCTTCATAAGCACCTTTAAAATTATCGGCGATAACCTTGTGCGTGTCTATTTCGCTGCTCACCCTGTCGAAAAATACAATCGGCAGGCCTTGGTCGTGCAGTTTTTTAAGGTGGCTGATGTCCTTTGTGCCCGAGGATAACGAGATCAGCAGGCCGTCAATTGAGCGGACGGTCAGCAGGTCGGTATTGGATAGCTCAAGGTCGTAGGATTCATGCGTTTGGGTCATGATGATGTTGTAGCCCTTGCTAAAGGCGACGGACTCAATACCGTCGATCACCTGGGAGAAAAAGTTATTGTCGATAGTTGGGATGATGATGCCCAGCGCTTTGCTGTTGCCCTGCTTGAGGCTGCGGGCCATTAAATTAGGCTGGTAGTTATGCTTTTTGGCGCACTCGAGTACCAGTTTTTTTGTTTTTTCGCTGATCTCATAGCTGTCTTTCAGCGCCTTGGATACAGCCGAGGCGGAAATGCCCAGTTCACGCGCAATATCCTTTATGGTAACAGCCCCGAATTTCATTTATAAATACTTTAATAATGTAATCGAAACCGGATAATTGGAAAAATCCGGTTGGTAAACATAGGAAATTTAATAGAATAAAAGGAAAGGGTTGGGTTGTGTCTCAGTTTGAATTTTTATCCGATTTGAAAAATAAAGAATAAAACCAATATCCAACATTTAGCACTATCCAATTTAGCCCGCTAAACATTAATCCTAAAAAAGGAATGAACAATATAGGGATAATGAAACCAAAAATACCTGTTCTTGGGCTATTATTAAAATCTACAGGTACGACATTAAAAAAGGCTAAAAAGCTTTCTAAAATTGAAAATGGGATAATAAAGAATGTGGTTGCAAAGAATATTTTTTTAAACGGGAAATTTTGCATTTTATTAGGTTTTAAGTTATTAAAAAAGCCACCTGTTAGGTGGCTTAAATATATCAATAAGTATTTCTCAAATCAAAGTTATATGTCCTTTGCCACTAATTGGTCAGGTGGGGACACCTGACCGGGCGGGTGGTATTATTTCGGTCAGGTGTCCTCACCTGACCGGGTAGGTTGGATGTTAGAAAGTTACACCCCTCCAAATATCGAAAACCCGCCATCCACACAAATCATTGCGCCGGTAACAAATTTCGAGGCATCGCTTAACAGCCATACCAGCGCGCCTTGCAGCTCATCCGGGTGACCGAAGCGTTTGAACGGGGTTTGCTTAATAACCAGCTCGCCGCGCGGGGTGTAGCCGCCTTCTGGTTTGGTAAGCAGGTTGCGGTTTTGCTCGGTCAGGAAAAAGCCTGGGGCAAGCGCATTCATGCGGATGGTATCGCCATAGCGGTTAGCCAGTTCAACGGCAAACCACTGGTTATAACAATCGACCGCCGCTTTGCCCATGTTGTAACCCAAAACTTTGGTAATGGCCCGCTTTGAGTTCATGGACGAGATATTGACGATACTTCCACCGCCGCTTTGCGCAATCGCCTCGCCGAATATTTGTGTAGGGATCACCGTTCCCCATGTATTCACGTCCATTACCCTGCGCATGCCGGCAATGTTCATTTTAAAAATATCATCTTCATTTTGTAGTACGCCTTCGGGCATGTTGCCGCCTGCGCCATTCACCAAACCATCAACCCGACCAAAAGTATCCAGCAGCTTGGTTTTGGCGGCTTCCAGTTCGGTTTCATTCAGAACATCCGCAACCAAAGCAACTGCCTTGCCGCCATTTTTATTGATGGCATCAGCGCGTTCTTCCGCAACGACAGCATTTCTGCCCAAAATACCTACCGCGCCGCCTGCCTCAACTACACCGTTGATAAATGAATTGCCTAAAATGCCCGTGCCGCCGGTTACAACGATCACCTTACCGGCTAATGAGAAGTTATTTTCCAATGTGTTTAATTTAATAAAGAAGCTAAAAGCTGAATGCGTAAAGCATAAAGCTAAAATTACCAATAGTTCAATATTCGGATTTATTTAAAATCAACTAAGGCTTAATTTTAATCATTTTTTTGCTTTGTGCCTTTCGCTTTCTGCCTCCCGCTTCACCGGAAGCTCAATGCGTAAAGCATAAAGCTAAAACTACCAATAGTTCAATATTCGGATTTATTTAAAATCAACTAAGGCTTAATTTTAATCATTTTTGCCTTCTGCCTTTTGCTTTCAGCCTTCCGCTTCATCTCAACTCCGTTATCGCTATTGCATCCATATCCGTATAATCCAAATTCTCGCCGGCCATGCCCCAGATAAAGCTGTAGCTTGCGGTGCCGCTGCCCGCGTGTATGCTCCAGGGCGGCGATACAACAGCATCGTAATTATCCATCGTAATATGCCGGGTTTCGTCTGCTTCGCCCATGTAATGGAATATTTTTTGCCCTTGCGGCACGTCGAAATAAAAATAAGCTTCCATGCGGCGGTCGTGCACGTGCGGCGGCATGGTGTTCCAAACACTGCCATCGTGCAAAATGGTGAGGCCCATCACCAGTTGGCAGCTTTTTATGCCTTCGAGGTGAATATACTTATTTATGGTGCGATGATTTGCCGTTGATGCCGAACCCAAAGTAACCTTTACCGCATCGGCATTTGTAAGCAAGATAGTCGGATAAACAGCATGCGCAGGTGCCGAAAGAAAATAGAATACTGCCGGTGAAGCGGCATCTTTGCTGGAGAAGGTAACCAACTTTGTTCCCTTGCCGATATACAAGCAATCCAGTTTTTTAAGGTCGAAGGAATCTCCATCGGCGGTAATCGTTCCGTCGCCGCCAACATTGATGATGCCTATTTCGCGGCGCTCCAGGAAATAATCGGCCCTTAAATTCGGATAATTCGGCAGCTCCAGTTGCCTGTTTACCGGGTTGGCAAAGCCTACTATCATCCTGTCGTAATGCGTGTAAGCGCAATTCAGCTCGTCGGGCTGCACTTGTTTATCTATCAAAAAACGCTCTCTTATTTTTGCGGTTTCATAGGTTTTAAAATCATCCGGGTGTACGCTATGGAATATCTTCATGGGGTGCTGTTTACTGCAATTGTACAACGTTTGTACTATAATCGGAAGTTAATACTAAGCGATTTTACTTAAACGTTAAAGTAAAAAATAAGCGAATTGTATGCTAAGTTAGGTACTTAGCTTGTATTATTGAATTGTAAACCACATCAGCATGAAAATTTCATCCGTTATTAAAGCCGCCTGTTTTTTGGCGGTATTGACCATTGCAGTAAATAAAGTGTCGGCACAAACAGATTCGGCAAAAATAGCCGGTGACTGGGTTAAAAGCCGTGCATGGGCCGGTCCGCTTAAAATAAATGTGTATGCTGATATTAACAGCCTTGAGTTCTATCGCCAATACACTAAATCAAAAGATACCTGGGACAAAGCCTTAGCCTTTTTGGCCGACAAGCAAAAGCTGGATACGCTAAAGCCGGGCATGTACCCGATAGATGGTAAAAATGCCTATGCGAGCATCACCGAAGGCCCTGAAAAAACGCCTGAAACGGCCAAATGGGAGTCACACCGTAAATACATCGACCTGCAATATGTGATACGCGGCGAGGAAAAGATAGGGGTTAGTCCAATTGCCAACGCTACCGTTATTGTGCCTTACAACGATGCAAAAGACGGCGCCAACTATACCGCCGATGGCAATTATTACATTGCCACCCCGAGCGAATTTTACCTGTTTTTCCCTTCAGATGTGCACAAGCCGAATATGCATGTGGAAGGATATGATGTTGTGAAGAAGTTGGTTATTAAGATCAGGTATGTTCAATAGTTGAATAAAAGGGATATTGACAAGAGCGTTGTCACACTGAGGCCCTCGAAGTGTAGCGCGCAAAGGCCATAACTAATTTTTTATTTAACAAATTAATTTGGGCGTTCCCTTCGGTCGGGCTATCCGCTCATACTGCACAGGCATTAGGCGCGAAGCCGGTATCCGCTGCTATCCCTAACGCATTTGTCTGAACCATGATTTTTAACGATTAAAAGATTGCCCTGATACTTTTTGGCGAATATGGTGATTTGCCAAAACACGCACAATCTGCATTTATTATCTGTATTGGGATTGTAGCAGCTTTTTCATAGCGATGGGTTTTAAACCCATCGCTATAAGTTATACTGAAATTACACCTCGATCACCCTTGGCTTGGCCGTTAACAGTTTAATGATTGTCCATGCTATAATGTAAGCCAAAGCGCTTACACCGAACATAATGAGGTAGGCACTTTTGGGGTATGTTGTGTTGAGGAAACCGGATAATTTTTGAACAATAACGCCACCCAATCCGCCGGCCATACCGCCGATACCTATTACGGAACCTACCGCCTTTTTAGGGAACATATCTGAAACAGTAGTAAACAAGTTCGCCGACCATGCCTGGTGGGCCGCCGCACCGATGCATATTACCGCAATGGCCAATGTGGCAGCATAATTGCCGAATATTTCCTTGTTACCAAAGTATTGGGTAAGCAATAAACACAATGGAAACAAAGCTATAATGAACATGGCGCTCATCCTTGCTTTGTAAACAGGCATTCCCCGGTTAATCATCATACGGGGCAGGTTACCGCCAAAGGTGCTGCCGAGGATTGATATGCCGTAAACAATGAACGTGGGCCATTTGATATGCTCCATATTCATCCCAAATTGTTTTTTCAGGTAGTCGGGGAGCCAGAAAAGGAGGAACCACCATACACCATCGGTAAGGAACTTGCCCCAGAAAAATGCCCAGGTTTGCGGATAACGAAATAATTTCCCCCATGATACCTTTTCGCGTATGGCAACATCTTCTGATGGCGCAACGTGTGCTATGAGGTCATCTTCATGAATGTAATCAACTTCTGCCTTTGCTACAAATTTGCATTTGTGGGGCGGGTTATAAAACGCGAACCAGAATATAAGCCATAAAAAACCCGCCGAGCCTGTTAAAATATAGGCCATTTTCCAGCCCTCTGCTTCGCCCCAGTGAATAAGGCACCAGGGTACGAAAAGTGCAGCTATCATAGCGCCAATATTTGCACCGCTGTTAAATATTCCTGTTGCAAGTGCACGTTCTTTTTTCGGGAACCATTCGGCTACTGTTTTGATCGAGGCCGGAAAATTGCCCGCTTCGCCAATGCCAAACAAACTGCGTACTGCGGCATGTGCCCAAACGGCACTTCCAACAAAAGCATTTGCTACGCCAAAAAACGACCAGGTAATAAGTGATAAGGCCAACCCCAATTTAGTTCCTATTCTGTCAATAACCCATCCGGCAACTATTGTTACACCGGCATAAAAAAAGGTGAAAAGTGCGGTGACATCAGAGTACTGATTATCCGTCCATCCAAAGCCGCCCTTGGCAACAGATGTACAGAAATAATCCTTCACGTACCCGATCACGCTGCGATCCATGTAATTTATAGTGGTGGAAAAAAGCAATAGCGATGCTATCACCCACCTGTAATTCCCCACCTTGTCGTTTGCCATATTTAAGATTATAAAATAGGTTTACCTGGCGGCCTGCACCAGCTTTAATGCTTCAATGGTATCCAAATATAATTGATTATAGGAACCGGATGATAGTATATCCTTTGTAATTAATTTGCTACCCATTCCTACCGCGCAAACCCCCGCTTTAAACCAGCTGCTGATGTTTTCCTGCGTAAGTTCCACACCGCCGGTTGGCATAAACAGCTGGCCGGGGAAAAGCTCCTTTATGGCGCTTACAAAGCCCGGCCCTAAAATATTCGCGGGAAATAGTTTTATTAAAGCTGCGTTATGCTGCTGGGCGAGGTGGATTTCCGTCGGTGTCATACAGCCGGGGCACCAGAGCATATTGTGCTGCTGTGCTACGCGCGCAACATCGGGGTTTACAATAGGGGCAATGATGAAATCCGCGCCCGCCGCTATAAAATCCTCCGCATGCTGCACGGTTTTTATGGTGCCGATGCCTAAAATAAGGTCGTGCAGTTCATCCTGCTGCGCTTTTTTCAGTAATTTAAAGTTTTCCAGTGCCGCCGCGCCACGATTGGTGTATTCGATAACCCTTATCCCGGCCTTGTACAGCGTACGGGTGGTTTCAAGGCTTACTTCGGCACTTTCGTTATAAAACAGGGGCAATATGCCCTGTGTTATTATACTGTCCAATATTTGTTTACCGGTGCTCATTTTGTAATGGTACTGTTTTTAATTTGCTGTACGGTCATGTCGGTTGCGTCGCCATCAATAAATAACTTATTAAAGGCTGCCAGCGTAGCGAAATCTAAAGTTTCATCAGCGGAACGCCCATTGTAAAATCCATAGATCAGTCCCGCCATAAAACAGTCGCCGCTGCCTACTTTGTTAATGATTTTAGCTGCGCCGTGGTCTTCGGTATTATAATGTTTGCCGCCAGTATATAAAGCGGTATAATAGTTTATGCTGCCATCCTTATCAAACCTGAAAGTGTTGGCAACCGCCTGGCATTTGGGGTAGTGTTTGACAATGTATTCCGATGTTTTAATTGCTGCCCGCAGGTAATTATCCTTTTTATCTGTCTCAGTTATATTGTCTTCAACCGGGATGCCCAGCATAATTTCCGCTGCCCAAATGTTGCCCATCACCAAATCGCAATGCTCAGCCAATGCGGGTATTATCTCAACCGGCTGCTTGCCGTACTGCCAGAGTTTGGAACGATAGTTCAGGTCGATAGAAGTGGTTATTCCTTTTGCCGATGCGGCGATAAGCGCCTCTTTACAAACATCGGCTACGTTTTGGTTCAGGGCCGGGCAGATAGCGCTCAGGTGCAACCAACTCACCCCGTCAAATACGCTATCCCAATCTATCATTCCCGGTTTAATATCAGCAAATGCCGAACCTGTGCGGTCGTATATCAACGAATCGTTTTTCAGGTCGGCGCCTTTGGTGAGGTAATATAATCCTATCCGGTTACCGTGATAGAATATCCTGCTTGCATCAATATTTTTATTTTCCAGGAATTTGACGATCTGCGCCGACATGTGGTTATCCGGCAAAGCCGTAAAATACCGCGACGGTACATCCCATAACGCCAGCGCGGTGGCAACATTCAGCTCTGCGCCGCCGATAAACATCGGTACGCTATTGTCAACCAGCCATTGGCCGCCTGCATCCAGGCCTATCCTGAACAAAAGCTCACCCAAACACAATACACTGCCGCTGTGGCGCTTATTTATAGTTTGTTTATTCATTGGCTGTTCACAAAGGAAGGTATTTAAAGCGTTATTTCATATACGTTCCCCGGTTGTCAAAAATAAGCGGGAGGGCATCGTATTCAAACCGTTTGGATGTATTATTTACTTCATCGTTGAAGTAAATTAGCATGGTATGTAAACGCAAAAAAGGTAGCTTGCAAATGATATTTTAAGCTGTTTTATAGTGGGATAATATGAATATCGGTTATGGGTTACCGGCGAACATTGTCTTCCTGGTGAAAACCGGTTATGCCAAGATAGTATAAAAATCAGCCAAAAAAGTAAACTTTTGTCCATATTTAAAGTGCGTACTTTAGCTTTGTAAACAACCAGTTAAATTACCTGATAATCCAATATTACTATGAAGGTTAAACAGATCGTGCTGATCGCCTTGCCGGTATTGGTATTGTATGCCTGTAACATGAACAATAAGCCAGCGCAAAGCACAAATAGACCCGGTGACGACAAGCAAAAAGGCACATTTGCTTATGACCTCAATTTCCTCAAACAGCATGACAGCGTACTGGTGCTTGAAAACAACGAAGGTACCGGGCAGATCATCGTTTCGCCAAAATACCAGGCAAAAGTATTTACCTCGACTGCCGAAGGTGATAGCGGTAAAAGCATGGGCTGGATCAACTACAAAACCTTCGACCTAAAACAACCCGATGCACACATGAACGCCTTCGGTGGCGAAGACAGGCTTTGGCTTGGCCCTGAAGGCAGTAAATTTGCGCTCTTCTTTAAACCGGGTACGAAAATGACCTTTGATAACTGGCATACCCCGGCGGCGGTTGACAAGGAAAGCTGGAAGCTTGATTCAGCCACATCAAAAAAGGTGGTACTGAGTAAAACTACCCAGATGCAGAATTATGCCGGTACTGTGCTTAACATCAGGTTAAACCGTAGCATAGAAATGCTGGAAACTAAGGATATTGAGCAACTGCTGGGTGTTGTTTTGGATAGTACAGTTAAATCAGTCGGCTATAAAACGCAGAATACAATAACCAACACCGGCAAAGAGGAGTGGACCGAAAAAACCGGCGCACCATGCTTATGGAACCTGGATATGTTTACGCCCTCGCCTTCGGTAACCATTGTTGTGCCTTACCGGCAAGATGCCAGCGGTGAAATTGCTACCACAGATTATTTTGGACAGATACCGCCGGATCGTGTAAAATTCATCAACGGAACTTTATTTTATAAGGCTGATGGCAAACAGCGCGGCAAACTGGGCGTGCCGCCGGGTAGGATAAAGGAATATACAGGCAGCTATGATGCTGCGAATGACGTACTTACTATAATTACCTATAATTTTGACCCCAACGCTACTTATCTGAACCAGGAATGGCGCACCGATAAAGACCCTTTTAAGGGCGATGCGGTAAATGCCTATAACGACGGCCCGCTGGCTACCGGCGGACAAATGGGACCATTTTACGAGATAGAAAGCGTATCGCCGGCAGCATTTTTAAAGCCCGGTGGACAGTTGACCCATATGCACAGCGTATTTCATTTTACAGGTAACAAGGATGCACTGAACGTCATCGCATTAAAAACACTCGGTGTAGGGCTTAGAGACATACAGGCAGCGTTTTAATAAATTATATTAGCAACCCAATTATACTATACATGCCAAAAAATAAAAAGCTGTTCGCCGTAGCCCTAATTACCTCTTTATTCTTTATTTGGGGTTTCGCGCTTAATCTTAACCCGATACTGATACCGCACCTCAAGAAAGCCTGCCAACTCACAACACTCGAATCGTCGCTGGTTGATTTTGCAGCTTATATCGCTTATTTTCTTTTGCCTATCCCTGCGGCCCTCTTTATGAAAAAGTATGGCTATAAAGGTGGCATACTGTTTGGGCTGATACTTGTGGCAACCGGCATGTTTCTGTTTTACCCGGCGTCTATCGTTCGCAACTACGCGTTCTTTTTAGGTGCGCTGTTCGTGATGTTTAGCGGATCGGCTTTTCTGGAAACAGCCGCCAATCCGTACATAACCGTATTGGGCGATCCTGCCAGCGCAGCTTTTCGTATTAATCTTGCGCAATCATTCAATGGCTTGGCTGCAGCTGCAGCGGGATTTGTCGGACGTAACTTCATATTATCGGGAGTAACGCTGACGCCTGCGCAAGAGACTGATATGTCGAAAACGCAATTGACAGATTACCTCAACAAAGAAGCATCATCGGTACAAGCCCCATTTTTAATAGTTGGCGTATGCGTACTGATAGTGGCTTGGTTGATGTTCCGCACATCGTTGCCTGATATTGTTGAAGAAGAAAGCGCTGACGATGGATATCACCAATTGCCTTTATTTGAAAGAATGGTGCAATTATTAGGCAGATGGGAATTAATGTCCGGCGTATTTGCCCAGTTCTTTTACGTAGGGGCGCAGGCCTGTATCTTTAGCTTTTTTATACTTTTTGCAGAGCGCGTTGCGGGTATGGATGAAAAAACGGCAGGTTTGTACCTTATAGCCGGCTCGTTATGTTTTATGATCGGGCGCTTTGTGGGCTCCGGACTAATGAAATTTATCAACCCCGTGAAGCTGCTGGCGTTTTACAGCTTTTTCAATATTATTTTGGTGGTACTGGCAGTGTCCATGCACGGAAAACTACCGATATACGCGTTGTTGGGTGTAGACTTTTTTATGTCGATCATGTTCCCAACCATATTCTCGCTAAGCATACGTGGTTTAGGCAGTAAGACGAAAGAAGGCTCTTCGCTGGTGATCATGTCGATAGTCGGCGGAGCTATATTAGGCCCGGCTTTGGGGCTTGTAGCAGATAAAACCAATATCCAAATAGCTTACCTCGTACCGGCTTGTTGTTTCTTATATATTTTCATTTATGCGCTAAAGCGTTCAAAAACAAAGGAATTACAAGTGACAGCTGGGCACTAAAGATATTAACAACTATACAAATACACGATGGATTTAGGACTGAAAGATAAAGTAATAATAGTAACCGGCGGCGCAAAGGGCATAGGCCTGGGTGTGGCAAAGGTTTTGGCCAATGAGGGCGCGATACCGGTTATTATCGGTCGCAAAGAGGCTGATAATGTTAAAGCTGTTGAGGAAATCGAAGCCGCAGGCGGCAAAGCCTGGCATATTGAGGCAGAACTTACCGAACCGGCTGAATGCAAAAAAGCAGTAGATGCCATATTTGAAAAATTTGGTAAAATAGAAGGCCTGGTGAACAACGCCGGTGTAAACGACGGCGTAGGGCTGGAAAGCGGCGACTATGAGGGTTTCATCGCCTCCCTGCATAAAAACGTAGTGCATTATTACCTGATGGCACACCATTGCCTGGATGCGTTAAAGCAATCTAAAGGTGCTATACTCAATATCACCTCAAAAACTGCTGATACGGGCCAGGGCAATACATCAGGCTATGCAGCATCAAATGGTGGCCGTAACGCGCTTACCCGCGAATGGGCAGTGGAATTGCTCAAATACGGAATCCGTGTAAATGCGATAGTGGTAGCCGAATGCTGGACGCCGCTTTACGAAAACTGGATAAAAACGCTGCCCAATCCGGAAGAAAAACTAAAAGAAATTGAATCGAAAATCCCGCTTGGCAGCCGCATGACCACAGCCGAGGAAATTGCGAATATGACAGCGTTCCTGTTATCTGAGCGGTCGAGCCATACAACAGGCCAACTGGTTTATGTGGATGGTGGCTATGTTCACTTGGATAGGGCTTTGGCAAATGCGTAGCCCCCTCTAAATCTCCTCCGCCAATTGGCGGAGAGACTTTTTAAAAATTAAATATAAATTAACCATTATATATAAGCCCTTCCGCCAGTTGGCGGAGAGGGTTTGGGAGGGCCTATGAAAATTGATTCACATCAGCATTTTTGGATATTCGACCCGGTTAGGGATAGCTGGATAGATGAAAGTATGGCCATCATCCAACGTGATTTTTTGCCTGCTGATCTAAAGCCAATCCTTGACGAACATGAAATTGACGGCTGCGTAGCCGTGCAGGCCGACCAGTCGGAAGCGGAAAATGAGTTCCTGCTAAAAAGTGCGCAAGAAAATGATTTTATTAAGGCAGTTGTCGGCTGGGTCGACTTGCGATCTGAGGCTGTTGATGAACGGTTGGCTTATTACGGCCAATTCAAAAAACTCAAGGGTTTCAGGCATGTGCTGCAGGGTGAAAAAGACCGCGCCTTAATGCTGAAACCGGCGTTTATGAACGGCATCTGGTTGTTGGAAAAGTATGATTTTACCTATGATATTTTGATATTTCCCGATCAATTGGTTTATGCAGGCGAGTTTGTAAAATCATTCCCCCATCAAAAATTTGTGATCGATCATATTGCCAAGCCTTATATCAAAAAGCAGGAACTTGCAGATTGGGTTAAAGATATAAAGACTGTGGCACAGGAGGAAAATGTTTGGTGCAAGGTATCGGGCATGGTTACCGAGGCCGACTGGCAAAGCTGGCAGGAAGCTGATTTTGAACCTTACCTGGATGTGGTTTTTGAGGCATTCGGCAGCAAACGATTGATGTTCGGCTCTGATTGGCCGGTTTGCAATGTTGCGGGTGGTTATGATAAGATGATCAGCATCGTAAAAAATTATGTTTCGAGGCTCTCAGTTGAAGAGCAAACTGCTTTTTGGGGGAATAACGCAGTTGAATTTTATAACATTTGAGCGTATTTCGGTCAGGTGAGGACACCTGACCGGAGTGTGTAAAAACTCTGTGCCCCCTCTGTGTAATTTCTCTGCGCCCTCTGTGGTTAATAGAATACGCCATGCTAAGATGCTATAATCATTGGCTAACAAAATCAACTATTACAACCTTTAATACCCGAATTTAGTATCGCCGATTTACGCTTAAATTCTGCCTGATATGCTGTTAAAGAGAATATGTTTTATAGTGTTACTGTTATTGCCTGTTGCCTTCGCAAAAGCACAGGATATGTCAGATTATAACGTAATTTGGAATAGCCAAAGCCAGAATTCATCCGAATCGATGCCATTGGGCGGCGGCGATATTGGCTGTAATGTGTGGGTGGAGAACAACGACCTGCTTATCTATATCGCGCGCAGCGGAACATTCGACGAGAATAATTCCATGCTTAAGCTGGGCCGTGTACGCATTAGCTTATCAACCAACCCATTCAAAAATAACTTCAGGCAGGAGCTTAAACTGAAACAAGGCTATATCGAGATCAGCGGTGATAATAATACCCTGGTTAAACTATGGGTTGAAGTTTTTAAGCCTGTGATACACATCGAAATTACCAGCGGCCAAAAGTTTATTGCCAAAGCCGCCTTTGAAACCTGGCGTACTGCCGACCGCTCCCTATCACCCGATGAGCGCCACCAGGCTTATAGTTTTAATCTAACTACTCCTGATAAGCTGCCATTATTTACAAGGAAAGATACCGTCGACCCGCATACCTCAAACCTGGTATGGTACCACAAAGACCGCAACGACGAAATGGTGATCGATAAGGAAGCTATCCAACAACATTTAAGCACGGAAAAAGACCAGCTTTGGAACCCTTTAAAGAATTTGATGTTCGGCGGTGAAATAATAGCCAATGGGATGGTTTTTACAAAAACTACAGATAGTATTTTCGTTACCAACAAATACAGGGGCTGGGTCTATCAAAATACCGCATCGACCAATAAACAAAACATCGATATTGTACTCCATACCTCGCATAGCCCTACCACTGCTGATTGGCTCAATGGTTTGAAAGCGGAAGTCCAGCAGTCGCCTGCAACTCCTCAAAAATGGACTAAAAACGTGAAATGGTGGGCTGATTTTTGGGGCCGCAGCCATATTTATATCAATACCGATAAAGACCACGCTACGGATAAAGGCTGGGAGATCGGCAGGAATTACAATGTTTTCCGCTACCAGCTGGGCTGCAATGCCTATGGCGAATTTCCGACCAAATTTAACGGCGGGCTGTTTACTTACGACCCTGATTTTGTTAAGGGAGAATATAAAAATGGCGTGGTGACGCCTGATTTCAGACGATGGGGTGGAGGTAGCTTTACGGCACAAAATCAGCGGTTGGTTTATTGGCCCATGCTCAAATCGGGCGATTTTGATATGATGAAACCGCAGTTTGAGTTTTATCGCCGCTCATTAAAAAATGCCGAACTGCGTACTAAGGTTTATTGGGGACATGATGGCGCTTCGTTTACCGAACAGGTGGAGAATTTCGGTCTGCCTGCCGGTCACACCTACGAAAAGTTATGGGGAAATACTACCTTAAGGCCCCGGTCTGATGCATCAAGCATGCGCTCATTGATCAACCAAAAAGGAGATACCATAAAAATCCTTGATTATGGCGACCTTGACAATATTTACGTGGTCGACCATTACGACGGGGAGTTGGAATTTTCAAAAATGATACTGGATTACCAGTTATTTACCGGTGTTGATATCAGCCAGTATATGCCTTTTATCGAGAGCAGCATCCGTTTTCATGATGAGCATTTTCAATACTGGTCGAAAAAACTGAATGGCTACCCACTGGATGCCAACGGTAAATTAATCATGTATCCCGGTGCGGCGCTTGAAACCTATAAAGGCGCCACTAATTCTACCACAACTATATCCGCCATGCGGTCGGTTTTGGATGAATTGCTGGCCTTGCCGGCAAACTATGGTACCGCAAAGCAACGCGCTTATTGGAAAGCAGTATTAAACCGCCTGCCCGAAATATCAACACGTGAAAAGGATGGCTTTAAGGTTATTTCGCCGGCAAAATCGTGGTCGGCTATGGATAACGTCGAGCTGCCGCAGATGTATCCTGTATTTCCGTATGGATTATATGGCGTTGGCTTGCCCGATCTGCAACTGGCTATCGATACCTGGCATCATGGCGCCGACAAGAAAAATCAATATGGCGTAATAGGCTGGAAACAGGACCCTATCACTGTTGCCCGGCTCGGGCTTACCAATGAGGCCAAAGACCTCATTATACAAAAACTTTCAAACGCCAAAAACCGCTATTACACGTTCTGGGGGCCGGGTTTCGATTGGGCGCCCGACCATAATTGGGGCGGCAGCGGCAGCATAGCGCTACAGGAAATGATTATGCAAACCGTCGGCAAAAAAATATACCTTTTGCCGGCCTGGCCGAAAGACTGGGACGCAGACATAAAACTCCACGCGCCATACAACACTACGGTGGAGGCGCTCATAAAAGATGGCAAAGTTGAAAAACTGAAAGTTATACCACAATCGAGGACAAAAGACGTGATAGTTATGCCGCCGCATGATTAATAGCCTCATCCGTCCATCGATTGATGGACACCTTCTCCAAAGGAGAAGGAAACTGCGTTTTAATTAAAGTCCTCTCCTTTGGAGAGGATTTAGGTGAGGCCATTTGAATTTGACAGTTTATTGTAGTATTATTGGTGAGTATATGCCAATATTGGCATATATCACGCTAAAAAAGTATATTTCAAAGTGCGGAATTATAGCTTAATTGCATTAGGTTAAGCCTGTAAACATCTGGTCGTTTCCACGCAAATATCTTTTGGAATAAGGCTTTATTTAAATTTTTAAGAGAATAAATAATTATGCTAACCAGCAGGGACGAAGTTTTAAATGCAGTTAAGGCCAGCCAGCCGGCCTTTATGGCTGCGCCGGATATTTCTTTTTTCAAAGGAAATAACGACAACGTTATTGAAAAATTTACCGAAACGCTTAGCGCCATAGGCGGCATGGTGGTAACGGTAAAAACAATGGCCGACATCAGGTATCATGTGCTCAAAAATATGGATCACGGTGGCCGTAACATCACTACCGTGCCATTGCTGGGCGATATTATGGAAACCATCCACAAGGGTCACCCTGATGCGCATTCCCTGCAAAATGTGGATAATGCTATAATCGAAGCACATTTTGGTGTTGCCGAGAATGGCGCGGTATGGGTTACAGAAGATATACTGATGCTGCGCGTATTGCCTTTTATCTGCCAGCATTTGGCGGTTATTGTAAATGCAAATGATATTGTGTCTACCATGCACGAAGCCTACGCCCGCATTGGTAATACCAGTTATGATTTCGGCACTTTCATTGCCGGCCCGTCAAAAACTGCCGATATTGAGCAATCTCTGGTATTAGGCGCACACGGCCCGCGTAGCATGACGGTTTTCCTGATGGTATAACTTACCTATTGCACACTATAATCCCAATCATCCGTACGGAAGGATGATACGGGCAGGCCGTCCGTTCCAAACAGGTCGCCGACTACAAAATCCTTAAAAGCATACCGAACAGCTACCGGCTCTTTAACCTGGTCGCTGGTTAACACTACGGTACTGCCGTTGATTACTGCCCTTGCAGGGTAAAAATGTTTATCCGCGCCGGATACCTCGAATGTGGTAATATCTTTCAGGAAAGAGGTTAATCCGTTAGTCGCATTCTTAAACTTGACAACCGCAGTATTCCCTTTAACCGCAAATGAATCATATTGCGGACTATGGTAACCGAAGCCCTCCATTCCATAATTTTTTGCTAACGCGAGATAGGCGAGGCGCTGGCCAACCTCTTCTTTATGCGGCGGGTGGATGGTGCTTTGCTCACCAATATCCATCGTTACAGCCATAGCCGAATTAGGTATTTTATCTTCATCCAATCGCTGCACATCCCGCAAAAATGCCGAATTGTATTTGCCTCCTTTGTTGTAAGGCGCAAGTTGCGCATAATCATAAGGCGCTATCTGCACATAATAAAACGGGAAATCGCCGATGGCCCATTTGGTGCGCAGGTCTTTTACAAAAGTTGTGAAAAGTGAATCGTATTGCGCCGGGTTGTCGTAATTTGATTCGCCCTGGTACCATATCGCGCCTTTGATGCCATAGCCGATAACCCCATGCAGCATGGCGTTGTACAAAGTAGTAGGCGTTCGGCTAACTTCCTTTATGGAATCGGTAGGCGCAGGGATTTTCACCTCCGGGAAAGGCTTTAACGCGTTGGCATCCATCCAGGCCTGCACCGACGAGCCGGCATATGCACAGCAGATCAATCCAACAGGTTCATTAAGCATTTTATTGAGTAACCGGCCATAATAATAACCCACCGCGCTAAATTTTGCCACAGATATTGGCGATGCTTCCTGCCATTGGCTGGGTTTAATATCGGTTTGCAGTGTAGTCCTTGAGCCGTGCGGTACGTTAAATAGCCTGATATTAGCGTTTTTCGATTCGAGGATGGCCTCGTTTGAATTTAATATCGGCTGGCTTTTGTAGCCCCTCATCGGTATTTCCATGTTCGATTGGCCTGCGCATAGCCAAACCTCACCTATCAGTACATTTTTTAGGATTACAGCTTTGCCATCGCTTACTGTTAACTGGTAGGGACCACCAAAAATCGGGGTGGTTATCTTCAGCATAAATTCACCATCGGTGCCGGTAACTGTTTTATATACTTTCTTATCCCATGTGTTTGTAATGGTTATGGCTGCACCGGGCTTATCCCATCCCCAAACCGGGACGGCTGTTTGTTGTTGCAATACCATATTGTCGGTAAACAGGCCGGCTAATTTTACCTGGGCTGATACTTCTGCCCGGCAAAATAACAGGCACAAAAAGGCTATAGCTAAGCGTAATGTCAATTTCATTCTTTACAGGTTTTAATGGCTTTGGCAAGATAACAACCTTTAACAGGCTAAATCTTTCTCCTCAAAATCAAATGTATAGCATCTTTTTCTGAGTTGCAGCCAATAGGATAATATTATATAATCATTTGATAATCCGCTCTAATCAGGGCGCTAAAAAGGGGGTAACTTTACCTTGCCTGGTGATGTGTTTCGCGTTGCCTCATGGGCATAACCATTAAACTTAAATACTAATGAAAAAAGGATACATTGTTCTGGCATGTGCTGCGGCCATGCTGCTTTCACAAGGTTCTTTCGCCCAAAAAACCGACAAATCCAATAAAGCTGATCCCGATACGAAAGCCGCGCAATTTGTGACTGCTCTTAGTCTAAACGATACCGCAAAGGCATCACGTGTAACGGCCATTATAGCAACACACATGACGGCAGTGCGCGATTGGCATAACAATCATGCCTACACACTTGTACCCGCTGGTATAGACCCGATAAACGGGAAGGTTTTCACGCAGATCCAGCGCCAGTTTATTGTCGATTCCACCATTCCGTCGACAGTGCACGATGCTTTGATGACAGGCTTACGTAAAGACCTGACCGAAGACCAGGTGGCTGTTATCCTGGATAAATACACCATTGGCAAGCTGGATTTTACCATGAACGGCTACAAGGCCATCGTGCCGGATATGACGCCGGTAGAGCAGGATTTTATTTTAAAAGAATTGAAAGCAGCGCGTGAAGAAGCCGTGGATTATAAGGATGTAAAGAACGAAATGTCGACCATATTTAAAATACACAAAACCAGGATTGAGGATTATTTCGACAGTAACGGCCGCAACTGGAAGGTGATGTACAAAACCTATGTCGACAAAGTTTTGGCTGCTAAAAAAGCAGGTACTGCGGATAAAAGTGCCCCGGTAGAGAATTAAATAGTTGTTAAAAATACAATTATTAAACGGTGTAGCTATTGCATAAATATCACGAATTTTTATAGGTTTGTGATATGCATAAATATTCCCGGCAAACCCGCCTGCTTTTGGCGGTGGATTGTATTGTTTTTGGCTTTGATGGTGAAACGCTCAAGCTATTGCTTATTAAGCGTGATTTTGAGCCGGAAAAAGGTAACTGGAGCTTGATGGGCGGCTTTGTGCAGGACAAGGAAAGCCTCGACCAGGCATCAAACCGCATACTGAAAGAACTTACCGGGTTGGAAGGCGTTTACCTTGAACAAATGTTCACCTACGGCGACCCGCAACGCGACCCGATGGAGCGCACCGTGTCGGTTGCTTATTTTGCTTTGCTGGATATGAACCAGTACCAGAAACAGTTATCAAGTGAGTATCATGCCGAATGGTTTCCGTTGAAAAAGATACCAAAGCTAATATTCGATCACCAGGAAATGGTTGAACAGGCCAAAAAACGCATCCGTTACAAAGCGGCGCTTCACCCTATATTATTTGAGCTGCTGCCCAATAAATTTACCGTTCCACAGCTGCAAACCCTATACGAGGAGGTATTTAACGCCACTATCGACAAGCGTAATTTCAGTCGACGGATATTGGCTACGGGCTTATTGGTAAAGCTTGCCGAAAAAGATAAGGCCGGGTCAAAGCGCGGCGCTTTTTATTATCGTTTGAACCGGGAGAACTATTATGCCGCTTTCCAGGCCTTCATGAATTTCATTCCCAACCCCGACCAACTCCGGTAATTTTCGGTCGAAAATAATTTTAGCAAAACATTTTTATTTGTGAAATAATAATTGTTATTTCGACAATCATTATAAACTTATGCAATCTGATTCATTGGTAATAGGGCTGGACTATGGTTCCGATTCGGTACGCGCCGTATTGGTTGACGCCGCAGACGGCAAGCAGATTGCCTCCTCGGTTTTTAACTATCCTCGCTGGCAGCAGGGTTTATATTGCGATGCCTCGCAGAACCGTTTCAGGCAACATCCGCTGGATTATATCGTTGGCCTGGAGCATACCATTAAAAGCTGCATTAAACAGGCCGGAGGCGCTGAGGTAGCAAAATCAATAAAAGCCATCGCGGTAGATACAACAGGTTCGACGCCGGTGGCCGTTGACAAACACGGTACGCCGCTGGCTTTGCTAAAGGAATTTGAAACCGAACCTGACGCCATGTTTGTATTGTGGAAAGACCATACATCTGTAAAAGAGGCTGCGGAGATAAACGAGCACTCAACGAGATTTCCGGTAAATTATTTACAATATGTGGGCGGCATCTACTCATCCGAATGGTTTTGGGCGAAGTTGCTGCACGTTTTAAGGGTAAACGAAAAGGTGAGGGCTGCCTGCTACTCGTGGGTGGAGCATTGCGATTGGGTGCCTTTTCTGCTTACTGGCGGTACCGATGTTCACGATATGAAACGCGGGCGCTGCTCTGCAGGCCATAAAGGGCTTTGGGCCGCGGAATATGACGGCTTGCCCCCTGAAGAATTCTTTTCATCGCTCGACCCGTTACTGGCCGGCTTCAGGGAGCGTTTATATAAAGACACTTATACTTCTGATCAATCCGCCGGAACTTTAAGCCAGGAATGGGCTGAGCGCCTGGGCCTGACCACTGATGTTGTCATAGGCGTAGGGGCATTTGATGCCCACATGGGCGCGGTCGGCGGGCAGATAGAACCCTACCATTTAAGCAAGGTAATGGGTACATCAACCTGCGATATTTTGGTCGCGCCGAATGCCGACATGCAGGGCAAACTGGTAAAAGGCATTTGCGGGCAGGTGGACGGTTCGGTGATACCGGGCATGGCAGGGCTGGAAGCCGGGCAATCGGCTTTTGGCGATACGTATGCCTGGTTCAAAAAATTGATTTCATGGCCTTTACAGGAACTGCTGCCAACTTCAAAACTAATCGATGCAGAAACGGCAGAAAAACTAACAGAAGAAATTTCAAACAAAATAATAGTTGAATTAAGCCGGCAGGCGGAATTATTGCCGCTCGATGAGAATGCAGAAATCTCTGTCGACTGGCTGAATGGCCGCCGTACGCCGGATGCCAACCAGTTGCTCAAAAGCGCCATTACCGGGCTAAGCCTGGGCAGTGATGCACCGCGCGTATTCAGGGCATTGGCGGAAAGTACCTGTTTCGGGGCAAAAGCGATAGTCGACCGGTTTATTGCCGAAGGCGTACCGGTTGAAGGTATTATAGGAATAGGTGGGGTGGCCAAAAAATCACCCTACATTATGCAGATGATGGCCGATGTGCTCGGGATGCCTATCCGCATACACCCCTTCGAGCACACTTGTGCATTGGGCGCTGCCATGTTTGCCGCAACAGCCGCAGGCATTTATCCAAAAGTTGAAGACGCTATGACCGCCATGGGTGGCGCATTTGAAAAAACATACTATCCAAACGAAGAACGATTAGCCATATTTGAACTTCGGTATAAAAAATACAAAGAGCTTGCCGCTTATGTTGAACAGCATACCGCAAGTATGGAATAAAATAAAAGCAGATGAGTAAATATCAACATATTAAAGAGGCGGCTTACAAAGCCAATATGCTGCTGCCAAAACTGGAACTGGTGCTGTTCACCTTTGGCAATGTGAGCGAGGTCGACCGCAGCCTGGGCGTATTTGCCATAAAGCCAAGCGGTGTACCTTATGAAGATTTGTCGCCTGAAAAAATGGTAGTGGTTGATTTTGATAATAATATTGTTGAGGGAACACTGCGGCCATCATCTGATACCAAAACACATGCTGTATTATACAAGGAATGTGAAGGGATTGGCGGCATCTGCCATACGCACTCAACTTATGCAACCGCCTGGGCACAATCGCACCGGGATATACCCATTTACGGTACTACCCACGCTGATTATAATACGGTCGATATTCCCTGCGCGCCGCCAATGAGCGATGAAATGATACAAGGTCATTACGAGCACCAGACAGGTTACCAGATACTGAATTGCCTGCGCGAAAAGTCCATCAGCTACAAGGAGTTGGAAATGATATTGGTAGGCAACCACGCGCCCTTCACCTGGGGTAAAAATGCCGATAAAGCTGTTCATAACAGCGCCGTTTTGGAAACCATTGCTAAAATGGCATACCTCACCGAGCAAATAAACCCGCATGTGAAGCCGTTAAAGGAAGCGCTCAAAAGAAAACATCATGAACGTAAGCACGGCCCGGATTCTTATTATGGGCAGTAAGGCGTAAAGCAAAAAGCATAAGGCAGAAAGCAAAAAATAACTATTGAAACAAGAAAAGAGTTTAGAATGATAGATCTGAAAAAATTCGAGGTTTGGTTTGTTACCGGCAGCCAGGACCTTTATGGCGAGGAAACTTTAAAACAGGTAGCTGAACACTCGCAGCAAATTGCAAAGTCGTTTAGCGGTTCAGCACAAATCCCGGTGCAGGTTATTTTTAAGCCTGCCGTAAAATCAACCGAAGAAATATACAATGTAGTACAGGAAGCAAATTCGACCAAAAACTGTATCGGCATTATTGCCTGGATGCACACCTTCTCGCCTGCAAAAATGTGGATAAACGGCCTGAAAATACTTCAAAAACCATTACTGCAATTGCATACACAATTTAACCGCGATATTCCATGGGCAACCATCGACATGGATTTTATGAACCTTAACCAAAGCGCCCATGGCGACAGGGAATTTGGGTTCATCCTTTCGCGTATGCGCAAAAACCGCAAAGTAGTGGTTGGCCACTGGCAGGATACAGAAGTTTTGGAACAGATAGACAGCTGGAGCCGTGTTGCCGCCAGCTGGCACGACTGGCAGGGCGCACGGTTTGTCCGTTTTGGCGATAACATGCGATTTGTTGCGGTTACCGATGGTGATAAGGTTGAGGCTGAGCAGCAATTCGGGTTTTCGGTAAATACCTATGGTATCGGCGATTTGGTGAAAGTGATCAACGCGATAAGCGATGCCGAGGTTGACAGGCTCACCGCCGAATACGAAGAACTATACGCTGTGGTTGATACGCTGAGAAAAGGCGGTGCGCAATACAGCTCGTTAAGGGATGCCGCTAAAATAGAACTGGGTATCGAGGCATTTTTAAAAGACGGAAACTTCAAAGGCTTTAGCGATACATTTGAAGACCTGCACGGCATGGCGCAATTACCCGGCATAGCTTCGCAGCGAATGATGGGCAAAGGCTACGGCTTTGCCGGTGAAGGCGACTGGAAAACCGCCGCGCTGGTACGCGCCATGAAGGTGATGGGCAGCGGATTAAAGGGCGGTAATGCTTTTATGGAAGATTACACTTATCACTTCGACCCGGCAAACCCATTGGTTTTAGGCTCACACATGCTGGAAGTTGATGAATCGCTGGCTGATGGCAAGGCAAAATGTGAGATACATCCGCTGGGAATAGGCGGCAAAGCCGATCCTGTTCGCCTGGTATTTAATGTTGCGGCAGGCCCGGCGCTGAACGCTTCGATAGTGGACATGGGCAATCGTTTCAGGCTGATCGTGAACACAGTTGAGGCTGTTGCGCCTGAACATGACCTGCCAAAATTGCCCGTTGCACGTGTATTATGGAAACCCTACCCGGATATGAAAACCGGCTGCGCGGCCTGGATACTGGCCGGCGGTGCACACCATACCTGCTACAGCCAAAACCTGGATGCCGTGAATATGGAAGATTTTGCTGACATAGCCGGGATAGAATATGTATTGATTGACAAAGATACACAATTGCGTAATTTAAAGAATGAGCTGCGCTGGAGTGATGCGGCTTACAGATAGAAGAATTTTTTTTCAGTTTTAAATCCAGGGCGTCCGTGAGATATCACGGCGCTTTTTTTATTTGGCGTTGATGGCCTGTAACCAGCCTGAATAATATTTTTGCGCGTCAATTTTAAATTTGCCCTGTTCAACTACCTGTTTTTGACCGAAAAGAGATTCAACAGCATCCAGGTCAGTAAAAACACTGGCCTTTAAACCGGCCAGTAAAGCTGTCCCCAAAGCCGAAATATCGGCAATATCATTAGTGACGATGCTGCAATCCAATTGCCCGGCTAAAAATTCCAGCAAAAATTTATTTGCGGTCATGCCGCCATGGATCATGAGCTCGTTCAGCGCAATGTTCGAGTCGGCTTGCATGGCGATAACCACATCCTTTATTTGATAGGCGATAGACTCAAGGCCGGCGCGTACCACGTGGTTTTTATTGCAATCGAAGGTAAGTCCGCTGATTGACGCTTTACGGGCCATATCCCAATGCGGTGCGCCCAGTCCGCTGAACGCAGGCACAAGATAAACGCCGTTATTGTCTTCTACTGAATTAGCCATTTCAGCCGTTTTTGAAACATCGCTGACAATGCCAAGCTCATTCTTCAGCCATTCTATCGTCGCCCCGCAGGATACGATCACGCCTTCGAAGGCATAATGTACTTCCTGTTCGGTGCTCCAGCAAACGGTGGTCACCATACCGTTGCCTGATGCTTTTGCCGCGCCGCCTATATTCATCAATATGGAGCAACCGGTACCCATGGTGGCTTTTGCTTTGCCTTCGCTGAAACAGCCCTCGCCAAATGCCGCCGCATGCGAATCGCCGATCATGGCGGTTATGGTTAACGGCTTTGGCAGTAGCCCACTAAAATCTGTTTCACCATAAATTGCCGAGGAGGGTTTGAGCTGAGGCAAATTGAGCTTTGACAGGCCAAACTTTTGCAACAGTTCACCATCCCATTGCAGGGTATGCAGGTTGAAAAATAGGGTTCGTGAAGCATTGGTATAATCGGTTAAATATTGCTTGCCGTTGGTTAATTTAAATAACAGCCAGGTATCAATTGTGCCGAAATAGGCTTTACCTGCATCTATAGCCTTTTTTATAGCGAGGTTATTTTGGTAAAGCCATATCAGTTTTGTTCCTGAAAAGTAGGGATCGATGAGAAGTCCGGTTTTTGCGGTTATTTCCTGTTCAAGACCTTCATTTTTTAAAGCCTTGCACACTTCAACCGAGCGTTTGCATTGCCAAACGACCGCGTTGTGCAGAGGTTTGCCGTTCTCATCCCAAATAACAAAAGTCTCACGCTGGTTTGATATGCCGCAGGTTTTTATATCAGCAACATCGCCGCCGTTTTGTTTGAACAGCGTGAGACAGCCTTCTATGGATGTCAATACATTAGTAAGGATTTCCTCCGGGTTTTGTTCCACAAAGCCACCTTCTGAATAATAGGTTTTTAACGGTTCGGAATAGCGGGCGATGATTTTTGCCCCGCTATCGAAAATGATCGTTTTGGTGCTGCTCGTGCCCTGGTCGATGGCCAATATATAGGATGCGCTCATGTTATTCACTTTTTGAATTGGCCTTATCGATGATCACAGCCAGTAAGATCACGCCACCCTTAACCACCTGCTGCCAGAACGGTGACACGTTCAGAAGCACCAGCCCATTGTTAAGCACACCGATGATTATCGCTCCCAAAACAGTGCCCATTATAGTGCCACGACCGCCGGACAACGACGTGCCGCCGATAACGACCGCAGCAATAGAATCAAGTTCATAACTGATGCCCGCGTTTGGCTGGGCCGAATCGAGGCGTGAGGTTACCAGTATCCCGCCTACAGCTGCCAGCAGGCCTGAAATGGCATAAACGGTTAATTTAACCTTGTTGATATTAATGCCTGATAATTTTGCCGCATTCTCGTTGCCCCCAATGGCGTAAATGTAGCGGCCCAGGACAGTTTTTTTAGTGATGACGACTGCAACGATCACGATAATACCAGACACCCACACAGGCAGCGGTATGCCCAAAAACCAGCCGGTGCCGATATAATCGAAGCTGTCGCCTAAGTTGGATATGGGGAAGCCTTTTGTCCAAAGCATGGTTAAGCCACGGGCTATGGTAAGCATGGCCAGCGTGGCCACAAACGGTGGAACTTTGAATTTGGTGATGGTCCAGCCATTAAATAAGCCCATCAGTGAACCTACTATTAGCCCGGCTAGTATGCAGCCCAATATGGTAAAACCGATGTATAAATTGGCGGAATGCAGCTGGATGCCGCTTTTTAACAATCCAGCCGCAATTGCACCGCAAAGCGCCAGTATGGAGCCAACAGAAAGGTCTATCCCGGCGATCAGTATCACCATGGTCATGCCTACGGAGATGCAAATGTTTACCGATATCTGCCGCATTACATTCCAGGTATTATCAACCGTTAAAAATTTGTCCGACATTAAGCTGATGCCAATGCACAGCAATACCAGCGCTATGAGCGATTGAAATTTTACCAGTGATGCGCGATAGTTTGACAAATTCATCTTTACAATTAAATAGTACCCGGTATAGCTGCTTTAAGTATGTTATCTTCCGTTGCGTCGCAGGCGGCCATTTCGGCTTTTATTTCGCCGTCGGCCATTACTAAAATCCTGTCGGATATGGCCAGGATCTCCGGCAGTTCAGACGAAACCATGATGATGCCCAACCCCTGCGAGGCAAGCTCGATAATCAGTTTGTATATTTCGTTTTTGGCGTTAATATCAATACCACGGGTTGGTTCATCCAGCATTAAAACTTTTGGCTTTGTGGCCAGGCATTTGGCCAATACCACCTTTTGCTGGTTGCCGCCGCTCAGGTTTTTAACCGTTTGCTTAGCCGATGCGCATTTAATTTTCAGTGCATCCACATATTTATCGGCCAGCCGGTGTTCCTTGCCGTTGTCCAGCATCCCCCAACTCCTGGTTTCCGCTAAGCTGCCGAGGCTGATGTTGGTTTTAATGTCCATTCCCAACACCAAACCGTCTTTCTTACGGTCTTCGGGTACCAGCACTATACCCGCATTGATGGCTTCCGTTGCGGAGCGTAAATTCAACTTGCTATTTTCTATGCTGATGCTGCCCACGGCTAAATCCGGGTGCAAACCCAAAAGTGTTTCCATCAATTCGGTACGACCGGCGCCCATCAAGCCAAAAATGCCCAAAACCTCGCCGCTGTGAAGATCGAAGGATATGTTATTGAGCACTTTTTTGTTCCTGTCCGCAGCCTTTGAAAGGCTGATGTTCTGGACGCTTAACAACAACTTTTTTTCCTTATCGATGTCACTCTTACGCACAATATTTATCTCGCGGCCAACCATTTTGTGTATGAGCTGGTCATGTGTCATGCCGCCCATAGCGCCGTCCTCTACCTTTTTACCATCGCGCAAAACGATGTAATTATCCGCAATCTTGAATAGCTCGTTTAATTTGTGTGAGATGTAAGCAATGGCTTTATTCTCATCTCTCAACCCGGCGATTATGCCGAAAAGTATATCCACCTCGCTTTCGCTGATGGCCGATGTGGGCTCATCCATAATGATCACATCAGCATCGTACAACAAGGCTTTGGCTATTTCAACTACCTGCTGCTGGCCCACGCGCAGGTCGGCTACCAACGTATCCGGGCTTACATTGAGCTTTAGCTTATTTAATAGGATTTCGGTCCTGCTGTGCATGGCTTTGCTGTTGAGCATACCCAATGCGTTGGTAATTTCGCGACCTAAAAAAAGGTTTTCGGTAATGCTGAGATAGGGGACAAGGTTCAGTTCCTGGTGGATGATAGCGATACCCGCGTTTTGCGCCTCATTCGGGTTTTTAAAGCGGACAACCTTGTCCTTAAAAAAAATCTGACCCTCGTACTCATCATAAACACCTGAAAGTATCTTCATCAGCGTTGATTTTCCCGCGCCGTTCTCACCGAGTATGGCGGTCACCTTGCCGGCAGGCAGCTCCAAGCAAACATTCTCGAGTGCGGCTACACCCGAAAACCTTTTGCTTATGTTCTCTGCTCTTAACATGCCTGCGGTTATTTTTTTATTTTTAGGTAGAAGGGGATTATTTCAAGGCTATCCGTATTTAAATGCTGCTGGTTCAGCTCAAAAGCACCCGCATATTCGATTTGATCACCTTTTTTAACCTGTTTTTTGAAGGGTGGCAATATGCTGTCGCGAACCATCTTATCTACCTCGGCGGAAATATTGTTCAGGTCAGCCGTATTGGTAAAATCGTTGATGTTGATGGTTCCCGGTGCATCGCGCAAAGCATTGCCGAACACATATTCTGTTGCGATCTTAATATTTTGATTGCCAGTCGTTTTTAAATAAATATCGCTTTCGTCAATGGCGATAACGGTGCCGCTGCCTTTGGTCATAAAGTATTTTATGTTCCCGATGTCGAGTGCGTGTGAATACTTATTAAATGCATCGTTAGGATTTGCTTTGATAAAGGTTAAAATGGTATCTGTTGAAGGGATATGATTCAGTGATTTAAGCAGATCGTTTTCCAGGTAATTTTGCGAGTAAGCTGCGGCATTGAACGTATTTCCGGTGGCATTTACATCGCTCAGCTTTTTAAAATAGACGGAATTATAGGCCACAAACAGGCATATAACCAATATCACAATATATTTTAACAGCTTTTTTGCCATATCAGTTCTTTTTGCCAAAGGCGATGTAATCGTCTATGTTATTATAGGTGACCAGTTCCGCCGCTACCTGTATCTTTTTGGGGAAATCGCGCTTGCCTTTAAAGTATTCGTCAGCATATTGGGCCGCTGTTTGCGCCATTACCTTCGGAAATTGCATACAGGTAGCCGTAATTTTTTTGTCCTTAATAGCCTCTATTACATCCGCCGAGCCATCGAACCCGAAAACTTTAACGTGATTGGCCTTGCCTGCCGCCGCCAGCGCCTGGTAAGCCCCGCTGGCCATAGCATCGTTACCACAAAAAACAGCGTCAATATCCGGGTGAGCCTGGAGTATGGATTCCATCACTTCCATAGCCTTGTTCCGGTCGAAATCGGCGCTTTGCTGGGCAACCATTTTAAGGCCGGGATAGTAATCAACCAAACTGTGAAAACCTTTTGAGCGATTCCAGGTATTGTTATCGGCCACGAGGCCTAAAATTTCCACATAAGTCCCTTTTTTATGCAGGGCCTGCACAAAACATTTGGCAAGGTCAACGCAGCCTGAATAGCTATCGGACAATATCTGCGATGTGGCAGCATTTACCGAATTTACTTCCCTGTCCATACAAAAAACAGGTACACCTGCCTTTTTTGCTTTCAATACGTTGGAAACAGAGCCGTTGGCATCAGTTGGGTTAAACAAGATGGCATTGTAGCCGGAGGCAATGGCGTTATCGAAATTGTCGCTTTCTAAAGCGGTGTTATTTTGCGAATCGAATATTTTGGCATCATAGCCCATACTTTCGGCCTGTGCGGCGGCAGTTTGCGCCAAAAAAACAAACCAGGGATTGTTTAAGGTTGACACGATGACCGCGATCTTTTTATGCTGAACAGACTTCTTATCATTCCGGCAGGCCGAAAAAACAAGGACCAACAAAACCAAAATGCCTGCGCGTTTCATCTGTCGTTTGGGTTAAAGCTGTGTGGTTTTTAACATGCCGGTTACAACGGACGTAATGCCTTCGGCGGATAAACCATAATGATTTAATATTTCCACCTGCGAGCCGGTAACGGTATATTCATCCGGTATGCCCATTATTTTAAATGGCTTGCCGTAGCCGTTTTGTAACAGCAGCGATGCACAAGCCTCGCCCAAACCGCCGTTTACGCTGTGTTCCTCAACGGTGACAATCGCGCCGGTTTCTTCGGCTAATTGCAATATCAGCTCGCTGTCAAGCGGTTTTATCGTGTGCATGCTCACTACAGTGGCCTCAATGCCAATTTCGGCTAATAACCCGGCTGCTAAGAGGGCAGGGTACACAGTTTCGCCGGTGGCGATGAGGGCAATGTCAGCTCCTTTCCGTATTATTCTGCCTTTGCCGGGTTCAAATTTGTTATCCGCATCGTCGGTCAACAACGGCATGGCTTTTTTGCCAAAGCGCAGGTATAATGGCTTGTCGGTTTTTACAGCGAATTTTACGGCTTCGGTTGTCTCAAAATTATCCGCAGGAGTAATAATAGTGATGTTGTTGATTGCCCGCAGCACGGCAAAATCATGTAAACTATGGTGGGTTGTTCCCAAAGCACCATAACTTACGCCAGCGCTAATGCCCACCAGTCTCACCGGGTTATCGGAATAGGCAACGTCATTCTTGATTTGCTCCAGCGCACGTGCCGTAAGGAAACAGGCAGGCGACACGGCAAAGGCTTTTTTACCTGCCGAAGCCAAACCTGCCGCAACGCCAACCAGGTTTTGCTCGGCAATGCCAATTTCAACTATCTGAGCAGGCAATTGCTGGCCGAATGCAACCAGTTTGCCCGAACCACGCGAATCGCTGGTAACGGCTACTATGTTTTTATCAGCCCGGGCAAGCTCAAGCAGGGTGGCAGAAAATACGTCCTGGTTTGGCTTGCCGTTTATGGTATTATTTTCAACAACTGCTCCCATGCTTAAAAAACTAAAAGGTTATCCAGCTCGGTTAGGGCAATTTCGTATTGTTCCTTATCGGGTACGCCGTGGTGCCATTTTACACTGTTTTCCATAAAGCTGATGCCTTTGCCCTTAGTGGTATGGGCGATCACCAGGTTAGGTTTGCCGGGTTCAAACGGCATGCTGTCGAAAGTTTCTTTCAACGCTTTTAAATCGTGACCGTCGACATGCTTAACCGCCCAGCCAAAACTTTCAAATTTTTCGTCCAAAGGATCGGTATTGCATACCTCGGCTGTTGAGCCGGTTATTTGCAGCGTGTTTTTATCAACTATGGCGCATAGGTTATCCAGCTTGTAATGCGAGGCAGTTAACGCGGCTTCCCAGTTGGAGCCTTCCGGCAACTCGCCATCGCCCATCAAGGTAAAAACGCGGTATGACTTGCCGTCCATTTTAGCGGCAAGCGCCGTGCCTGCACTGATGGGCAAACCGTGGCCCAATGCGCCGGTATTTTGCTCCACACCATGTACTTTACGTGTAGGGTGACCGATGTAATGCGATTTATATTTGCAAAGCGTTTCCAAATCGCTTTCCGGGAAAAAGCCTTTATCTGCCAGTACAACGAATAAGGCCTCGACACAGTGGCCCTTGCTCTGAATATAGCGGTCACGATCAGGCGAGGTAAAGTTTTTCGGGCCGACATTCATTACTTCGTTATACAACACATTCAAAATGTCGATGCAGGATAAGCTGCCGCCCGTATGGCCGGCTTTCGCACCTACAATGTATTTTAGTATTTTTTTGCGGTAGGTAACCGACTTTTGTTTAAGTTCAGTTTCAGTCATTGTTCGCTTAATTTAAATGCTGATAAACTTCCCAGCCCATGTAATTACCCAATGCTTCTTTTAATATGCCGGCGGTTTTCGAGGCATTCATGACCACGTGGTGCTCAAAGCCGTTGCGGCAAACATATTGCATCAGGCCTTGCAGGTCGGGTATTTGGGCTACGGCGCGGTTGCCGAAAGTGTTTAGCGTATCGTTGGTTAGCTCACCTTCGCCGATGTAAACTTTTATAACTCCTTTCGGGTCGTCGGTGCTGATCCTGCCATAGGTAAGCGGCGATGCAGGCGTACGGCCCGACAGCGCACCATAAGTATTTTCCTCACCAACGGTTGTTCCCAAAATAGGAGCGGTGCTGATCTCGATATCCGGTAAAAATGATTTGGCCCAGTTGCCGCAATGGAAAAGCACACATTTGTTTTCATCATCGGCGTAATTATTGTTCCAGTCGACCAATGCACTCGGCGAGCCGGAAGCCAGTTGCATGGCGTACATGGTAAGCGTACCGGTCACGTCAACCTCGCAGGCACTGGGCAGCATGTTTTCGCTCATGATGCTCATGCTAGTACACACATTACAGCCATAATTTTGCTGTAACGACGTCCAGCATTGGATAGCGGTGGCATCCAGTGCATGTTCTTCCATGAAATTGTTGAGCACCACGTCCAGTTTGGCTATTTGTATCAGTGCCTCGTCAGGTGTGCGGCCTTTTGGGGCATAGGCCAGTACTTTATCCAGGTGCGCTTTAACGGCGGCATCGTCCTTTGTTAATTTATTGGCGTGGCCTAAAATTTCAGATAAGTCGACAGTCGTAACCGATATGCCGTTACGCTGCAATATTTTTTCGCTATACCTCACGGTATTGAATGCGCCCGGCCTTGCGCCAACGGCGCCGATCCGCACTTTTCGCAAGCCTTTTACCACACGACAAACTGCTATGAAATCTTGCAGCTCGGCAGCAAATTCAGGTTGCGAAGGATGGATAACATGACTTGAGGTGAGCGTGTATTTAATGCCGTACTGGTATAAATTATTGCATACAGATATTTTACCGCACCACGAATCGCGTCGGCGGGCGACATCCAGCTTGGTTAGTTCATCGGGGTAGGCCTGTATCAAAACCGGCACATTCAGACCTGAGAGTTTGATGGTTTCGGCAACACCTTTTTCATCGCCGAAGTTGGGGAGTATCACTAATATGCCGGTAATATCGTCCTGGCGTTTGCGGAAGAGATCGGCACAGCGCTGCGCATCTTTAAACGTCTCTACGCCGCCAAGTTTTGATGCGTTTTCATCAAGCATTACCGGTTCAAGGTTCAGTTTGTCAAAAAGCGCGATGATGTCAGCCCTTGCTTCGGAAACCAGCCTGTCGGGGAAAAAATCGCGGTTGCCAATGATAACGCCTAAACTTACCTTATTATTCATGCCGTATAAATATTGTTTTAGTATGGTTTATATTGATGGGCAGAAATAGCGGTCAGCCGGTCTATTTATCTGCCATGATATACACCAAAACTATTGCAATAAGCAGCCTGTTTGTGATGAAAGGTTATCATGATATTATAAAATATTATCATAGATGGTTTATGGGGAGGTGTAAAAGTTATGAAATATTCATAATAATAAGGTAGGACTTTTAGTTCCCCCCTTGAGAGGGTAAGTATATATATATGAGTTGTGACAAAATTAAATCTTTTTTTCGACCTGTAATTTTACGTTTACGGGTATTGGTTCAGGATGGTAATAAATCCAAACTTGCCAAACTAAAAGCCCAAGAGCGACTATTGTCGCAGCAATTGAACCAACCGCAAGCCAGAAGGTCAAGTCATTTAGCCGGGTCTGATTTATCTCAGACTGTTCATCTAAATTCCTTAATCGAGCAATCTCAAGCCTCTGCTCTTCGGCGTTGGCGGCATCAGTTAAAGATTTTGCGCCATATCCCCCTTGCGACAGAAATACTTCACCGTCTATTGTAATAGTCCATGCCATAGAAGGCTGTCGTTTAACATATCCGTTTAGTTGCAGTTTTTCTAATATGGCCTCAACATAATTAAGCGTTAAATCGCATCCCGAATTGTCCTTAAGATATACTTGTATGCCACCAAGATTTTTAGTTGAACTAACAGATGTTATATACAAGATCGCGTCAAGTTTTTGGATTATAGTATGTGGGTATTCCATAAAAAAGAGGTTTAGTTTAGCATCTCAATATAGGAATTTATTTCATTCGCCACCACTTACGCCACCGGCTTGTTTCGGCAACTTTATATGAGTTGGGACAAGAAAATGGGCCATTCCTTTAAAAATAATTCTAATCCTTTTTGGAAGAAGTTTTTATCAAAATTGTATCATGTAATACTTGAATTGTCGGACGATAAACAATGGGCGTTGGATGTTTTAGTTGGAATTGTTCTTTCGCCCGGTCTTGTATATATGACACGATTGCTCCTAAAACTATTCCTATGATAGTAGATAGCACTCCAAACCAAAATTGTTTGTACGATTTTCGGGGTTTCAATGAACCATCAGATTTAAGATCATCTTCTTTTAACATCATTCCAGCGGCAGTTAGCTGAAACGCCCACGGAACATTATTGTATAGGTGTATTAATCCATTGTGTAAAAGCAATGCTCTAATTCTTAGCTTGTCTTCACTTGGATATTCTTTCCAAATAGTTTCTACAAGAAAAACAAAGTTCGTACCGGGATTTAGGGTGTAATTTTCTATTTCTTTAATAGCTTCCCAAACTAATTGCTTATCGGTTTTTCCGTCTATCATAAAATGAAGCTTTGATTTTGGCTCCTCAATATATGAATTGAAAGTGTAAAACAGACTATAAATAAGATTGAATTTATACTGGTGAATATGTAGGTTTGAATATGGATAAAGAAAAAGTGTTCTCCTTATTAAGGAATTTAGAAAATGGAAATATATTAAGATTAGATAATACCGATGGCGAAGATTTTATAAATACTGTCAAAGTTTGCCTTAATAAAGAACTTATAAAAATAGTTGGCATTGGCAATTCTTATGGGTTAGATCAAAAAGGTTATGATTTATTGGCTGGAAAAATAATGTGGAATGATTTATTGTCTAAAGAAGATAAAGCAATTATGCTATTTGAAAGTCAAAAGTCAAAAATAAATAATGACACAATAAACAGTGATGAATTTTGGCGATCTTCTACATTAGAGCTTATTAAAAAATATATTGGAGTAAATACGCAGGCTTATATTTATATAAGCGGTCATTCTTTTAAACCGAATGGTTCAGAAACAGTTACTGGACAAATAGAAAGAGGTAAAAAAATGATAGAATACTGTATAGATCAGATAGAGACAAATGGAATAATTGAAGAAAATAAAGACAACCTATATCATGCACCAATTACTAATATTACAGTTCATGGCAATGTCCATAATTCTGATTTTTCACAAGACAATAGTTTAAATAAACAAATAAAAAATAAAACCGCTCCAAATACCATTTCAAAAAAACCACTAATGGAAAAAGTATATTGGCTTTCAGGTATAGCAGTAGCAATTATAGCGCTTCTTACTGGGTTGAAAAGTTGTGGACTTATTAATTGATTTTCCGGTGGTATAGATTTATATTTTTGTCTTCTCCGGCAAGCCTGTGAAGAGCGTAACTGCAATAAATGCCCTCATTGTGCCTTATTTCTTCTTTTAGCATGCAACCAACCGCTGTAAAGCAGGTTCTTGCTAATATTAGGCTTGGGAAAGAATAAGCTGGCAACATAACCCACTATAATCACAACTAAATGACTGTACACGCCGAGCATCAATTTATTTTGCGTGAAGTTATATCGGCCAAGATCTAAAAGCAGGTATTTTTGATTGCTGATGCCTATTTTGGTGGAAGTGAGAAAAGCATAGGCCGTAAATATAATACAGGCCATAATACCGATGGTAACGCCCTGCCGGTTCGCCCTTGAGCTGAAAAGACCAAGTAGAAATATACCTGCAATCCCGCCGGAAAATATGGCGTATAAGGTAAATACAATATCCAAAACACCACCTTCACCGGCGACAAGGTATAGTGCAGCTATCAGCAGTGCGCCTATCCCGGCAAAAAATACTATCCACTTGCCAATTCTCAGGCATTCCTTGTCGGAACTGTTTGGGTAGAAGCGTTTGTAATAGTCCTGTACGCCCACGGCAGCGAGGCAGTTTAGATCAGCGCCTAAACTGCAAACGCCTGCCGAAACCAGTGAGGCAATGATCAATCCCACAACGCCCTCCGGCATTTTGCTTACGATAAAGTAGGGGAATATCGCATCAACGCGCATACCGGCAGGCAAAGGGTTTTGCTTGTAATAAACAAACAGCGCCGTACCGATAAACATAAACAGCGCCCAAACGGGTACCAGCAAAAATACCCCCATTAACGATGCACGGATAGCTGATCTATCGGTTTTCGCGGTGAGGTAACGCTGCACGATGGTTTGGTCGGTGCCGTATTTTTGTATGCCGTAAAATATCCCGTTTACGGCCATCACTACGAAAGTGAGCTTGGTGAAATTGAAACTGTAAGGCCCAAAACCGGTGTGATGGTTGATCTTTGCAATATGCCACACCTCGGCCGGACCGCCCTTTACGCCATAAAGGATAAACACCAGGCAGGCAATGCCGCAGCCGAACAGCATAAATCCCTGTATCACATCGAGCCAGATCACCGCTTCGATACCGCCTAATAAAGCCAGTATAATAATGACTATGCCAATGATAACAATGATGAGCAGGGTATTCGCCCCGGTCATGTTGGCAAGTGCAAGCGACAGCAGGAAAAATACCGTGCCCATTTTTGAAAAATGGGTAAGCACAAAGCCCAGCGAGCTGTAATAGCGGGCAAATGAGCCGAAGCGCTTTTCAAAGTACTCGTAAGTACTTAACCCGATCACTTTGCGGTAAAGCGGTACGATGAACCAGATCATCGTGAGTAAAACAATCGGCACCATCAATCCCTGAACCAGCAATATCCAGTTGGACGAATAGCCCTCGCCGGGATAGGCCAGGAAAGTTACGCTGCTGATAAGTGTTGACAGGATAGAGAACCCGATAACCCAGGAGGGTATCTTACCATTGGCGGCAAAATATTCCTGCGTCGAATCCTGTTTTTTTGCAAAACTCAGCCCGAAATAAACGGTCATCAGCAAAAAAACAGCAATTATGATGTAATCGATAATATGCAGGTGGGCAGTACCCATGTTCGTATTCTGTTTTATTTAAAAGTCCCAGGTTTTAGCCGGCCAGTCGTAACTTCCCGGTTTCAGCGTTAAAAAAAGATCGTTGTTAGCCACCTTCATTTTTATTACGCCTGCACCAAGCTCGCTCACCGGGAAAAACCTGTTAAAATTTAAATGGTTTATAATTGCTGCGGCCGTTGAGCCGCCTTCTACCAAAAGCTCTTTTATATTTAATTTTTGAAATATTTTTTCTACAACAATAGCCTTTTTCTCGCGTAATTCAGCCGCTGTAACAACACCGTTGCCTGTTGTTACTTCATCAATGGCTATAATAGCCTTTTTATTTTCTTTTAACAGGGATACGACCTCATCTGCCCAGGTTTCAAAGCCCATTTCGGTAGCGTACGATATGATATGATACGGCATATAACTCACCGGCCCGCCGTTTTGCTTTATTTTTCTCACGTTCGAGCGGCTTTTATCGTGCGTGGTGCCGCAAACAAAAAGGGATGGCAAATCAGGTTCGGTATTTGTCTCCATCTCACTTTTTTCAAAACCAAGCGAGTTTAACAGTGCATCGAATAAACCTGCGCCGCCTGCAAGCAGCGTGTCCTTATCAGCTTTAGTTATCCAATTCAAAAGGTCGTCATTCGATGCTGTTTCGCCAACTATAATGCCTGATGCAGGCAATTCATCTGTAGCTAAATGTGTACTGACAGCATTTTTATCAACTCTCAATAGCTCATGCGGTTGCGAACCTTTTACGGGAAATTCAGGGTCGTGGGCAAAGGCGGTTTCATGGATCGGTTGACCATTCACGTAGTATTTGCCGCCTGTTAAAATGCGCCCTAATGACGGGTTTGCCGGAACCAATAACGCTTTTTTATAGCCTAATATTTCCTGGTGGACTTTAAGCTCGGGTACAATATGCCCGCGCAAAACTGAATCTACTTTTTTGAAGATGATATCAGGTTTGATAGTAAGGATTTTTTCAGATACAGCCTTTGTTAATTCCAACGCCTTTTCTTCGGGCATGGAGCGGGTATCGGTTGATATAACAACCAGTTCGGCAGCGGGGTTAATGTTGAGATCGGTAATGATCTCAGCTTTCAGCCCATAGCGCAAACCCAGGCCGCCGATCTCGGCAGCGCCGGTGAGGTCGTCGGCAATAACAACAATCATTTAAACAATAATTTGCTTCCGGTACCGGCTCAGCTGTACTGCCGATGCTATGGCTAATATCATCGCATCAGGACTTGCTATGCCCTTACCGGCTATCTCAAATGCGGTCCCGTGATCTACGGAGGTACGGATTATTGGCAGGCCCAATGTAATGTTAACCCCTTTAACGCTCGACATTTGCTTTTTCTCAGGGTCCCACTTAAAACCCGCAAGTTTAAAAGGGATATGGCCCTGGTCGTGGTACATGGCTACTACGCCGCCATAAGCGCCGGTCGCCGCTTTGGCAAATAAGGTATCCGGCGGTACGGGGCCTTCCACATTATAGCCCCTTAAAATTGCTTCCTGTACGGCGGGCATTATCTCAAATTCATCTTCTGTGCCAAAAAGGCCGCTGTCGCCTGCATGCGGATTAAGGCCTGCCACACCGATCTTCAGGTTTGTTTCGCCGAGGCTTATGAGGCCGTTGTACAATAGTTCTATTACTTCCAGTATGCGCTCTTTTTTCACCAGGTCGCAGGCTTGCCTTAAGGAAACGTGGGTGGAAACGTGTATCACCTTCAAGTTATCCTCCACCAGTAGCATGGCATATTTTTTTATGCCAGTAAAATGTGCGTATATCTCCGTATGCCCGGCAAAATGGTGCCCGGCCTCGTTGATGGATTTCTTATTAATGGGACCTGTTACCGTAGCATCTATCTCGCCCATCATAGCCAGGTCGATCACTTTTTTAACCGATGCAAACGCCGCATCCCCGGCCATTGCCGATACCTGCCCGAACACCAGCTTGTTCATTTTAACATTATGCAGGTCGAACACATCTATAACGCCATATTCAAATTTTGCATCGGCCACATTATTTATGGGGTTGATCTTCGCCTTTAAATGCAGCTTGTTGATAATGTCTTTAAATACATCTGCATCGCCCACCAGCAGCGGGTCGCATATTTCATAAATATCTTTATCGAGCAGGGCTTTTACCGCTATTTCGGGGCCGATGCTCGCGGGGTCGCCCATGGTTATTCCAACAACCGGTTTACCAAACATTTGTGTCAATTTTTACCAGTAAATTATTCTTTTCAATTACCTATTTAGCCCCCTCTAAATCTCCCCCTGTAGGGGAGACTTTAACTTCGCTCTTTTTTAAAAAAAGCCCTCCCTTCCGGGGAGGGTTTGGGTGGGGCTAAACAAATTATTCTTTTCAATTACATGCTGCAGGTTTTTTATCGCCTTGCTTTTTTCTTCGTCGCCCAGCGGATAAAGCGGCGGCATTACGTATTCGCTGCACAGGTCCAATTCGTTCATGCAGACTTTTAACAACCATAACGATTCGCCCAGCAGTTTACCTTTCTGGTACACATCGCCCAAATGATCGGATATTTTTTGCAGCCTGAATGCTCTTTCATGATCGCCGGATTTAACCGCTTCATAAAGCTCGCTATAAATATGCGGACAGATGTTTCCTGTACTTGGGATCAGCCCGTCGCTGCCATTGATCAGCGCTTCGGTTGATTTTGGCGCCCAGCCTAAAAAATGACAAAAATCTTCCCGGCCACCCCAAAGCTCGAGCGATTCTTTAAGCCTTTCCTCGCTGCGTTCCGAATCTTTTGTGCCGATGATATTGTCATGGTAGCTGAGCTTATCTATCACCTCCAAAGGTACCGACATGCGCGTAGTAACCGGGATGTTATAAATAATAACCGGGCCTGCTGCTTGCCTTGCGAGCTGCTCAAAATAAGTGAGCATTTGGTACTCTGACAGGTTGTAGTAAGAAGGTAGGGTTGCAGCAACTGCATCTACCCCGGCATCAAAGGCTATATTGGCCAGTTTAACCGATTCTTCCAGGCAGTTTGACGAGATTCCTGCATAAAGCAGGTCGCCGGGGCGTTTTAGCTTGCTGGCGGTTAAAATGTAATCTTTTTTAAGGTTATAGGGCAATGACGTGGATTCGCCGGTAGTGCCGTTTACAAATGGCATAACGTGGTACTTGTGAAAATAATGGAACATTTTCTCAAGCGCTTGGTGATCCAGCTTAAAGTCTTTTGTAAGCGGTGTAACAGCCGGGACTACAATGCCATTATATTTTTGTTTGTTGGTCATAAACTGTTAATAGGCTTCGGTATAAATGTGTATAGCATCTTCCTCGGTGATCAACCGGGGATTATTTTTGAGCAAACGCTGTATCTTCAGGGCATCTTTAGCCATTTCCGGAATGGCCTCCCAAGGGATGCTCACTTCGCGCAGCATGGATGGTATATCGCAGGCAGCAATCAATTCCCGTATTTTTTCCACACCTTTTTTGGCGGTTTCTAAATCATCACCTTCACGTGCGCAACCTAATGCCACAGCTACATCTGCATAACGCGATGGGACAACGGTCATGTTAAATTCCATCACAAAAGGCAGCAGTAAAGCATTCGATAAGCCATGTGCTAAATGAAAGGTACTGCCCAACGGGTAAGATAACGCATGTACGCCGGCCGTGTTCACCGGCCCAAGACAAAAGCCACCTAATAAGCTGCCCATCGCTACCTGGCTGCGGGCATGTTCGTCGCTGCCGTTCTTTACGGCATTTACCAGGTTGGCAGCGATAAGGCGCATACCTTCATAGGCATAAATATCGATAAAAGGTTGGGCGAATTTGTTGGTATAGGCTTCAAGGCAATGCGTTAGTGCATCAAGACCGGTTGCCGCAGTGATAGCCGGCGGCAGGCTGATAGTAAGCAAAGGGTCGACATAAACAATATCAGGCACCAGGTATGGGCTGATAATGCCTTTCTTTTGATTATCGGCATTATCAACCAAAATGGCATTTGGCGATACCTCGCTGCCCGTGCCGGATGTTGCCGGTACGCAAACGAGTCTTTTGTTCCGGCCTTTTAGTAGGCCACTGCCTACAATCTCTGAAAGCGGTTGATCGTTATCCAACTGCGCGGCAACCAGTTTGGCTATATCCAATACACTGCCGCCGCCAATGCCAATTACCACATCGGGGTTGGCGGGTTTTGCCTGTGCCAGCAGGTTTTCAAAATCGGCAAATGATGGTTCCTGTATAATGCCCGTATTTATAGCTACGCTGATGCCGTTCGATTTGAGTTCAGTTAAAAGATCTGCCAAACGGGAAATTAGCGGTTCGATGGTTATAATAAATACGCTGGTGCAGCCGGTATTGATTATCTCACCGGGCAATGCCGATAAGCACCCATTGCCAAAAACAAGTTTGCCGGGGAAATTAACAGACAAATAGGGTGTAGAAGTTTGCGCCATGCGGTACTTTTATAATTGATCTTCAGCTTAATACTTAACTTAACATTATCCTGTAATGCCTGCCTTTGACTATGCTGTAATAAATTGTTATATTTAGATTTATTTGTAACAAATGTATTGTGATGCCTTTTAGCGGGGTTATATAATATATGCAAGTAATTGTATGATATTAGCATGGGTATATTTTAATTAATAATTATATCTCACGCGGTGGGTTGCAGCCATTATATTTTTTTACTGTCGTAAAATATTTCAGATACTATACTTGTGGTTGATTTTTAGCTTTATAGCGCTCTTTTATAATCAATTACGATAACGATTAAGTAAATATTTGCCGCGATATGCTTGCCGATGCCCCATCGCACGAATACTTTTGTGATAAGTCAAGATATTATAATCCTGTATTATCGTCGCAGTGATATAATCGATAATCAATTGTATTTATTGGATATTATATAAAAGATAACGTATGTCGGCATTTAGAACTTTAGGACAATTTATAATTGAAAGGCAAAATGATTTTCCGTATGCAAAAGGCGAGCTCTCGCGTTTACTGCGCGATTTGGGCATTGCAGCCAAAATTGTAAACCGGGAGATCAACAAGGCCGGCCTGGTTGATATACTCGGCGAAGCAGGTACAACCAATATACAGGGCGAGGGACAGAAAAAGCTGGATGTATATGCTAACGAGCAGTTTATAGCAGCACTAAAAAGCGGCGGCGAATGCTGTATTGTGGTATCTGAGGAGAATGATGAGTATGTTTATATCGATTCGGAGATTTCGAAGGATGCGAAATACATCGTGGCTATCGATCCGCTTGACGGCTCATCTAACATCGATGTGAACGTTGGCGTGGGAACTATCTTCTCCATCTATCGTCGCAAATCAATCGATGGCAAGGCAACAATTGAGGATGTTTTACAAAAAGGCTCACAGCAGGTTGCTGCAGGCTATATTATTTACGGCTCATCAACCATGCTGGTTTATACCACCGGTAAAGGCGTTAACGGTTTCACGCTCGATCCGTCAATTGGCGAATTCTGTTTATCGCATCCCGATATGATGATCCCCAAAGACGGCACGATATATTCCATTAACGAAGGTTACTATACGCATTTTCCTGATGGTGTAAAAAAATATATCAAATATTGCCAGGTAGAAGATGACGCGACCAGCAGGCCATATACCTCGAGATACACCGGTTCAATGGTGGCCGATCTTCACCGTAACATGATAAAGGGTGGGATATTTATCTATCCCTGCACCGCACAAGCGCGTAAAGGCAAACTGCGACTGGTTTACGAGTGCAACCCAATGGCCTACATTATTGAGCAGGCAGGCGGTATTGCATCAGATGGCTATGGCCGCATACTCGACCTGGAAGTTACCGAGTTACACCAGCGTTCACCGATCTTTATCGGTTCTGAGAATATGGTAAACAAAGCGAAGGAATTTATGTCGTCGTTTTCGCCCCAAATGACCAAAAAGACCTTTGAGGGTACGGTGAAATTGCAGTAAGGTTATTGCCGTTCGGCTTTAGCCAGGTTAAAAGAAATAGAGAAATAAAGGCTTTAGCCAAATCAAACCGGAGACCCATATCTGGTTTAAGAGTTAGCGCAGCGCTCTTAAATCTAACTTAGAAATAAAGGCTTTAGCCAAATCAAACCGGAGACCCATATCTGGTTTAAGAGTTAGCGCAGCGCTCTTAAATCTAACCTAGAAAAATCAGGACTCCGTCCGGCTTAATTAGTGTAATGTTTTCCAGTGCCGCTAACTAAGCAGTTTTAGTGGCAACAAGCCTTTTTCCTCTGTATAATAATCAATAGCACTGCTATATTTATAATGTTGAGGCTCCATACATATCCTGCTTTAACAGGATTGTTATGCAAGTAATTTAACCGCTGTTCTATCATTTCGTTTGTGCTTAATTCTACCGGATGATTGTCTTGCTGCCAAAACTGATAGGTTTCGTTATTTTTGTTAGCCGCACCTGCTCTTTTAAACATCCATATCAACCAGTCTTTGCGACTTTCATGCACGTTGGCTTCAATGGCCGCAATTATTCTTTGGCTGGTGAATTTTTTCATGTCACGCATGATATCAGCCAATTCTTTTCCCTCATCGGCCGAGGCGATCAAATGTATGTGATTACTCATAACTACCCATGCATGTAGTTGTAAGCCTTTATTGTCTATGGAATATCTAAGGCTTTCAAGTAAAATTTCTGTATAAGCTTCTCTTGAAAATACATCAATCCATTTAACCACGGAAGAAGTTATAAAGTGCGGTTTTTCACTGTCGCCAAAACGGTAACGGGTTGCCATTTGATAAAGTTTGATGATCGAAAATATAATTTTATCCGGAATTATTCTTTATAAAATTATAATTACCGACTAAACAGTACGGAGTCTGATTTTCGACATAGATTAAATTTATTCCTCACAAAATATTATTACTCGCTAAACCGGACGGAGTCCTGCTATTCATAAAGGATTTAAGAGCGCTGCGCTAACTCTTAAACCAGAGGTGTGAATAAAGTATAGTCAGTTTAATGAAAAAGCCCGGCATGCGTTGCAGCCGGGCTTAATTGTTATATACAAACACAGAATTATGGGCAACTAATTCTTATACCCAACCGGTACAACGGTGTCCAACGGTACCAGGCCATTCAGGTAAACCTCGATATTGGTATAGCCGCCGCCGTTTTTGGCAGGCAATGAAGCGTCCGAAGGATCATTCGGGTTAAGTCCGTGCTTGATCTCGTAAGCATCCGGCATGCCGTCGTGGTCGGTATCTTTGTAAGGCGTTCCCTTGTATTCAGGATAGCCGCCAACCTGGCTAATGTCCGTAATAATGCCTTTTTTGTAGGATGAATCGGGCAGGCGGTGTTTTACCCATTGTTTGCCGTTGCTGTTATCGGTTCCTTCTACATAAAATATCTTTCCTGTCCTTACGTCGTTAATAATGCGGATATCTACAGGGTCACGTTTAGGAAGGTTGCAACCAACATTCTTCAATACATAGTCATAGGCCTGTTTTGCCGAAATAACGGTGATCGGCGCGATAGGGAACGGCTTATTTACGCGGATGCTATCTGTATATCTGCCTGCATCAGGCATCTCCTGGATTTGAATACCACCATCCCAGTTATCTGCAGTAACCTTATCATCGCCTTCCATAATATTGCCATGGGCATAAACCAAGCCGAATTTTCCTTTGCTTTCAGGCGATCTTCCCGACTCCGGTTTTAAAATCCGGTGGCCAACCGGTTTATTGATATCGGTTATAGGCCCCGGTTTGTAATAGTTGTTGAAAAAGTTAAAGAACGAGGTGTTATCGCCGCCGTCGGCACTGCGGTCCCACCAGTTGAATATCACGTTATCCACAAAGCCAAAATCGCCATTCATACCCACCGACGGGTTACGGCTAATGTTATTGGCCCAAAGGTCGCGGATAAAAGTGCTGTTCAAGCCACCCAACGTACTTCCGAATGCGTGGTTGTAGGTATCCAAACCTTCAGCAAACATGCAGTTTTGCATGGTAATGTTCACGGTAGGCAGTTTATCGCCCTTTCCTTTTACACGATTGTAAACGTGCCTGTACATGGACATTACCTCATCCAACCCCCAACTGCCCGATACGTGGTCGATCATGATATTACCCACCGGGTTGCCGCCAAAAGCATCATCACGACTGGTCACATCTGTAGCACCGCGACGGAAACGAACAAACCTCACCACCACATCATGTGTATCTACCCAAACCGATTCGCCGGCTATGCAAATACCATCGCCCGGTGCGCTTTGACCTTCAATACTGATATAAGGCGCTTTAATGCTGATGGGTTTTGTTATGTGGATGATACCGGCCACGTTAAACACTACTATACGTGCGCCGCCTTCTTCGCAGGCTGCACGAAAGCTGCCGGGGCCGTAATCGTTCAAATTGGTCACTTCTATCACCCTGCCGCCGCGACCGCCAAATGAGTACATGCCGCCGCCTTCGGCACCGGGGAAAGCCGGGATTTTTGCCTGCGGCAGATCGGATGGCTTTGCCGCCCAGGGAATATAGGGCTTGCCTTCCTTTGCTTCTTTCTCGATGATCGGCATTACCGATGCAAATACCGAATCGGAACGTTTCTTTTCAATATCCATTATGGAATCGGCTTTGTGCTGCATGGCCGGCGGTACACGGGGATACTGCGCGCGGGCCGTATGGAATGCACAAATCGTACAAATAAAGGCGGTTACGCCGATGAGTTTTTTTTTCATTTTGGTGTATATAAGTGGTTGTTAATGATATTGAACGGCTTGGTAATTTGTATCTAATTCGTTACAAATCAGGACTATCCGGATAGTATCACTTTTCAAAGATGCGTACCCGGCAGGGCTGATTTTTGTATGATTTTTTCTACCTGCTGTACGATATTAGCGTATATGGCCTGTTGGTTTGGAGATTGGTGATAAATACCTATAAATTTATAGCCTCACCCTGCCCTCTCCGGGGGAGAGGTTTCTAAAAGGAGAAAATTCTAATGGAAGAGCGCGCTTAAAGTCCTCTCCTCCGGAGAGGATTTAGGTGAGGCTTTATAAACCGCTAATATTTATTGATGAACACTTTAATTTGCACCACACCGGGCAGTTTTGAATACAAACTTGCCGATAAACCGGAACTGGAAAAAGATACCGCTATCCTTAAAATAAAGCGCATCGGCATTTGCGGCACCGACCTGCATGCTTACAGGGGTACGCAGCCGTTTTTCAGTTATCCGCGTATTTTGGGGCATGAGCTGGCTGGTGAGTTGGTGAAATTTGACAATGCGCCGGGTTTTTCGGTTGGTGAGGCGGTTACTTTTATCCCATACTTTAATTGCGGAATATGCATTGCTTGTAGTACGGGCAAACCCAATTGCTGCAGCAGCATACAGGTTTGCGGTGTGCATATAGACGGGGGTATGGTGGAGTATTTGCGTGTACCTTCGTATTCGCTGGTGCATGGCGAAGGGTTGAGTTATGATGAGCTGGCGCTGATAGAGCCGCTGGCCATAGGTGCGCATGGCATTCGCAGAGCAGCTGTTCAGCGGGGTGAATTTGTGGTAGTAATAGGAGCGGGTCCTATTGGGCTGGGAACGATAGAGTTGGCCCGGATTGCCGGCGGCAAGGTGATAGTAATAGATGTGAGCGACGGGCGTTTACAATTCTGTAAGGATAATTTGCATATCGGGTTTACCATCAACCCGGCAAAAGAGAACGCGGTTGAGCGGGTAAGAGAAATAACAGGCGGCGATATGGCCAGTGTGGTAGTGGATGCCACCGGAAATTTAAACGCCATTAACAGCGGGATAAACTACCTTGCACACGGTGGGCGTTATGTACTGATCGGGTTGCAAAAGGAGGCGTTCAGCTTTAGTCATCCTGAATTTCATAAGCGGGAATCGACGTTGATGAGCAGCCGCAATGCAACCCGTGCCGACTTTGAATATGTAATAGACTGTATGAAAAAGGGAATGGTGAGCGCCAAAAATTACATTACCCACCGGACCGGTTTCGACCAAATAAAAGATGAATTTGAAAGCTGGCTCGACCCGGCGAATGGTGTAATAAAGGCAATGGTTAAAGTTGATTGAGATGAAGAAAAGCGTAATTATATTTACAATAAGCATGCTGCTGTTTGCCGGTATAAGCCGGGCGCAGCAAAAGCATGTGCTAACGAATGCCAAATTAAAAACCTATGTTGATTATTTTAATTCGATAGATACCGAAACGGTAAAAAACTACATCACCAACGCCAACGCCTATAACTGGCTGGCGGATAATGTGCCGCTGTTTGAGTGCCCCGATTCGGCTATTGAGAAGATATATTATTACCGCTGGTGGACGTTCAGGAAACACCTGGTTAAAACGCCCGACGGCTTTGTTTTTACCGAGTTTATCACCAATGTGGCCTGGGCCGGCGAGTATAACACGGTGAGCAGCGCCATAGGTCACCAGATAAACGAAGGCCGCTGGCTGCACGACCCGGAATACATTCGAGGCTATATCAATTTCTGGTTGTATGACGACCCGAAACAGGCCAAGCCGCATTTGCATGCCTTCAGCAGCTGGCTTGATGATGCAGTTTATAGCTTTTACCTCGTTAACCCGGATAAAAATTTTATCACCCAGTCGCTGCCTGCATTGAATAAAGATTACGCCCAATGGGAAGCTGAAAAACAGGTGCCGGATAAAATGTTCTGGCAGTTTGATGTGCGCGATGCAATGGAGGAATCGATCAGCGGCTCGAGAAAAGTAAAAAATATCCGCCCTACCATCAACAGTTATATGTACGGTAATGCCGCCGCACTGGCAAAAATGGCCGCGATAGCCGGTAACGACACGCTCGAAACCAAATATCAGCAAAAGGCGACTCAGCTTAAACAACTGGTGCAAGATAGCTTATGGAACGACAGCGCGAAATTCTTCGAGGTAAAACACCCCGACGGCAAATTTGCCGATGTACGCGAAGAGCTGGGCTTTATCCCCTGGTATTTTAACCTACCCGATGACAACGCTAAATATGCCGAACAATGGGAGCAGCTAACCGATACCAAAGGTTTCGACGCGCCCTGGGGCATTACCACCGCCGAAAGGCGCAATCCTTTGTTCCGCACACATGGCAACGGGCACAGCTGCGAGTGGGACGGCGCGGTATGGCCCTTCGCTACCACGCAAACGCTCAAAGGGTTGGCAAACCTGTTAACCAATTACAAAAACCAGGATGGCATGTCGGCAAAGGTGTTTTACGATGAGTTTCATAAATATGCAATGTCGCACATTAAGCGCGGTGTGCCTTATTTAGGCGAATACCAGGACGAAAAAAACGGCTACTGGCTAAAAGGCGACAACCCGCGCAGCAGCTACTACAACCACTCCGGTTTCTGCGACCTGGTGATCAACGACCTCGTGGGACTAAAACCGCGCGCTGACAATGTACTGGAAGTTTTCCCGCTAATCCCGCCGGGCCAATGGGCCTGGTTCTGCTTAGATAAAGTAACCTACCATGGCCACAACCTCACTATCCTATGGGATAAAACCGGCGCAAAATACCACCACGGCGCAGGTTTTTATGTGTATTCGGATGGAAAGGTTATTGCGCACAGTAGTAAATTGGAGCGTGTTACGGCAGCGCTGTAATAAGTGTTAACACATTGCAGCTAAGTTCCCCTCTCGAGAGGGGGCGCGGCGGATTGTGCGGCTGCAGGGGTGTGTTTAAGCGCCATGCAAAAAATGCTTTCTACGGGATCGCTTTGTTAAACACACCCTTGCCCCTCTCGAGAGGGGAGCCTTCGCGCAGTGCCCAAAAATTGCAAAAAAGGTGTGTTATATCAACCCTCCTTGTATTACCTTCCCCAAAACGATAACTTTATACATCTGAAATTACTTGTCCCATGAAAAAAATTATACTCATTCTCACCCTATCCTTCCTTTCTGTTTGCGCATTTGCACAACAGCAGAAGATAACCATTTTTTGCTCAGTTGATGGTAATGGAAATGTAATGTACAATACACAGGATTATGGCCATACAAATAAGTCCCTTGCATATATTTTAGATGAGACTTTGCCGGATAGTATTAAAAACAAAGTGCTTGTTGATCCTAAAAAATTATATCATTTTAAGCATGGTAATGAAACCCTCTTGTGGATGGCTCAAAATGACTGGAAAATAATCTCTGTTATAACTGTCGGTGGGTGGTCCTCTTCCTGGTTATTGAGCAGGGAAATTTCATTGGATGCTGCCGCCCGTGCATTGTTCATGCAAAATTTAGAAAATTTGGAGATCAAGCCTGCGAAATAACGCAAATTTTTTTCCTGGTTTAAGCGTTAGCGCAGCGCTCTTAAATCCATGATGAAAAGCAGGACTCCGTCCGGGTTAGTTGAGCGGAATATTGTGGAATGATTTGGGCGTTCCCGCTGATAGGAGCGGTCGGGCTGTACACTCATACTACACAAGGCATTAGCCACATGCCGGTACCCGTTTCCATCCCTAACGCAAAAATCACCATCGCGTCATTGAGAAATGAGCAGGGCGGTGCGAGCCCATACTGGTTTAAGAGTTAGCGCAGCGCTCTTAAATCTGGCATAGAAAAATCAGGACTCCGTCCGGCTCAATTAGAATAATGTTTTCCAGTGACGGCTAATAAAGCATTTCCAGTGGCAACAATCCTTTTTGTTCTGTATAATAATCGATAGCGCTGCTATACTTGTAATGCTGTGGTTCCCATACATAGCCGGCTTTAACAGGATTGTTATGCAGGTAATCCAACCGCTGTTCCATCATTTCGTTTGTGCTTAATTCTACCGGGTGATTGTCTTGCTGCCAAAATTGGTAAGTTTCGTTATTTTTATTAGCAGCCCCCGCACGTTTAAACATCCATATCAGCCAGTCTTTCCGGCTTTCCTGCACGTTAGCTTCAATAGCCGCAATTATTCTTTGGCTGGTGAACTTTTTCATGTCTCGTATGATATCAGCTAAGTCCTTTCCCTCCTCCGCCGAAGCTATCAAATGTATGTGATTGCTCATCACTACCCAGGCATGTAGTTTTAAGCCCTTGTTATCTATACAATATTTAAGGCTTTTGAGTAAAATTTCTTTATAAGCCTCTCTTGAAAATACATCAATCCATTTAACCACAGAAGAAGTGATAAAGTGGGGTTTTTCACTGTCGCCAAAACGGTATCGAGTAGCCATTTGATAAAGTTTAATGATCGAAAATAAAACTTTACGCGGATTATTCCATATAAAATATTCTTCCCTGCTAAACCGGACGGAGTCCTGCTATTCATGGTGGATTTAAGAGCGCTGCGCTAACTCTTAAACCAGTGTGGGGAAATAAAACCGATCAATCTTTTATATAACAAGCCAATACCATTAACCAAAATCCGGCATTGCCAATATATCCCCATATTTTTGCTTTTCTTGCCAAAACCGGGTTTGTTTTAAGATACATCCTGATATTTCGAACGCCCTCCTTTTTAAGAGCTACATAAGTCCATAAACTGAATATTGCAGTGATAACAAATAAAATAATGCCTAATAAGCCTATCGTTATTTTTAGGTATTTCATTTTTGCTATCAGATTAGTATGGGTTACACAAAACTAATTTATTAATTTAAAATCTGAATTATTGATAAATTCCCATTTTTGTCAATTCTAAAAAAACATTCTTTGTCAAAGTCGATATCGCCTGTTCCGATTTTATGCTCGTTACTGCTAAAATCATGCGTTCAGGTATATTGTTAGCGTCTTGCAAATGGCTTTCGATTTTCGAATAAACATCGTTAAAGAAATATTCTATAAATATTGGCGCTTCATCTTTATTTTTTATTGGAACAAATTTAGAAACTACCCTAAAAGACGCTTCAGTAACAAATTCGCAATTATTAACACACTCAAAAACGACTTTATAATTGACTATTATTTTATCTCCTTCAATAATAAAATCCATTTCATTTGTTCTATATCTGCATACCGTTTCCCTGCCAATATAATTTGGATTGATATTTAAATAAAATGGAATGTCTGGATCCGTGTTGTAGAACATAATCAAATCTTTTTTAAATATACTTATCTTTATATTCTATAAAAGTAATAAAACGGAGCGGTTAAGTTAAAGTTAGAAGTAAGCCTTTTTAGGCTTTAATTCCTATGGAAAACATATCATCATTAAAAAAACTAGACACAGTATTAGATTACTTAAGAAAAACTGAAAACTTAGAACAAAATGAAAGCGATGCACTTATTAATCGGGCTGATGTAGCTAACTATCTGTATTCCAAATTTGATTATAAGATCACTCACAGAGAGCTATCACGTATTTTTGTCAAATTGACAAACGATGGTTATATGGATACCATTATAGGTGACTGTTACCTCACACACGAAGGATATTGGTTCCACGGATATATAAAACAAAAAGAAATTGATGATTTAAACCAAGCCATTTCTATCCAAAAGGAAAAGCGAACTGCCCGTAATGAGATTTGGTTGACATATGGTACTTGGTTTGCTGGTTTTGCCGCATTGCTGCTACTTTTATGGCAGGTTTTTCTATGGTATTTCCCCACACATGCTGATTACCCTTACATTTGGATTTGGGAAAGAATAATTCACAAATAAACTAATCAGGACATTAAACTATTATAAAAATGGCGTTTTTTTAAGTTCCCCTCTCGAGAGGGGGCGCGACAGCCTGTGCGGTTGCAGGGGTGTGTTTATGCGCCATGCAAATCATTCCCCAACTATCGCTTTGTTAAACACACCCCTCGCCCCTCTCGAGAGGGGAGCCCTGCCCACATACCAATTGTAATCCCCCTCATGCTAACATCGTACAATTAATTGAAAAGTATTTGCAGGATTTACCCGCGCACTACCGATAGCTTTGGTTGTTGCTATAAGCAATTAGCCTGGGTTCAATTATAAACGGCGCATTAGCCATAATTCATATTTGCAAATCTTTTCATGAGCGGATCGTACAGTTCGGCCTATACTAAAATCAGTTTTTTATTTACTGCCTGTTTATTTGTTTGCGGTTTACAAACCGGTCGCGCGGCAAAAGTGGCACCGGGTAAAAGCATCAATATTATTATTGCTTCAACCGCACATCCCCGTATTGTTTACGGTGCTGAAAAACTGGAAAAACAACTGATAGCCGAAGGTTATAGCGCAACTATTCTACATCAACCCGCACAAGGCAAAAACATCCTAATCGGGCTGCTTACCGATCCATCCATCAAAAAAGCGTTTGCTGCGGGACATATCCATCTAACCAAAACACCCGGTAAGGAAGGCTTTTCAATAAATTCATCCGGCAACAACATTGTCATTTCGGGCGCGGACAATTCCGGTGCGCTTTATGGCTGTTTGGAGCTGGCGGATGAAATATCATCCGGCGGTTCGTTACCGGGCAAGGTTCATCTCACCGATCAGCCCGAAATGGTTTTACGCGGGACCTGCATCGGCGTACAAAAACCGGAACTGCTGCCCGGCAGGGGGACTTATGAATACCCTTACACGCCGGAAAATTTCCCCTGGTTTTATGATAAGGCGCTATGGCTGCGTTACCTCGATTCGCTGGCCGAAAACCGTTATAATACCCTGTATTTGTGGAGCGGTCACCCCTTTGCTTCGCTGGTTAAGGTGAAGGATTATCCCTATGCGCTGGAGGTGAGCGAGGCGACCTACGAAAAGAATGTGGAGATGTATAATTTCCTCACCCGCGAGGCGAATAAAAGGGGGATTTGGATCATACAGGGCTTTTACAACATCATCGTTTCCAAGCCATTTGCCGATTACAACCACATGAAAACGCAGGACCGTAACCGGCACATCATCCCCATTATTGCCGATTATACCCGTAAATCTATCGCCGCGTTTGTTGAAAAATATCCCAACGTTGGCCTTATGCTGACTTTAGGCGAGGCGATGGAGGGCGTGGGTCAGGATGATATCGACTGGTTCACCAAAACCATTATTCCCGGCGTGAAGGATGGACTAAAGGCACTTGGCCGGACGGATGAACCGCCGATCATCCTGCGTTCGCATGATACTGACGCGCCTTCGGACATGAAATACGCGCTCCCGCTATACAAAAACCTGTACACCATGACCAAGTATAACGGCGAGGCACTCACCACCTATACCCCGCATGGCCCCTGGGCCGAATTGCACCGGACTTTGAGCCGCATAGGTACCGTTGAAATTGAAAACGTGCATATCCTCGCTAATTTGGAGCCTTTCAGGTATGGGGCGGATGATTTTATACAGAAATGCGTACAGGCCATGCACACGGCCGATGAATCGAACGGTTTGCACCTGTACCCGCAGGCATCCTATTGGGACTGGCCTTATTCGGCGGATAAAACTTCGCCCCGCGAGCTGGAAATGGACAGGGACTGGATATGGTACAAGGAATGGGCGCGCTACGCCTGGAATTGCCACCGCGACCGGGATGCGGAAGTTAAATACTGGACAAAGGAACTGGCCGAAAAATACGGCTGCACCGATGAGCAGGGTAAGGATATATTGGATGCTTACGAGCAATCAGGTGAAATATCGCCCAAAATACTGCGCCGCGTTGGCATAACCGATGGTAACCGTCAAACCATGACGCTGGGCATGCTGATGAGCCAGTTGGTCGACCCGGAGAAGTATGGGTTGTTCTTATTGCTTTACAATTCTGAAGGCCCCGAAGGCGAAATGCTGAGCGAATATGCAGCGAAAGAATGGAACCACCAGCCCCACACGGGCGAAACGCCCGTTAAGGTGGCTGCTGATATTGTGGAAGAAGGACGTTTATCCGTAGAGGCCATTGAAAAAGCCGGTCCGGGCGTCACAAAGGACAAAGACGAGTACGACCGTCTGAAAAACGATATGCATTGCTACGATGCAATGGCAAACTGTTACGCGCACAAGGTGAACGCCGCTTTATGGGTGCTTCGCTATAAATATTCGAACAATTTGGCCGATCTCGAAAAGGCATTACCTGAATTGGAAACCAGTCTTGATTATTACAAAAAGATGGTCGGCCTGACCAAAGACACTTACCTGTATGCCAACAGCATGCAAACCAAACAGCGCAAAATACCGGTTGGCGGCAACGACGGCAAAAATAAAACCTGGGCCGAAGTGCTGCCTTATTACCAGAAGGAACTGGATAATTTCAAAAAGAACCTGGATTCGCTAAAATCGCCTAATGCAGTTGCCAAAAAAACTGAGCGCGTGCATTTGAATGATGCTGTGGTTATGATTAACGGCGCTGATCTTTATAAACTCTCAGCCGGCAATAAAGTATATTCAGATTCAGGCCGAATCATCAAAAATATCGCCCCCGAACTGAAAGCTTTGCAAGCTATCAGGCTATCCGAAGCCAAGCAAGTTAGCGATGGAACCGCCATCAGCTTTACCAACGCAAAACCTGTAAAAGTGATAGTAGGCTACTTTAACAGCAAAGCCCCACAATACCTTCCCGAACCACAACTCGAAACCGATGCCAGCGCCAACGATTATGGCCAGGCCGACGTGAAAATTGCCAATGCCATACAAATTGATGGCCTGCCGCCGGTTAGCATCCATACGTTCAGCTTTAAGGCTGGCAGCAACACGCTTACGCTGGGCAAAGGCGCTTGTTTAATATTGGGTTTTGTTAATGATGATGCCCCGATACCGGTATATGATGCCGGGTTAAGCAATGAAGGTAATATCAGGGATATGCGCTGGCTGTTTAACTGATAAAGGGATGGTGGGGGACGAAAAAACTTATCAAACATGTCATTGCGGTCCGCCGATAGGCGGAGAAGCAACCTCATCTTTATGCTATGTTGACGAGGTTGCTTCGTCGCCCCACCCCACCAGCCCATTCGCTCCTCGCAATGACATGGTTTTTATTAGAGCGTTTTTGTTGTTTTTTATTTTAATAGGGTTTTATCAATCTGCCTCCGCACAAACCACCCGCCAGGAAATTTCTCTCGACAACAACTGGAAAACCATCAAGGATGAGCACAACATCGCTGCTTACAAAGGCTTTGAAAAAGCAGGCTATAGCGATAAAACCTGGCTGACCGTTGATGTGCCGCACAACTGGGATAATTACTACGCCTACCGCCGCTTAAAGCATGGCAACCTGCATGGCTATGCCTGGTATAGAAAAATATTCAATATCAGCACAAAAAATACAAGTAAGCGCTACTTTTTATATTTCGAAGGGGTTGGTTCTTACGCAACAGTTTGGTTGAACGGGGTGCCGGTAGGTTATCACGCAGGTGGGCGCACCACCTTTACGCTGGATGTAACAAATGCCATCAAACCGGGTAGTAACTTACTGTCTGTTCGTGCCGATCACCCGGCGTTTATAAAGGACCTGCCCTGGGTTTGCGGCGGTTGTTCGGATGACCCCGGTTTTTCGGAAGGCTCGCAGCCGATGGGGATTTTCCGGCCGGTGCATCTCGTAGTTACAAACGCGGTGAGGGTAGAGCCGTTCGGCGTTCATGTTTGGAATGATACTACCGTTTCGGAACGATCGGCAACGCTGAACCTTGAAACAGAGGTAAAAAACTATTCAATCAAACCTTGTATCGCAACTGTTTTGAATGAGTTGGTTGATAAAAAAGGCAATATCGTCGCTAAAATAAGCTCCCAAATAAGTCTCCCTGCTAATACTGATCTGACTGCTAAGCAGGTTATGCCTGCATTCAGTAATGTACATTTATGGTCGCTGGATGATCCGTATTTGTACACGGTTAGTACCCGTGTAATTGTTGAGGGGAAAACGATCGATCAAACATCGCTGCCTTATGGCATCCGCCGGATAAGCTGGCCAGTCGGTCGTAACAATGGCGATAACCGGTTTTTTCTAAATGGCAAGCCTGTTTTTATTAACGGAATTGCCGAATATGAACACCTGATGGGCAACAGCCAGGCATTCAGCAAGGAAGAGATCAGGGCACGGGTGATGCAATTGCGGGCTGCCGGTTTTAATGCTTTCCGTGATGCCCACCAGCCGCATAATTTAGAATATCAAAAGTATTGGGACCAGCTGGGCATATTGTGGTGGCCGCAATACTCAGCGCATATCTGGTACGATACACCAAAGTTCAGGGAGGATTTTAAGGCTTTGTTGCGCGACTGGATAAAAGAGCGGCGCAACAGTCCGTCGGTAATATTATGGGGACTGCAAAACGAAAGCCGATTGCCGGAAGATTTCGCGAGGGAATGCTCGGCGATCATCCGCGAGCTTGACCCAACGGCATCATCGCAACGCAAAATAACCACCTGCAACGGAGGGCGAGGGACAGATTGGGATGTGCCGCAAAACTGGTCGGGCACTTATAGCGGCAACCCTTTGGATTACGGTAACGAACTGCAAAAAGAACTTTTGGTGGGCGAATACGGCGCCTGGCGCAGCCTCGACCTGCACACAAACGGCCCTTTTATGCAAACCAGCATATTGAGCGAGGACCGGATGGCGCAATTGCTTGAAAACAAGGTACGCCTGGGCGATTCGGTGAAAAATAATGCAGCCGGGCAGTTTGTTTGGCTATTGTACTCGCATGAAAACCCTGGTCGTGTACAGGGCGGCGAGGGCGAGCGCGAGCTTGACCGGGTAGGGCCGGTAAATTATAAAGGCTTGTTCACCATTTGGGGACAGCCGACAGATGTTTTCTATATGTACCGCGCCAATTATGCCGATAAAAACACGCAGCCGATGGTTTACATCGTGTCGCATACGTGGCCGAACCGCTGGCTTAAACCCGGCAAAAAGGATAGCATAACCCTTTACTCCAATTGCGATGAGGTGGAACTGTTTAACGATGTGAACGCATCATCATTCGGCAAAAAAACACAACGGGGAACGGGTACGCATTTCCAATGGGATAACGTTGATGTTAAATACAATGTGCTGTATGCCGTAGGTTATGTGAATGGTAAGCCAGTGGCAAAAGACAGGATCGTACTCAATAATCTGCCGTCCGCACCGCATGATCTGATTGCTGCCAAAAATTCATCTATCCTCAAACCTTCGGCAGGTTATAAATACCTATACCGCGTAAACTGCGGCGGCCCGGATTATACCGATAGCAACGGCAGTTTATGGCTGGCCGATGCACACAAATCGGGCAAAACAACCTGGGGCTCGGTTTCGTGGACGGATGATTTTGCGGGGATGCCGGCATTTTTTGCCAGCCAGCAAAGGAGTTTTGACCCAGTTGATGGAACGGCTGATGCGCCGCTTTTTCAAACTTACCGTTTCGGGATGGATAAGCTCAAATACCAATTCCCGGTGCCCGATGGGGATTACAGGATCGAGCTGTATTTTACCGAACCCTGGTACGGCATCGGCGGCGGGATGGACTGCACCGGCTGGCGGGTTTTCGATGTGGTGGTTAATAGCATAACTGCCATAAAGGATTTGGATATTTGGAAAGAAGCAGGCAGCGATAAAGCCCTCAAGAAAACTATCGATGTACATGTTTCCGGCGGTCAGTTAGAGATATCCTTTCCGCATACGCTGGCAGGCGAGGCGATTATTTCAGCTATCGCGATTAGTACGCTCGATCATAAAGTTGTTCCGGCGCTTTCTTCGGGGACAATTATCAAAGAACTTCAGCCTGTTAATAATAAGTTTATCTCCGAATCGTGGCTGGATATCGGCCAAAAGGCATTCGCTGATACGGATATAACTATTAACGACCTGCCACCTGCCTTGTATGGCGCGGCATGGATAAAAGCACCATTTCATGTTTCGGGTAAACCGGCAAAGGAAAGTTTTAGGCTGGCCGATAGCGCCGATGTTTATGTAGCCATGGATGTAAAGCAGGAACAAAGACCTGCCTGGCTAAAGGATTACCTGCCGACCGGGTTATCAATACAAACAAATGAAAATGACGGTACCGATCTGTCGCTTTATAAAAAACGGTTTGCCCCTAATTCCACTGTTGAATTGGGTAATGATGGCAATATGCCGTACATAATTGCAATATTGCCGGTTACAACGCTGGCACCGGCAACTGATCTTAAGCGCAGTGTAAATTATGGCGTGGCAAATGCAGCATTAATGACTGATGGCGTGATAATCGATACTTTGGGCAGTAAAAAAGCACTGCACTTTACCAAACCGGCCGGTGGCAAAGCTGGTTTATCAATAGCGCCGGGCGTAGCTGATACTTACGACCTGAAGTTTAAATATTATAATACAACCGATAAGATACTGACTTTGAACTTGCAACTACAGGATGCGAACGGTGTGGTTATTAAAACAGAAACGCTGAGCTTTAAGCCTCTTACTAAAGGTAAATCGGGTACGCTTATTACTAAAACAGGCGGAAATATTAACGCCGGGAATTACAAAGTAATACTAACCGCCGTTGATGCAGAAGGGTTGGTGATTTCAGGGTTTGAAATGCAATAAAGAGATATTAAATGATGAAAAAGATATTTTTTTGCTTGTTATTCTTATTGCCGATACACCTGTTTGCACAGGTATTGCAGGTGAACGGCTTGCAATGCGAATACAAGCAAAATCCCATAGGCATTGAAAGCGCTTCGCCTAAATTAAGCTGGATCATCCAATCAGGCGATCGGGATGTGATGCAAACGGCTTATCATATCCTGGTTGCGGATAATACAGCCGATTTGGACAAAGGAATTGGCGATATCTGGGATTCTCATAAAGTAAATTCATCTGCATCAATTCAGATCGACTTTAAAGGCAAAATGCTTAAACCGGCCTCAACATATTACTGGAAGGTTATGGTTTGGGACAATCATCGCCACGTCTCCAAATGGAGTACGGTTGAGCAATGGCAAATGGGCCTGTTAAATACAACTGACTGGGCCGGTGCGAAGTGGATAGCCTACGCTGAGATGCCCGATTCCATGCGGGTTGTGCCTTTCCCGGCAAGTCGCGGGCCGAAGGGTTTGCCGCCGTCGAATGATGTGCTGCCGTTGTTGCGCAAAACCTTCAGCATAAATAAACCCGTAAAAAAAGCCACGCTTTATATCTGTGGGCTGGGCCATTTTGATATGAGCCTGAACGGCAAAAAAGTAGGCGACCATTTCCTTGATCCGGGATGGACGCAGTACGATAAACAGGCGCTATACGTTCCGTTTGACCTCACCAATCAACTCGAACAAGGCAATAATACCATTGGCGTAATGCTGGGCAATGGCTTTTACTATATCCCCCGCGATAAACGCTACCGCAAAATGACCGGCGCTTACGGTTATCCTAAAATGATATGCCGTTTGGTGATCGAATATGCCGATGGCTCTACAGGAGGTCTCATAAGTGATGAAAGCTGGAAAACTGCACCTGGGCCGATCATCTTTACCAGTATTTATGGTGGCGAAGACTACAATGCCAACCTCGAGCAACCGGGTTGGAATACCAATAATTTTGGCGATGCCAAATGGCAAAACGCGATAACGGTAGGCGGTCCTCCGCAACTGAACGCGCAAGCTGCCGATCCTTTAAAAGTAATGCAGGAATTTATGCCGGTAAGCCAAACGCACATCAGTACGGGTTCCTGGGTGTATGACCTGGGGCAAAATGCCTCGGGTATTCCTGAAATTACCGTCCAGGGCAAAAAAGGCGATACAGTAAGAATAACCCCTGCCGAACTGCTCCATCCCGACGGCAGCGCCAATCAGAATGGTTCGGGCAAGCCACATTATTACAACTATATTTTGAAAGGCAACGGCCCCGAAACCTGGCACCCGCAATTTACCTATTATGGGTTCAGGTATTTGCAGGTGGATGGCGCTGTCCCGCAAGGCGAAGCTAATTCCGGACAGTTACCGGTGATGCTTGCTATCAAAGGTTTGCATACGCGTAATTCAGCGACAACCGTGGGCAGTTTTACCTGTTCATACGATTTGTTCAACCGAACTTTTAAACTGATCGACTGGGCCATGAAAAGCAATATGGCCAGCGTATTTACCGACTGCCCGCACCGCGAAAAGCTTGGCTGGCTGGAAGAAGCGCACCTGGTAGGTAGCTCGCTCCGTTATAATTATGATATTCATCGCCTTGCGCTGAAGTGTATCAGCGATATGCGTTTAGCGCAAACGCCGGAAGGGTTGATACCTGAGATAGCCCCGGAATTTACCAAATTCGGTGACCCGTTCCGCGACTCGCCGGAATGGGGCAGCAACGCCATTATTTTGCCCTGGTATGTGTACCAATGGTATGGCGATAAAGAAGTGCTGGCGCAGAATTATGATATGATGAAGCGCTACCTCGATTATTTGGGCACGAAGGCGAACGATCACATCCTCACACAGGGTTTAGGCGACTGGTACGACCAGGGGCCAAAAGCGCCGGGCTATTCGCAGCAAACACCAAAAGGTATTACCGCTACCGCATTTTATTTTTACGACCTGGATATTGTAGCGAAGATCGCCCTGATGTTATGCAAAACACAAGATGCCGAACAGCAAGAAAAGCTGGCCGCTGAGGTTAGGCAAGCCTATAACAAAGTTTTTTTTAACACACAAACCAAAGAATACGGCACCGGCAGCCAAACTGCTAATGCCATATCGGTTTATATGGGTTTGGTTGAGCCGCAGGATAAGCAGGCGGTAATCGATAACATTGTTAAGGAGTTGCGCGATCATGGCAACAGCCTGACAGCGGGAGACATTGGTTTTCGCTACCTGTTACGGGCTTTGGACGATGCCGGTCGATCGGATGTGATCTATGACATGAACAGCCGTTCGGATGTACCCGGCTATGGTTATCAACTAGCGCATGGCGCAACTGCGCTAACCGAATCGTGGGCGGCGCTGCCGGCTGTTTCAAACAACCATTTTATGCTTGGCCATATTATGGAGTGGTTTTATAGTGGGTTGGGAGGCATAAGGTCGGCACCGGGTGGCATCGCCATGAATAAAATAGTGATCAGGCCGGAAGTTGTCGGTAGTATAACCTATGCAAAAACCAGCTATGGTTCGCCTTACGGCGTTATAGCTACCGACTGGAAAAAGGAGAACGGCAAATTCACCCTCACTGTTCAAATACCTGCAAATACTACCGCTATCATCTATCTGCCGGCACATAAAGGCGGCAAAATAACTGAAGGCGGAAAAAATATTGCATCCATAAGTACAATAAAGTTTTTAGGTTATGCTGATGGCAAGGCAATGGTTAAAACAGGCTCAGGTACCTATCATTTTGTTTCGGATCTATGACTTTGAATATGAAATGTTTGTTTTTAATTCCCTCCTCGGGGAGGGCTGCGGTTGGATGAGCGCAAAGGCAGGGAGGGGTTTTTGCGTTATGCATGGCGGTTAAACCCCTCCCTGCCCCTCCCGGGGGAGGGAATCGCACTTGCCTTTGCTCAACTGTCATTAAGTTGAGAGAAACGCAGCTACCCTCTATCCCGCGCAGCGGAGAGAGGGTCGGCCATCCGCCGATAGGCGGAGTTGCCGGGGTGAGTAAACGGAGCGCGACAGGTAGTCAATCACACTACCCCTTGCTCTTTTTACATTTTGAACATAGAACATACAAGATATAACTGACAATGAATATGAAATTTAAAAATATACTATCGACCCTTTTCATCGGCCTCATCTCAACGGGCATAGCTAAAGCACAATCGGATGTGAATGAAGTGCCTTACAAAATAATGCAGGACATTTATCAGCAAGTAAAAACGCCGTTTAAATACGGGCTGGTTATAGCGCCCGATGATAATTCAAAAAAAACGGACTGCCCTACGGTTTTTCGCAAAGGCGGAAAATGGTTTATGAGCTACCTTGTCTTTAACGGTCGCGGTTATGAAACCTGGCTGGCTAAGAGCAGCGACCTGCTGCATTGGGCAACGTTGGGCCGTATTATGTCATTTTCGGATACTACCAATTGGGATATCAACCAGAAAGCAGGCTATCTGGCTTTGGAAGATCTTAAATGGGGCGGCTCATACGAATTGCAGAAATACGATGGAAAATACTGGATGTCGTACTTTGGCGGGCATGAGCGCGGTTATGAAAAAGGCGCGCTGGCAATAGGGATGGCTTATACCGATAAAGATCCGTCGACCCCGCATGAATGGCAGCGGCTTGACCACCCGGTGTTAACGCCAGTCGATTCGACGGTTAGCTGGTGGGATAACCACATGCAATACAAGGAAACTGTGATTTGGGATAAATCGAAACTGACAGGCCACCCATTCATTATGTATTATAACGCTAATGGCGACAGTGTGGATAAAAAACGCGGCGCCGAACGTATCGGCATGGCAACTTCCGATGATATGGTGCATTGGACACGCTACGGCAAAAACCCGGTGCTTAACCACGGTCCTGGCATTACCGGCGACCCATGGATACAGAAAATAGGCAATGTTTATGTGATGTTTTATTTTGGCGCATTCTGGAAAACCGGGCCGGGCGGCGTATTTAACCGCTTTGCCTGCTCATATGACCTGGTGCACTGGACTGACTGGAACGGCGAAAAATTGATACAGGCCTCAGAACCGTTTGATAATGAATTTGCACATAAATCGTGCGTAATTTATTGGAAAGGCGTGGTTTACCATTTCTATTGCGCGGTCGACAAATCGCAACAGCGTGGTATTGCCGTAGCAACCTCAAAAGATATGGGTAAAGACACGCTGAACTTTGTTGCGCCGCCGGTTAAGGTAAAGAAGAAATGAGATTTGTTCATTAGTTGGAAACAATGAAAGAAACGAATTTAAAAGCATTGGCCTGTGCGATTCCCCTCTTGAGAGGGGGGAGGGGTGTGTTTAGCAAAGCGATAGGTAATGGAGCGGCAGATAATGAAGTACTTGCATGGCGTATAAACACACCCCTGCCACTGCACCTTCCGGCCGCACCCCCTCTCGAGAGGGGAACTGTAAAAAAGCTCAAACACATTATCTATTTCGTTTTACTATTCTGCATTTGCTGCCACGCATCCGCGCAGCGAAAAGTGGAAGATTTTGATAACGGCTGGAAGTTTATGTTAGGCGATGACAGTCTTGCTAAACGCCAAACTTACAACGATGCAAAATGGCGGCAACTTGAGTTACCGCACGATTGGAGCATTGAAGGTAAATTCAGCAAAGATAACCCGACCACGCAGGCTGAAGGCGGACTACCTGCAGGTATCGGCTGGTACAGGAAAACGTTCATAGTTTCCCCGGCATTAAAAGGCAAACAAGTATTTATTGATTTCGACGGCGTTTACCATAATAGCGAGGTTTGGTTGAACGGCCATTATTTAGGCAAACGGCCCAATGGCTATGTTTCGTTCAGTTATGAGCTTACGCGGTACCTTAATTTTGGACGGAAAAATATAATTGCGGTAAGGATTGATAATTCCGATCAGCCTAACTCGCGCTGGTATAGCGGTTCGGGGATTTACCGGAACGTTTGGCTGACTTCAGTCGATAAAACGCATTTTAAGCAATGGGGTATGTTTGTTACTACGCCTGCTATTAACAGCGAAGCGGCAACTGTACACGTGCAAACTTCTCTATCATCTTTAAAAAATGGCTTGTTATTAAAATTAATGATGTACAATGCCGAAGGCAAACTCATTGCCACAAACATTTCTGCAGCGGCAGATACTGCTTTGAGCCGGGATGTGGTGTTAAAAACGCCCAAGTTATGGTCGACAGAACATCCGTACCTCTACAAATTAACGCTTCAAATAATAGACGGCAAGCAGGTTTTGGATAATTATTTAGTTAATGTGGGCATCCGTTCATTCAACTTCGATCCACAAAAAGGTTTTTCGCTGAATGGTGAGCGAATGAAGATAAAAGGCGTGTGCATGCACCATGACCTTGGTGCTTTAGGCGCTGCGGTTAATACCCGCGCCATTGAAAGGCAACTGGAAATACTAAAAGCAATGGGCTGCAATGCCATCCGCACCGCGCATAATCCGCCTGCGCCTGAATTGCTTGACCTGTGCGATAAAATGGGTTTTTTAGTGCTGGACGAAGCCTTTGATATGTGGGCCAAGAAAAAAAACAAGCACGATTACCACGAAGAATGGGCCCAATGGCATACGCGCGACCTGCAGGATCAAATTTTGCGCGACCGCAACCATCCTTCAGTTTTTATGTGGAGCATCGGCAACGAGATAAGGGAGCAGTTTGATAGTACCGGGATATCGATAGCCCGTGAGCTGGTAAAAACCGTAAAAGCGATAGACCCTACACGGCCGGTAACTTCGGCATTGAGCGAGGCCGATCCGAAGAAGAATTTTATTTACCAATCGGGTGCGCTTGATGTGATTGGATTTAATTATCATCCCGAAGTTTGGGCTGATTTTCTGAAAAATTACCCGGGTCAGAAGTTTATTGCCACGGAAACAACCTCGGCACTGGAAACACGCGGGTTTTATGACCAGCCGACGGATACTACGCGGCATTGGCCGCAAAGCTCGAAAATACCATTCACGCAGGGCAATTCCGAATTGGCCGTTACCGCTTATGACAATATAACTGCCTATTGGGGAACAACGCACGAGGATACCTGGAAGATCATTAAGAAATATGATTTTCTTTCGGGCTTATTTGTGTGGACGGGTTTTGATTACATAGGTGAGCCGACACCTTACCCCTGGCCGGCGCGCAGCTCGTACTTCGGTATTGTTGATTTGGCGGGATTTCCGAAAGATGTGTATTATATGTACCAAAGCGAGTGGACGGACAAGTCTGTTTTGCACCTGCTGCCGCATTGGAACTGGCAAGTAGGTCAAATCGTAAATGTATGGGCCTATTATAGCCAGGCTGATGAGGTGGAATTGTTTTTAAACGGGAGATTATTAGGCATAAGAAAAAAATCCGGCGACGGTTTACACGTAGAATGGCGCGTAAAATTTGAGCCGGGCATTTTAAAAGCTGTTTCGCGAAAGAATGGGAAAGTTGTATTGACCAGTGAGATACATACCGCAGGGCCGGCCGCAAAAATTATATTGACTGCCGATAGGAAAATGATTAAGGCTGATGGGAAAGACCTTTTATATATCACTGTCAGGATAACCGATAAAGATGGCAATACAGTACCCGATGCCAATAACCTCGTCAGCTTTAAAATTACAGGGCCCGGTACAATAGCCGGGGTTGATAATGGTTCGGAAACCAGTATGGAGCCGTTCAAGGCCAATTACCGGAAAGTATTTCACGGATTATGCCTCGCCATTATACAGCCGACACACAAAGGGGGCAACATTGTGGTGAAAGCAACTGCGGGTGGGTTGAAAACTGCGGAAGTGAGCATAGTATCGAAATAAGATTTTTTTTAAGTGTTGTAAAAACACTTAATGGCAATATTATATAATACAAAGGAAATATGTCATATAAACCGCTAAGCAATCCGTAATAAGTTTGTTTTCAACAGTAACAACCAGTTTTAACCATTCAGCATGCTATTTAATTTATAACAATGACCACCAGGTTACCGCTTGTTGATATTGCAATTATAATATTGTACCTCGGCGCAATGCTGCTGGTTGGTTTCTATTTTTCGAGGAAAAATAAAACCTCGCGGCAGTTCACGAGTGCTTCCGGAAAAATACCCGGCTGGGCGGTGGGCATGTCAATATATGCGACTTTTTTAAGCAGCAACACCTTTCTAGGCGTTCCGGGCAAAACATTCGGCTCTAACTGGAATGTGTATGTATTTAGCCTGTCGATGCCGCTGGCCGCCTGGATTGCCACCAAATATTTTGTACCATTTTACCGCAAAACCGGCGAAATATCGGCCTATACCCATTTCGAAAAGCGCTTTGGCCCATGGGCAAGGACTTACGCAGTGGTTTGTTTCCTGCTTACGCAAGTAGCCCGGATGGGGTCGATATTTTTCGGAATCGCGCTTAGCTTACAGGCGCTTACCGGTTTCGATATGAAAACTATTATGCTGGTGATGGGAATTTGTATTATCATCTACACGGTATTGGGCGGTATTGAGGCTGTTATATGGACAGAAGTTGCGCAGGCTGTTATCAAAACTTTGGGCGCATTGCTTATCCTGTATCTTATTGTGGTTCATATGCCCGGTGGCATTAACCAGATCATACATATTGGCCGGCAACAGCAAAAATTTACGCTGGGGAGCTTTGCACCCGACTTTACCGCGCCTACCTTTTGGGTAATTTTATTGTACGGGTTTTTCATCAACCTTAATAATTTCGGCGTCGATCAAAATTATGTACAACGTTATCATGCGGCAGCCTCCGAGGCGCAGGCTAAAAAGTCGGTATGGGCATGTGTGGCTATGTATATGCCGGCATCGCTGCTTTTTTGCATTATAGGATCATGCCTTTACGCATATTATTCCGTTCACCCCGAATTGATCAACGTGATTAAGCAACAGGCTGTTATGGAGCACATTGGCAAAAATGCATCCCAATTACAGGTAAACAATGCTATGGCAGCTTTAAAACCAGCCGATTACGGCGACAAGGTAATGCCGCATTTTATGGTTGCCAATATCCCTGAAGGCATTACCGGGCTCATCATTTCCGCTATACTGGCTGCGGCCATGAGCACCATCAGCTCGGGGATGAATTCCTCGGCAACGGTATTCTCGGTTGATATCTACAAAAGATACTTCAAACCCGGCATCAACGAAAAACAAACCATGCGGCTGTTGCATGTAGCAACAATCCTGTTCGGCGTAATTGGTATGGGGGCGGGGATTGCCATCATCGGCGTTAAAAGCGTGCTTGATGTTTGGTGGCAGCTATCCGGGATATTTGCAGGAGGGATGCTTGGACTGTTTTTGCTGGCGATGATCAGCAGGCAAACATGTAACCACGATGCCGCTATCGCATCTATTATCGGTGCGCTGGTGATCCTCTGGATGACATTCCCTGCAATTATCCCCGAAAAATATCAGTCGCTGCGCAGTGTGCTCAATACCAATATGATAGTAGTGGTAGGTACGCTCACCGTGTTGTTAACCGGCATGTTAATAACCCGCCTGCGTACAAAATATAAAAAGACAAGCACAGCCTCAATCATATATTAAGCTATGGAAAGATTAAAAAAAGGATTTATCCCGGTAATGTTAACCCCGTTTAAAGCCAACGGTGATATCGATTATGATATATTGACACAGCTTACCGAAATGTATCTTGAAGCAGGTTCAGCTGGGCTTTTTGCCAATTGCCTGTCGAGTGAGATGTTTGAATTGAGCGATGACGAGCGGATTAAAGTAATAAAGCACGTAATAAAAGTGGCTGATAGTACAGTGCCTGTGGTAGCAACCGGCACATTCGGCGGACCTATAAGCACACAGGCTGATTTTGTTAAGAAGGTGAAGGATACCGGCGCAGATGCAGTAATACTTATTACCGGCCTACTGGCTGCTGAAGATGAGCCCGATACTGTATTTAACGACCGCGTTTTTGAACTGCTCAACCAAACCGACGAAATACCTTTGGGTTTTTATGAATGCCCGGTGCCTTACAAGCGCCTGCTATCGGCTGACCAGTTAAAGCAATTTGTTGATACCGGCAGGATAATATATTATAAAGACACCTGTCTCGATATTAATTTAGTAAAGAAAAAAATAAACGCTGCAACCGGCAATCCCAATTTTGGCTTGTACGATGCTTATATGGGGCATGCAGTGGAGTCGCTTAAAGCGGGTTCGGCAGGCTTGTCATGCATACAAGGTAATTTCTTTCCAGAGCTAATCGTTTGGTTGTGTGATAATTATGCAGATACTTCTATGAGCAGTGAAGTCAACCGGGTTCAACAGTTTTTGATAGATAACATGAACGTGATGCATGATGTATATCCCACCATAGCAAAATACTGGCTTACTAAAAGAGGATTGGATATCTCAACCGTTACCCGCCGGAACGTAGGCACTTTTTCGGCTACTGTTCGCAGGGGGATCGAGGATCTGTATGCCAACTACCTGCTGCTTAAAAGCCAGGTTGGTATTGATAATTATTTATAATCGGCCGGTTGTGCCTTTGAGTAGCCGCGTTTGTATTCAAGCGGCGTCATATTGGTTACTTTTTTAAAGTGGCGGTAGAAATTGGAGATGTTATTAAACCCGCATTCAAAACAGATCACTTCGGTAGGCATTTTATCCTCTATCAAAAACCGGCAGGCGTGGCTTATCCTTATCTCCGTTAAAAAATCAGAATAGGTTTTTTTGGTCATCAGCTTAAAATACCTGCAAAATGAGGTTACGCTTAGGTTGGCTATCGAGGCTATTTCCTGCAGGGTTATTTCCTTTTTGTATTTGGCGAGGGTATACGAGCATACCTTATTCAAGCGGATAGTATCCGACTCGTTCGACTGGTGGAACTCGTTGTGCGATAGGGTAATGGCGTCGAAATCCTCATTTTCGGCCAGCACCTTCAATATGGAGAGCAAAACAATAATACGGTCGAGATTGGTTGCGTTTACAGCCGAATGCATCAGTTTGGCCAGGTGCGCTTTTGCAGGCCCGTTTACGATAATACCGCTTTTGGCCCGGTCGAATAGTTTGTTCAGCATATAAGCCTCGGGTAAATTCAGCATATACCGGCCCAGGCAGTCGGGCAAAAAATGTATAACGATTACTTCAACATTCAATCCCGAATCCTGGCGAAAGTATTCTTCCTTGCATCGCCAGCAATGCGGCAGTTTTTCGCCTAATAACAATATTTCCCCGGCAGAAAAATTGCTGATGTTATCTCCAATAAAGCGTACGCCCTCACCTTTAATAACATAATGCAGTTCAAGCTCGGGGTGATAATGCCATATACCCCTGAACGTAGGCAAAATATCATGCCTTATACTGAACGAGTTACGCGGCTGTACCGGAACTTTAAGAAAATGGGGTTTCATTTTTGTGAATTTACTGTGCCGATGAATTATAATTGGTATAAATAAACGGGCAATTGCGGTTTAACCTGTAAAAGTGTAAGAATTTCGCCTGCTTCCGTCATTTCGTTTACAAAATCAAATGTATATACTTCAGCACATACTTGCAATAATTTGTCATGATAAAATCATACAATAAGTTGATAAATACGGTTAGTAATAGCAAATGCCTATAATCCATATTTGTTATGCAAATAGTTTACTGTTATCTAAACTATTCTGCAATATATAAACCAGTAAATATTACATATTCCAGAGCAAATTTAAGTTTGTAATCGGCTATCAAACTTAATTATTGTTGAAAATACACTTAATTTAATGCGATAAGTTTCGCTTGTTAAGTGCTTAAACAGACCGATATAAAATTATTATGAAAAGATATCTTGCTACCACCATCCTCCTGTTCATCACACTATCCTATGCCGTTGCACAGGATGCAACCCCTGCTGCACAACAGGATAATTACACACAGGTGATCACCAAAAGATCGGTGAAAATTGTGGAAGTCCTCAGCATAACCGATTCGGCAAAGTTTAAACGTGTTGAGGATATTATCATTAACCAATACCGTACTTTAAGCAATATACACGATGGCCGCAACGCAAAAGCCAAAGCGATAAAAACGCAGGACAGCACCGATAAAGCAAAGGCCAATACAGAAATAGCGGCCTTAGACAGCAATACGGACCTCGAACTAACAAAAGCCCACACCGCATATATTGCAAATCTTTCAAAAGAACTTACCCCCGACCAGATAGACGAAGTTAAGGATGCCATGACTTATAAGGTAATGCCGATAACTTACGCCGCATATATTGACGAATTACCCAGCCTTACCGATGCGCAAAAAGCACAGATAAAAGCCTGGCTTGTTGAAGCACGCGAACACGCGATAGATGCCGAATCATCCGAGAAAAAGCATGCCTGGTTTGGTAAATATAAAGGCCGGATAAACAATTACCTGTCGAAACAGGGTTATGATATGAAAAAGGCCGAAGACGACTGGCAAAAACGCATAAAAGAACGGCAGGAACAAAAAACCAACGGGTAACTTAAAAAGAATACCTAATCAATTAATCATATACCAATTATTATTTAACTTAAATTTTTTATGAGAAAAATTTACTTAATCCTTTCGGTACTGTTGCTGCTCTGCAACGTACTTAAAGCCCAGGACAGAACCGTGAGCGGTGTTGTCTCCGATGAAAAGAGCCAGCCCCTGCCCGGCGCAACCGTGCAGGTAAAAGGCAGTAAAGCAACCACTTCAACCGATGCTAATGGTAAGTATTCGCTAACTGTAACCAATTTGCAAAACGTTGTAATAGGGGTTAGCTTTATTGGCTACAATTATCAGGAGAAGACCTTACGCGTTGGAGAGGCAAATGCTGATTTTAAACTGGTGCCTACCGACAAAGACCTCGACGAGGTGGTTGTAGTAGGTTACGGCGAGCAGAAGAAATCAACATTAACGGGATCTGTAGCTACCATAAAGCCTAAAGATGTTGAGGATATACCCAGCCTTAACTTCCTCCAGACATTAACCGGGTTAACGCCAAACCTCAGTGTAGTAAGTGCTAATCGCCCGGGTCAGCCAACATCAAGCGTAACCATCCGTAACCCTGTAACGTTGAATACAAATGGAGGTGTTACTTCCCCGCTCTTCATTATTGATGATATACAGCGTACCCAGGCCGATTTTGACTTGTTGGATGCAAATGAAATTGAAAGCATATCTATATTAAAAGATGCAGAAGCTGCCGTTTATGGTGTGAGCGGTGGCCAGGGTGCAATAATTGTACGTACCAAGAAGGGAAAAATAGGGGCGCCCAAAATTAGTTTTGCAACCCAGTTTGGTACCTCAAATGCCATGAAATTACCTCAATACCTTACCGGCGCGCAAATGGCCCAGTGGAGCAATGCCTATACCCAGATGGGTGTTATGGCGCCGACCGGTGTATCAACAGGGGATTCACTTAAAGCTGACGGCTATGATGTGTTAAACAATAAAATAAATACCAGCTGGTACACGCCGGACGAACTGGCCTATTTTTCGAACCCGGCCAATAACCAGAACTGGCTTAAGGACTATTTTCACGCGGCGGATGTTGAACACGAAAGTCTCAACGTATCAGGCGGTACCGACAAGTCGACCTATTTTATAGCAGGTGATTTCACCAATCAAAACTCGAACTTTTCGGGCCTTGAGAACTACAAATGGGGGATACGCGCAAATGTGGAAACAAAGCCTGCAAAAGGGTTAACTGTTGGCGCGAACATTAGTTTTGATTATTCATACGCAGAGGAATTTTGGATGAAATATCCATCAGAAAATCTTAATAACGACGTTTTGATACTTGGTGAGCACTTGCCATGGATGCCATATTCCATCAATGGAAACCCGGTTTATTCGATAGGAAATTATAGTGTTGCAAATACTATTGACCTGGTAAACTTCCCGCTTTTACAAAACTCTGATAACTTTGAACAACAGCCTGACTATATCACTAACTTTTTGGCCCATGTTGATTACGAAATTCCGGGTGTTAAAGGCTTATCGGCAGGTATATCATTCAATGATAATATAAATTCGGCCAATTCGTCACAATATGGGACCGCATTTACTTACTATATATACTCAGGGACTGGCGATAACAGCCATATACCGGGTGGAACAATAGGAACTGCAAAACCAATTTCGAACGGTGATGATGTAACCTATAGCCCCGACCTGACAAAACAATACCAGTTAGATGCAAAGCTCAATTACCAGCACAGTTTCGGTAAAAACAATATATCGGCATTGGCGCTTTATGAGCAAACGGGCGCCAACGGCGAAGGTGTAGTTACCGCTATTACAAACCCCATTATAGGCGCTTTACCTAATGATAACTTTGCTACAGGCACCCAAACTGTAAACCAGGCCAATAGTATAGTTTACGAATGGGCTTTTGAGTCATTTGTTCAGCGTTTAAATTACGACTACAATGGCACTTATCTTTTGCAACTTACCGGCCGCGAGGATGGTACCACCTACTTTGCACCCGGCAAAAGATGGGGCGCCTTTGGGCAAATATCAGCAGGCTGGGTAATCTCCAACGAGCAATTTTTTAAAGATTTGGCTCCCTGGGTTGATCAGTTAAAGGTACGCGCTGATATTGGTTTATTAGGTAACCCTGATGTAAACAAATCTGCTTATGGCTATTTTCAACAATATAACGTAGCAACAGGCAGCAGCGGCGGCGCGGTATTTGCCGAAGGTAATCGCGGTACAGGCATCACACCTGCTGCGCTTCCGGACCCGTATGCTACATGGGCCCATAAATTTGAGCAGGATTATGGCGTGGATGCAACGTTTTTGAAAGGCCGTTTGGGTGTAACTGCCGATTATTATTTTACACATGCTTATGACATGCTTACCAATACTACCTCAGCTACTCCTTTAACCGTGGGTAATACAGCGCCGATAGAAAATTTTGGAGTGGTAGATAACTTTGGTACTGAGCTTACCGTTAACTGGAAAGACCATATAAACCAGGATTGGAGTTATTACGTTACAACTTTCTATAACTGGAGCGATGACAAAGATATTGTGGTGCCTACACCGGCAGGTAATATAGGTACTCCACTTGATCGCCAGGGACTCTCTGATGACGGCGGCGTATTTGGTTATGAAAGTTTAGGTATTATACGTACCCAGGCACAAGCAAACCAGATCATTGCATCGCGGGCAACAGAAGCAGGTGGTGCATCAAACGTAAAAATATTTGGCTTAACACCTGCCCCGGGCATGATCAATTATGCCGACCTGGACCACAATGGTATAATAGGCCCATCAGCCACCAATCCTTATGCCGACGAACAGTATTTGAGCCATAAAGCCAATAACCACAATGGAGCAGGTTTTAATTTTGGGTTCACTTACAAATCTATCAGCATAAGTGTTAATACCGGCCTTTCATGGGGTGGTACAGGCCAATTGGGTACTTATGACTATGGTTCATACTATGCAGCCCATGGCGACCTTGAAGAAAACAGGACCGCGCTCTGGAATGAAGGATATTGGACACCGCAAACGCCGAATGCTAAATTACCTAATCCATATTATTATGCTGATTATTCCGTGCCAAGTAATTTCTGGTTCATCAGTAGTTTCAGCTGGAATATTTCACAAGCTAATTTATCTTATGCATTACCCGCAAGGTGGATAAAACATGTAGGCCTTGCAAGTGCCCGCTTATTTGGTCAATGTACCAACGTAGCATATTTGTTTAACCCATATCCTGAAGATTACAGGGCACCGGGTTCGGCAGTGAATGTTTATCCGCAGTTGAGGACATTTACAATAGGTTTAAATGCAGGCTTTTAATAATTAAAAAAATGAAAAAATTATATTACATAGCATTAGCAGGCCTGTTTTCAGTAACGCTGCTATATACAACAAGCTGTAAAAAAGTACTTGCTGATAAAGTACCGGAATCTACTTACACCGCAACACTTTTATTTAGCGACTCGGTGGTTGCAGTACAATATATCAACTCAATTTATACAGCTAACTTGCCCGGATGGGCCGGTAATGGCGGTTCGCTCAGTACAATTGGTAGTACCGGTGTTGGCAACTTAACCGAAGAAAATTATTCAAGTAACACATTTACACTCGGAACGGTTACTACTTCTACGGTTGCAGATATAGGTACAGCCAATGCAAATAATAACAACTATGCCAAAATTCGTAACATAAACGATTTTATATCAAACCTGGCGACAAGCCCGATACCCGTTGCCACTAAAAACAGGTTTAAGGCACAGGCACTGTTCTGGAGGGCATGGAGGTATTTTGATTTGGTTAGGTTATACGGAGGCGTGCCGCTTGTTTTAACACCGTTGCCTGTTGTTGGCAATGCTGCAAAACAGGCCGACGAATTACCCCGTAACACAACGACACAAACGATCAACCAGATAGTTGCTGATTTGGATACTGCTATTGCGTATCTTCCTAATAACTGGCCGGGACAGGATTATGGCCGCATTACCAGGGGTGCTGCACAGGCATTCTTAGGAAGGGTGCTGTTGACATGGGCGAGTCCTCAGTTTAATCCTACCAATGATGTTACACGCTGGCAGGCTGCTTATACCGCCAGCACCAATGCCATTACTACATTAACAGCAGCCGGTTACGGCCTTTATCCAACATGGGATGTAACTTTGTGGACAACACAAGGCGGTACCAGCACTGGTGCAGCGATAGCAACACCTAAAAACCCCGAAGCAGTAATGGTTACGGAGTATAATACCGTCGACGATCAAAACCTTGGGTTTAATAATACCTATACAGAGTCAGCCACCCCTAAGTCATTAGGCGGAAGCGGTTCCTTTGCGCCAACCTGGAACGAAGTGATCGCATTTCCGATGGCGGATGGTAAAGTGCCTAATTTAACAGGCAGCACACCTAATTCTTCAACCAAATATCCATGGGACCCGGTGCATTTTTATGACAACCGCGACCCACGTTTCGCGCAAACTATAGCTTATAACGGTTGTTTATGGCCATTACAGGGTAATTCTACTAACCGTTTATGGACTTATTATTACTATACTAATTCGGCAAATTCAAAAAGCGCAACAACAGAAGCTTCCGGCGCCAGTTCAACAGGGTTTTACAACCGTAAAGCGGTTGACCCCAACCTGTCGCTTGCAAACTTGCCTTATTCGGGCATCAACTGGCAGGAGATCAGGTATGCCGAAGTATTGTTGAACCAGGCCGAGGCTGCTGCCATGTCGGGCAACCCTTCAGTTGCTTACACCGATCTGGTAGCTATACGCAAAAGGGCCGGTATTGAAGCGGGTACCGATGGCATGTACGGCCTTACCGCAGGTTTAACCGGGAATGACCTGGCAATGGCTGTGTTGTATGAAAGGCAAATAGAATTTGCTTACGAAGGCAAACGTTATTGGGATTTGAGGCGTTGGAAACTATTGGAGAGTACACTGAACGGGATAAAAAGAGAAGGCTTAATAATTCAATTGGCGCCTAATGGCAGTAGCACTGATTACCTCGCAGCTACGCGCAATAATTTGGTAACCAGCGAAGGCCTTGATGCTATTTACACCCAGTATTTTAGTTACTCTCCTGTAAGCGTGGGCAGCAGCAAGGTATTGGGAGAACTAGGTTACCTGGATGCACAGCCTATTGCTTACCAAACGGCGGATTACTTTTTCGGTATTCCACCAGGCACAATTATAAGTGATCCCAACATCCAGCAGAATAATACCTGGGGCGGGCCATTTAACCCGCTGCAATAACGCAAAACAAAGGAGCAGGCAATATAGCCTGCTCCTCATTTATATCAGAATACAAGTAATACTATGAAAAGGAAAACAGGTTTATTTTTATTGGTGGCGATGCTGGGGTTTGCCCATCATGCATTTGCCCAATACCCGGATGTGCCGAAGGCGGTTAAGGCGGAAAGCGATTCGATGATGGCTGCAGCCATGCGCCATTCAGATTCGGCTTGGAAAGTAGCATACCCGATTGTTGAGGCCGACATGAGGCGTGGAAAAGTTTATGTGCCATGGGCTGCAAGGCCTACCGATTTGCCGCAAGCAAAAATACCTGCATTCCCTGGTGCCGAAGGCGGCGGCAAATTTACATTTGGTGGCCGTGGTGGTAAAGTTTATGTAGTAACGAGTTTAGCTGATGACGGCCCCGGTACTTTACGCTGGGCCTGCGAACAGGGTGGCGCGAGGATAGTAGTGTTTAACGTTGCCGGTATCATCCGCATAAAAACACCCATAATTGTACGTGCGCCTTATATTTCAATAGAAGGACAAACAGCTCCCGGCGATGGTGTTTGCGTGGCCGGAGAATCATTCTGGGTAAATACGCATGATGTCGTTATCCGTTACATGCGTTTCAGGCGCGGCGAAACCAATGTAGGCCGTCGTGATGATGCGCTTGGCGGCGACCCGGTAGGCAACATTATAGTCGACCATACTTCAACCAGTTGGGGTTTGGATGAGAACTTTTCCATGTACCGTCACATGTACGACCCTATGGATGGTTCAAAAGATGAGAAGTTAGGTACGGTAAATATCACCATACAAAACTGCATCTATGCGGAGGCGCTTGATTACTGGAACCATTCCTTCGGAAGCACCACAGGCGGCGAGAACAGTACTTTGATCCGCAATATGTGGGCCGATAATACCGGCCGTAACCCTTCAGTGGGCTGGAATGGCGTATACACTTTTATTAACAACGTGGTATTTAACTGGCACCACCGTTCAATGGATGGCGGCGACTATACCACCAATTTCAATATCATTAACAACTATTTCAAACCGGGCCCGGTTACACCAAAAGACGAGCCGGTTGGCCATCGTATCTTAAAGCCTGAATCGGGCCGCAGTAAACTGAAGGACAAATATTTTGGCCGTGTTTATGCTTCAGGTAATATAATGGAAGGCTATCCAGATGTAACAAAAGACCCATGGGCTGGCGGTATACAAGTTGAAGATGGCAAAGAGCTGCCCGATGCCGGAAAGTATAAAGATTTCATGAAATCTGACGAACCATTCCCTATGGCCCCTGTTACCATTATGTCGGCACAGGATGCTTATAAGTTTGTGGTTGAAAATTCAGGCGCTACGTTGCCTCATCGTGATGCAGTCGATCTGCGCATTGCAGCACAAGTGCGTACCGGTAAGATCACCTATACCGAAATGAAAACGGATACCGATTTTCAATTCAAAGTTCGCAAATTACCTAAGGATTCGTACAAACTGGGTATTATAACTGCGCCATGGCAGGTAGGTGGTTATCCTGTTTACAAGGGTACGCCTTACAAAGACAGCGATGGTGATGGTATCCCTGATTCATGGGAAATTGCCCACGGCTTAAATCCGCACGATGCCACCGATGCAACCAAATTGGCTAAAAACGGCGGCGGTTATACAAACATTGAAGTTTATTTGAATACAGTAGCAGCGAAAGCTGAGCACCCGATGCCGCCATCAGGTAAGCTGAATTAATAGCGGTAATTTTAGGGATGAAACTTTTGAAACGTAATACAATTGGTTTATTGTTGTGGGCATTGATTGGGGGTGTAGTGGTTTATACCCCCGCAATAGCCCAAAAAGGCAAAAAATCAGTTAAGATACAAGCACCGGTTACCGTCCAAAAGGACGGTAAACTGGTTTATAAAGCCGACGACAATGGCGACCGCGTACCCGATTTTTCTTACTGCGGGTACATGGCCTCTGAAAGTCCCATACCATTAGTGCCCGTATGTGTGGTTGTTCCTTTGAAAAAAGGTGATGCCACTTTGCGCATACAGGCCGCTTTGGATTATGTGGCCTCATTACCTGTTGGCCCCGATGGTTTTCGCGGGACGGTTTTGCTGAATAGGGGTACTTATGAAGTAGATGGCAGCCTTAAAATAAAAGCATCCGGTGTTATCCTTCGGGGCAGTGGCATGGAAGCAGGTGGCACTACCATTTTAGGTGCCGGGACCGACCGGGCAACGCTGATTGAAATAGAAGGTAAGAACGACCGGAAAAAATCAAAAGAAATTAATGTTACCGATGCTTATGTGCCGGTAAACGCATTCACTTTTCATGTTGCCGATGCCGGCGATCTGAAGGCCGGTGATATGATTGTGGTACATCGCCCCAGCACACAAAACTGGATCGGTGCATTGGGTACCGACCACTTTGGCGGCGACCTGACGGCCTTAGCCTGGAAACCGGGCGAACGCGATATTTTTTGGGACAGAAAAATAACTGCGGTTAACGGCAATACTATCACTATTGATGCGCCATTGACCACTGCGTTGGATAGTGCCTACGGTGGTGGTAAAATTGCCAGATACGAATGGCCGGGCAGGATAAATAATGTAGGCGTTGAAAACCTCAGCCTGAAGTCGGCTTACGACGTATCGAACCCAAAAGATGAAGCGCACCGCTGGATGGCTATTACAATAGCCAATACCTCGGATGCCTGGGTAAGGCAGGTTATATTTGAGCATTTTGCTGGTTCGGCAGTGTTTGTGCTCGAAACGGCAAACCGGGTTACGGTTGAAGATTGTAAATCGCTGGCACCTGTATCAGAAATTGGAGGCTTGCGCCGTAACACCTTCTGGACAATGGGCGGCCAAACGCTTTTCCAGCGTTTATATTCGGTTAATGGTATTCATGATTTTGCCACGGGCTTTTGCGCGCCGGGGCCTAATGCGTTTGTACAATGTTCGGCCTGGCAGCCTTATGGCTACAGCGGCAGCATCGATAGTTGGGCATCGGGCGTATTGTTCGACATAGCCAACATCGACGGGCAGGCATTAAGCTATATGAACAAAGGCCAGGATGAACAAGGCGCAGGCTGGAATGCAGCGAACAGTCTTTTCTGGAATTGCTCCGCCGCGCATGTGGATTGTTACCAGCCACCAATTGCCGAAAACTGGGCATTTGGTACCTGGGCACAATTTGGCGGCGACGGTTACTGGACAGAATCAAATGAAACATTAAGCCCCCGCAGCTTTTACTACGCGCAATTAGCAGCGCGTTTAAATAAAAACATAGATCAGCAGGCAGCTATCCTTCGTATTGCAACCGAGCCCTCGAGCAGCCCTACGGCTGCCGAAGCAGCAGCTTTGTTGGCAGATGCCAACAAACCTGCTACTACTATTGGTGATTGGGTTGACGAAGCCCCTAAAAGAAATCCTATAAGTATCGCCTCATCAGGTGCAAAAACCATTGATGAAATTGGCTATAAAGCCGCACCTGCACCGGTATTCGGTCCAAAAATGACTGTAACCAATGGCTGGCTGGTACGTGGGAATGTTGTTTTAGAAGGCAAACATTTTGAAGCCCCCTGGTGGAGTGGTACCGTGAAACCAGATTATTTAAAAAGTACCGCCAAGCCGGATGTTACCCGCTGGGTACCCGGTCGCACAGGTACAGGTTTAACCGATAACCTGGACGATGTAGCCGACTGGATGCAGAAGGAAAACATCATTGTGCTGGAACATAATTACGGTTTATGGTATGATCGCCGGCGCGACGATCATGAGCGCATCCGCCGTATGGATGGCGATGTTTGGCCGCCGTTTTATGAGCTGCCCTTCGCGCGCAGCGGAAAAGAACTGGCCTGGGATGGTTTAAGCAAGTACGATTTGACTAAATACAACACGTGGTACTGGAGCCGCTTAAAGCAGTTTGCCGATATTGCGGATGAAAAAGGACTGGTGTTATTCCATAATAATTTTTTTCAGCATAATATCATCGAGGCAGGTGCGCATTATGCCGATTTCCCTTGGAGAACAGCGAATAATATCAATAGCACCGGTTTCCCCGAACCCGTAAACTATGCCGGCGACAAGCGCCAGTTTATGGCCGAACAGTTTTATGACGAAACCGAGCCAACCCGTCGTAAACTATTAACAGCTTATATTGATAAGTGTATGAATAATTTCGAGGGGAACAACGGGGTTATCCAAACTATCAGTGCCGAGTTTACCGGTCCGCTGCACTTTATGCAGTTTTGGGTGGAAACGATCAAGCAATGGGAGCTCACCCATAAAAAGAAAGAGATCATCGGGCTAAGTTCTACAAAAGATGTGCAGGATGCTATCCTGGCCGATCCGGCGAAGGCTTCGGTTATCAATGTTATCGATATCAGGTATTGGTATTACGAAGGCAACGGCAAATTATATGCCCCGCTCGGCGGCCAAAGCCTTGCCCCGCGCCAGGAAGAGCGTATTGATAAACCAAAAGCGCCGACTTTTGGAGACGTTTACCGGGCAGTTCATGAATATTCTGTAAAATACCCGGATAAAGCCGTTCTATACTCTGCCGATGGTTATGAACATTTTGGCTGGGCAGTGTTTATTGCCGGCGGTTCGCTGCCTGCATTGCCCGCTAATACCGATAAGCAATTTTTAACTGCCGCGTCATTTATGAAGCCCGTTGATGTACCAGCTGATGCAAAAGATGAATGGGCTTTGGGCGGCGCTAAAGGATTTATCGTTTACAGCGATTCGGGCAACATTCACCTCGACCTTGATGCGAACGCGAATTACATTGCAAAATGGATAGACGCTAAAACCGGTACAGTACTACCAGGTGATGAGCAGGTTAAGGGCGGTAAAGACGTCCAGATCACAAATACAAAAGGCGGTGGCGCTATTTTATGGCTTACCCGTATCTAAAAAGCTGTTTAAACAGGCCCACGTTTAAAAATTTGGTGTAACAGTAGGCGGTTTTAGTTCCCCTATAGAGAGGGGGCGCGTTGGGAAATGTGCGGCCGCAGGGGTGTGTTATAACAAAGCGACAGGGTTGCATGGTGCATAAACACACCCCTGCCATCGCTCGAGGCTTACACACCCCCTCTCGAGAGGGGAATTTAAAGCCACTCTTTTTAAAAGCGATTGCTGCTATTTAAAAATGAGATGGATTTTTCATTGCCGTTGACTTTAGTCAACGGAGTTTAATGAGATAAATATCCTGGCTTTAGCCCAATAAATTGGCGACAGGTATAGCGCAGTTTTGGCTAAAGCCAAAAGTATATGACGAATATTCCGTTGACTAAAGTCAACGGCAATGAAGTTTTGTGAGTGATAAGTTATTGATATCCTTTTAAAAGGTTTCTGAAAATTATGTTAAAGAAGTTAGGATTGGCGGGAATTATTTGTTGTTTGCTTTTATCATTCAAGGGCGATACGGGTAATGGCCTGCCTCCGCTAAAAATATCAGGCAATCAGCGGTTTTTCACATCAGGCGATAAACCATTCTTCTGGCTGGGCGATACCGGCTGGCTGTTGTTTACAAAACTCACCCGCGAGGATGCTGAAAAGTACCTCGATACCCGCGCTAAACAGGGTTTCAATGTAATTCAATGCATGGTTCTCCATGGCACAGGCGATGCCGATGCTTACGGGCAAACCGCTTTAATAGATAAGGACGTTACCAAACCTAATGTATCTGAGAGCCTATTGAACTTAAACAATTATTGGGACAACATCGATTGGGTGATCAGCAAAGCCGAAGAAAAAGGACTGTACATCGCCCTCGTGCCCATTTGGGGATCGGTAGTAAAAGGGGCGCACATCAACCAGCAGCAGGCAAAAATATATGCTGCTTTTTTGGCTAAACGCTACAAGTCTCATCCAAACATTATCTGGATGAACGGCGGCGATATACAGGGCAGCGATTCGCTAAAAGTGTGGAATACCATCGGTAATACCATACATGAGATCGACCCCGCACATCTTATTACATTTCATCCACGGGGAAGGACAACGTCATCCATTTGGTTTCATAACGAAACGTGGTTGAGTTTTAACAGCTTCCAGTCGGGCCACAGGAATTACAGCCAGGATACTTCAAAAAACGACTTCCATTATGGCGAGGACAACTGGCGCTATGTGGAAATGGATTATAACAAGACACCGGTAAAGCCCACGCTTGATGCCGAGCCTTCCTATGAAAAAATACCTTACGGCTTACATGATCTAACTCTGCCAAGATGGACTGATGCCGATGTAAGGCGCTATGGTTATTGGTCGGTTTTTGCGGGAGCATGCGGTTTTACCTATGGCAATAACGATGTAATGCAAATGCACATGCCAAGTGATAAAGGCAGCGCCTACGGCTCGAAGGACTACTGGTACAGTTCTATAAATGATCCCGGTGCGCAGCAAATGGTCTACCTGAAAAAGCTGATGCTTTCGCGGCCATATTTTGACCGCGTTCCGGCGCAGGAAATGATCGCCGGTGAGCAGGGTGAAAAATATAACCGGCTTATTGCTACAAGGGCCAAGGATTATGCCTTTGTATATACCTACACAGGCCGCGAAATGACTATCAATACCGGGTTGTTGCCGGGCACAAAAATCAAGGCTTCGTGGTATAACCCGCGTAACGGCATTATTACCGCAATCGGCACCTTTGATAAGGTAAAAATACTGAAATTTAAACCTCCGGGCAAACCGGCAAACGGTAACGACTGGGTGCTGATACTCGACGCGATTTAACCGGTAAGAAAATGAAGGGAAGGAAAAGATATCTGTTGTTGTTTGCGGTTATTGCACTGTTTTCGTGCAAGGCCCGGAAGGACGTGTACCTTTTTACCTCGTTCAATGAACCGGCATCCGCAGGTCTTAGATTATTATATAGTCATGACGCTTATCACTGGACAGACCTCAACCATATCTTCATCACCCCGCAGGTTGGTGAGGCAAAAATCATGCGCGACCCATCTATCGAACAAGGACCGGATGGCATTTATCACCTGGTTTGGACGATAGCCTGGAAAAACAGCAAAAGTATCGGCTATGCCGAATCGAAGGATTTGATCCACTGGTCGCCTGAACGGGAAATTGACGTAATGGCCGATGAACCGACTGCCGTAAATGCCTGGGCGCCGGAATTGTTCTATGACGATGAGGGCAAACAATTCATTATTATTTGGGCATCGACCGTGCCATTCCGTTTCCCGAAAGGTGAGGAGGATGAAAACAATAACCACCGTTTGTACTATACGATTACAAAAGATTTTAAAACTTTCTCGCCGGCAAAACTATTTCTTGATCCGGGCTTCAGCGTGATAGATCCCGAGATTGTAAAAATAGCCAAAGGCAAATATGTGCTGGTAATGAAAGACAATACCCGGCCAAACCGGAACATCCTTATAGCATCAAGCAACAACCCCCTCGGGTCGTACACGGATTATTCCAAACGGTTCACCGAAATGTATTCCGAAGGCCCGACGATGACCAAAGCGGGGAACGACTGGCTGATCTATTATGATTCGTACCGCCTCAAAAAATTTGGCTGCATACGCACATCGGATTTCAAAACATTTACAAACATTTCCGATTCGGTAAGTGTGCCGGTAGGACACAAACACGGCACCATATTTAAAGTGAGCGAAAAATTGCTTAAAAAGCTAAAAAATGCCTCAAAAATTGGCGAAAATTGATAGAAAATGTTCAAAAAAGTCTATATATTTTTTATTCTGATAGCTGTTCTCGACCTCCCGGTTTTTGCGCAGGATACCGTGCGGTACACCGGCAATACGGTTGTAGATGTCGATTATCACAGCGGGCGTTTAAGTCCGGTGATCGGCGTACACAGTATGCAGATATTCCGCGCCAACCGCGAGCATCCCGAACAGGCCGACGGCTTTGGTTTTACCTACAACCACCAGCCCATGCTGGCCTACTGGAATAACACGTATTGCGTTGAATACCTGAGTGATAAGGTTGGCGAAAGCGTTCCGCCGGGCCAAACCTTAATGATCACTTCGAAGGATGGCAGCACCTGGTCAAAGCCGGATGTTATATTCCCTCAATATAAAGTTCCGGATGGTACAACCAAGCCTAATCATCCCGGCGTAGCCAAAAATCTATACGCGGTTATGCACCAGCGGATGGGCTTTTATACCTCAAAATCAAAGCGCTTGCTGGTTTTAGGCTTCTACGGGATTTGCCTGGATGCTCATGACGACCCAAATGATGGTTATGGAATTGGCCGTGTAGTACGCGAAGTTTACCCCGATGGTAAATGCGGCCCCATCTATTTTATCCACTACAACCCAAAATGGAATGAGCAAAACACTTCGTTCCCGTTCTATAAAACCAGTAAGGATCAAGGCTTTATACAAGCCTGCGACGAACTGATGGCAAATCCGCTGATGATGATGCAGTGGGTAGAAGAAACCGATCACGACGACCCGCTGATACCGCTACATAAAGATTATAAAGCGTTCAATTTCTATCACTTACCTGATGGGAGAGTGGTAGGATTGTGGAAATATGCCCTGACCGCTATCAGTACCGACAATGGCAAAACATGGCCGGCAAATGCAAGTCGCGCACCACGATTTGTAACCAGCAATGCCAAAATATGGGGACAAAAAACTTCCGATGGCAGGTATGCTACGGTTTATAATCCATCGGAATTTCGCTGGCCGCTGGGTATTTCGGTAAGCCAGGATGGCTTGAATTATACTAACCTGCTGTTAATCAACGGCGAAATTTCGCCAATGCGTTATGGCGGAAATTATAAATCCTATGGCCCTCAATATACGCGCGGCATTGAGGAAGGTAACGGTATCCCGCCGGATGGCAAACTTTGGGTTACTTATAGCATGAACAAAGAGGACATTTGGGTATCATCGATCCCCGTTCCGGTAACGGATAGTGCTGTTGAACATGCAAACGAGGTTTTTGACGAATTACCCGCCGGTAAAGAGCTGGAAAAATGGAATACTTACAGTCCGCTTTGGGCGCCTGTCGGAATTGACAAAGCCCCCGACAGTACACGTTGCCTGGCACTAAAGGATTGGGATAGATATGATTACGCCCGCGCCGAGCGTGTTGTACCCGAAACCAAAAAGCTGCTGGCCGATTTTACCATCATCCCGGCACAAAACAATACAGGTATGCTCGATATCGAGTTTCAAAACAAATTTGGAGATGCTGCTATCCGGCTGACGTTTGATTCAACCGGGGTTTTCCAGGCAAAAACGGGCTACAGGAGCAAAAATATGCTGAAATACGAGGCCAATAAGCCCTACCATATTATAGTAAAGCTTGACGCAGATACCCGTTTTTATACCGTAAATGTGAACGGTAAAGATGTACTCCGGAACTTGTTTTTTGCGCCTGTACTGAACGTGAAACGGGTTGTTTTCCGTACCGGCAGCGTAAGGCGTTTCCCGGATGCGGATACGCCGACCGACCAGGATTACGACCTGCCAAAACCCGGCGAACCTGTTCCGCCAGCGGCATTTTATATCAAATCATTTAAAACATCGGCTTACTAATGTTAAAAAGGATATCACTCATCGGTTCTTATCTGGTTTGCCTGTTTTTCGCGCATGGTGCAAAGGCCGAGGTGGTATTGCCTAAAATACTGGCTAACAATATGGTTTTGCAGCGGGATAAACCGGTTGCCATTTGGGGAACGGCATCTTTGGGGGAAATAGTAACGATAAAATTCGCCAATCAAACTAAAAAGAGCACGGCTGATGCCAACGGTAATTGGTCAATAACGCTTGATGCGATGAGCGCCAACGCTGCTTCGCAGGAGATGGTCATCGGCGGTACCAATACTATAAAACTGGAAAATATTTTGGTGGGAGAGGTGTGGCTATGCTCGGGACAATCGAATATGTCGTACGAAATGCGCAAGAACAGCAAGGTACGCAGGCCTGATACGACTACGGTAAATACGCCTATTGACGAGCTTGACCGCGCACATAACCCGCAGATCAGGCTTTTCCTCGTTACGCAAAAGAATTTAAGGAGACCCGATTCAACGCACTCGGGCTGGGATATTGCCGAAGGCACCGCCTTGCGCGATTTTTCTGCGGCCGGTTATTTCTTCGCCAAAAACCTTAACCACGACCTGAAAGTGCCGGTTGGCATCATTTGTTCGGCCATAAGCGGCAGCCGCATTGAACCCTGGATGCCGGAGGAGGCTTTTAATGCCGTGCCATATTTTAAAGACAACAACGTAAAAATTGACGGCGACCCCGGGAAGCTCTATATCAATATGATACAGCCGGTTGCGCCTTACACACTGCGTGGATTTTTATGGTACCAGGGCGAAAGCGGTGCTTATTTGGCCGAAACCATCGGCTATACCTACAAAATGGAAGCGCTCATCAACTGGTGGCGCAAGCTGTGGGGTGATAAAGCGTTACCTTTTTATTATGTGCAGATAGCGCCATTCTATTACTCAAGGGCAAAAGGCAATGTGCCATTTACCATTTATACCGAGCCGGAACTGCGCGAGGCCCAAACCATGGTTTTGAAAATACCGCATACCGGGATGATCGTAACGACGGATTTGAACGATTCGCTGACCAATATCCACCCTGCTTTTAAATGGATAGTAGGCCAACGTTTGGAATTGCAGGCATTGGCAAATACCTATGGCAAAAAAGTAGTCTTTTCAGGGCCGATGTATGATAATATGCATATCGACGGTAACAAGGTCATTCTCAGCTTTAAATATGTAGATGGCGGCTTAGTAAGCCATGACGGCAAACCGCTCGACTACTTCACTATCGCCGGGGCTGACGGCAAATTTGTTAATGCCAACGCAATAATTAAAGGCGATAAGGTAGTTGTATCCTCGCCTGGCGTTAGATCGCCTGTTGCTGTCCGCTTCGGCTGGACAGAAGTAGCCGAACCAAATTTTTACAATAAGAGCGGTTTGCCCGCGGTGCCATTCCGGACAGATAATCCTCTAAAATTCACTTATACTGATAATTGATATGCGAGCAGTCTGCCATAAAATGTTGTTTTGTATCGTCCTGCTATTTTGTGCGATAGATAGCTATGCGCAAAAAACGGCGGTGCAATACCTCTCAGGTACAGGCAGCGACCATACGGTAAACTGGCAGTTCTATTGTACCGCAGGTATGAATTCCGGCAAATGGACAACCATACCGGTGCCGTCCTGCTGGGAGTTGCAGGGCTTTGGCAAATACAATTATGGGCTTGACAAGGACAGCCTGAAAGGAAAAGAGCAAGGCCTTTACAAATACACATTCAATGTGCCGGCGTCATGGAGCGGCAAGGTGGTGAATATCGTTTTCGACGGTTCGATGACTGATACCAAAGTGATGATCAACGGGCATCAAGCCGGAGCAATACACCAGGGTGCTTTCTATCAGTTTAAATATAATATTACACCGTTACTGAAATTCGGGCAGGAAAATTTGCTCGAAGTAACGGTATCAAAATATTCAGCCAATAACTCTGTAAATGCAGCAGAGCGTAAAGGCGATTTCTGGGTGTTCGGTGGTATTTTCAGGCCGGTTTATTTGGAGGCATTCCCGCAGCAGCATATCAGCCATGTGGCAGTAAACGGTAAGGCAGACGGCAGCTTTGAGGCGCAGCTTGATCTCTCGAACATCAAAAACGCGGATGCTGTAACCGGCCAGTTTTATTCGCTGAACGGCCAAAAAAGCGGCTCCCCTTTTTCTGTGAAAATTAAATCAGGCGACACATCCACTTGGCTTAAAACTCATCTGTCCTCACCTAAATTATGGTCGCCGGAATTTCCGAACTTATATAATGTTACGTTCAGCCTTACTGATCATGGTAAAGTTATTCATAACGTCACACAACGCTTTGGTTTCCGTACTATTGAACTGAGGCTGCATGATGGTATTTATGTAAATAATGTAAAGATCAAGTTCAAAGGCGTTAACCATCATTCTTTTTGGCCGACTTCAGGCCGCACCACCAGCAAAGCCATTAGCATTGCGGATGTGGAGCTGATCAAGGACATGAATATGAACGCGGTGCGCATGTCGCATTACCCGCCTGATGCACATTTCCTGGATGTATGCGATTCGCTCGGCCTTTTTGTTTTGGATGAGCTGACCG
>Ga0302309_10000099_pt1 | contig 117956 bp, 97 predicted proteins | sample III_Palsa_N1_1_FD_200453 | JGI IMG/M metagenome (GOLD analysis project Ga0302309, IMG submission 200453) | Peat permafrost microbial communities from Stordalen Mire near Abisko, Sweden - III_Palsa_N1_1 | ecosystem: Environmental > Terrestrial > Soil > Palsa > Peat permafrost | place: Sweden...
ACCGCTGTTAACTTTATCCACAAAATTCAAGGTTATTAACAAAGAAAAAGAAGCAAAAAGAAAGCTTCAACAATAATAATAACCATCACTATTTTGTTGAAGCTAATCTAAAGGAAATGACAATGATGGAGAACAAAAAAGCAGAACTCAAACAGTTCTGCTTTTTTGTTGAATAGCCATTATCTTTACCCAATGCCAAGAAAGAACGCTCTTATTATAGGTGCCGGGATAGCTGGGATAGCAACAGCTATCCGGTTAGCGGTGAAAGGTTATGATGTAGCGATTTTTGAGGCGAACAGTTATCCGGGCGGTAAACTATCGGAGTTTGAGAAGGATGGTTTCAGGTTTGATGCAGGGCCGAGTCTGCTCACTATGCCGCAATATATTGATGAACTGTTTATGTTGGCAGATAAAAAACCAACCGAATATTTCAGCTACCAAAAGCTGGATGTGGTTTGCAATTATTTTTATGAAGATGGCAGCTATATAAAAGCATATGCTGATGAAGATAAATTTATAACAGAATTATCCAAAGCGACCGACGAGCCCGAAACTGCCATTAAAAAATATGCGGAAAACAGCCGCAGAATATATAATATCACTAACCATGTTTTTTTAGAGCGATCATTGCACAGGCTAAAAACCTATTTAAGTTGGAACGCGATCGGGTCCATTCTCCACCTGCCGCAGATAGATGCCATGCGCACCATGCACAAAGCCAATACCAGCTTTTTTAGAGATCAGCGTGCGGTGCAATTCTTTGATAGATATGCTACTTATAATGGCTCAAATCCATTTTCCGCGCCTGCTACGTTGAACGTAATACCGCATATTGAGCAGCATTTCGGGGCTTATTTTCCAGATGGGGGCATGTACAACATCGTAATCAGCCTGGTTAAACTGGCGGAATCGTTGGGCGTAAAGTTCCATTATAATTTTCCGGTTGAGGAGATAGTTTTGGATGGGCGAAAAGTTAAAGGCATAAAGGTAAATGGTGAATTGCATGAAGCAGATATAGTAGTTTCCAACATGGATGTGTGGTTCACTTATCACAAGTTGTTAAAAGATCGCCCAAAACTTCATCCTCAAAAAATACTACAGCAGGAACGCAGCAGTTCTGCATTGATTTTTTATTGGGGGATCAATAAGCAGTTTCCGCAGCTTGATCTGCATAATATATTTTTCAGCGCCGATTACAAGACGGAGTTTGATCACATCTGGCAGCAAAAAGATATCTATCATGATCCTACAGTTTATCTCAATATCAGCTCAAAATATAAACCTGATGATGCTCCCGCAGGATGTGAAAACTGGTTTGTGATGATCAATGTGCCTGCAAATACCGGGCAGGATTGGGATCAGTTAATAGCTGATGCCCGTAAGAATATTGTAGCCAAACTCAACAGGCTTTTGGGCGAGAATATTAGTCCATTAATCGTTAATGAAAGCGTGCTTGATCCACGGGGAATTGAGCGTAGAACTTCATCTTACCAGGGTTCTATTTATGGCACAAGTTCTAACAGTCAATTCGCGGCGTTTTTGAGGCACGCTAATAAGTCATCGAAAATTGATGGCCTGTATTTTTGTGGCGGGAGTGTGCATCCGGGTGGCGGGATACCGCTTTGTTTGTTATCGGCTAAAATTGTGAGTGATTGGTTAGTGTGACAGTTACAAACTGTCATTATCACTGGTTTCAGTTATAAACTGAAACCAGTTTAGGGGCTGACATTTAAAAACTGTTATCTCCTAACATGCTTTTGGTAATATCGGCTATAACGTTGTTTGCAATTGTATTTAGCGCCTGGAAACGTTGCTTCAAATCCGGTACTTTTAAAACAGCGGTATTAGCTAAAGTATACGACTTTGAGCTGATGAGCGCGAACATCAGGTTGTCTATGGGTGTATACGTGTTACCGAGCACATCCTGGATGTTATAAATACGTATCCTGTATTTATTGTCTTTACAATCTACCTGCAGCGTAAAATTATAGGTGATGTTACCATAATAAGTGTCCCAAAGAACTTTATTTGTCACAATAACGGTAGAAGATTTTACCCTTCCCACAACTCGCGACAAAACCGGGTCTACCAATTCCAGTTGGGTATCTTGCACGTAAGGATGAGTTTCAGCAAACCAAAGCCCGGCATTGCTGTAAAGCAGATTTTTAGGAACGTTTGGTACATCGAACACCTTTTCATAAACAACTGTATTGTTAACAAATGGAATGTTTAATCCTACAGTATCTTTTTGGGCGAAGGCGCTTTTAGCAAAAATAATAAGCGCCAGTACGAGTAGCTTTTTCATGGTGATAAAGTATAAAGTTGAATGATATTTATTAGTAAGATATTGCAGAATTGTGGAAAGTTTAGCAACATTTCGCTTACAAATAGCATTGCTTTACAATACGTTGGTAATGAGGGTGTTATTTTGCAATGTAATGAAAATTATACATTACTTCTCCCCGTGTTTGGCTTCAGTTGCAACTGAAGCCTACTGATAGAAGAAAGTTTGGAACTTTCTCAAACTACTCCTCAATCAACTCCACCTCAGCAACCGGACTAAATAAATAAACCCTCTTACTATTCACCTCCGTGCATTTATAACGTTTGCGCAGCTTTTCATCCTTGCGGAAAATGCGGCCATCCTTCAGCTTAAATAAAGCTTTAAGCGGGAGTTTTTCAACTGTATAGATGTCTTCCTTCGGCGCATCATACTGGCGCAACGCCCGGTATAACGACAGATCGGAGCAGCTGGATGCCGCGGGGTTATTTAAATAATTAACGATGCTATGCTTAATATCCGGCGGGAAAACATCCTTCTCAAAAAAAGGCTGCATCATTTTTTTGAAGTTATTTTTCCATTCGGTGCCGTGTGGTTTGGCCTTGTGTTTATGCTCGTTCCAGGTATGCAGGTGTGCAAACTCATGTACGGTGGTTACCAGGAACGCGTACGGATTTAAATCGAAATTAACGGAGATGCGATGCCCCTTGTCGCCGTGCGGCGCACGATAATCACCAAATTTGGTGTTACGATTGCGTGAAATTTTAAACTCACATTTAAAGTAATCTATCCAGCGGCCAATCAGGGGAGCAGCCTCAGGCGGAAGATACTTTTCTAAAACTTTTACTTTATCCAATTTCTACCTCTAATACAAATATAGGTGTTTGAGGGGAAAGGTAAAAGGCTAAAACTGAAAGGAGAATGTACCAAAACAAGATTTTACATGCCAACTATAAAGCTAACTTTAGACTTTCAGCCTTTTGCTTTCAGCTCTACTTAAGTACATTATAAACCACAAATGCGACCACATAAGCCAGCACCGTCATATAGGCGAACTGATAGGCTGGCCAGCGCCAGTTTTTGGTTTCGCGGTATACAACAGCTACCGTACTGGCGCATTGCATGGCAAAGGCGTAGAACATCATGAGCGAAAAAGCCACCGCGAGCGTAAAGACCGGCTGCCCGGTATCAGGGTTTTTGGCCTGGTGCATTTTTTCATATACCGACTGCATTTTTTCGGCACTGCCATTAACACTGTATATAGTGGCCATGGTACCCACAAATACTTCGCGGGCGGCAAATGAGGTGATCAAGGCGATACCTATTTTCCAGTCGAACCCGAGCGGACGGATAACCGGTTCAATGGAGTGCCCCAAAACACCGGCATATGAGTTTTCTAATTTAGCTGACGCGATGGTTCTACTCAAACTATCAGCGCTCATATGCTGTGTATATTGCGGCTGACTGTATTGCTGATCTATCTTTGTAAACCTGTCGCCTGGCCCGTATGATGCCATTACCCATAATATTACTGATACGGCTATAATTACCTTTCCGGCTTGAAAAACGAATGCTTTGGAGCGCTCATACATGGAGTAAAGCACATTGTTCCAGCGTGGCATACGGTAAACGGGCAGTTCCATTATAAAGTAGCCGCGTTCCTTCGCTTTTAATATAAATTTAAATACCCATGCTACCACAATGGCCGATATCAGGCTGAAAACATACATGCCCGTTAAGGCCAGGCCCTGCAAGTTAAAAAGCCACCAAACATTGCGGTTAGGTACAACCAGCGCTATAAGTAAGGTATAAACCGGTAAACGGGCAGAGCAGGTTACCAGTGGGGTAACCATTATGGTGATCATCCTGTCCTTCCAGTTTTCAATGGTGCGGGTGCTCATTATAGATGGTACGGCACAGGCAAAACCGCCGATTAACGGCACTACCGATTTTCCGTTCAGCCCAACCTTGCGCATCAGCTTATCCATCATAAAAGTAACGCGCGACATATAGCCGGTATCTTCCAGTATGGAAATGAAAGCGAAAAGAATAGCGATCTGCGGAATGAATACCATTACACCGCTTAACCCGGCAATAACGCCATCAACCAGTAAACTGGCTATAGGACCCGCAGGCAGAACATGGTGCAATGAGTCCTGGATCCACACAAATGCATCGGCTATTAATGACATCGGGTACGCCGACCAGGAGAAGATTGCCTGGAACATGAACATCAGTACCGCAAAAAATATGACGAAGCCGAATACTTTATGGGTTAATATTTTATCAATTTTATTGCTGAAGGTTTCTTCCTGCGCGCTTACCGGTTTGGTAACGGTGTCATAAAGCAGATCATTAATAAAACTGTAACGTGCAATAGTCTCGGCACCCTGGGCTTTTTGAGAGTTGAAAGAGAACTCTTTTTCAAGCTCTTCAACCCGGTTGCTTTGTTCAGGTGTTAAAAATGTTAAGGTTTCATGCTGGTGAGCCAGTTGCAGGGCAAGGTAGGGGTTGTCAATGTGCAATTCCCTGCCAATACTTTCAACCAGTTCGGGGGCAATGGAGGCAACATCAATACTGTCTTCCTGTAAGGCTAATTTATTGGCGTATGATATGGCATTTTTAAGTCCGTCAATACCATCAACTTTTCGCGCCGAAATAGGCACCACCGGAACGCCCAGCTTTTTGGCGAAAAGGTTAACATCAATATTGATGTCGGCCTTTTTTGCCAGGTCCATCATGTTGAGGGCAACAACAACGGGTATCTTCAGGTCGGCAACCTGCGAGTAGAGCAGTAAATTTCTTTTAAGGTTTGATGCATCGAGGATAACCACCACCAGGTCGGGGCTGTGCGGGTTCGACCTATCAGCTAAAACAGAAAAAACGATGGATTCGTCCTGACTTTTTGGGTAGATGCTATAGGTACCGGGAAGATCAATAATTTCGGCGCGGCGACCATCGGGCAAAGTGCAGTAACCTACCTTTTTATCAACGGTAACTCCGGGAAAATTTCCTATTTTTTGATTTAAACCGGTAAGAACATTAAAGAGCGTTGATTTACCGGTGTTGGGATTTCCTACAAGCGCAACTCTTATATCAGCTTTCAATTGCTAAAAAACTACTGCAAAACAATGGTATAAGCCTCACGTTTGCGCAAGCTTAACTGGTAACCTGAAACTTTAATAGCAATTGGATCGCCAAGCGGGGCAATACGTTCAACTTTTATCTCTTCGCCGGGTAAACAACCCATTTCCATTAGCTTTACCGACATTTCCAGATCTGTAAACTCCTTTACGATCCCTTTTTCGCCTACTTCAAGTTGTGACAGCCTCATGTTTATTATCTAATACCTAAGCAAATGTACGCTTATTTAAATTAAATCCAAATAAGGGTAAATAATTTACATGAATGTGATTTGGGGGTATTATCTATAATTCTTTCTAAGCGTCATTGCGAAGAATGAAGCAATCCCCGACTGTACAGAGCGGCTTGCTTATCGCTCGTAGCCGCTCATAGCCGCGGAGGCTAGTCCTTTTGTCTTCGCCACAAAAGGACCAAAAAGGCAAGTCAGTAGAAAGGCTTCTTTGCCGCACAGGGCCATACCCTGCAAATCAGGCAAAACCTGGGCTGCTATATTTTTACCCCGCTGTCGCTACGCGCTTTGGCCTTTACCCTTCTGTAAAAATCTGCTATGCCCTGCCATTGCGCACAAGGCCACCATCGTTTTACCTGCTTTCGCCCGAAGCTGTTCTACTGACGGGGAAGAAGAATCCTTAATTGAACCGGAATCAAAAAAGCGTGGGCCCTGACAACAAGGGCGGGCCAGCGTAGAGGCGGGAATGACGGTTTAGGTTTTTGTGTGATGTGAGGAACGAATGTGACGAACAGCGAAAAAAGCGTGAAGAACCGGCAGGGAGCGTGGAAGCATCCTTGTTGTCTTGACTTTTTTGGTTACTTTTTGTGTCAAAGACAAAAAGTGACTTCTTAGCGAAAAGCGATACCATGAGATAAGTCTACAGCCATGCATATTCGCCCGGCACAGTCGGGGATTGCTTCATTCTTCGCAATGACACTTAGAAAAGTACGCTACCGCATTCTACGATTGTATATAACTCTTCAAATGTTCAATCGTTTCCAAATGCGACAAAATGGTTTCGGTAACCAGGTCATTAATGGATATGATTCCCGATAAATGATCCGAAACAAATACCGGCAAATAGCGGATATTGGTTTCACTCATAATATGCATACATGTTTCTATCGAACTTTCAGGCACTATACGTGGCAGTCCTGTACTCATGATCTCGCGTACCGGGGTTTCATGCGATGATTTGCCATGCAGTATTACCTTGCGGGCATAATCCCTTTCGGTAAGCAGGCCCAGGTATTCGCCGTCTTCGGTTATAACTACTGAGCCTATATTTCTATCAGCCATCAGCTTCAACGCATCTAAAACAGTGGTATCAGCACTAATTGTGACAACACTGCCACCTTTACGGTTAAGGATATCCGAAACTTTTTTCATAATCTACAGGCAATCTTTTGGTTAATAGTGGTTATACCAAATATACAAAATCAATAAAGCAAAACGAAAAAAATACAACAACAGCTATTTATAAATGGTAATAAGATTAATACACTTTGGTTAATCGTTTTTGCAAGATTTTTTTTAACTATGTACAAACATTAAAAAGCAATACATTTATACTTCCAATTGTATCGCCAAAAAACATTTATCTGATGAAAAAAATCTTCATGATCACTGCTGCTGTAGCCGCATTATCTTCTCCGCTTTTAGCGCAAACAAAAAACGCTTTATCTGCTTCCGAAAAAAAAGACGGCTATACCCTGCTTTTTGATGGAAAAACCACCGATGGCTGGCATACCTACCTGGGCAAAGATGCCGGGGCATGGCACGTTAATGCCGGTGCATTGCAACTGGATACCACGGCGAAAGGTCAGGGGGATTTGCTAACTGAAAAAGAGTACACCAACTTTGAGTTAAAGCTCGACTGGAAAATACCTGTTGGCGGTAATAGCGGTGTTATTTTCGACATTCATGAAGATCCGCAATTTGCGTACACCTTTTTAACCGGTATTGAAATGCAGGTATTGGATGACAAAGGCGCTGAAGATAACAAAAAAGCGAATCACCTTGCCGGATCATTATATGATCTGAAAGCCCCTACACACCCTGCAAAACCTGCCGGCGAATGGAACTCTATCATCATCCGTAAACTAAATAATCACCTTACTTTTTGGATGAACGGAAAACAAACCGTTGATATACAAATAGGCGGCAAAGAATGGGATGAGCTGATCCAGCAAAGTAAGTTTAAAACATGGAAAGCGTTTGCCACCTATCCAACCGGGCATATCTCATTGCAGGCACATGGCGCGGCGGTAGCGTTCCGTAACATCAGGATAAAACAATTGTAATTTTTACTATTATTTGCTGGAATAACAATTTCCTTCAATATATTTAGCATCAAACCATTTAGTCCATTTTTTCATCTTTTTAAGATAATTTAAGTACATACATTCTCGTATGAGCGATTTGCAGATCAAGAAATCATCAACCACTTACGATGCAGTAATTGTAGGTTCGGGTGCAGGCGGCGGTATGGCCGGTTATGTTTTAGCCCATGCAGGTTTAAAGGTATTAATGCTGGAAGCGGGGCCGTTTTTCGACCCGCAGAAAAATTCGGCGCAGCTAAAGTTCTCATGGGAATCACCACGACGCGGTGCCAGCACCGATTCACGTAATTTTGGTGATTTTGATGCAGCCTTCGGCGGATGGAGTTTAGAGGGCGAACCCTATACCACAAAGGACAATACAGAGTTTCAATGGTTCCGCTCGCGTATGCTGGGTGGGCGTACTAATCACTGGGGCCGTATCTCCTTACGTATGGGTCCGCATGATTTTCAGCCTAAAGACGGTCTTACTGAAAAATGGCCCATCACTTATGATGACATGAAACCTTTTTATGATAAGGTGGACCGGTTAATAGGTGTTTTCGGCACGGTTGAAGGTTTGGAAAATGAACCGGATGGTATATTTTTACCACCACCAAAGCCTCGGCTAAATGAACTGTATATTAAAGCAGGCGCAAAAAAGGCCGGTGTTACTGTAATTGCAGGCCGTGGATCAGTTTTAACCGAAGCTTTACCGGGTAACAAGGATCGCGGCGCGTGTTTCTTCTGCGGGCAATGTAACCGCAGCTGTAAAATTTACGGCGATTTCTCGTCATCATCGTGCCTGGTTATCCCGGCCATGAAGACCGGTAATTTAAAAGTGATCTCCAACGCCATGGTGCGTGAAGTATTAACCGATAAGGAAGGTGCAGCAACCGGCGTATCATACATCAGCAAAGATGATATGCAGGAATACCAGGTAAATGGCAAAATAGTAATATTAGGTGCCAGCGCTTGTGAATCAGCCCGCTTGCTTCTTAACTCAAAGTCAGCGGCACACCCCGGTGGATTGGCTAACAGCAGCGGTATTGTAGGTAAATATCTGCATGATTCTACCGGCTCTGGTGCCAGTGGATGGTTGCCGCAGCTGATGGACCGCAAACGTTATAACGAAGATGGTGTGGGTAGTGTTCATATCTACTCGCCGTGGTGGCTTGATAATAAGAAACTGGATTTCCCACGTGGATACCATATTGAATACGGCGGCGGATTGCACATGCCGGGCTACGGCTTTGGTGGTGGCATACAGCACATGAACGGTGCGGTAGCGGGCCGTGACGGCAAAATGAAGGAAGCCGGAGGTTTTGGCGCAGGCTTAAAAGATGATTACCGCCGTTTTTATGGCGTTAATATAGGCATGGCCGGTCGTGGTACCGCTATTGCCCGCGAGGATAATTATTGCGAGATAGACCCTGATGTGGTTGATAAATTCGGTATCCCGGTACTGCGTTTCCATTACAAATGGGCTCCTGATGAAGTTAAACAGGCCAAACACATGCAGGACACCTTTCAGGAGATCATGCACCATATGGGCGCTATTGCCGATGCACCTGCGGGTAAGGATACCAGCTACGGACTGGAAGCGCCGGGTGTAATTATACACGAAGTGGGTACCGTACGCATGGGCGACGATCCTAAAAAATCGGCATTAAATAAATACTGCCAGGCGCATGATTGCAACAATTTGTTTGTGGTTGATGCTGCGCCATTTGTACAACAGGGCGATAAAAATGCTACATGGACCATCCTCGCGCTATCCATGCGCACCGCGGAATATATTTTGTCTCAAAGAAAAAAATTAAACGTTTAGCATCATGAACAGACGTGAATCCCTAAGAACCATTGGTTTAGGCACCCTTGCAACAGGTTTATTGCTTGATGCTTCGTGTAAAACGGATACTAAAAAACAAGGCGAGGTAACCACCCCGCAGGAAACCGCAGCAGCCGACCCTGCACGTACACCGTACGAACTGGAACGAGAGAAAAAGCTGAACGCCGAAAAATTCTTCAACGAGCATGAGATCAAAACTATTACTGTTTTGGTTGATATCATTATCCCGAAAGACGATAAGTCGGGCAGTGCATCTGATGCCAAGGTGCCCGATTTTATTGAGTTTATTGTAAAGGATATGCCTGAGCACCAAACCCCGCTACGCGGTGGCCTGCGCTGGCTCGACCTGCAATGTTTGAACAGGTATAATAACACCTTCAGAGAGGCATCGGATCAACAGCAAATAGATCTGGTTACCCTGATAGCCTACCCTAAAAAAGCCACGCCAGATATGGCACAAGGTGTAAGTTTTTTTAACCGCATGCGCGATCTCACAGCCACCGGATTCTTCAGCTCACAAATGGGCATGAAGGACATTGGCTATGTTGGCAACGCCCCCAACAAATGGGAAGGCGTACCCGCCGATGTGTTGAAAGCACATGGGTTTGATACAGTTTGGGGATAGATTTTTAAGTTGGGAGTTAGTTCGTTATTTTAGCCTTACGAAGTTTTCAAAACTTCGTAAGGCTTTTTCTATCCTATTGTCATGCTGAGGAACGAAGCATCTATTATACGAGCAGCAGGTAATCGCTTGCAGAGTGAACGCGGATAGGTTCTTCGCTATCCCTCAGAATGACAAGTCTTTTATACTTGCAATATTTTTACTGATCTAAGTTTAGCGAAGCGAACTTAGACCCAAAATGGATAAAGCATCCTGCTTTATTTCCAATTCCCGATCAAATAAAAAGTCATATAAAGATTTTAATTCTACACCCGGTTTATAAACTTTTCCTTTATATTGGTCTCTCCTAAATATCACTAATGTACAAGCGTATTCGCTGGCTCTTTTTATTTGTATTTGCGGTTTGTGCCTTTTGTAAAAATGCCTATAGCCAGCAAGATGTTGACTTTCACCTCAGCTCACATTTGTTAGTCGGTAAAAAAATACTCAAGGTAAAACGCGATTATTACGATCCATACCTTTGGGTTTTGGCTCAAAACAATGAGGTTTACCGTGTAAACAGTCAAACGTTAAGTGTTGATGATTACACTTCAAAGTTTGCAGCCTATAATAATTTGCAGTTTATTGACATAACCGGTCATAGTCAGGATAGCGTTTTTGTGGCCACCAATTCAACCAATTTAATAGCATATTTATCGGGTAATATTAAAACAATAGGAGCAAGCCGCGGCCTTGCCGACACCATAACATCAATAGGAATCTCTAATGGTGAGGATTATTTTGACGGTAAAAATTTATTGATTGGTACAACACATGGTTTTGGCGTTTATTATTTTGTTAAAGATTCTTTGACTTATCGTGTTTATAACTATAAAAGCTCCGTGCAAATATTTTCATCAACTTATAGGAGCTCCATGTTAACCAATGATGATTTTGATTTCTATAATCCCACCTATTATCCCGTACTATTTTTCACAAACCTTGGTGGTTATGCTTATTATATCCGACATATGACTGAAAGCGGTAATAAAATAAACACCGCTTTTTATAACGCCTCCGGCATAGAGTCTTTCAGTTTATATCTTGGCAATTTTTTTTGGGGGAACGCAAATGGCCTTTACCAGGAAAATCTCAGCGATAACAATATATGGACCGCTGCTTATGCTCATTTCTTAAATAATATTAAAGTCAATAAGGTAACCGATATTCTCGGGTTAACCTCTTTTTATAATATTATAAGCGATACAGTAGGACCTAAAGACAATCTACTGATAGGAACAGATAACGGCTTATATTTTAGCAGCAATACATTTAGAAAATTTGATAGCGGGCTTTCTGTTTTTTCATTAACTCATTTTGATGCATTAGGCAATGTCCCGGTAAATGATGTTTGCGTAAACAGTACATCTACATCAATTTATGACATTACATCCGGGTGCGAAGATGGCGTATGGCTTGCGGCACAGAATGGGTTATATCTTCTCAAACCCGATTTCGCGAAATATTTTACACCCGGGCAGCAATCAAATATTTTAACATATAACAATATTTTCCCTCAACCTACAGACAGTATAACAAATGTAACTTTATGTTCGGGCAGCACTATGCCCTTGCAAATATTGTATATGCCCCAACCTACTAATGCCAATATTCAGTGGGTTAAAAATGGCAGGGATATTTCAGGCCAAACATCACGAAATTTAACCGTTCAGGATAGCGGGGAATATTATGCTATTATATATTCATCATGTGAGAACATTCACATTGAAACAAACCACATAAAGGTCAATACTATTTCCGGCCCTGTATTCACCTTCAATTACCCTGATAAGATACAATATTGCGATAGCAGCTCTACTACACTTAAAATTGATAATAACCCCTCCTATCATTACAGATGGTATAGCAACGGTAACTTAAATGGTGATACTACATCATCATTAATTGTAACCCAATCCGGTAAATATAAGGTTGAGGTAAGTGCATGTACAAATTCATGGATACCTTCAAAAGAAATAGAAGTTGACCTTGTAAATCCGCCGCTGCCATCCATAACCAGCGATAAAACTGTTTATTGCCAAAGCGATACTGCCTTATTATCTGCAAACACCCTAATTGATACATCCTACACCATTAACTGGTATAAGGATGGTACTTTGTTAAGCGCTGATAAAAATCTATCCGTTATTAAGGCAACCGTAGCCGGGAACTATATGGCAACTATCACAAGTAATATTACGTCGTGCAGTAAATCATCAGCACAATTCCAGCTGAGTCTTACCCCAGCGCCAAGCTTTACTTTTAATTATGCCGATGTGATAAATTATTGCGCAGGCAGTTCCCAAACACTTACTGCACAGGGCGATCCATCCTATCAGTACCGGTGGTATACTAATGGCGTGTTAAACGGTACAACAACAAACGCCCTAACTGTTAACCAAACTGGTAAATACAAGATTGAGGTTAGCGCCTGCCAAAACAGTTGGGTTCCTTCAAAGGAAATTCAGGTTAATTTCCAGCAATTACCTCAACCTGTTATTAAGGCAGACAAACCTGCTTATTGTATCGGCGATCACGCGTCGCTTAACCTTAACATCCCCATCGACCCTTCTTATACTATAAACTGGTTAAGAGATGGTACTATTGTAGATGCCTACCAGGGTTTAGCGGCTATTACAACCAGTATTCCGGGGTCATATACAGCCATGATTACCAGCACCAGTGTGGGTAATTGTAACCAGACAACATCGCTTGTACAAATAACCTTCAGCCCGCCACCACAGGTAAGTATTCAGCAAATTGTTAACACCACCTTATGCAGCGGGCAGGATATTACCCTGAAAGCCAGTTACAGCAGCGGTACGGTAAAGTGGTCGACAGGTGAAAGCAGCGATCAGATCAGCGTAAAAGCATCTGGCAAGTATGCAGCCAGTGTTACTACTGATGCCGGATGCGTAGTTGATACCAGCATTACCATTAACTTTTTACCAAATCCTGTTTTAGCGGTTCATGACACTGACCTATGCGAGTTTTCGAGGCAAAACGTTACGCTTACCGCCCCCGCAGGCTATAGCAAATACGTTTGGAACGGACACGAGGGCAATAATACTTTTGTGGTAAACGCTATACAAACCGTTAGCTTAACAGTTACCGATGCCAATGGGTGCCAGGCGACACAAAAAATTATTGTATCGAGCAATTGTGCGGGCGTACAACTGCCTAATGCATTTACACCTAATGGCGACGGTATTAATGATACATGGGCAATAACCGGCCTTACTAATGACCCAAGCGTTTTAATACAGGTTTATAACCGTTACGGCACCGAGGTTTATAAAAGCAAAGGCTATACTGCGGCATGGAATGGCACTTACAATGGCAATAAATTACCAGCAGGAGTTTATTATTATATTATCAGCGCTAAAAATGGCAAACAAACATTAAGCGGATCGGTAACTATTATTTACTAAACAGCTATTTATGAAGTATACTTTATAAACATTATGATATAACAAATGCAAACTGCCAACCAATAACTGCTAAGTAATTTCCAATCCCCGATTAAATTCTCACATTTGCAGAAAGATCTATACCATGTCGAAAGGTAAATTACTGGTTATTGATGATGAGGAGCGCTTACGTAAGCTGCTGGCCCGTATTTTACAGTTGGAAGATTTTGATGTACTGGAAGCCGCAAACGCCAAAGATGGCCTCCGCAAACTGGAGCATGAGGTGGTTGATGTGGTCATCAGCGATGTAAAGCTGCCCGATGCTAATGGTATCGAACTTACAAAAACCATAAAGGCATCCTACCCTGCGATAGAAATCATCGTGCTAACTGCCTACGGCACTATTAACGATGGTGTTACCGCGATTAAGAACGGCGCTTTCGATTACATCACCAAAGGCGACGATAATGAAAAAATAATCCCGCTGGTAAACAAGGCCATGGATAAGGCCATATTACAGCGCCGCGTGCTGGAACTGGAAAGCAAGCTGAATAATAAATTTGGGTTCGACCGGATCATCGGCACTTCACCGGCTATTACCGCGGCTATTAAACTGGCCCAGCGTGTGGCTACTACCGATACCACGGTAATGATACTGGGCGAAACCGGCACAGGCAAGGAAGTTTTTGCCGAGGCTATCCACCAGGCCAGTCCGCGCAACAATAAACCATTTGTGGCTATTAATTGCAGCGCCTTTACTAAGGAATTATTAGAGAGCGAATTATTCGGCCATAAAGCCGGGGCATTTACCGGTGCCGTTAAAGATAAAAAAGGCTTGTTTGAAGAGGCAAACGGAGGCACTATTTTCCTGGATGAGCTTGGCGAACTGGACCACGACCTGCAAGCCAAACTGCTACGTGTATTGGAATCACAGCAATTCATCAAGATTGGCGATACCAAAACCACTAAAGTTAATGTGCGCATACTGGCAGCAACCAATCGTAATTTGCAGGACGAGGTAGCGAAGGAACATTTCCGCTCGGATCTATTTTATCGCCTATCCGTTTTCCAGATCATGTTGCCCGCCATCCGCGACCGCAAGCAGGATATCGGCCCGATAGCCAAAAGTTTTGTACAGCATTTTGCAGCTAAGGTAAATAAGCAGATCACAGGTTTTACCGATGATTTCCTGCAAAAATTGCAAGCCTACAACTGGCCCGGCAACGTGCGTGAATTGAAAAACATTATAGAGCGCGCGGTTATTCTTTGCGATACCCACGAGCTGGACGCTTCGCTCCTGCCCTATGAGTTTGACTCATCCCCCGCAAAATCAAACGGAAATCTGTCCGCATTTGATCTTTCATCAGTCGAAAAACTGCATATCCAGCGTGTACTCAATCACACCCAAAGCAACCGCGCCGAAGCTGCAAGGCTGTTGAATATTGGGATTGCTACGCTGTATAGGAAGTTGAAGGAATACGGGCTGGAGTAAGTAAGCCCTTTATACAGCGTTAATTATCGCATGGTATCGCTTTTCGCTAAGAAGTTACTATTTTGTCTTTATACAAAAAGTAACCAAAAAAATCAAGACAACAAGGATGCTTCCCCGCTCCCTGCCGGTTCTTCACGCTTTTTTCGCTGCTCGGAAACTTCGTTTCCCTCACATCACACAAAAAGCTAAACCGGCATTCCCGCCTACGCTGGCCCGCCCTTGTTGACAAAGCCTACGCTTTTTCCTTGTTCTTCCCGTCAGTAGAACAGCTTCGGGTGAAATCAGGCAAAACGATGGTAGCCTTGTGCGTAATGGCAGGGCATAAGGAAATTTTTACAGAAGGGTAAAGGCTTGCGTGTAGCGACAGCAGGGTAAAAATATTCCAGCCCAGGTTTTGCCTGATTTGCGGGGAGGGCCTCGTGCGGCACAGAAGCATTTCTACTGACTTGATTTTTTGCTACCTTTTGTATCAAGACAAAGGTAGTAGCCCCCGCGGCAATGAGCGGCTGCGAGCCACACTCACACCTTGCAATATTCGCCCTGTACAGTCGGGGATTGCTTCATTCTTCGCAATGACGCTTGAAGAACTGTCCTCCCCTACCAATCACAATGATAATCCACCCTATCAAAATGATAGTATCATCGGTGTAAAACATACACTAAGATTATCAAATATCAATTTATATTATTGACTTACAGCACCTTGTAAACAAACGCCAATTATTGGCATCTCCTTGGTATAGCCCATCGCAAATCAGACAATGTTATGGATACCATTCTCACCATCGTTTACCTCATCATTTTCGCAGTCGTGTTTTGGCTGTTTTTCAAATGTGTTAATTACTTCGAAAAAATTTAAATAATCATGATCGCACTATTCATCGTAGCCATCGCCGTATTCTTCTATATGGTTTATGTGCTTCTCAAACCCGAAAAATTCTAATTATTAAACCATGAACACAGAATATATAGGTATCATTTTCATGTACCTGGCTACCATAGCCCTGGCCATCCCACTGGGAAAATACATAGCCAAAGTATTTAAAGGTGAAAAAACATGGATGGACTTTATGGCACCGCTTGAAAGGTTCATCTTCAAATTCAGCGGTATCGACACTCACCGCGAAATGAACTGGAAACAGCATTTAAAAGCATTGCTAACCATTAACTTATTGTGGTTATTTTATGCTTTCTTTTGCCTGCTGTTCCAGGGCCACTTGCCGCTTAACCCCGATGCAAACCCTAACCAAACCCCGGATCTGGCCTTTAATACAGCCCTTAGCTTTTTAACCAACACCAATTTACAGGATTACTCAGGCGAATCGGGTGCTACCTACTTTACACAGCACTTTGTATTCATGTTCCTGCACTTTGTGAGTGCCGCGACTGGTTTTGCAGCTATGATGGTTGTATTTAAAGCCATGAAGGATAAGACTACCGAGAAACTGGGTAACTACTGGGATTTCTTCGTGAAATCTATCACCAGGGTATTATTGCCAATAAGTTTTGTAGTTGCCATTATATTAGCCTTTAACGGTACACCAACCAGTTACAAAGGTAAAGACACTGTTATAGGTTTACAAGGCGATACCGTACACGTATCACGCGGCCCTGCTGCAGCCATGATCGCTATTAAACAGGTAGGCACCAATGGTGGCGGCTGGTTTGGCGTAAACTCGGCACACCCTTTTGAAAACCCTAACTACTTAACCAACATAGTTGAGAACATCAGTATCATCGTTATCCCTATCGCATTAGTGTTTGCTTTGGGCTTCTATCTTAATAAAAAGAAACTGGCCTTGGTAGTTTTTGGGGTGATGACGATCGGCTTCCTCATCATGCTGTTCCCATCGGTAACTGCCGAAGTTGGCGGCAACCCTAACATCGCGCATATGGGCATCAGTCAGCCCGGCGGATCAATGGAAGGCAAGGAAGTTCGCTTCGGGCCTGCTGCATCAGCTTACTGGGGTATTACTACTACAGTAACCTCAAACGGATCGGTAAACGCCATGCATGATAGCATGATGCCGGTATCGGGTTTAGCGCAGATGTTTGATATGATGATCAACGCCTTTTACGGTGGTATAGGCGTAGGTTTCCTTAACTTCTACATCTTCATCATCATAGCAGTATTTATTTCAGGGTTGATGGTTGGGCGTACACCTGAATTCATGGGCCATAAAATTGAAGCCCGCGAAATGAAGATCGCATCGCTGATAGCTTTACTGCATCCATTCATCATACTGGTAGGTACATCTTTAGCTTCATACATACTGGTTCATTTCCCCAATGCAAACTGGGGTACCAAACCATCAGCATGGTTAAACAATCCAAGCTTCCATGGCTTTACTGAGATGTTGTATCAATATGCATCGAGCGCGGCCAACAATGGTTCAGGTTATGGTGGTTTAACAGCCAATAACATATTCTGGAACGTAACTACAGGCCTTGTAATATTTGTAGGCAGATTCTTACCAATCATAGGCCCGGTAGCCATTGCAGGTATACTGGCCAGCAAAAAAACTGTGCCGGAGTCGGCAGGTACATTAAAAACAGATACCGCCACCTTTGGGGTGATGATATTCGCGGTGATATTTATTATCGCAGCACTGTCTTTCTTCCCTGCATTGGCCCTTGGCCCTATAGCCGAACACTTCTCAATCAAATAATAATATCATATAGAATTCAATCATGAAATCTGATAAAAACACGTTATTCCAGGGCGACCAGATGAAGGATGCATTTGTGCAGTCTTTCATCAAACTAGATCCCCGCATATTGGTCCGCAACCCGGTGATGTTCACTGTTGAGATCGGTACCGTTGTAATGCTTATCGTAACTATCTTCTCTTTCTCCAATACCGGGCAAGGAAGCTGGGGCTATAACTTCACCATATTTTTTGTACTGTTATTAACTGTATTGTTCGCCAACTTTGCTGAGGCTATTGCCGAGGCACGCGGCAAAGCACAAGCCGAAAGCCTGCGTAAAACACGTTCAGAAACACCTGCCCGTTTATTGGTTGATGGCAAGGAACAAATGGTCATGTCATCGCTATTAAAAAAGGGCGACATATTCATCTGCGAAACCAATGATACCATCCCTACCGATGGCGAGATCATAGAAGGTATCGCTACCATTGATGAATCAGCTATTACAGGTGAATCAGCCCCCGTTATTCGTGAATCGGGTGGTGATAAATCATCAGTTACCGGTGGTACCAAAGTATTATCGGATCGTATTAAAGTACAGGTGACTACACAGCCCGGCGAAAGCTTTTTGGATAAGATGATTGCCTTAGTTGAAGGTGCATCGCGCCAGAAAACACCAAACGAGATAGCTTTAACCATATTACTTGCAGGCTTCACCTTAATATTTGTGATTGTTTGCGTTACCTTAAAACCATTTGGCGACTATGCTAATACGCCTATAACCATAGCAGCCTTCATCTCACTTTTTGTTTGTTTGATTCCGACGACTATCGGTGGCCTTTTGTCGGCCATCGGTATCGCCGGTATGGACAGGGCATTACGTGCAAATGTGATCACCAAATCAGGTAAAGCAGTTGAAACTGCCGGTGACCTTGACGTTTTATTACTGGATAAAACAGGCACCATTACTATAGGTAACCGTAAGGCCACCAACTTTTACCCAACTGCTGGTATTAACGAAAAAGATTTTATTACTGCCTGCGTATTAAGTTCATTGGCTGATGAGACCCCCGAAGGTAAATCAATTGTTGAACTGGCCGAAGAAGGTAAAATCAAGGTATCTGTTAAGGCACCTGCTGATTCAGTATTCATCAAATTTACTGCCGAAACCCGCTCAAGCGGATTAGATACCCCTGATGGATTACGCATCCGTAAAGGCGCGTTTGACTCTATCCGTAACATGGCTTTGAAAGCCGGCAATGAGTTCCCCTCTGATGTGGAAGTTAATGTAAAAAATATCGCCTCAAACGGTGGTACACCACTGGTAGTATCACAAAATGAGCAGATCCTGGGTGTAATTGAGTTACAGGATATTATTAAACCCGGCATAGCCGAGCGTTTTGAGCGCCTGCGCCGCATGGGTGTAAAAACCGTAATGGTTACCGGCGATAACCCTTTAACTGCTAAATTTATAGCTGAAAAAGCTGGGGTGGATGACTACATAGCCGAAGCTAAGCCCGAGGATAAAATGAACTACATCAAAGCCGAGCAACAACAGGGCAAACTGGTAGCTATGATGGGCGATGGCACAAATGATGCCCCTGCACTTGCCCAGGCTGATGTTGGTGTGGCCATGAACAGCGGTACGCAAGCTGCAAAAGAGGCTGGTAACATGGTGGACCTGGATAATGACCCTACCAAGCTAATTGAGATTGTGGAAATTGGTAAGCAATTATTAATGACCCGTGGTACTTTAACCACATTCTCCATAGCTAATGACGTGGCTAAATACTTCGCTATCGTTCCGGCATTGTTTATGGTATCAATACCTGCCTTAAGGGCCTTAAACATCATGGATCTGCACAGCCCGGAATCGGCTATATTATCAGCTGTAATTTTTAACGCGATCATCATCCCGATGCTTATCCCGCTGGCTTTACGCGGTGTAGAATACAAACCGATTGGTGCCAGCGCATTATTACGCAGAAATTTGTTGATCTACGGTTTAGGTGGTGTACTTATCCCATTCGTAGGTATCAAATTGATTGACCTTGCCGTATCACTATTTATATAATATTAAAATTCAAATAAAATGAAAACGTATCTATTACAATCCCTCAAAATATCAGTTATACTGATAGTATTGGTATCAGGGATATATCCTTTAGCTATTGCCGGTATAGGCAAATTTGCTCCCGGTAACGGCGATGGTGTTACTGTTATGTATAAGGGCCGTGTGGTTGGTTATGCCAACATTGGGCAAAAATTCACTAAGGATAAATACTTTTATTCACGCCCATCTGCCGCTAATTATCAGGCTGACGGTGGTGTTGGCTCAAACAAGGGCCCTTCAAATCCTGATTATTTAAAGGATGTGAACGCCCGCATTGATACCTTCTTAAAGCACAACCCGGGAGTAACCCATGAGCAGATCCCTGCCGAACTGGTTACCTCATCTGGTAGTGGCTTAGACCCCGACCTTTCACCTGCCGGGGCACAAATACAGGTAGCACGTATAGCCAAAATCAGGAATATTTCTATAGATAAGATTAACGCCATAATTGCAGCAAATACTGAGCAGCCACTGTTTGGCCTGTTCGGACCGCCAAAAGTTAATGTATTAAAAATGAATGTAGCATTGGACGAGTTGAAATAGAAAAAATAAAGCAAAGGCCCGTGCGGTTCCCCTCTTGAGAGGGGCAGGGGTGTGTTCATCGAAATGAAAAGTGAATAGACACACCCCCTCCCATCGCACTTAGCCACGCGCCCCCTCTCAAGAGGGGAACTTTAATAAAAAGTATAATATTCCGGCTGTTGTCCATAAAAAGACGGCAGCCGGATATGTCGTTTAAAAAGATATGATACCAGAAAAAGAGCAATCGGTTAAACATTTCCTGGAGCTGATAAAAAAATCACGCAGGGGCAAATTCAAGATCTACATTGGCATGAGCGCCGGTGTAGGCAAAAGCTACCGCATGCTACAGGAGGCACAGGCATTAATGCGCAGTGGTATTGATGTAAAAATTGGGTATATTGAAACTCATAAGCGCAAGGAAACAGAAGCGCAGTTGGAGGGTCTGAGCATCATCCCGCGCCGCAAACTTTTTTATAAGGGCAAGGAACTGGATGAGATGGACCTTAACGCCATCCTTAACCTGCGCCCCGAGGTGGTTGTTGTTGATGAACTGGCCCATACCAATATTGAGGGCAGTCAGAACGAAAAACGCTGGCAGGATGTGATGACCATCTTAAATGCGGGCATCAATGTGATCAGCGCGGTTAATATTCAGCATATCGAAAGCCTGAACGAGGAGGTGGAAGAAATTACAGGAACCGCTATTAATGAGCGCATCCCCGATAAGGTTTTGCAAATGGCCGATGAGGTAGTAAACATTGACCTTACCGCCGATGAGCTGATCACCCGCTTAAAGGATGGCAAAATATATGATGAAAAGAAAGTGCCGCTGGCGCTGAATAACTTCTTCCAGTCGGAAAAAATATTGCAGCTGCGTGAGCTGGCCCTGCGCGAAGTGGCGCACCAGGTGGAGCGTAAAATTGATATCGAGGTACCCAAAACTATAAAACTACGCCCCGAACTCTTCCTGGGTTGTATCAGTACTAACGAGGAATCAGCAAAAATAATTATTCGTAAAACCGCAAGGCTGGCTTCCTACTATCGCTCAAAATGGTATATATTGTATGTTCAGCGCTCTAACGAAAGCAGCGATAAGATCAACCTGGCATCGCAGCGCCACCTCATTAACAACATGAAACTGGCCACCCAGTTAGGCGGCGAAGTTATCAAAGTAAAAAGCGATGAAATAGCAAAAACCATATGGGAAACCGCCGAAAAATATGACATCACTACGATATGTATCGGTAAGCCCCGCTTTAAATTCTACCAGCTGGTAATGCGTACCGCTGTATTTACTCAACTGTTAAACAAAATGTCGAAAACAAATATCGACCTGGTAATACTATCATGAATATAAAAAACAAACTCCGCGCAGGTATCGGGTTCCTTTTCCTGATGGCGCTCATTAGTTCGGGGATGGCCGATTATTATTTAACCCGCCTCTCCAACGATTCAAAAGCTATCTTAAAAGATAACTACCGTTCACTGGTTTATGCTAAAAACATACAGCAGGCGCTTGATTATCCAAAATCGGTAAGCACTGCTGTAAGATTGCAAACCATTGAAACGAACGTTAGCAAGGAAGAGCAAAATGTAACCGAACCCGGTGAAGGGCAACTGGCCGATTCATTACGTGCCGGATTTGAACAATACAAGCTGGCATTAAATAACCCGCAGGCGGTTAATGAGCGGGGTATCAAAATCCGTAACATATTGAACAATATTGTACAGTTAAACATGACCGGGATTGAGCACCGCAATGCCATCGCACAGCAAACAGCAGATAAAGGCATCATACTTGTATCATTAATAGGCTCGCTTTGCTTTTTAATCGCATTTAGCTTTGTATGGAATTTCCCGGGTTATATAGCCAACCCGGTAAAGGAGTTGATACAGGGTATAAAAGAGATTGCCAACAAAAACTATAGCAAGCGCCTTGTTTTCCCGGCTAAAGATGAATTTGGCGACCTCGCCGACGCCTTTAACCAAATGGCCGGCAAGCTTAATGAATACGAAAGCAGCAACCTGGCCAGTATACTTTTTGAAAAAAGAAGGATAGAAACCATTATCAATTCCATGCATGATGCTATTATTGGCATCGATGATAAGATGTTTATTATCTTTGCAAACAAAGTGGCCTGTACCCTAATTGGTTTGCCTGAAGATAAACTCACGGCGCAATATGCGCCTAACATAGCAATGGAGAACGATCTGCTACGCAATATGCTGTTTGTAGATCAGCCGAAGATGAAAATATTTGCCGATAACCGCGAGAGTTATTTTGAAAAGGAAGTGCTGGAAGTAACCAATGATTATAAAGTTATAGGGAAGGTGATCATTCTTAAAAATATCACCGATTTTCAGCAGCTTAACGATGCCAAAACAACATTTATAGCTACTATTTCGCACGAGCTTAAAACACCGCTCTCATCCATAAAAATGAGCCTTAAATTGTTGGAGGATGCTCGTGTGGGCGAGATCAACAGTGAGCAAAAGCAATTATTAAAAAATATTGATGATGACACCCACCGCTTGCTGCATATTACAGCCGAATTACTGGATGCCGCGCAGGTTGAAACAGGCAAGATCAACTTGAATTTTGGCAGCACACATCCAAAAAACATTGTGAACTACGCCGTGCAGGCCATCAAATCACTGGCCGATCAAAAAGAACTCACCATAGCCATCAATTGCCCCGATACCTTGCCAAATGTGATGGCCGATCTGGATAAAACCACATGGGTGCTCATCAACCTGTTGTCAAACGCGGTAAAATACAGCCCTACAAAATCCACCATCAACCTTGATGTTAAAAAGAGCAAGAACAACATTATAGAATTTTCTGTGAAAGACTCCGGTCAGGGTATTGACGAAAAGTACCTGGCCCGGATTTTTGAACGCTATTTCAGGATCCCCGGTGCCGCGGCCGACAAAACCGGCACTGGTTTAGGCCTGGCTATAGCTAAAGATTTTATTGAGGCGCAAGGAGGCACCATTGGTGTTGAAAGTGAAGCCGGTGAAGGAAGCCGTTTTTACTTCAGCCTGAATGTAAACAACACCTGATAAATAAGCATAAAACAAAAAGTAAATACAACAAAAAGTAAGTCAATTCAAACAAACAAAAAGTAAAAAAATGAATCCCCATCTTAAAAAAGTCACCGCTGCCGGGTTGCTGATCACCTTAGGCATAATATTCGGCGATATAGGAACATCCCCCCTGTATGTTTTTCAAACCCTGCTAACTGAAGGCACAAAAGAAGGCTCAAAGGTTATTGACGAACTATTAGTCCTGGGCTCCATTTCCTGTATATTCTGGACACTCACCTTACAAACAACCTTTAAATATATTTTCATCACTTTACAAGCTGATAACAAAGGTGAAGGTGGCATTTTCTCATTATATGCCCTGGTTAGGCGTTATGGTAAGTGGCTGGCCATCCCGGCCATAATTGGCGCGGGCACCTTATTGGCCGATGGTATTATTACCCCGCCAATATCCGTTGCTTCGGCAATTGAAGGCCTCAATAACGTACCCTCCATAGCCGACAAATTTGTGCCTGGCAATAGTCTTATTATAGGTATTGTTATCGGCATTATATTACTGCTGTTTTTCTTTCAGCAGTTTGGCACAAAGGTAGTTGGTTCGGCATTTGGCCCGGTTATGCTCATGTGGTTTTTAATGATCGGCACGTGGGGCACACTGTCGGTATTACACAGCCCCTGGATCTTTAAAGCCTTAAATCCTTATTATGGTGCAAAGCTGTTAATTGAACATCCGAATGGTTTTTGGCTGCTGGGTGCGGTGTTCCTGTGTACAACAGGTGCAGAGGCATTGTATTCAGATTTGGGCCATTGCGGGCGCAAAAACATCCAGATGAGCTGGATATTTGTAAAAACCACCCTGGTATTAAACTACCTGGGCCAGGGCGCGTGGGTTTTGGCTACATACAGTGGCAAACCCTTCCCAAATATCAACCCGTTTTACCAGATAGTACCCAACCCGCACTTATTAATGATACCGTGCGTGGCATTAGCTACGCTGGCAACAATCATCGCCAGCCAGGCATTAATCAGCGGATCATTTACGCTGATAAGTGAGGCTGTGAGCATGAACTTCTGGCCGCGCATCACCATAAAATATCCGTCCAACGTTCGCGGACAGATTTATATACCCAGTATTAACTGGTTATTGTGTTTTGGCTGTGTGGCAGTAACGCTATACTTCCAAACATCAGAGCATATGACGGCAGCTTATGGCTTCTCCATCACCATAGCCATGCTCATGACCACCATTTTAATGTATTACTTTATGCGTTATGTAAAGCACTGGCCGGTATGGCTGGTTACCATTATACTGTGCGTATTTTTATGTGTTGAGTTTAGCTTCTTTATAACCAACGCCGCTAAATTATTAAAACGGATCTTCTTTGTATTCTTCGAGATAGGGTTGATATTTACCATGTATGTTTGGTTTAGGGCACGCAAAATAAATAACCGTTTTCTGCACTTTATTGACCTGGAAGACCAGATCCCGATGCTGCACGCCTTAAGTGCAGATTTAACCATTCCTAAATACTCAAGTCAGCTTATTTACTTAACCAAAGCAAATAACAGCAGGCAGATTGAGGAAAAGGTGATCTACTCTATCATGAGCAGGAGCCCGAAACGTGCAGATACCTATTGGTTTATCCACATTGATACTACTGATGAGCCTTACACTATGGAATATAGTGTTGACCAGGTTGAACAGGGTAAGATCATCCGGGTCGACTTCCGCCTTGGGTTCCGTATCCAGCCAAGAGTTAACGTACTGTTCAGAAAAGTAGTTGAAGATATGGTTGCCCGCGGCGAGTTGGATATTACCAGCAAGTACGAATCATTGAAACAATTTAAGGTAGTTTCCGATTTCCGTTTCGTAATACTGGAGAAATTCCTGTCGTACAACAACCTGTTCAGTATATCTGAATCATTTATATTGAACAGCTATTTCAGCATTAAAAAACTGGCCCAAAGCGAAGCGAAAGCCTTTGGTTTAGATACCAGCGAAACTTATGTTGAGAAGATCCCGTTAGTGGTAAAACCTTTAGGCAATATTATGCTTAAAAGAGTTGACCCGGTAACGTTGGAACCGATACATTAATATTACCAGAATTAAACGGATTTAGGGGATTTACAAGATGATGATTATCAGGTAAATCTTTTTAAATCCGTTTAATCCTGATTAATGTAAGTAATTAACCACATAACCTATCATTTCCTTTAAATACATACTCCAATAAGCTAAAGCAGTGGCATCCGGCATTATGAGGTCTACTATTGTTAAATTACCATGCCCGGCCATGTAGTTACATGGATATGCAACCACATCTATCCCTTCCTTTTTAAATATCATCATAGACCGCCTCATATGAAAATCAGAGGTTACCAGCAAATACGGCGGTTGCAGGTGATTGTCAAGCAGTACCTTTTTTGAAAAAGCAGCATTCTCCATTGTATTTCGCGAATTACTTTCAACCAGTATACTGCTATCAGGTACATTTAAATCTTTTAACTGTGCTCTTGCCCATGTGCCTTCACGGTATTTTCCGGGGTTTAAATTCCCATTACCACCCGTTTCCAGCAGTCGTTTTACTTTACCTGTTTCCAGCAACCTTAACCCCTGTATAAACCTGTCGGCGGAGCTATTAAAATAACCCTGCCCATTTCTGTCGGTTGAGGTAAACCCACCTAACACAATGGCACAGCTATATGTTTTTTTATCATCGGGATAAAGTGCATAACCCCATGCTCTGGCAAATTCATTTAACAAAAAAGAATTAGAGAACAAGTATAATAAAATACATCCCGCAATTAACAAGCGTGTTTTTCGCTTACGGTTTTTTGTAAAAACAGCGATGAGCACTAATGTAAAAACCCACAATAAGGGCGATAGCATAAAGAGCAGCAATTTTGAAAGAATGAAATACATAATGCTTTTGTTATAGCTAAGATAGTAATTTACCTAACAGTGAGGCTTGCGTGTGCATGGTATAAATAATTATATTAGCATTAGTTCCGTCATCAGTAATTAAATCCGTTTTTATGCGCTATAGAATTCTGTTGCTATTAGTACTAACAGGAATAAGCACAAACATTTTTGCCCAGGCGCCCGCTAAACAAGGGAACTGGAACGAATTACTGGCCGGCCCTGCAAAACCAGCCGATTTTAAAGCTTGGCATCAACAGATGCTCAAATGGCGGCAAAAGGTAAAAGATTCACTTCAATATAAAGCTGATTATTATAATCTGCCCGGTTTAAAATGGGTGCAAAGCAGCTATATACAAACCCAGATGATGGTGGAGGATCGCTATTTTTATGACCAAACGACAGGCAGATATACAGTCGACCGTTATTTAAACGACCTTAAAAAACGATATGGCGGTTTGGATGCTGTGCTGATATGGCCCACCTACCCTAACATAGGAATTGATAGCCGCAACCAGTTTGACATGGTAGCCGATATGCCCGGCGGCATTGCCGGTGTACGTAAAATGGTTGCCGATTTTAAACGCCGTGGCGTACGCGTATTTTTCCCGATAATGATCTGGGATAACGGAACGCGTGATCCGGGAACTACCATAGCCCAATCGCTTACCAAAGAAATGGCTGAGGTCGGAGCCGATGGCCTGAATGGCGATACCATGTATGGCATACCCATTGAGTTTTTATCAGCAAAAAACAATACGATAGATTACCCATTGGCACTGGAACCTGAGATAAATATGAAACAGCTCGGCATGCTGCAATGGAATACCATAAGCTGGGCCTATTATGATGATTATACCCGCATCCCCGGCGTGAGTCTGTATAAATGGATAGAACCGCTTCATCAACCCATAGTGAACGACCGATGGGCGCAGAATAAAACCGATGACCTGCAATATGCATTCTTCAATGGCATAGGCTATTGCGCATGGGAAAACATCTGGGGTATTTGGAACGGCGTACCCAAACGCTATGCAGAAACCATCCGGCGGATACATATGATCTATCACCAGTTCCCACCCATATTCCACAGCAGCGGGTGGGAGCCGCATACCCCTGTTCTGCAAACTGATGTATTTGCCAGTAAGTTTCCGGAAGCCGGTAAAACGGTATGGACGTTTGTAAACCGGGGAAACAAACCATTATCCGGGCAGCAAATACAGTTGCCTTATCAAAACGGCATGACATATTATGATTTATGGAACGGCACAAAACTTTCGCCGGAACGCAAAGGCAATTTTATAACATTGAGTTTCCCGATGGAGGCTTATGGTTATGGCGCGGTATTGGCTGTAAATTATGGTACTGCTATAAAGAGTCTGGATACTTTTCTGCTCAGTATAAAACAAATGGCAAGTGTGCCTTTGAATAGCCTGCCTGCAAAATGGGAGTACTTACCACAGCATTTGGTAACCATTGCACCAACAAAATCCTATAAAACTACGCCCGCGGGTATGGTGCTGATTCCTGCTGCTAAGAATTTTAAGTTTGATGTGAAGGGCGTAATGATAGAGGGTGATGATATACCCAAAGGCGTTGATGTGCAATATCCGTGGGAGAAAACTGCCGGTCGCGAGCATCACAAACTGATTGATATTAAGTCGTTTTATATAGATAAATATCCGGTAACAAATGCTGAGTTCAAAAAATTCATGGATGTTACCCATTACCAACCGACCGACACACATAACTTTTTAAAATACTGGAAGAATGGCACCTACCCTACTGGCTGGGCCAATAAACCAGTAACCTATGTGGCTATTGAGGATGCGCGTGCTTATGCAAAATGGGCGGGTAAGCGCTTACCACATGAGTGGGAATGGCAATATGCCGCGCAGGGAATGGATGGCAGGTTATATCCATCAGGTAATAAGTCCGATTCTACCATCATCCCACCGGCAGATCATAATCGTGCCATGCGCCCACCAACCGATGTTACCACCTACCCCGAGCAAAGCGTGTTTGGTGTGAAAGACCTGGTAGGCAATGTTTGGCAATGGACGGATGAATATACCGACGACCATACCAGTGCAGCCATCATCCGCGGCGGCAGTTATTATTACGCGCAAACATCCGGATGGTATTTTCCACAGGCGCATCAATTAAACGAGCATGGTAAGTATTTGTTAATGTCGCCGGGGCGGGACAGGGCAGCAACTTTAGGTTTTAGATGCGCTGCTGATAAATAAGTAAGGGAAGTTATAAACTTCCCTTATCTAAAAATCTTGACAGTTTACACCTGTCAGTATCTAATTATTTTATACCGTAATGGTCATTCATCAACTTAACAAACACGCCGCCTGGTAAAACCGCTTTTAAAGTAGGCACAATAGTTTGGCCAATAGCGCCCACCAAATAACTATGTTTAGGGCTTGATTTGCCCACAATCTTACTGATCTGGTCGGCCAATTTTGATGGATCAGCGCCAATACTTTCGTCTTTTTCCATAGCGGCTACGGCTGCATCATATTCTTTATTTAACTGCTCATTTTTAAGCGGGAACGGAACCTTTTCCCTGCTTGCAGTAAAATCAGTTTTAAAATCGCCCGGATTTACAACCACCACTTTAATACCTGTATTTTGCAGTTCCATGCGCAGGCTTTCAGAGTATCCTTCAATCGCGAATTTCGACGCGCTGTATAACCCCTGGTAAGGCAGGCCGAATAAACCTGCTAATGAGCCAATATTTATAACTAATCCTTGTTTCTTTTCTATCATGCCCGGCAATACCGCGCTGCTTACACGTATTACGCCAAAAAAGTTAACCTCAAATTGTTTTTTAGCAATATCAACCGGCATAGCATATAACGGGCCGGTGATGCCATTTCCCGCATTATTCACCAGCACATCAATTTTGCCCTCAGCTTTAATAATGGTATCAATGGCTGTTTGTACCGATGCATCATCGGTAACATCCATTGTAAGGGGTTTAAATGGTACGTCTTTAATTTTTTTCGCATCGCGGGAGGTTCCGTAAACTGTATGGCCCTGGGCCTGCAACGCTTTTGCCGTAGCTAAACCTAAACCTGATGAGGCTCCCGTAACCAGAATTACTTTATTCATTTTAATGGTTTGATAATTTTTGTATAAACATACTAATTTCATCCAACAACATAATTCATAAGCAATAAATTTTACGGCCACCTATGGGTTTACAACGTTAACTGTTGTATCAACTTTGCCCAGGAAAATAACTTTTTTAAATACTATTGGTGCTGTACTGGGTGAATAATAATCAGAAAACTCACTTTGAAGCGTATAAGAGCTAAGGTGTGGAAGACTCATTTTTACCAGCGTATCTACTTTTATTGGGTTCGGTATGTATATACCAAACTCGCTAATAAAGTAACTACCCTCAGCCCATAATGAAAAGGTATTCTTGTTTTGGGTGGAATTATTGGTTAAATGAATGTTAAGGTTTATCATTTCATAAACATTCAAATTGATATTGTTATCCTGTCCCAATATAATATGGGTACTACTGAAAGTCGTATAATTTTCCTGTATAGGGTAGATGAAATAAGTGACATTGATTTCTGGTGTAAATTTTAAATAATAACTCCCGTCGGCCTTTGTGGTTACAGTAGTATAATCTTTATTACCTTTTTGGGTAGAACCATATAGGCTTACTACCTCCAATTGTAAATTTGGGATAGGCAATCCTGTACTGGTATCTCTCACTATACCATGCACCGTGGTTTCCGGCCCGGGCATATTACATTTCGACATGGAACAGCAAATCCAAAAAATTATGCTGCATAATAAAAGTAATTTACCTTTTTTCAACGTTCAGATTTAGATAGCTAATTTATGGTTTATTATCTATTTGTTATACAAAGCCTTTGGATAAAACCAAGTTTATTCTGCAATAAAATCATTACACAAATCCTGCTTATTTTCCTCTATAAAAATGGTAGCTTCCGGAAATTTTAGGTTCAAAACGTATTTAACAAAATTTAACAAAAAACTTAACGTTTAAGGTTGCGGAAAGGGCATTGTCTTTTTAAATTTCGCCCCTCAAAAAAAGTATACGCATGGAAGAAATAAATAGTGGCACACAGCCTGTTACGCCCGACGCACTGCCGGGAAATTCATCATACGGAACAGATATCCGCGCTATAAATGAGATGATCCAAAAGGAGAGCGCTTTTATCGACCTGCTAAAAATGGAATTGGATAAAGTGATAGTTGGCCAAAAAAACATGGTTGAACGTTTGCTGATCGGCTTACTGGCCGACGGGCACATCCTGCTGGAAGGTGTTCCGGGATTGGCAAAAACTTTGGCTATCAACTCACTTTCAAAAGCTATTGATGCCGGTTTTAGCCGCATACAGTTCACACCCGACTTGCTCCCTGCCGATTTGTTGGGAACAATGATATATAACCAAAAGAAAGAGGAATTTGTGGTGCGTAAGGGCCCTTTATTCTCTAACTTTATTTTGGCCGATGAGATTAACCGTGCGCCTGCCAAAGTACAAAGTGCCTTGCTTGAGGCTATGCAGGAGCGCCAGGTTACCATTGGCGATACCACCTTTAAACTGCCGGAACCGTTCCTGGTACTGGCAACCCAAAACCCTATTGAGCAGGAAGGCACTTACCCGCTGCCTGAAGCACAGGTTGACCGTTTTATGCTGAAAGTGGTTATTGGTTACCCTAACAAGGAGGATGAGAAAAAGATCGTTCGTGCCAGCATATCACCACAGGGCTTTCCAAAGATCAACCCTGTAGTACATCCTGATGCGATACTAAAGGCGCGCAAGGTGGTGCGTGAGGTTTATATGGATGAAAAGATTGAGCAATATATCATTGATATAGTTTTCGCCACCCGTTATCCGGAGCAGTATAAACTGGCTAAATACAAAAACCTTATCAGCTTCGGCGCTTCACCAAGGGCAAGTATAAATTTGGCGCTGGCTGCGAAGGCTTATGCCTTTATAAAAAGGCGCGGGTATGTGATTCCGGAGGATGTGAGAGCGATAAGCCATGATGTGTTAAGGCACCGTGTTGGTTTAACTTACGAGGCCGAAGCTGAGAATATCACCTCAGAGGATATTATCACCGGTATATTAAACGCGGTAGAAGTTCCATAAGCCCCACCCAAACCCTCCCCAAAGGAGAGGGCTTTATGAAAAAGATGGTTAATTAATAATATTAAATAATAAAATCAAAAAGTCTCCCCTACCGGGGGAGATTTAGAGGGGGCTCATGGCAAAAGATACCAGGGATCTGCTAAAAAAGGTAAGGAAGATCGAGATAAAAACCCGGGGACTAAGCAACCACTTATTTTCGGGCGAGTATCATTCGGCTTTCAAGGGGCGTGGTATGGCTTTTAGCGAGGTACGGGAGTACCAGATAGGTGATGAGATCCGAACTATAGACTGGAACGTTACCGCCCGCTTTAATCACCCTTATGTTAAGGTATTTGATGAGGAGCGCGAGCTTACCGTAATGGTATTGATAGATGTGAGCGGATCGGAGAATTTTGGTACCATCATCCAGCAAAAGCAGGATATGGCTACCGAGCTTTGTGCCGTACTGGCATTTTCAGCTATACAGAATAACGATAAAGTAGGTGTGATCTTCTTTAGCGATAAGATAGAGAAATTTATCCCGCCAAAAAAGGGCCGCAGCCATATCCTGATGATCATCCGCGAGCTGATAGATTTTCAGCCTGAAAATAAAGGCACCAGCGTAGCCGAGGCATTACGCTATTTTACCAGCGCCATCAAAAAACGAAGCACGGCCTTTATCATCTCCGATTTTATCAGCCCGAAGTTTGATGATGAACTGAAGATCGCCAACAAAAAGCATGATATCATCGCCCTTAAATTATATGACAGGCACGAGGAAGAGTTCCCTAACCTGGGCCTTGTACCGATGCGTGATGAAGAAACTGGCGAGCTGCATTGGATAAATACAGGCAACAAGGATATACGCACAGCTTACAAGGCAGCCGCATTGAAAAGAAACGCTGAACTGGATAATACCTTCAAAAAATCGGGAGTTGATTACACCCGTATAGGCACACATGAATCATATGTTAAACCACTTATGACACTATTTAAAAAACGTGAAAGCAGGCGGTAATATGAAACGATATTTTAATTTCACTATAATTTTGACCGTAGTGCTGGCCTTTTTCTGCTTACAGGCCGGTGCGCAAAACATTGAGCCCGAAGCAAGGCTGGATAAATCTACCATGCCCATCGGCGATCAAACCGTGCTGCATATCAGCGCGCATATGCCGGTTAAAACTGATGCCACCTTTCAGGCGTTGGTTGATAGCATTGGCAAGGTAAAGATTGTAAAGGCTTTAAAGACTGATACCGTTGTCGATAAGGATAACGCTACTCTGGAAACTATAACGCACAGTTATACCGTTACCTCATTTGATACCGGCGTGTACACGCTGCCTGAGTTTACCATCCATACCCAAGCGGGAGATTTTAAAACAGGCACAGTAACCTTACAAATAAAAGCGGTACCGGTTGATACAACGAAGGCTTTTTACGATATCAAGCAGCCCTTTGCCGTATCGTGGACGTTTTTAGATTGGCTGAAACAGCACTGGCTTTTGGTAACTATAATACTGGCCGTTATTTTATTGGTACTGGGCATCATCTATTACATTAAAAACAAGCCAAAGGCCGAAGTATATGTAAAGCCCGAGCCAATTCTACCGCTCGACACGCTCATCCTGAATAAATTGTATGCGCTGCGCGATAAAAAGCTGTGGCAGCAGAACGAGGTAAAACAGTATTACAGCGAGCTAACCGATGTGCTGCGCGAATACCTGGAGAAACGCTACCAGATAACGGCACATGAGCAAACTACTGAAGAGATTTTCGTCAGCCTGAAAAACCGTGATATCCCGAAGGAGAGCAGGGCCACATTAAAGCAGATATTAACCCTTGCCGATTTGGTAAAATTCGCCAAGGAAAAACCTATACAGTCTGAGAACGAAAAAAGCATGGAAGATGCTATCGGCTTTATAGTACATACTAAGCCGCAGCCTAAGCCTGTTGAAAAGAAGGAGGATCTGCCAAAATGAGTTTGTTTAGCGGAATAGAATTTGCATACCCCGGTTTTTTCTGGCTGCTGCTCATCATCCCTTTAATGGTAGCCTATTATTGGTGGCGTAACCAGCAACTACAGGGCACTTTGGGCATGTCGAACACCAAAAGTTTTGGCGTATCTCCCAAGAACTCCATGCGCATCTTCAGGCATTATGGCATTGTGTTGCGGTCGTTAGCATTTGTAGCTATCATATTCGCTTTAGCCAGGCCGCAAACCGCCTTGAGCTGGGATAATGAAACTACCGAGGGCATCGATATCATGATCGCTACCGATATTTCGGGCAGTATGCTTTCCGAAGATTTTAAGCCGAACCGCCTTGAGGCCGGTAAAAACATCGCCATCGATTTTATCAAGGCCCGCCCGGACGACCGTATCGGTTTAGTAGTATTCAGCGGCGAAAGCTTTACGCAATGCCCGCTGACTATCGACCATGATGTGCTCATCAACCTATTCAGCGATATCAAGAACGGGATGATCGATGACGGTACCGCCATCGGCATGGGTTTGGCTACAGCGGTTAGTCGTTTAAAGGATAGCGAAGCAAAAAGTAAGGTAATTATTTTGCTTACCGATGGTGTGAACAATACCGGCTCTATCCCACCCTTAACCGGTGCCGAAATTGCTAAGCAGTTTGGCGTGCGGGTTTATACCGTTGGTGTGGGTACAAATGGCTCAGCGCCGTATCCGTTTAAAGATCAGTTTGGCAATACACATTACCAGATGATCCCGGTTGATCTGGATGAAGGCACACTGTCAAAGATCGCCAGTATAACCGGCGGTAAATATTTCAGGGCGCATAACAATACCGAGCTCTCGCAGATCTATCAGCAGATAGATAAACTTGAGAAAGTTAAAATAGCGGTTACCCAATATCATAAAAAAACCGAGCGCTATTTACCTTTTGCCATAATCGCGCTCATACTGTTATCGCTTGAGTTTTTATTAAGTAATACAATTTTTAAAGGAGCTTTAACCTGATGCTACGTTTCGCACATACTCATTTTTTATGGGCACTGTTATTAGTACCAGTATTTTTGGTGCTGTTTATGCTGGTGCGCAGGTGGAAAAAGAAGGCGCTTGCTGCTTTAGGCGACAGGGCCATCATTGGGCGCATTATGCCTGATGTATCTTACTCCCGCCCTGCATTAAAGTTCACTTTTTTCATCGTTGCTTATGCTTTAGTGATCGTCGGCCTTGCCGACCCGCAGATAGGTACCCGTACCGAGGAAAAAAAGAGCAAAGGCGCTGATATTATGGTACTGCTGGATGTATCAAACAGTATGTTGGCGCAGGATTTCCCCCCAAACCGATTGGAGAACGCCAAACGAGCTTTATCGCAGTTGATAGATAATCTACATGACGACCGTATCGGTATCATCGTTTTCGCAGGTGAAGCTTATGTGCAGCTGCCTATGACTACCGATTATTCAGCAGCTAAGTTATTCCTGAATACCATCAATACCAATATAGTGCCGGTACAAGGCACAGCCATTGGCGCGGCTATTGATATGGGCATGAAATCATACGATTTCAAGGATAACACCAGCAAAGCCATGATACTGATGACCGATGGTGAAAACCACGAGGATGATGCTGTTGTAGCCGCCGAAAGCGCGCACGAGAAAGCGGTGGTTATCCATGTAGTTGGCTTTGGATCGCCGCAGGGTGCGCCTATACCTATTTATGATAACGGAAAACCAATTGGCTTCCATACTGATAGCGCGGGCCACACCGTTATAAGCAAGCTGAGTGAGGATATGTGTAAGGAAATTGCTACAGCAGGCCATGGTATTTATATCAGGGCAACCAGCGCCAACAGCGGTTTGGGCATAGTGATGGACCAGGTAGGTAAAATGCAGCAAAAAACTTACGACAGCAAACAGTTTAAGGATTTTGAGGATCGTTTCCAGTTTTTCTTTGCTATTGCATTGTTGCTGCTGGTTGCGGAGTTCTTTATCTCCAACAGGAAAAGTTTAAGGTTAAGCAGGTTGAAATTGTTTGAAGTGAAAAAGCCATGAAGCAGTTTATTATAGCTATACTATTGTTATTTACCGGTTCGGCGCTTTTTGCGCAGGATGCGAAAACATATATCCACGAGGGTAATGAGTTGTATAGTCAGAAAAAATACAAGGATGCCGAAGCGGATTACCGTAAATCGGTAGCAAAAAAGAACCAGAGTTTGGAGGGTAACTTCAACTTGGGCGATGCCCTGTACAAGCAAAAAAGATATGACGACGCGGTTAAGAATTTTAATAACATAGTCGCCACAAATTCAAATCCTTTGGTAAAGGCTGGTGCCTACCATAACCTCGGCAATGCCTTGCTATCCGGCAAAAAGTATGATGAGAGTATTGATGCTTACAAAAAAGCGTTGCTTAACAACCCGAAGGACGATGAAACCCGTTATAACCTGGCCTATGCGCAGGAAATGCTGAAGAAGCAACAGCAGCAAAACAAGAACAATCAAAACAACCAGAATAACCAAAACAATCAGAATAACAAGAATCAAAATAAGAACGATAAGAACAACCAGGACAAAAAAAATCAGGATAAGAATAACCAGGATAAAAACAACCAAAATAAAGATCAGAACCAGCAGAATAAGGATCAGCAGGACAAACAGAACCGGCAAAACAAGCAGCAACCCAATAAGGTATCAAAAGATGATGCCCAACGCATGCTGGATGCCCTGAATAACCAGGAACAGGGCACGCAGGATAAACTGAAAAATAAAAAATTAAAAGGCGGTAAAGCGCATATTGATAAAGACTGGTAATCTTATTACTTTGTACAATAAATGAAAAAGGGATACTACATATTATCTTTTCTACTGTTATGGACAACATTGCTGTTTGCCGACCCCAAGTTTACAGCAATCGCAAGCAAGAGCGAGGTAGCCGTAGGGGAGCAATTCGAAGTGGACTTTTCATTAGATGGAGGGGGTGAGCATTTCATACCGCCCGATTTTCATGGTTTCCAGGTATTGTCGGGCCCTAACCCGTCCACCAGTATGACAGCCATCAACGGCGTTACTACCTACAATACTACCTATGGTTATATTGTAACTGCCACCAAAGAAGGTACGTTAACCATTGATGCGGCAGCCATCATATCTGCCGGGCATACTTTAACAACAAACTCTTTAAAAATAAAAGTAAAGGGTCAGTTTACACAAGCCCAGCAGCAGGCACAGCAACAACAAGGTGTACAACCTGCAGCATCCGCCCCGGCTGATGACGCGCAGCCCGCTACCATGGACCTGTCCAAACAGTTATTTATACGTGCCGAGGTTGATAAAAGCGCTGCATACGTTGGCGAACAGATCACCCTTGACTACAAACTATACACCCGTGTAGGCATATTAGCCAGTCAGCCTGATAAAGCCCCCGATCTGAATGGTTTTTGGAACCAGGATGTAGTAAATAAAGATCCGCGCCCGGTATGGAAAACAGAAACTTATAAAGGGCTTAAATATAATACCGTTATAATTAAACAAACTGTGCTGTTCCCTGAACATGCCGGCGATCTTACCATCGATCCTTTTGCCATTACGTTTGTAGCGCAGATACAACTGCCATCACGTAATGTACTTGATGACATGTATGGCAACGTAAAAAATGTTAAATACCAGGCCAAAAGCGCGCCAGTCATTATACACGTAAACCCATTGCCTGAGGCAGGAAAACCCGCGAACTTTAGCGGCGCGGTAGGCGATTTCTCTGTTTATGCTGATGCCGATAAAAGAGAACTGAAAGCTAACGAAACGCTTAACTACACCTTTGAGATCACAGGCAAAGGCAACCTTAACCTGATAAATGCGCCAAAGGTTACCCCACCGGTAGATTTTGAAAAATACGACCCGAAAACGGATGACCACATTACCGTTGACGCCAACGGTGTTGCAGGCAGCAGGAAGTACAGCTACCTGATGATCCCAAGGCACCAGGGTGATTACACGCTTAACTCGGTTGATTTTTCCTACTTTAACCCGGCAACCAAAAGGTATGTAACCTTACCCGCAAAAGCTTTCAATATAAAAGTAAATAAAGGCGATGTACAGGTAAATGTGCCGGCCTTCAACTCGGCAGATCAACAAGATATCAAGATGCTGGGTAACGATATCCGCTACATCAAGAGCTCATCACCGGGTTTGTACAAGGAGGGCGATGGCTTTTATAATTCAGCATTATTCTATGTGTTGCTGTTACTGGGCCCTGTTCTTTTTGGGTCAGCATTCGCTTACCGCAGCTGGCTTATCCAATATAACAGTGATGCCGTATTGGTTAAAAGTAGGCTGGCCAATAAAATTGCAGCTAAACACTTAGCAGCGGCACAAAAAGAATTAACAGCAGGCAATAAATCAGCATTTTACGAGGCTATTGCCAAAGGCTTATTTGGGTACCTGGGCGATAAGCTCAATATCCCGGCAGCCGACTTAAATAGAGAGAACATCGCCGAGAAGATGAAGGCAAAATCACTGGATGACACGCTGACCAAAAAATTAGAAGACACCATGGATATGTGCGAGATGGCCCGTTTTGCGCCTTCAACAAGCATTGCACAACATGAAGTATTTGAAAACGCAAAAAACATTATCAATGAAATCGAAGCCAAGATATAACCCCTTGAAGCGCGGCTTGTACCTGCTTTTACTGCTCGTCCTGCCATTGTTTTCATTAGCCGATGACAACAGCGCCCTTTTTGAAAAAGGCAATGCGGCTTATGCCAAAGCACAATACCCTACGGCTATAAAGGCTTACCAGCAGATAGTTGATGGTGGCTACCAATCAACCGTGTTGTATTTCAATTTGGGTAACGCCTATTTTAAACAGGGCGACATCCCTTCGGCATTGCTTTATTATGAAAAGGCTCATAAGCTTTCGCCCGGCGACGAGGATATCAACTTTAATATCTATTTCGCCAACTCAAAAACTACGGATAAGGTTGAACCGCAGCCCGAATTTTTTGCTACGCAGTGGTGGCATAACATTATCCTGTATTATTCCGCCAGCAGCCTATCGGTAGCTAGTGTTTTACTTTTTATTGTTGGATTTTTAGTGCTGGTATTGTATCTGTTTACAAGCATTATACTGCTTAAAAAAGCTTCATTCTTTACCGGCATCAGCATGCTGGTTTTAGGGTTGATAGCCATTTTTATAGCTAACAGGCAGGTAAGCTATTTCGATAATCATCACCAAGCTATCGTATTCAGCAATTCAGTAACAGCAACAGGCTCACCAAATCCTACCTCAAAACCAATTTTTGTAGTACACGAGGGTACCAAAGTAACTGTGGTGCAGGATAACGGCCAATGGATTGAAGTTGAGCTACCCAACGGCAATGCCGGCTGGATAGCCGCTACTGATGTAAAGGAGATCTAAGCAAATTTTCAACCAAAAAACACATCTAAATTATCCAATTCTTCAACCAGAATTTGATAAAATCTTGCTGTTTTCGTATCTTTAATAGGTTTATAATCAGTGTAGCATAACGTTGATTATAAGGCTATTTTTATAGAAAACGATATAGACTTTCCTGATTTTCACATTGGTTTATTGGCATAATAACTAATACATTCATTCGGATGTATAAGATCTCTTTGCGCCTTTAAAATCAAAAAAGAAGAACAGGTTTCTGTAGCAGAAAAGAGATTTTTATGGATAACACAAGTCTGCCGGAAAAACCCTTATTTAAAGATGCGCTAAAGTTTTGGTTTAAATTGGGTTGGATAAGTTTTGGCGGCACAGCCGGGCACATCGCTTTAATGCACGATTTTTTGGTGGACAAAAAGAATTGGATAAGCAACAGCAGATTTTTCCACGCGCTTAGCTTATGCATGCTTTTACCCGGCCCCGAGGCGCAGCAATTAGCCATTTATATTGGCTGGCAGCTCCATGGCAAAAAAGGAGGCTTATTAGCCGGAATATTATTCGTGCTACCATCCATGTTTATATTACTCGCACTAAGCATTATCTACGTATCATACGGCAACCTGCCCTGGATATATGCCATGTTTAACGGGTTAAAACCAGCCGTTATTGCCATTATCATTATAGCATTGTTTAAAGTTGGGCAAAAGGCGTTACATAGTTTGTTGCATTATATTATAGCTGCCATTGCCTTTGTATGTATCTTTTTTTACAGTATCTCTTTACCTGCCATTATTGCGGGTACAATTGTTTTAGCTTTAATCATCAGGTATGTTAAACCATCTTTATTAAATATCAAGCCTAAACAGGATGACAATAAATATGATGATGAAAAGGATTATTATATCAATAGCATTTCAACTATACCGGGTACAAGCTTCAGCATAAAACAGCTGTTAAGGCAATTAGCCGCCTTTTTTATTTTCTGGCTTATCCCTTTCCTGGCTGTTTATTTGTTTTCACATGATCATTTGTTTTGGAAAGGATTGATCCTGTTTTTTACACAAACAGCATTCTTCACCATAGGCGGCTCATACACCGTTCTGCCTTATGTAGCACAATTTGCCGTTACTAAACTAAATTGGCTATCAAAAATGCAAATGGTTGATGGCTTTGCCCTTGCAGAAACAACACCTGGCCCGTTAATTATTGTTGTGGGGTTTGTTGGGTTTATGGCTGCTTATAATCATTTTCATGCTTCATTGTGGATGGGGAGCATCGGACTTATTGTTACTACCTTTTATACTTTTCTACCCTGCTTCCTGTTTATTTTTGCAGGCGGACCTATTATCGAAAAAACACATGGCAATGCCGTTATCAGTGCAATTTTAACATTAGTTACAGCAGCCGTAGTGGGCGTTATCCTAAACCTTACCTTGTTTTTGGGTAGAGACATAGTTTTCCCGGGCGGTATGTTATTAAAAAACCTGAATATCGTTTCCCTCAGCTGGATATGTGTTTCCTTATTGCTGATGCTGAAATTCAGGATTAATGTGCTTTACGTGATCTTATCAAGCCTTTTATTTGGCTTGGCGCGATATTTTATTACTGCCTAAAAATGTTTTACCTTATCTTTTGTTTAAAAGCGTCCTCGGCATCCTTAGCCTGGTCGGCATCACCTAAATAGGCCCAGCGTAAGCCAACTATATATTGGTTTAGCGCTATATCTATCTGGTCAACAGTTACGCTGTTGATCAGCTCGGGTAATTTTTCTTCCATCTGCCAGTCCCCTAATACCTCAGCCATCCCCAGGCTACCGGTGATAGCCGCAGTGCTTTGCTGTTTCAGGTAATTGGTTACAATGTAACCGCTTTTTAAATGTTTCAAAGCGTCTTTTGATGCGCCATAAACCCGTACCAGGTTAAGCATGCGGGTCATTTCTTCCACTGCCACTTTTGGCTGATTAGTACTTACATACATGCGGGCAAAAGGCATCTGCCGCATCTCACTAACAGCCCCGGGATCATATGACAAGTTAAGCTTAGTTCGCAGATCGCTGAACAAAGCACCCGCCAGTATAGATACCCCGAGCCTGAAAGGCACATAATCGGCACTGTAAACAGGCGGGGCATTCATAATAGCGGTAATATAATTAGTTGATAGCCTTCGGTTTTCAACAACCACCTTATTATCATTCCAGATAGGTTCCTTATAATTGGGCTGAGTATATGGCCTGGATGGCAACGCGGCAAATGAGGCATGAATCTTTGCTACCAGTTCGTCCTTGCTTATTTTACCTGCCACCACTATAAACAGTTGATTTTTATTGAGGATACTTTTATAATAAGCTTTGAGGTCGTCAGCCGTAAATTTGGATAAGGTGTTTTCATCTCCATCGGGGTCGGTAGCGTAAGGCGTACCTTCAAAGGCATTTCGCATCAACAGATTTTCAGCCCTGTCGTCGGGATCTGTTTCTCCTTGTTTTACCCTGGAGATTATTTTGCTGCGCAGCAATTCTATCTCGTTGCTATCAAACGTGGGGTTAACTATGGCCTCAGCAAGCAGGTCCCAGGCCTGGTCGAAATACTTGGAGATACATTCCATATCCACATTGCCATAATCATATAAACTTGCCGAACCGATATCAATACTGTAGGTATCGGCCATGTTCCTGAATGCCTCTCCATTGTATTTTTGGGTGCCGCATTGCGTGATGGCAGCAAGGGCAAAGCTCTCAATTCCGGCCTGTTCAGGCTTATAATTGCTTACCCCCCCTCTGAAAAATACACGCACATTGATCACCTCTTTTACGGTAGGTTTAAATATCACCTTTATGCCATCCACATCAAATGCAGTAGTAGCAGATTGCGCAAATACTCCTGGTATCACCAGGCATAGCATACTTATTAATACTAATATTTTTTTCATGCTGATATTTAATTTGATGCAGTGAAAAACTCTTCAGGATGCACCTTGTCTTTTAGCTCCGGACTGATAAGCAACCCCGCGCAGTAGGGTTTGTTCTTAATATACCTGCGCACATAGGTTTGCAGGTCGGCACGGGTAATTTTTTTCAGGTTATCCAAATAGCCGGTATAATAATCAATAGATGAGGAAGCCCACCAGAACGACATTACTTCTGTAAAATCTGAGGTCACTTCTTTTTCCTTCAGCTGGTTTACTTCCAGTTTCCGTTTGGCTGTTTCAATTTGCTCATCGGTTACATAATCATCGTTATCCATCATCTCAATCTGCTTTTTCAGCTCTGCCAAACACTCCTTAACATGCATGGGGTTGGGCACACACATAATGTTGATCGGCCCTACATGGTTCATGGTTAAATAGCCAATATTACACTGTAAAGCCAGTCCTGATTGCACCAATGCCTTGTTCAGTTTTGATGAATTTTGATTTACAATGTAAGAGAACACATCCGCCGCGTACGTTGAATGCACATCGTTACGGGTATCAGGGCCCTCCCACTCCAGCATGAGTAATGGCACACGCGAAAGTTGTGATTCTACAATAAAATAATCTGTCTTTTGCAGCGGCTTAAACTCCGGTATCGGCCATTTCTGGAACGGATCAAAACCCGATGATTTCCAGCTGCCGTATATGCGGCCAACTTCTTTCAATACATCCTCGTGCTTAACATTACCGGCAACGGTTAACAGGCAATTATTGGGAAAATAGTATTTGTTTTTGATAGAATCCATCATAGCAGGCGTAGCTGAACGGATTACCTGGTGATCACCAATTGGGTTTTTACGACTGAACAGATCGCCCCACATATGGTGGTCCATAGCAGTTGAAAGTGCATAGCCTGGGTTTGATTCATTCCGTTGGAACTCCGCATCAACCACCTCATTTTCATGCGCCATTTCCTTTTTATCAAATTTAGGGTAACGGATGGCGGAGTTCATGAAGTCGAGGCCTTCCTTTAAGTTGTAATCGGGCAGGGTAAAATAATAGTTCACATTCTCAAATGAGGTGGAGCCATTGGAACGGATCCCCAGTTCGCTCGTCCTTTGCAAAAAATCGTCGACTGTTTTATAGTTCTTATTCGCCTTGAAAAACATGTGCTCATACAAATGGCTCAGTCCGTTAAATTCCGGAGCCTCGGTATAAGCGCCATTTTTACAGGTGATCATGATGGTGGCCAGCGGCACGCTGTTATCCTCAATAACCAGTACGGCCAACCCATTAGGCAGCGTACTGTAGAACATATTATCAGGAAGTTTGCTTTGCGCCTGCAATAACATAGGCAAAAACAGTAAAATAAGCAGGCAGCTCCTTTTTATCATAGGGTAAATATTTAATGCGATTAAATTAGCAAAATAAATTAACCCGCTATGTTATAATTTATTGTTGAGAGAGGGACTTCATTTCTCCCGCTGGTCGGGACTTGTTATGATGTTGGGAAACAGATGATCAAATACCACCTGCAAGCCCAGCTAATTGTTCCCAATTGCTGATACTCTCCTTGCTACCCAACATACCGGCAATCAAGCTATAAATATCAGCCTTGCTTTTACCATTTTCACGCAGATATTTTATAGAGGTTGAGCCAGCAGATTTTGATAGTTTTTTGCCGGGTGCTTCCATTATTAAAGGGTGATGATAAAACGCGATATCTCTAAAATCGCTCTCGCCTAATGCTGATGCCAACTGGTGCTGCGCCAATGTTGAAGGCCAGAGATCCTCACCCCTTACTACCATGTCAACACCATATAAAAGGTCATCCATTACTGATGTAAGCTGGTAAGCCGGTGAGCCATCCTTCCTTTTCACTATAAAATTATGCATTTCGGCAGGCAAGGTAGCGTGGATATCTTTTCCTGAATGATCCTTAACTACGATATCCTCGCTATTGGTGATTAGCCGCCAGTTTGCATTTTCCGTTGATAAGGGTATTTGTTCATTATAACAATTACAAATCGATTCATTATATGAGCCATCTTCATTACGTACCTGTTTTCGCGAGCAAGTACAGGCAAATACCAGTTGCTGATCGCGCAGTTGTTCTAATGCTTCCTGGTAGATAGGCATGCGATGTAGCTGCGAGTAGTTTTTTTTAAACTCATAATCATTTCGCGGGCCTTCATCCCATGGGATCTCTAAAAAATTGAGGGTGTCAAAAATATCCTGTACGTAATCCGGTGTAACCCGGGCCTGGTCAATATCATCTATCCGCAGTAATATTTTTGCACCATGCTTTTTGGCGAGTGCGGCAGTAATTGAAAACGACAGTACATTGCCCAAATGCAGAAATCCGCTGGGGGTTGGCGCAATGCGGGTTTGGGTATAATGACTGGTTATATCGGGCACTTTAATTATTACAACAGCACTAAATTACGTAAAAGAAAGGCCAACAAAAAGCCTCCGGATGTTTCATCCAAAGGCTCGTATCAAATATCACTCAAATGGCTTTAGCAATTACCTTGCAAAATGCCCCACTGCTACATATAGTGTTAACATCGGCACGGCCAGTATAACCCAAACTTTTACTATTTGCATATTGTTGGCATTACCCATTATAAATACGTTATATAGGTTTTCCTTTATGTTGTTTAATATCGCTTTCATGGTCGTATATATTATTGTAAGTATTTATAATATTATGACCGAAAGCAATATCAATGGTTTAATAGGTATTATGAAAATTGTAAACAGCTCTCCCGGTAGCGCTTTATTGAGTTTTCAAATATCTCCCCAGCGTTTCCCCGCAGGTTCTGCCAATCGAACGCGCCGTAAATGGTATCAAATTCCTGTTCCGAAACTTTATCTATCGTTTCCTTCAATTCATTAGCCGGTAAGGGGATTTGATTAGGGTAGCTATACATCATAGCGATATGTCTTTTGCTCCGCCCAATATACAAGCTATCGCCGACAAGCAATGTCCCCTTTTCCGACAAGCCGTCTACCTTTAAAATGCTACTGCCCGGGAAATGGCCACCAGTATGAACTATCTTTATACCATCCCACAAAGGCTTTTCCTCGCCCTGCCAAAATTCGGTATGGTTGCCCTTGTTAAATACCCATTGCTCATCCATATGATGGATATAAATAGGGCAATCAAACACCTCGGCCCAACGGTTCATGGTACTGTAATAATGCGGGTGAGAAAACGCGATGGCTTTTAGCCCTCCTTTTGATCTGATAAAGTCAATTACTGCTTCGTCAAGCAAAGGAATACAATCCCATAAAACGTTGCCCTGTTCACTCAGCATCAGCAAAGCCCTTTGGCCCAAGGCAAATGCCGGCTCTATTTTCAGCGCATATAAAATCGGCGTTAGCGCTGTTATCACAATTTTATGGCCAGTTCTTAGCTCATCATAGTTAGTCCACTGCTGACCATCTTCAGGTAAATACTGGCGGTCGTCATCACAAATAGGGCAAGCATTGGGTGAGTCATCAGCCTGCGGATATTCCGTGCCACAGGTTTTGCATAAGTTATTTAAGGTCATGATACTCTGTTCGACAATTAGGACTGGCAGCAGGCCTCAGTCATCTTTTCTTTTTTTGCGAATGGATTTAAACTTTTAATGGAACCCCAGATATTCGCTATCCGGCCTCTAAATGCCGGACCATATTTCGATAAGTTAACCAGCAACACGCTAATCAATATTACCACCAGGCCGAAGATCTGTAGCAAACTAATATGCTCATTATTAAACCCCATACCCAATAATACCGCAATCACCGGGTTTACATAAGCGTGTGTGCTTACCTGTGTAGCAGGCTTTACACCCAACAGCCATACATAAGCGCTGAAGGCAGCTATCGACCCAAACAAAATAAGATAGCCCAACGCGAACCAGGCATGTGCTGGTACCTGGCTAAAGTGGAATGTACTAAACTCGTTATGCACAGCACTTGCAGGGATAAATGCTAAACCTGCAATAATCATTTGCCATGCGGTATTTAAACGTGCTGGCGCATTAACGGCATTCTTTTTTGAATATAGCGACCCTGCCGACCAGGCGATAGGGCTCAAAATTAATAATAACAAACCTGTTAACTGCGCATGACCTAATGAACCACTCAATGATCGCTCAATAGCTTCGCCGAAAAGTAAAAGCACGCCTGAAAAGCCGAGGATGATGCCTGCAATGGTCGACCTATTCTTTAGATTGATGCTCCAGTTTGCCTTATCCAGTATTACAAACCATACCGGACCGGCCGAAACCATTATGGCAACCATGGCGCTGGGTAGGGTACGTTCAACCCAGATAACTACGCCGGTGGCAATAAACAGCATTAGTAAACCACAAACCGCTGATGTTTTTATATCCTTCCATACCCAAAGTTTATCGCCTTTTATGCGGCACCATATCAGCATTAAAATACCGGCAGTAAGGTAACGGAAAGCGCCCATAAGCATTGGCGGGAAGCCATGAATAGCCATTTGTATAAAGAAGTAAGTAGAACCCCATACCACATAAACAATGGCAAAGGCTATGATCACAAAAAGTGCTGATGTTTTATTTGAAGACTGTATCATGACAATGTTTATTTAGGAGTTATTTGTAATTTACTATTACGTTTTGCTGATAATCGGCTAACTGATTATTTAATATTTTCAGTGATCGCCAGGCATCAATACTCCATTTGTAGTTTGGCAGGCCAGCCAGTAAAAAACTGGCAGCGCTCAGCGTAAAAACTGAATAGCCTAATGGTGAATCGATACCAAATGAAATAGCCATTGCTATGGCAAAGCAAAAGCTTAATATTCCGCTGCCTATAGCTGCAACACGTATAAACAGGCCGATGATTAAAAGGATGCCAAAAGTTGCCTCGCCTATAGTTGCTAATACTGAAAGAAAAGGAATAATGCTAACAGGCAAAAACGCCATCACCTGTTTTGAGTAGTCCAGGAAATGCTGCCAATCGCCCCAGCCTACGTGCGGTTGTCCGTGGGCACCTAACAGTCCAAGTCTATCGGCAACTTCCCACAAATAGGCGATGCCTATGGCTAACCTCAGGTATACTGATTGATATTTGTATTGCTGACTGATCATACTATCTTCTCCTTTTGTTAGTATAAAGTTACGCAGCTGCTGGCCCATACAACTGGTCCAGAAACAACAAAGCGGATGGTCCAGCGTGCAGAAAATAAATATTATACATACTTTAGTATTTCAATTTACAATACGCTGACTTTAAGCTGAATTACTGCCAGCATTTTGAATTATTTTGTTTCAATATGGCTTTAATAGAAAGTTCGATAACGATTGATAAAACACTTGCTGTACCTGTTTACCTGCAGGTGTCAAACGGCATCATCAATCATATTCGCCAGGGGATATTGAAACCGGGTGCGCCGCTACCGGCCAGCAGGGTACTTGCGAAAAATCTACAGGTACACCGGCAAACCGTAGTATCGGCCTATGATGAATTGTATGCGCAAAGCTGGATAGATATTTATCCCCGCAAGGGAATATTTGTAGCTAAAAACCTGCCCGATGTTGTGCCCAGGCGACTGCTTGCCTCCATCCAGAGCCACGCGCTGGCTACAGAAACCTCTTTCCCTGTTCCGGATAAGATACGTGTTGCCAGTTTGTTTACTAAGCCTGCGGATGGCAACCTCATTTTTAATGATGGTTTCCCGGATACACGTATTGCCCCGGTTGAGTTAATGGTGAGGGAATACCGCAGGTTTGCTACTTACCGCTTTACCCCTACTTACCTTACCTATGGTTTCGAGCAAGGATCATTAAATTTCAGAACCGAGCTGGCAAAGTTCTTATCAGCTACAAGGGGGTTGAATGTTACTGCTGATGATATACTGATCACGAAGGGCGTACAGATGGCACTGTACCTTACCGCGCAGGTGCTGCTATCAAAAAATGATGTGGTAATAGTAGGTGATCCCGGTTACAACGGCGCCAATGAAATATTTGAGCACGCTGGCGCGAAGCTTGCATTAGTCCCCGTTGATGAACATGGTTTGGACATGGACGCGGTTGAGGCCATATGTAAAACTAAAAAAGTAAAGATGCTGTATGTGATACCACATCACCATACGCCTACAACCGTTACATTGAGTTCAGAAAGGCGCATCAGGCTTTTGGAACTTGCTAAAAAATATAAGTTCGCCATTATTGAAGATGATTACGACTTTGATTTTCAATATTCAGGCAGCCCCATATTACCCTTAGCAAGTATCGATACTTGTGGTAACGTGATATACGTGGGTTCTTTCTGTAAAACCATCGCGCCGGGAATCCGTATTGGTTTTATGATAGCGCCGCCGAACTTCCTGATACAGGCAATAAAGCTGCGCAAACTGATAGACCGGCAGGGGGAGCACTTATTGGAGGAAGCCATGGCTAATTTGCTCAAGAATGGCGATATCAGCCGCCATTTGAAAAAAGCCAACAAACTATATCATGAACGGCGAGACACGCTATGTAGGCTTTTAAACGAGCACTTGAGTGATAGTGTTACATTCAAAATACCTGATGGTGGTTTTGCTATCTGGATGAACTACAAACAAGGTATCGACCCGGTAAAAGTGGCTCAAAAAGCTTCGGAGCTGGGGCTGAGCATTAGCGCCGGGCAGGATTATTATCACGACAGGAGCAATAAATGTAACTCTGTACGCATTGGTTTTGCATCATTAAATGAACAGGAACTGGAAGATGCCGTGGCTATTTTTAGCAAGGCAATTAAAAAAGCAAGCGAATAATGATAAATAAGTTATTGCACAGCTTTACGATAGAGTAAAGCTATCACCAAAAAATAAACCAGCAGGCAAGGTAAAGCTGCTTCCATGCCAAAGTTGCCTCCGGTAAGTAATAGGTTATGCGAATTTAATTTAAATGCCAGAATAGCATTATTTGCGCCGGCCTGCGCGGTGGCAAGGGTGGTTATTTTGCCGATGAAAAAAATATCCCAAACCACATGCACTATGGCTGCATACCATATGGCTTTTGTACTCATATAGATAACAGAGAACATCATACCGGCTATAATACCTCCTGTTACTACAATTGCTATATCGCCGGCAGTAATTACGGGCAGCATGGCAATATGCACCAAGCCGAATAGTAGCGATGTGATAAGCATAGCCTTCAATTTTGAACACCTGCTGCTGATAACCATAAACAAATACCCTCTGAATAATATCTCCTCGGTTACACCGGCCGCGATGGAAATGGAGGACCACTTTATAAACAACCCCAGCTTATCTGCGGTTCTCAATAAAACAGTATGCTGATAGGGAGCAATAAAATGAAACCCATAATAAAACAGCCAGATGCTTAACGGCAATATAAAACTAATGGCTATCCATTTCAGGGCATTGACTGTAGTTATTCGCCCATACATTACAGATGGATCATAGACTTTGATAATCCTCCGTGCGAAATAGTGCAGGGAGAACACTGTTAAGGGCATCCGCAATAAAACTTCACGCACTGCAATTTTAAGCGAGCCCGGGCCAATCCAGAAGGTCAGCAATTCGCAAAAAACGGCTATCAGTATAAAAATACCTATACATGCTATGGTATATAGTATTACTTTCCCTGCTGATAAGGTGTTGTCAGTTTGTTTTGTTATGGCATTCATAATGGCTTAGTTTAACATCAACACATAGCATAACTATGTATTAATATTAAAAAATGCTATTTCCCTTTTAGTAAGCGAAACAGCAGTGTGTTTAAAAAATAGAATATACTCATCAAAGCAATTACTGTAATTATGAACCAGTTACCCAGTACTTCGGTAGCGCCTGATGGCAAGTCGCTGGTGTAACCAAAAACAAAGTAGTGGCCATCCTTTAAAAAGAATCCTGTATGCTCCGGCGCAATAAGTTTAATAATGGCCAATGATCCGAAAGCTAATACCAACAGGTAAATCAGTCCCCAAATAAAATAGCCTACGCCATTAAAAATATTAAGATATATGGCCTCCACCACATGTTTGGGGTTAAATGATCGGACGGCCTGCTGCACTTTTTTATGGGCAACGGTTGGCTGTAATACAATTTCGGGCGCGCCTAATTTATCAAGGGTATCCATTAATATATCAACCTCGTTTTCAGGTGCAGCGTTGTGGGTAGCTTCGTAAATATGGCTGTTAAACTCCATTAAGAGTTCACGTTGATCATCTGCCGATAATATACTTACACAACGGTTAACACGGGAGATGTAATCATCGTAGATACGCTGGGCGGTTGGGTTATTAAATATTATTCTCTTCATTTTTGTATTTTTTGAATGGCGGTTCCTAATGCCGACCAGATCTTCTTCATTTCAGTTAAAGTTTCTCTCCCCTCTTTACTCAGTGTATAATATTTGCGTGGTATGCCCGATTCTTGTTCTATCCATTTGGAATCAACAATACCCTCCGTTTTCAACCTGTTTAATAAAGGGTATAGTGTTCCTTCCGCTACTTCAAGCGTGGTATGAATCTTTATTTCCTGCACCAGTTCATAACCATAATATTCCTTTTCATCCAATATAATGAGGATGATATAGGATAGCGTCCCCTTCTTTACCTGGGAAAACCAGTTCTGCACAAATTCATTGTTCATACAACAAATGTAATACATAGCAATGCAATGTTTCTTTTATTTTTCAATGGAGGACATAAAAAAAGCCTGCAATAGATCTATTGCAGGCTTAAAACCTTTGGTATTAAATCAATCGTTTATTTTTCCCAATGGCTATTTCTCCAAGCCGCCTGTTCCCGTTCATTCAAAAATGTCCAGGCAACAATGCGGCTTACCTTTTGCCCTTGCGACATGCTGATGGTTTTAACATCAACAGCTTCTACACTTCTTAATGCCTTATAAACACCGGGAAGCGTATCCTTTTTTGATACCAGCGTTGAGAACCAAAGCACACTTTTGGTAAACAACGCGCTTTGCTCAATCATATGCCTAATAAACATAGCCTCGCCGCCGGGGCACCAGAGTTCATTATTTTTACCTCCGAAATTCAGCACCGCCTTAGGTGTTTTAGTGCTGTTTAAATTATCCCACTTTCGGTTAGTACCCAGTTGCGCTTCTTGTAAAGATGCATGGAATGGCGGGTTACATACACTCAGGTCAAAAACTTCTCCCTGCTTAATTACGCGTTTAAAAACATCGGCTTTGTTGGTTTGCAGGCGGGTAACTATATTATCTTTCAGCTTTGGGTTTTCAGCGATGATCTTATTGGCCGATTGTATGGCGGTCGGGTCGATATCCGTACCAACAAACTGCCAGCCATAGGCGCTGTTGCCAATTATAGGGTACACACAATTAGCGCCGGTACCAATATCCAATACTTTTACCTTTTCGCCTGTGGGGATAGTGCCATTATTGGTTTCTCCAAGCAAGTCGGCCATATAATGAATATAATCGGCTCGGCCCGGTATTGGCGGACAAAGATATCCTGCCGGGATATCCCAGTAACTGACACCATAAAACTGTTTAAGCAAAGCCCTGTTCAGCGTTTTTACTGCATCCGGGTCGCTAAAATTTATGGATTCCGTACCGTATTTATTGGGCTTTACAAATTGTTTTAATGCTGGCGTAGCTTTAACAAGTCGCTCAAAATTATACCCTTGCCGGTGTAAATTACGGGGATGTAAATTCTCTTTTTCTGCGGCGGGCTGTTTTGGTTCTGCTGGCATTTTTTAAGCTGATATCTCTGCTGCAAGGTCGGCATTTTAATTGCAAAAAGATATAGGCTTTAATATAGATGTAATAAAGTGCCCTGCTAATCCAAAATATCCGATAGTCCGGTAAAGCTATCGCTATGGTAAATAGCTTTAGTTGCAGAATGCCTGTTATCTGGGTCATATAAATAAGTATCGATACCAAGCACCGTAGCGGCAGCAATTTCCGATTCGGGGTCATCGCCAATTACCAGCATTTCATCGTAAGTATAATTATACTTTTCTTTTATCTGCTGAAAGATGTCCTTCTTGGTAATGGCCGACTTATCAGGATCTACGATATAAATCTCTTTAAAATCATTTTCTATCTGCAACTGCTTTACTTTGCTCCATTGCAATTCGGTAAAACCAATGGTTACCAAAAATTTGTCGATCTTCAAGTCTTTCGTTTGCAGGTAATCCTCATAAGGTTCAATTGCTTCATCACATCGCAGCTCGCGGAGCAATTGCAAACTGTCCTGTTTCAAGTCCTCACTAAAAGCATAAATTTTGGCAACTTTTTGAAAAGGCATCCTGGTAACATCCTCCTGAACTTTTGCATAGGTATCGCTATCCAGTTTTTGTTCCAATAAAGCGTGTACTGGCGCAAATAATTGCGCACCGATGGCCGCAACGGGGTAAACTGTATTGTCGAGATCGAAAATTAGTGCCTTTTTCATAATTAAGAGATACTCAAAAATAAAACGAATTTTTGAGAGTGAATGATATAATCAAAGATTCATCTCTTTAAAAGCTACTATTACTTAACCGGGTTCCCGTTATTATCTGTTTTGATGCTCTGGTTCTGAAAGCGGAAAAACATAGCTACCCAAATATTGGTGTCCTTAAAATAAAAGAAAAGCGCGCCATCCTGGTTTGCGCCGTTATTTTCCGCTTCCTTGCCCGAATCACCCTGGTTCATGTGTACATCATGCATGCCCACAACCGGGTCGGGGTTAAAATAGCCAGTGTTATCTGTTATGTTGCTCGGGATATTATCAGCCCAGTACGAACCAAACACAAAAACCTCTGCATTGGGGTTATTGGTTGTCTTTAATACCCACGGATTAAGATCATCGTTCAGGTCATTCCCTTTTTTGCCCGTAGCTTTTGGCGGCACCAGCGTCATTGAATCAATGGGGAATAATGCCGGTGTAGTCCGCAAATAATCAAGCCCCAAGGCTGCAGGCAGAGAAGATTTTGGTGTAAAGCCCGTTTTTGCCTGCAATATTTGCGTTGTTAAGGGATGTACAAAATCTTCATTTTTGTAATACAATAGTATTCTGTCAGTATCAAGTTGGGTACTGCCGTCTTTAGAATAATGCACCTGCGCACCTGCAATTTCCGAATAAACGTCAATAGCCACACGGTATAGCTGATCCGCTTTAACTTCAACCTGGTAATGGTCGGCGGTAGTTTTGAAGGGGAGCGAATTGATCACCCCGCCTCTTAATAGTCCATAGTTTAGTGCCATGATTTTAACGATTTAGATTGGTTTATTGAATAAATAACTTGCTGTTATTATTTTTGTTTTAGTTGGATTCTGTTATTAAATAATTTTTTACCCCTCTTGATACCAGGTTATACCATACGATAAATTATCACCCTAAAAACAGTATATTCAGCGGTACTTTTATCCCGATGAAACTTAAACTATTATTACTACTATCACTTATTACACAGTTTGCCGCCGCTCAGGATATAGCGTTTGCCCATAAAATGATAGATACCCTTACCTCACCTTATTTCTGGGGGCGAGGATACACCAAAAATGGCAATGCCAAAGCATCTGAATTTTTAACAGAACAATTTAAAAACTACGGCCTTACGCCTATGGACGGCAAAAGCTTTATACAGCCCTTCACTTATAACATTAATACCTATCCCGGCAAAATGGATGTTGCCATTAATGGGGTTCAACTAATGCCCGGCCGGGATTTTATTGTAAGGCCGGATAGCCGGGGAGTTAAAGGCGAAGGCAACCTGATGCAAAAAGACAGCACTGTTTTTATCGATCGCGATAACCGGGTTATGGTAGTATTAGAAGACAAGCTAACCTGGTCGGCGGAGCAGAAGGCGGTGGATTATACCGTGATTGAAGTAGATAAAAAATTGCAGAAGACCAGGCCTGAAACCATTAAGCTCGATATTGAAAGCAAACTGGTTAATGATTTTAAAACAGGCAATATTTGCGGCGTGGTAAAGGGCACAGCAAAACCCGATTCGGTAATTGTTTTTACCGCGCATTACGATCATTTAGGTGGCATGGGTGCTGATACATACTTCCCCGGTGCTAATGATAATGCAAGCGGGGTTACACAGGTGCTTACCATGGCCAAATATTACGCGGCACATCCGCAGCCTTATACCATAGCCTTTATTTTATTTTCGGGTGAGGAACCAGGCCTGGTAGGTTCTAAATACTTCACAGAACACCCATTGATCCCATTAAAAAACATCCGCTTTTTGATAAATCTCGACCTTGAAGGTACCGGCATTGATGGCATTACCGTAGTTAACGCTACGGCATATCCAAAAGAATTTAGCTTGCTAAAGCAGGTGAACGAACAAGCCCACTACTTAGTGAAAGTGAACTCGCGTGGAAAAGCAGCCAACAGCGATCATTATTTTTTTAGCGAAAAAGGAGTACCCGCTTTCTTTATGTACACACTTGGCGGCATAAAAGCCTACCATGATATTTACGACGTAAGCGCTACCCTGCCCTTAACCGTTTATGAAAATATGTTTAAGTTGTTAATCAGGTTTAACGATGGCCTGATGGGGAAACCGGCTGAACAAACAGCGGCAAGTTTTTAAGTTGAGGAGAAAAAGAAGCATCAGCCTTGTGCGATTCCCGCCTTGGGGCGGGGAAGGGTGGGGTTAAAGAATGCTTGGTCTATAACCCCTCCCTGCCTTTGCTCACGCTCCAGCCACACCCCTCCCATGGGAGGGAATTAAAACTAAGCACAACTCTCGATCCACTAACTATGCAATAGTTAAGCTGATAATTCCTTTTCTGCAAGTAAAGTACCATCTATACGGGCTTTAATTTTAGCAAAGGCCGTTTCGCGGGTTGTTGAAATATCGTCGCAGAAAGGCGAGAAACCGCAATCATCGGTAGTACCCAGTTGTTCTAAGGGTATGTATTCAGCGGCTTCCAATATCCTGTCCTTAACTTCTTCCGCTGTTTCAATTGTGGGGTCAAGTACGTCTATCACGCCTACAAATGCTTTTTGAGTTGATTTAAGGTACTGTTTTATGGTTTTTAAAACCTTTACCCTATCCGGCTCGCTGGCCAGCTGCAAATAAAAACTGCCTACGTTCAGCTCAAAAAGCTGCGCCAGCAGGCCCGCATAATCAACGTCAGCACTATGGGTTGAGTCATGGTCGCCGCCGGGACAAACATGCACGCCTAATTTTTGCTGCTCTTCAGCCGTGAAACGGTTAAAAACCTGGTTATTCAGATCGATAAAATGCTTTAATACACCGCCTGATGGGTCGAGTTTTAGGGATAACCTGCCCTCGGTAAAATCCATCTGCACCTTGTAAGCTCCCTGTTGTAAACATTGCCTGATATCTTTTTCACACTCATTCAGCAGGTCGCTTATAAATTGTTCCTGCGGATAGCCTTCAATGCCATTTTGCGGATAGATGAGGCTTAATGCTGATGCAGAGATTACCGCTTGTTTAACTGGCTTATCAGTTAACTTTTGAGCCGCCTTTAGGTACTTTACCGCATAGTTGCCATACGTAAATGGCCCTTTTGTTAGCAAAGGCAATTGACGAAAATGGCCGTCCTCGAAATCAATTCTCATTCCCTCAGCCGCTAAATTGGTGAGGCCCTCAAGCGGATAAGTTGCAAAGCTCGATTTGGTTTGTTCGCCATCGGTAATAACCGGGGAGCCTGTTTCTTCAAAGGCTTTTACTGTTTCGCTAATGGCTTTTTCATATGCTTCGGGCAGACCTGCGTCGCCATTCGGCGATGTAATAACTGCTAATAATTCTGGCGACCTCGGGACACTGCCTATAGGTTCGGTAGGTATTTTCATATGGATTGATAAATTGGTTGCTTAAAGTTATGTAATTTATCCTGCTTAAAAGCATCATCATTTACAACACCGAAAATTTTGTAAATGAGCAACTTATGCAATCAGTTTTAATTCTGCTTTTTCGAAGATATTGTCGTGTCGGCCTCAATATCTATCCCCTTTGCCCCACTAATCGACATTACCCGGTACAGGCGGATATCGCTGACATTGTTTGGCAAAGCAGTGAGGATAATCGGATGTACTTTTAGCATTTCACTCAGCAAGCTATTGATAAATTGAGGATCATAAGTACCAATATCTGCCATAGCAGAACTGCCGCCCTTCAACCATTGCATGCTATAATTACGTGTGCGGCTCATTAACAATCTCGCATCAGCTTTAGGAACGGATGTATCCATTATTACAGAATCATTTTCAGCCATAATTCCCAGTACCAGCAGTTTTCCCTGGCTGCTTTTCCCGCTTATTTCAAAATGACCGGTTATATCACCAGCTGCAAATATGGCTTTGCCTGAAAAATCACTCACTATTACCGAAGGCAGCGTTGTGTGTTTCGGCGTAGAAATGTGATCGCCATCGGTTATAAAAATACTATTGCCTGATAGTTTGGCCCAGGTGCTTTTAACGCCGTCTTCGTACCAGAAATCCTGTACCATGAGGTTGCCGCCGCTTGTTACCTCGCATGATAGTTGGTTGTTTGATGATGCTCCGCTGTAAATAATTGTCCGGCCTTCACCTGGATTTCCACGCGCAGCCAACGGACCACCTATAATACTCACCGCCTTTTTTAAGCCTGAGAATTGTGTATCATAAGCGAAAATCAGCGTGTGATCGATCCCGTTTACCAACAACCCTGTTTGCCCGCTAACCTGGTGAAATTCCTGCATAAAAATTCTTGAGCCTTTGCTATCGGCATTGGTGATGAGAATATTGGTGCTTTGTGTATTCCCTTTAAGTGATATATCACGAATGGTTGCTTTTGATGGGCAGGCTATGGAAAGAATAGGTCCGGCTGTTGTACCGGTCCAGTTTAAGATAGTGGGATATTGATCACCAAAACCATCGCCTGCAAGTTGTATATCACTATTTGCAGGGATAGTGATAGTACCCGATATATTATAATTGCCATAAGGAAAATGCACAACGGGCCTGCTGCCAGAAAACTTTGTCGCCTGGTTAATTACGGACTGGATAACTGCAGCGTTTGCCCCGGCAGGCACCTCAAACACCCGTCGTTTAAAATTGGGCTCAACACCAGGCAGTATTGGCGCGGAAAGATTTTTAAGACTACCACGGGTAACCGTTTTATTATTATAGGCATTACTGTTACTGCCCGCGGAGATTGGATCGGCAACCGTAAATATATTCCCCATAGAAAAAGTATTTGAACCGAATGAGCCCACTGTACCATTAGCCGAAGCTTGTGACCTGATGATATTATTGATAAAAATAACTGGCCCTTGATTACCTATAGTTATCACTTGTGTATTTATAGGGTCGATAATTGTATTGCCTTCAATAATAACAGCGGCAGGGTTACGGCTGTTGCCTGCATTAAAGAATTGCCTGGAATTAATGGAAGTATTGCCGCGGACAGAAAAATCGCCGGTATTATTCATCGAGATATCACTTACCGCAGAATTGCGAAAAACGCTGCTATACACCTTGAAGTTGCCCGCCCCATAGGTATTGGTTACCCCGATGCCGCAATCCTGGAACAGCGAATTTCGTACCCAAATATCCAGCGCGTTAAAGTTGCCAAGGCTAACACCAGCTTTGGTATTGCGGATAAAATGATCACGCAGAATAGAGGTTTCTGCAAAGCCATGCCCCAGCGCGCCGCCCCTGATGCCGAAGGATACATCAATAAAATAGTCGTCGGCATATTCATTTCCGGTATCAAAGTGCGGGGCTTTGCCATCCCATGATTGCTCAACTGCTACATCGGCAAGTTTGTTACCATTCCAGCTTATGCGGTTAAACTTTGAATAGGCCGTACCGTTTATCTGCATCATGGTACCATGTGCTGGCCCTCCCCATTTTATAATAGTAGTGGCAGGGTCGGCACCAATTATGGAAACATTAATATGGTGATTGATGGTTAATGTTGATGAAATAAGATATACACCTGCCGGTAAATAAAGTGTAGTGTTAACGGTGCCTGTCGCTACAGCATCAAGCGCGGTTTGCAGGGCATGGGTATCATCGGTTACACTGTCGCCTTTAGCGCCAAAGCCTGTTTTGGCATTTAACCAGCTATTGAAGGGGCCAACAAATTCATCATCCGTTTTGGGGATAGAGTTATGTGATGGTGCTTTTTTACCCTGAGAAAAACAGTTTAATGCGAGACATCCGAATAATAAAACAAGCAAATATTTAATTAGTGGATGCCTAAAATTCATTGTTATTATTAATCAGGGTTATATTACTAAGTTACAATAATAGTCTAAAGAAAGGCATCATGTTGAGGTGCTCGAAGCATGTGGGCAAAGGCCTTTACGCTTACCCTTCGAGTGCCTCAGGGTGACCCATGCTCAATATTTGTAATAAATCTTCCGAACACTTAGAATCTAACAACTGGTAAATACGGTCAGTTTATACATATTGTTGTCTTTTAGATTGACGGAATTTAGCCAGCTTTGTAAAGCTACTTCGGCAGTACATGGCCCATAAGTGATGATCTTAATTTTTCTCTTTAGCGATTCTTCCTGCAAAGCGACCAAAACCTCCTGCATTATTTCGCCCTTAAATGGCGTGAACATAAAAAATATAGTCCCTTGCGAATAATCAGCATATCGTGCATCAGTATTTATAAATTCAACCTGAGGCAGATTAAGCTTTGCAGCGCAATCGCTTGCGTAATTACAAAAAGCAGGTTCAAACTCTACCCCTTTAACTGTAACGCCGGTGAGTAAATATACTAATATAGCAACCTGCCCCAAACCTGAACCCAGATCAAAGAAAACACCATCCTGCGTGAAAGGAATCCGTTCAGCCATTTCAAAAACTACCCGGGCCGGTGTTTTCTGGTAGTATACCATCTCGGGTTCCAATTCTTTGGTTTGTTCGGGAATGGACTGGAGCGTGATCAGGCCGTTGATAAACACATCGAGGTTATCGTAACCCGCCTCCTGCTGATGTTGGGTATCGTTTAAATCAATATCAACGTATTCATTAATCATTGCTTTAAACCCTTTCCCTGTGTACTTGCCCACCCGGATCTCTTCCTGAAGCCTTTTAAAGAGGTTAAGGTCGATAGCTTCCAGCTCTGCTTTTATCTTTTCGGCCTTATCTTTAAGCAAAAGCAGTTCATGCGGGTAGTTTGTATTTTGCAATTGATCGATGATATGAAATTCAATAAAATCGATAGCTTCCGCACGCTTATCGAAGTTCCTTTCTTCGTAAAGCGTTTTATTTTCTTCTATTGAATTTATGTATGATCCTATTGCTAATATGTCCATTATGCTGCTGCAATAAAACTACGAAACAACTAATTAAAAAGGCAGGATCGAAAAATTGGTGGTGGCTCTTGATAATTTTCCCATAAGGATTTTTTATCTTCCGGCATTAAATCCCTTAACCAATGTTTTATATCCTAATCACTATCGCAATTATCTTTTTTATTACACATGTGGCCCTATTGCTTACCGCATTCCCAAAATCCGAACTGGCCCGAACCCGCTACTTTTACTCCCACTTAACACTGTGGATCACCGGTTTAGCCATATTTACCCTTGCCGTTTTATACTCCGGTTCCGGCCAATCCGCCTTCCTTGATTATTTTGACACGCCAACCAAAAAGGCGATGATCCTGGTTTTCACATTTGCCCTTTCGTTAACCGCGCATTTAATAGTGAAGCTATTGGTATTGCCCTTATTGCGGAAAAACTTGCGATAAATATTTAATCTTCATTTTGAGGGCTTGGTTATTTTAGAATTTAGTAGCTCAAAAATAAATTCCATAGCGATATTAACGTTATATATTTACTTGTATATCAATACTGATCAGGCCTTTTTTACTTGCACCAATTGATGTTCTACCAAGTACCGCATTGCCTCTTTTACAGCATGGTTCGGATCTTTAGGATTAAAGCCCAGGTCGTTTTTTGATTTTGTTAGGTCGAAGTCCTGCTGCAGGCCCGAAAACATGGCGATATCCTTAACGCTTAATAATGGAGCCTTACCGCTTATTTTACTACCCAGTTCCATTAGCCAGGCAATAACAAACAAAACAGGCTTTGGTACGGCAACCGGTAACTTTATTTTAAGATCGGGAAAAAGCTGTTGCGCTATTTTTGTGGTATCCTTAATAGAAGTACATTTTTCATTGGCAAGTATGTACCGCTCTCCATTGATGCCTTTTGTTGCCGCTAAGTAACAGCCTTCGGCAACATCCCTCACATCAACCCAGTTTAGGGCAATATTGGTTTCAACCGGAATCTCCTTTTGCAGAATAAGCTTCACGATATTATACGATACATTTAATGGCGCAAAAGCCTCGCCCCCTATCATCGCCGAAGGCAACACGGCTACTAATTCAATGTTATGTTTTTCCGCTAATTCAAAAGCCAGTTTTTCACCATCATTTTTTGAGTTGTAATACATATCCCTCCGGTCGGGATTATAGCCATCGCTTTCCTTTGCCGGTATGGTGTTATAATTCAGTGCCGCTATCGAGCTTACATATACAATTCTTTTAACCCCGGCTTCCGCTGCGGCTTCAATCATGTTCCTTGTACCCAGGATATTTACATCGTAAATTTCCTTTTGAGGGTCTTTTGCCCAAAGCTTAAATGCCGCGCCCACTGCATAAAAGGTTTCAACTCCCTGCAATGCCTTTATTAATGATTGTTTGTCGGTAATATCTGACTGCACTACTTCGCAATCCAAACCTGCAAAGGACTCTTTGTTGCTGATATTCCTGACAGCAGCCCGTAACGGGATACCTTTACTGATCAGTAATCGTACTAAATTATTGCCGAGGTGCCCGTTTGCACCATTAACGAGGGATAATTGCTGATTTGCCATTTGCTTATTTTTTAATAATTAATGGCACAAAGTTGCGGGCTATTAAACCGGAACCACTTGACAAATGTTAGGAATTCATCCGCTTGCGGATGCGGCTCAGGCTTTCGGGTTTCACCCCTAAAAAGGACGCGATATATTGAACCGGGACATGGTGGATGATGCCCGGATAGTTTTCGATCAGTTTTTTATAACGTTGTTCGGCGCTTAACGTTGCCAGTTCTTTTGATCGGTTCTCATTATAAGCAATAGACTGCTGAAACACGCCAATGCTGAAATCCTTAAACGCGGCGCTTTGTTGGGTTAGTAAGTCTAAATTATTTTTAGTGATCCGGAGCAGTTCGCATTCGGTAATGCATTCTACATTTTCATCCGCTTTGGTTCGGCCAATATAATGAAAATAAGAAGTGATAAATCCTGGCGGGCAATTGATATGGGTGGTTACCTCATCGCCATTATCGTTATAATGAAACAGGCGCATAAAGCCCTTTACAACAAAGTACAGGTATTGGGGCACTGTACCAGCCTCTTCTATAATCCTGTTTTTCGGAAACAGCACGGGCTCGAAATACAGTTTACACAAATCAGTATCATGCTCAGTTAATTGTACTTTTTGGGTAATGATATTGAGCAGATGAGTGTGCATGCCGGCAAGTTATTAATAAATAGCATCAATAAAAAAGCCTTCAGATTTCCTCTGAAAGCTTTGATCTATCCTGTATGATCCCTACGTTATTTTGTAGCAGCAGCACCTATCGCGGCAGCAATAATTAGTTTTGCCACATCTTCGGGGTGCGATTCATAAACGGAGTGGCTTGCGCCCTCAATTTCTACAGTAACACTTTTAGCGCGTTTGGCATACATACGTTCCAAATCGGGGTTAATAATACGGTCGGATTTGGCTACCATATACCAGCTTGGTTTTGTTCTCCATGCTGGATTTTGGATAATAGCGTGAAACACAGTATCTGCTGCCGGCATTTGCGCGTTGGCTGCAAAATCAGTAATTGATGTTGGAAGATCAGCGGCAAAGTCAGCATGAAAACGATCCGGAGCTATATAATCAAATCCGTCAGCACCTTTTTGCAGTGATTTATAGGCAGAAGGATAGCGTTTTCCGTTACCGCCTTCACTTTCACCTGTATCGGGTGCGTGTGCTGCTATATAAACCAGGCCTGCAACATGATCGTCGTTACCGGCAACGGTAATAATGGCACCGCCATAGCTATGCCCAACTAAAATACACGAGCCATCCTGCGTGGCTAATATCCTTTTTACCACGGCAACATCACCGGCAAAAGAGGTAAGCGGTTGTTGGGTTACGCTAACATGATATCCCTTTTTAACCAGTATATCATACACAGGCTTCCAGCCCGAACCATCAACAAAAGCACCGTGAACCAAAACAATATTTTTAATACCTGCCGGTTGCTGACCATCGGCAGAAAAAGCAAAAACTGAGCTGAAGATGATGGCGCAAAACACCGCGATCCTTATTTTTAAAATCGAGTTTTTCATGATACTAAGTTTTATTTTTTTAATAATTATACATTAAACTTTTAAGCCGCCAAAAATGCTGACCATCATTACCGACAGCACAATGAGGGTTATTAAAATATAAAGCTTGTCTCTTTCCATTACAAAGCCTACAAGCGAAAATGCAATGCGCAACACGGGTGTTGCTATAAGCACTACTACACCAAGCTGTATGATACCTTTAGCATTAAATGTGCTTATGCCTGTTATAATTTGGCCAATGCTGGTAAAGCCGGTTTTTGTACCTATAAACTGATGGTAGGCCGGTAAAGCCAGTCCGCCTGATTGTTGCAGATAAACTAACCCACCTATAAGCACTATCAGACTGGCAATAATTACGCCATACCTGAGTTGCAAACCAATAAACTGCTCGATATCATGGTCGGCGAATAAGTTTTTTGAAATATCTTTTTTCATGACTCTTGTTATTAAAATTGATGGTTATAACCGTTATAAATCATTTCGACTGCTACAAAACATATGGCAGTACAAAAAATGTATTTTAATACTTTTGGATCGAGCCTTGTGAGTAGTTTAGAGCCGGTAAACGCGCCGCCGAGCACACCCAAAACTACCGGGAAAGCAATGCCGGGATCCATATAGCCCCGTTGCAGGTAAACAACCGCGCTGGCTGCCGCCGTAACGCCGATCATGAAATTACTGGTAGTGGTGCTCACCTTAAAAGGGATGTGCATGGTTGAATCCATAGCCAACACCTTCAGCGCACCTGAACCTATCCCTAATAACCCCGACATAACGCCCGCCAGTGCCATGATAGAAAAACCTGCGCCAACATTTTTTAGCTGGTAATTTATCGGTCCTTCTTTAGTGGGATAGCTGCTGTTAAGTTTTAGTTTGAAGGACAGATTGCTTCCGGTTGTTAGCGCCTCCTGGTTTTTCTTGCGGATGGTCATGGCGGCAGAAAAAAGCAGTATGGCCCCGAAAAGTATAGCGATGGTATTAGTAGGTGTGTATACGGCTATCACCGCCCCTGCTACCGCGCCAACGGTGGTAGCAATTTCAAGAAACATACCCAAACGGATGTTAGTGATGCCCTCCTTTACATAAGCGCTTGCCGCGCCCGATGAGTTAGCAATTGACGCCAGCAAGGCGGCACCTATGGCGTAACGGATATCTACATGAAAAACGAGTGTGAGCAAAGGTATAACTACCACCCCGCCCCCCAAACCGGTGAGCGAACCCACCAAACCTGCCAGGTACGCGCCTGCAAGTAATATTAATGTGAATGTTAGAATTGTCATGATATGATTGTATTAATTATTTGTTGATTGTCCTAAATCATATCACAAACATACGATGTTTTATTTAAACATCAGATGTTTAAATTTGTTTTTTTACTTTTTTATGTTTTTTAGGCTTACTAACACATCATATTTAACCCGACGATTTGTAAGCTGTGAAGTCAATGGTATTTCGCCTAAATGGTTATATTTGAACTACAACTAAACTGACCATCCACATGAAAAAAAGCCTGCTCATACTTGTCTACACCGTTTGTTTTTGCTGTGCGGCATTCGCGCAAAAAACGGATACCATTACAACGGCATCAGGCCTGAAATACTTTTTTAAAATAAAAGGCAGCGGGCCAGCCTTCATTCCAGGGCAATTGGCTATAGTGGATTATATTTTAACCCTGAGCGATGGAACAAAAATAGATGCAACCCAGGATCGGAAAACACCGTTCGCGGCGCAGGTGCCATCGGGCAATATGATTAAAGGTTATAATGAGGCCATATTATTAATGCATGTTGGCGACCGGGCCGTATTCATGCTGCCTTATAACATCGCCTATGGCGCAAAAGGCCGGGCTCCCATCCCGCCCAATGCCGACCTTATTTTTGATATAACCCTACTGGATGTAAAAGCCAAATCGTTAAGCATGATTTTGGATAGCATACTTTTTGCAAAACCGGTTACAGCAGATTCGAAACCGCAAATGGATACGGTGCTTAAAACTTTTAACACGTTAAAGAAAGCCGGATTTAAGGACCTGTATGTATCCGAGGATGATTTGAACACTATCGGCTATGAGCTCATCAAAAAATACCCCGCCGACGCGGTTGAACTGTTTAAGCTGAATGTGAAACTATACCCAAAATCGTACAACGCATATGATAGCCTGGCCGAAGGTTATATGGATATGGGCGACAATAAACACGCTATTAAGAATTATGAAAAATCGCTAAAGCTGAACCCTAAGAATACTAATGCTTCGGAGATGATTAAGAAGATACAGAATGGTGCGAAGAAGTGAGTGTGATTGTTATACGTGTTAGCCTATTACTAAAGTTAGCTTAAGATTAAATACCCATTATTTAGCACCTCAAATAATTATCTATGGATACTTCTATTCCTTTAAAAATATCGCTTACTTCCGTTGTACAAGATTTTAAAAAACACATAACTCGTCAAGATAACAGGCGGATTTTATTCTCAGCTAAGTTTGGAGCTGGAAAATCCACTTTTCTTGATGATTACTTTAGTCTGAATGAGAATGATTTTATTGTTCTAAAACTATACCCTGTTAACTATTCTGTCGCATCAAACGAAGATGTGTTCGAACTTATTAAGTACGATCTTTTTTCTGAGTTATTAGCAAAATATGCCGATAAACTAAGTATGGACAGTGAAGATTATTCAACCTTATTAGTAGCTCAATCTTATTTATTACATGATATCAAAGCCTACCCTTTTATAAAAGCGTTATTGAAAGCAGCTGTTCCAAATGGGAAAGCAATAACAGAAGTAGTTGAAGCAGCTAAAAATATCTACCAAGAGTTTAAAGATTATCAAGAAAAAATTCAGAAAAAAGAAATAGATGTAATAGATGACTACATTAAATGGTGCGAAAAAAGGAAAGGTTCAATTTATGAACGTGACGAAATTACATCCTTAATTAGTGACTTGATTTCGAGGGTTAAACAAGAACTCAACAATAAGCCTGTCGTACTTATAATTGATGATTTAGACAGACTTGATCCAGAACATATATTTAGATTATTTAATGTTTTTAGCGCACACTATGATGCTGTTACAGATATAAATAAGTTTGGCTTAGATAAAGTAATTTTTGTTTGTGATTACAATAATATTCAATTAATGTACAAACACAGATATGGACAAGGTGTTGATTTTGAAGGATATATAAATAAATTTTATTCATTAAATGTTTTTAATTTTGATACTAAAAAACATTTACTGGAATCAATAGAAGAGGTATTAATTAATAAACCTACCGATATAAATTTACAACGGTTCAAAAACTACAGCGTTTTTGATAGGAATAATTATCTTGTTAAAGGTTTAGTTTTGTTATTTGGCGATTTAATTCGTAATGGTTTCATAACATTCAGAAGCTTAGACCAATTCAAATACTATTCTATTCCCGATTATTCAATCTTAATAGACGGACAACCATTCAACGCCTCTCAATTCTATTTTGTAACTTTTATAAATCTTCTTTCTCAATCTATTTCATTAAACATTATAGAAGATGCATTAAATGAGTTGTCGAGCACAACACCACATTTTACACTTTCTGAATACCGACAAAGTAATCAAGCGACTTACACTTGGTTGTTGGGCCATTCATTATCTCTCTTTCTAACCGGACAACAACATTCAGGCTATTCAAATAACAAAACAGCGTCTGTTACAATTGGGAATGAGAAATATAATTTATCATTACAATACACCCATGATTTAGGAGTAATGACTCCTAATTTAGATATGTCACCAGATACTAAATATAATATTTACAGCTTTTTTAGCGCGGCTATCAGAGCTGGCAGAAGATATAACATGTTTAAATAGTATCAAACCCTCCTACTGGTCGAAGTTATAAACTTCGACTTAAAATATAACAAGCATCCTGCTTGTCTAAACTAATTTGCTTTTAACCGTATAACACTTAACGAATAAGCGGGAGCAGCATATTGATCCAGGTCCGCAACCGCGATCTCTGCATTTTCAAGTACAATCTTTTTAGGCTGATCGAGGGAGTTTTTGTCGGTCGGGTTGCCCTTTAATAGCTGTACGTTAGCTTTAACGGTTGCGATATGAAATGCGGATAAATTAACACGCGCTGTTGCCGATTGTGCACCTGCATTAACTATTTTCAGTATGATGTCGCCGGTTTTAGTATCCTGAACACATGATGCCGCCAGTGTAGTGTCCCGCGCTGATGCTTTTGGAAAAGTTATAACATCGGGGATATAAACATTCCCCTGGTTGATGGAGAACAGTTGCTGTACGTAGTAATTGGCGGTAAGCATCACGTCCGTATTATTAAAATAGATAAGATTGGGGTTCCATGAGGTATGTTTAAGATTGGCCAGCAATGGCGCGTATGATGCCATTCGGATCACGTCGCCGTTACGCTCCACACTGGTCATAAATGCAGCTTCGCAAAGCGCGTTGTACAAAGTGTTGCCCCATGAAGCATACTCACCTATATAAACGTGCGATTTAGTTCTGCGGTAATTATCATAACGATGGTTATTTGCCAGGAACCATTCCGGCTTCTCGTAAAAATGCTCGTCTACTACCGGGACAGATAGCTTGTCGGCAAAGTTCCAGCCCAGGTCATAGTCTTCTCCATCGGGTGCCGGGCCAACGGTACCTACAATGGTAATTTCAGGATGTTTTGCACGCATCGCATCATAAAGCATTTTAAAGCGGTCACGGAATTCAGGCGTTTGTTTATCCTCATTACCAATGCCGATGTATTGCAGGTTAAAAGATTTTGGATGCCCAGCCGCGGCCCTTTTTGCACCCCAGGTTGTAGTTGCAGGCCCGTTGGCATACTCAATCAGATCTAAAATGTCCTGAACATATTGTTTCATGTCCGCCATCGGGATACCTCTTTGGCCCGTACCGCCAATGGCCCATGTACCGCCCGAATTTTGGCAGCTCACACCTGCCGCCACAATAGGCAGCGCCTTTGCGCCTATATCCTCACAAAACCTGAAGTACTCATAAAAACCAAGGCCAACACTTTGATGGTACGACCATATATTCCGTTGCTGGATCCTGTCTTCAACTGGGCCGATAGTATTTTTCCACCTGTAAATATTATTTACCCCATCGCCATGAACAAGGCAGCCGCCAGGGAAACGCACAAACTTAGGATGAATATCGGCAACGGCCTGCGCCAGGTCGGCACGTAAGCCGTTGGGTTCATTTTTAAAGGTGTTTTTAGGGAAAAGAGAAACTTCATCTAATGCCAGCTTCGATTTTTGTTTTGCCACGATAGTCAGCTTTACTGAATCGCTGGTTTGTGTTGCTGTTATAGTCCCGGTATATTTCTTCCACCCCGTTCCGTTGGTGTTGAAGGAAAAGCTTCCATAAACGGTTCCTTTAGGGCCTTTCAGGTCTACCGTTATCGGAATAGATTTCGCCGAGATCTGTTTAACAAAAACAGAAAAATCATATGCATCACCGGTTTTTATAGTTATGCCATCATAACCAAAATTAGTGATGCCTACCCCCTGCTGACCGGGATCATCAATATTTAGCACCACGTAATGCGGGTTATTGGCGTTGATAGGGTCAGCGGTTTCAACAGATATGGTGCCATAACCATACCCTTGTGTGGTATACTCCCAATTGGTTAACGGGTTCCACTCCTTTCTATCAGCCGGGCTATATTCAAAAGACCCGTTCTGGATCAGTTGCCCGTACAATCCACCATCGGCTGCAAAACTAAGATCCTCAAAAAACACCCCGAAAAGATCAGGGCTTATCTTCCTGCTTTTATCTGCATCAAGCTGTGAGCCATTAGCTGTTTGCTGCGAAAACCCGGCAAACGGAGTAAAAAACAGAACCACGATAAACGCGTAAACAAGATTTTTTAAACACACGACATTAGTGCAGGCTGACATATGGCAACGATTTATAATTTTAAAAATGAATTCCCCGGCTAAATAAGAATGAGCTAACCAAGTTGATTTATAATACGTGTTAAATTAACACTAATTATTTCAGATTAAAAAGTTTTTGTGAATAAATTGCTTGCTTTGTGTCAGCTATAGTAAAGCCTTAGAAATACATTATCAATGCGCCCTACCCTGCTCGCTATCGGCACCACCAGTATCACGTTTTGGCGGGTTGTTGGTTGTTTTGCCGAAGCTATAGGTAAATGCCAGGGTCGCCACCTGCGTATCCACAAAGTTGTGGAATGTGGCGGTTGCGGTAGCAATATTGGTGATGGTACCGCTCGGGCTGAAGGAGTGCAATATATCACGCATATTTAGCTTGATAGAGCCTTTGTTGTTCAATATTTTTTTCTGAATAGCCGCATTCAGCATACCTTTAGGCAGTGTAATAAACTGGCCGTAAGCGCCGCCGCTATCATAAAAGCCGCTTATTTCGGCACTCCATGTTTTTGATATGGTGAACTGGTTACTGCCATTAAAATCAAATGTATTTTTTGATTGATTGAGGTAGCCGCTATAAAATGCTCCCTGGTAGGTGTTGTTATAAAATTCGGCGTACAGGTTAACCGTCCACCATTTGGCTGGTTGCAGATTGGTATTTACAGAGAAATCCAGCGTTTTCAGTTGCCCTATATTGCCGGTGGTGCTGATAAACACGTCTCCTTCGTTATGGATAGTTTCGCCCTGTACATTGGTTGTGTAATCGTAGCCAACTGCTACCGTAAACAGGCTTTTAAAACTATAGGCTAGTTTATAATTATCAGTAAACTGCGATTTTAGGAATGGGTTTCCTGAGAAATAGGTGAACTCATCCACAAAAAAAGTAAAGGGATTTAAGCTGCCATAATTAGGCCTGCCTATGCGCCTGCCGTAGGAGAGCACCAGTACATGATGTTTAGCCGTATCCAGGTTATAGGAAAAATAAGCAGTAGGGAACAGATTGATATAGTGGTTAACAAAAGATGAGTCAGCTTTTTCGGCGTTGCCTAACTGATGTCCGTTGCCGTTGGTATTCTCTGCCCGTAAGCCTGTTTGTAACGAGAAACGGCCGAAATCCTTATTAAAATTAATATAAGCCGCGTTTATATTTTCCTTATATAAAAAGCGGTTGGTATTGTTATAATCAATGGAGCTTACGCCATCAACCACGTTATAGTAATTGGCGGCGTTATCGGTGTTTACATAGCTGCTTTTAACACCCGCTTCCAATTTTGCTTTGCCTTTTAGCGGATGGGAATAATCGGCTTTGGCCGAATAAATATTGATGGTGGATGGCAGATTATCACTCAGTGTTTGCGAGTTGGTTAAAGTACCATCGGGTAAAAAAGTATTATTTACAAATAACTGGTTGCTGTTTGATATATCACGGATATAATCCAAATCGAAGGTAAGCTCTCTGCCTGTGCTATCATACTTATGGGTGTAGTTAAGGTTTATGCCTTTACTGCTAAACTTGTCGTGCGATGTATTTTGGGTATTGATAGTTGAATCCAGTTCGCCGTTTTTGCCGTAGAGCAGGCTATACACGGGGCTATTGTCATGGTCGGGCGCTATGGTACCGGTAAATACTACGCCCCAAGTTGTTTTCGGCGATGCATAAAAGTCCATACCTGCCTTAATATTGGTATTGTTACTTGTGGGCCTGAAATAAGAAATATCCTTTAGCAAAGATGTTTGATTGCCGTTCGCGTCAAAATAATTCCGGTCGATCTCCAATCTTCTGAAAGTACGCTCCCCATTATAGGCAACGTTAGCAAACAGGTTAACCTTATCAACCCGGTAATTCATGTTAATACTCTCATTAGTTCGGCCATAAAAACCCTGTGCATAATCGGCAGATACTACGGCATTAAACCCTTTGATAGAGTTTTTCTTTGTTTTGATATTGATCACACCCGCGTTTCCGGCAGCGTCATACTTGGCCGGCGGATTATCCATCAGCTCAATCTGATCCAGCGACGATGCAGGCAACGAGCGCAGGTAAGTAGCCAGATCCGTAGCAGATAGATAAGTGGGCTTATCATCTATCATCACCAATACACCAGTCTTCCCCTTAAAAGTAATGTTGCCATCGGCATCAACCTGTACGCCGGGCGATTTTTCAAGCACTTCTAAAGCGTTAGCCCCGGTATTAGATATCAGCGCACCAACGCTAACCACCGTACGGTCGATCTTTTGCTGTACGTATGATTTTTGCGCGGTTACAGCTACTTCGTTCAGCGTTTTCCCTATCGGGGATAACATAAATGGCGGCAAAGCAACTGCGTTTTGCTGACTGACTACCACATTGCTGCTCCGGTAATCTTTATAGCCTATATAGGTAGCTTTTAACAGATAGGTATTGTCCTTCAGGTTTTTAAAGGCGAAACTGCCATCCGGGTTGGCAAGCTGGGTGCTTATTACTGATGAATCTTTTGCGACCAATAAAATTACGGTCGCGCCATCGAGCGGCTTTTTAGCATTATCTAAAATTAATCCCGAAATTTTCCCGGTTTGTGCATTGGCAAAATTAAACAGGAATAGCGCGAATAAAGTTAGATAAGGTATACGGATCAGTTTCATAGTCTATAAGACACCGGTTTGCACGGTTTCGTTACACTGTTGGAGGATAAAAAAGGTGACTCGCTTTGATGTTGATACTATATGATTTCTGTTTGAGTACATGCGACAGGCGTGCGCTAGTTTTTGGGGCTAACTTCTGTAGCACAGATTGTAAACAAGTGAGATCAGTTGACGATAGCAATTTGTCGAAAATGTTTACAATAGGCCCTTCGTGCGAGGCTTTACCGCGGTACGAATGAAAAAAAATTTCTACTTTGTAAGTAAAAAAATATTGTGATGAAAGAGTTGGCACAATGTATTGAAAATATAAAAACTATAGTCAATTCAATTGACGAAGAAACTTTTGAAAAACATTATAAAGTTCCATTAAATTGCTCCGATTTACCTATGCTAAATCCTGGTGATGAATCACAGTGCTTCACTAAACTCCCCAACTTTTTTGGAGCGCTTAATATAGATAAGCAACCTGCAATATATTGGTTCATTATTACTTCAAACCATACTCCCAAACAGATAATGAGCAAAATTGAAAAAGCAAATGGGAATGTGAAAAGAAAATTTCCCATGTTAGTCAGAAAACGAACCTATAAATTTGAATCGAAAGTGTTATATGTAGGAAAAACATGGTCCGAACTTAAAAGCAGAATGGTGTCCCATCTTGGATATCACAAAAATCATGATAATCATGGCTTACAACTTTGTCATTGGGCGGTAGATCTCGAATTGAAATTAGAACTTAATTATATCATCTTACATAAAAAATTTGAAGGGCTTACCGAATTATTCGAAAGAGAACTATCGAAACAGCTTAAACCAATTATAGGAAAGGAAGTATAAGAGATTTATAGATTTAGATATTATGGAGCACTTTATCGAAATCGCTTGGGGTTTCCAATATGTACCACTTCACAATTGGATATTATAACCTATTCAACAAAAAAGTCTCCAGACTTTCAACGCTTTTTATGAAATTAGATTTCCATACTTATCAAGATTTGCGTGACATTTCGGGCAGGTCGTTCCCCCTATCATTGTTTGGCTTATGCTTTCTGGCATTCTTATTATCGGTTGCTTCGTACCGCAGACCGGGCAGTAAACTCTTTTAAAATTCATTCCAAGTGGCGATTGCTTTTTACTGGCCCGTTTAAAAAATATAAATAAACTAAGGACTATAACGGCAGTTAGGATAAAATTGAAAACTGATAAACCATCATCCGAATTTGCTATTTGTTTTATAGCTTTCGGGTCGCCTATTTGTAATGAATTGAAGAAGTCATCCTTATTCCTTTCATTGTATGTAGTAACCTTAGAATACGTTATTATATACCTCGCACCATTAAGAAACAATAATAGGCTTTCGGCACCCTGGCTTCCCGATTTTACATCCAAATATTTCAATTTATATGCAACATATCCCTTGACTTTTATCTGAGTTGAATCTACGAATGCAAACCCTTTTTTTCTCATGGGTACGATCTGACCCTCAATCTGATGTTGGTAAATATCCGCTAACGCGGCTCTGTCTGCCGGCAGACTCGTAAGTTCCTGACCGTCTTTTAAAAGCGTGGTTTTAAATACGATATATGATTCCTTTTCGCTATTAAAATATAGTGCCTTTAATCGAGCTTTTACAGAAGTTATTGAGTCAACGTCTTCAAACGTTTTTACTTGTCCGGGAAATTTTATGGAAATATTTCCATCAATTGGAGTTTGACCGAAAGTGAAAAGGCTATAGAAAATGAAGAGAATAAAAAGGCAGTATCGAAAAGTAATATGTAGTTTCATATAGGCTAGGCGTTTAGTGCGATCTTAGTTTAAGATATTTGTTGTAACGATACTAAATTAGAAAAGAGTCTAAGAAAAAGCCTCCAGATTTCCATCTAAAGGCTTTTCAATAATCTTTCCCATGCCATTCCCATGGATGGGTGTAAATGTGGTCCCGACGAGAATCGAACTCATATCTAGAGTTTAGGAAACTCCTATTCTATCCGTTGAACTACGGGACCATTTCGATTTCGTATGTTGGATGTACGATTTCGGATTAGTTTGCAAAGGTGCAAATTATAGCTGATTTCAGCAAGTACATTTGCACATCCGTACATACGCATATTTGCACATCAAAACTATCGTACTACCGAGCCATTGTGCAGGACATCCGCCGGCGATATAAAGCTTAGTTTGCCATCGGCAGTTTCGGCCATCAGTATCATCCCTTGCGATAGTATACCCTTTATCTCGCGTGGCTCCAGGTTTACCAGTATGCTCACCTGCTGACCGATAATGGCCTCCGGCTCATAAAACTCGGCTATGCCTGATACTACAGTTCGCTGATCAATCCCTGTATCGATAGTAAGTTTTAGCAGCTTCTTGGTTTTGGCAACCTTTTCGGCTGTTAAAATAGTGCCGGTACGGATATCCATCGCCGCGAAGGTATCGAAATCGATATTAGCTTTGGTCGGCACCAATGTCAGTTGCTTTGCAGCAGCTGAGGCTTGTTTCTTATCTGCCAGTTTTTGGATCTGCTGATCGATAACTACATCCTCTACCTTCTCAAATAATAAAGCTGATGGATTTAATTGATGACCATTTTCCAACTTAATATCAGCACCAAAATCAAGCGCTTTAGTATTCAACATACCGAATATCTTTGTAGCGGTTGCAGGTAAAAATGGTTGCAGGCAGGTTGCCAGATGCGCTATTATAAACAGGCAGTTATGCAATGCTTCCTTAGCATCCTCGGGGTTGGTTTTTATAGTTTTCCAAGGCTCTTTTTCGGTAAGGTACTTATTGCCTAAACGGGCAATATCCATTACGTTTTGCAGAGAAGCCCTAAACTTATAGCTTTCTAAATTACGCTCCAGCTCGTCATAAAACTCGCCGATCTGGGCATTCAGCACGTTATCCTTTAATGTAATTACATCGCTGCTGCTTTCAACCTTACCTTCGTAAAATTTGTGCATCAGTATCATTACGCGGTTCACAAAGTTACCTAAAATGGCTACCAGCTCATTGTTTACACGCGCCTGGTAATCTTTCCAGGTAAACTCGCTGTCGCTGGTTTCAGGCAAAATAGATGTCAGCACATAGCGCAGTTCATCTTGTTTGCCGGGAAATTCTTCCAGGTACTCATGCAGCCAAACAGCGTGGTTACGAGAGGTAGATAGCTTCTCTCCTTCCAGGTTCAGGAACTCGTTGGCAGGTACATTTTGCGGTAAAATATATTCGCCATGCGCCTTTAGTATCGCCGGGAAAATAATACAGTGGAATACAATGTTATCCTTGCCGATAAAATGGATCAGGCATGATTCGTCTGCTTCATTCTCCTGTTTCTTCCAGTATAGTTTCCAGTCCTTATTATTATCAATTGCCCATTGTTTGGTGGCCGATATATAGCCGATAGGCGCATCCATCCAAACATACAATTTCTTGCCTTTAGCCTCTTCAAGTGGGACATCAATACCCCAATCAAGATCGCGGGTCATAGAACGAGGTTGCAGGCCCGATTTTAGCCATGATTTGCACTGGCCAAATACATTCACCTTCCACTCAGCACCCTTTTCATCGATCCATTTTTCCAGCCATGGCTGATATTTATCCAGTGGCAAATACCAGTGTTTGGTCAGCTTTAAAATAGGTGCTTTACCGCTCAGGGTTGATATAGGGCTGATCAGGTCGGTCGGGTTTAGGGAAGTACCACAGTTCTCGCACTGGTCGCCGTAAGCATGCTCGTAGCCGCAATTAGGGCAGGTACCAACAATGTAGCGGTCGGCTAAAAACTGCTGGTAATCCTCATCATAATATTGCTCCGAGAATTTCTCAATAAACTCGCCTTTTTCATACAGGTTTAGAAAGAACTCCTGCGATAGGTCGTGATGGATAGCCGATGAGGTACGGTGATAAATATCAAAAGAGATCCCAAACTCCTCAAAGCTGGCTTTTATCTGTGCGTTATATTTATCAATAATGGCCTGCGGTGTGGTATCTTCTTTCTTAGCCTTTATGGTGATGGCTGCGCCATGTTCGTCGGATCCGCATACATAAACTACGTCCTGCTTTTTAAGACGCAGGTAACGCACAAAAATATCGCCGGGTATATATGCACCCGCTAAGTGACCAATATGTAATGGCCCGTTAGCATATGGCAGGGCCGAGGTGATCGTGTATCGTTTAAATTTATTAAGTTGTGACATTAATATGCATCCTTATTAATAATTTGGCAAAGATAATTTATTTTGGCGAGGAAGTCGGGAAGTCCGCAAGACGGAAAGACCGAAAGTTACCTAACCAAGAAAGTTTTTTTATTTTTATTGTTAATGACTGACAAAACCGCGATTAAAGCCACTTCCTCAATAGTGCCCCCACATTTAAATAAGGGCGACAAGATAGCCATTACCTGCCCTGCAAAAAAATTGCCTCACCCTATGGAGGATGCTATAGCCCTTTTGCAATCATGGGGATTGGAGGTCGTTTTGGGTGAAACCGTTGAGGCATCATATCATCAGTTTGCCGGTGATGACGAGTTGCGGGCAAAGGATATGCAAAAATTCATTGATGACGACAGCATTAAAGCTATTATAGCTGCCCGTGGTGGTTATGGCACCATCCGCATGATTGACAAGGTTGATTTTAGCCGTTTTGCTGAGCAGCCGAAGTGGCTGGTGGGGTTTAGCGATATTACTATACTGCACGCGCATTTATACAGCAATTATAATACGCAGAGCATTCATGGGCAAATGCCGGTGAATATACCGGATGCATCAGCAAAATCATTGGAAACGCTGCGAAAGGCTCTGTTTGGCGAGGAAATCAGTTATCATTTTAATTCGCACGATAATAACCGAAGCGGAGATGCTGAGGGGGTTTTAATTGGCGGCAATTTATCGCTGTTAACGGCTGTGTCGGGTTCAGTATCTGACATGGATTATAGCGGCAAGATTTTATTTATTGAAGATGTAGGCGAATATTTATACAGTGTTGACCGTATGATCCGTACACTTGACCGCGCCGGGAAGCTTAAAGATCTGGCTGGCCTGATAGTAGGCGGATTTACCGAAATAAAGGATAACGATATCCCTTTTGGACAAACTATAGCCGAAATTATTATAGATGTAGTGGCTGCTTATAACTACCCCGTATGCTTCGATTTCCCGGCAGGGCACATACCCGATAACCATAGCATTATTTTAGGGAGGAAGCTCAGCCTATCAGTAAATAATGAACACGTTAATATAAAATATTTATAATATAATTAATCACTAACTATCAATCTCTAATCACCAGCATGGCTCTTTTCAGCAAATTAGGCAACTATAAAAATTTTGGCTTATTAATTATCCGCATTGGTTTGGGTATTATGTTTATCTACCATGGCTTTCCTAAATTAATGGGCGGTGTAAAATCATGGGAAGGCGTTGGTGCCGCCATGAAATATGTGGGTATCCATTTTTGGCCGGTAGTGTGGGGGTTCCTGGCAGCTGCGGTTGAAACTTTCGGAGGATTTTTATTGATTATCGGCCTTCAATTCAGGCCGGTGTGTATATTATTGGTGATAAATTTGATTGTAGCGGCCGCATTTCATTTGCGTACAGGCGGTGGCATAAGTGAAGCTGCACATGCCATTGAAGATTGCATCATGTTTGCTGGCCTGCTGTTTGTAGGGCCGGGAAAATATAGCGTGGATAAAAAATAAATGCTGTAAGCAAAAAAGGCCTGCAGTTTTATCTACAGGCCTCCTCATATAAGTTTTAGGTTAATTATTCATTCATATATGAGCCAAGGCTCGACAGGTATGATTCATCAATGCTGTCGTCTGAGTGGTCGGTCATAAATTTATTTAGCTTTTCAGCATCGGCGGCAAAATCTGCTTTTATTGATTTCTTTTTCAGATCTAGCTTTTGGCGGTTATTATTATGCAAGTCTAATACATAATATTCGTAATTATCCTGGTATGAATCATAGTTATTTCCAGTACTTGCTATACCATTTGTGCTATAATCAGCCTTTACGAATTTGGTTTTTAATGTTCTGTATATCTTATACTTTTTACCTGTCGACAGGATCTGTACATAATGGGCTGGGTCAACATCCGGCATTCTTTCAAAAGTGTATGACACATTTGCGGCATCAACTAAGGTGAATGATTTTACCAGCCCTTTATCAACCTCAATTGCTGATTTTTTATCCTGTGATAATAATAATCCACCACCTATCTTATCATAATTAAAGTAGAATGTAGAGTTTTGAATAATGGAATCCTGCGCGTTTACCACATATCCATGCGACCATTCTGATAATAAATATCTGCTGCCTTCAGTAGCTTCCTTATGGCTAAATGATGGGAATGATGCACCAGCTGTAAGGTTATAACCAGGAGTACTTGCACCTTTTACATTCGGGCTGAACGCCTCCTCCAGGGATACGCGTTTGGTCATATCAGCACCACCGGTAGCTACTGTATGAGTTGAAACTATAGTCTCACCGGGCTTAGGATAAAGCACCAGGTCAAAATGAGTGGTGTTATTAACCTCTACAACTGTATCTTTATAACCATAACAACTAATAGCAAGCTTTGATTGAGGATTGGCTGATAGGCTAAAATTACCTAATGAATCTGTATAAGCCGCGTATTTAACTTGTTTATCCTGTACAAATGCGTAATGCAGAAAGTTGCCCAAATTATCTTTAACACTACCTGTTACCGTAATGGTTTGCGCCGATGCAAGGTGAGCCATAGATATTACTAATAGCATCACTGAAAATATCTTTTTCATATTTTTATATTTACCCCTAAGATAATATTTCATTATTATCCGGCAAATTTTTACCATCAGTAAAGTTTAACAATTATGTTACAAAATGGCTTAGCTTCACGTATCGTCAACAAATAACGTTCCATAACTTGTTTAAAACAAACAAGCCGCTCCATTAAAATGGAGCGGCTTGTAAATTACTTTATACTACTTATTACTAATTTAAAGTAAATGTCTCTTTAAAGTAAGTACGGGCCGAACCACCTACAGTAAGTTGATAACTTACCTGGAACGTAAAGCCTGAGGTACCCGGTGTACCTGTGGTAACTGCATTTGTTCCAGTTGGATCAATCTGAGCATCACGCCCTTGTGAATTACCAGTATACAGCGAGTAATTGGTAACACTAAGAATCTTACCACTGCCGGCAGGATCAAAATTAAATACCGGAGCAAAATTACCGTATACGCTAGTAGTACCATTAGAGTTTATTTCATGGTAATAACCAAACGCAGGATCATACATAGCAACAGAGTAAGCACTTTGTGTAACCAAAGTAACTGGGTACGGGTATATGCCATCATCTGTGATTGGAGTAGCTGAAGTACCAAGAACTTTATCTACAAACGATCCGGTAACAGTATAAGAACCTGCATAAACGCTTAATAAGGTAATCTGCACTGTCGCATAATTCAAATTAGATGTTAATTGGGCCCCGCTTGCACCCGTGATCTTTAAAACCAGGAAATAATTTTTACTAAAATCAATTTTATCACCGGCTAAAGTAATTGGAATGCTTGCAAATTGCTTACCTGCGGCAATAGTAAATTTACCGCCGTTTGCTATTGAATACAAGGATGTTGGCAATATATTAGTGCCTGAATTTGCTTTCATATAAGCCGCAGAACTATCTGGATCAACTACTACAGTACCTGTAACCGGCGTGCTTTGTGTTATGCTGGCTACTGATAAACTAACCTCAACATTTGTAGTAACGGTTGACTGGTTATGGATAGCTTCGATATATGGCACATTACCAATTCCGGCATATTGAAAGGCAACTAAGGCCGGGCTTTTTCCAAAATTTACAGATCCGGGCCCGTTGTCCTTAAGACAGGATGTAAGGGAAAACGATGCAACCAGCATAATTAATGCAAGGTATAATCCTCCCGTTTTAAAAAATTTATTTCTTTTCATTTTCTTACTTTTTAATGAGTGAATCATCGTTTAATTTTTATCCCAGAAGATCAAGCCATACTGTGCAGGTGCAGTTATAACAGGCACATTAGCAGAATTCGTATTTAGTTCTGATTGCGGATACAGGTATCTGGTAGGTATCGCGTTTTTTACGTGTGTTGTAGAATGAGATATACTAAGTATAGAACTTACCGGATAGCCTGTACGACGATAATCCGTCCACACTGAAATAGGGTTAATGCTATTTAAAGACGCCCATTTCTGTGTCATGATAACGCCCAATGGATCTTTAGCACCGGCAAATACTACATAATCTGTATTTGTTGGAGAAGTAAGGTTACCGTTACCTGCCAAATAATCATCAGCATCGTCTTTCGGATCACCTGTGCCATATAAACCTGCATTCAGGTACCTGAAGCTTTGTTCAACAGCTTCTTTATAAAAAGTTGCTGCGCTACCGGTTATCCAACCGCGTTGAGCTGCTTCAGCCTGTATAAATAAGCTTTCAAAATCTGATATGATCAATTGATCCTGAGCTGAACTTTTAAGCGTACCTGCATTTGCTAAAGTTGCACCATATGCAGCCTGATCGCCATCACCACCAATTTGAGAAGTAACAGTGTTTGTTAAAGAATTAGGATCGCCATCATAATTACCTTGTGGCAGGCCATTTGTATAAGGCGCTCCATAGAAAAAGTTCCCTCTTTCATCACTGCCCATGTTATAAAAACCTATAGCGTATGAATTTGCACGAAATTCACCCAGAGCAACGTTTGCCGCTGTTGGTGTTTCAAAGAATGCATAAAAAGGATTTTGCTTGTTACTCGTGTTTGAATAGCCAGGATTAACAGCAGCACTTAAACCTGCAGGAAGATAACCTGCGCCATTTGCCGTAATTTTCGCAATTTCAGCAGTGCGGTATGCGTCTGTAATAACACCTGGAGCTGCTTCATGCAGTAATAACATCAATTTAATTGTATTTGCAAGCTGGATCCACTCTGTCATACGTAACGCCGGTGCAACACCTGCGCCACGACCAAAGATCAGGTCATACTGGTCATCAGTGGTGATCTGTGTTTTAGGAGCCGATTTGTAATAAGTGGCTGCCGCCTGGAAAACAGTTACCGCGCTATCAAGCTTGGTGATCAATTCGCCATATATAGTGGCAGCATCATCATATTTAGGTTTTTCATATTTTACAGGGTTAAACGCCTGTGAATAGGGTACATTACCATAAATATCAACCAATCTTGAAAAATGAAGCGCTTCCATGGTTTTCGCAACGCCTACATAAAAAGGTAAACCGTTAATCGTACCTGCGGTTTCAATATAATGGTACCTATTTAGTACGGTATATTCTTCGGCAAAATCAGCATCGGTCATGCTATTGTTAAACTGGTATTGCTCATTTACGGCGTCGGCTACGTAGTTACCGCTGCGTGACCAAAAACCCATATACCTATTAACAGCATTAAAATCAATACCAACGGCTACCGCTGAGCCTGTCAGGCCTGCAGATAGCACCACGTTTGGCGTAACCACAGTAGGCTGGTTAGGGTTATTATTAACATCCAGATATTTTTTACAACCTGATGCGAACACCGTAGTTATAAAAAGTAATATTATCGTTTTTTTCATCATCGTAATTTTTAATATTCTATTAAACCAGGTGATTAAAATGTAACTGTTAAATTAGCTCCATAAAATCTGGTAGGAGGCATCTGGGCATCAGAGGTAGCACCAGTCGCATTACCGTTACCTGCGTCGCTAAATTCAGGGTCGGAGAAAATGTTTGATTTAGGTGTAAACATTAATAAGTTTCTTCCGATTAAGCTTAGGCTTGCCCTTTTGATAAACGGCACACTAGCTAAGAAGCTTTTTGGAACATCATAAGTAAGGCTAGCCTCTCTCAATTTCCAGAAAGCTGCGCTGGTTACATAAATGCTGCCTATACCGTTACCGTAAACATCAGGCCAAAAACCATTACCCTGAATATTACCACCATTATTAACAGCTACGCTTGTATTGTTTACGTATTTGCCACCTTCAGATACCACTGAGTTCGGATATATAAAGCGTTGACGGCCATTTTCTGCTGATTGAGCGCCAATACCTTCAAAGTTAAGGTTAGCTCCATTCGCATTCAGCACATCATAACCCCCACGGTAATCCATCACAACAGAAAGAGTGAAGTTCTTATAGCTTACTGAACTGGTTAAACCTAACATTTGTGTAGGGCTTGTATTACCGTATACTTTTTCAGTAGGGTCAATTGTTGGTCGGCCTGTTGTAGGATCAACAATAACCTTACCTGTTGCAGGGTCTCTTAACCAATCAGTAGTTTTAATAACCGGGTATGACTGGCCTTGTATAGCATATATACCGCCGCTTACGCCATCACCAAATCCCTGGTTAATCTCTACTTCACCGCCTGGCAGCTGATTGATTATGTTATGATAGTGCGAGTATGTAGCGCCAATATTCCAGGTAACTGATCTTGATTTGATCGCGATCACGTTCAAGTCAAACTCTTCACCTGTGTTGGTAACCAAACCAACGTTAACTAATTTTTGAGTAAAACCTGTTGCTGCAGATACGTCGGCCGTTAAGCTTTCATTACTGGTTTTACTTTGATAGTAATCAGCTTTTAAGCTAATCCTGCCATCCAAAAAGCCTAACTCTGTACCAAATTCCCATTCAGAAGTTTTTTCAGGCTGGATATCCGGGTTTAAATAAAGTGATGATTGCGAATAACCACCGATTGAACCAAAAGGATATCCTGATGGTGGAACAAATGGATTAACTAAAGAGTAAGCACCGTAAGGGTTACCGTTTGTACCACCAATGTTGATGTTAGCAACCTTTGAGTAAGCAGCAGTTAATTTACCGTAACTTAATATTTTGTTATCTTTTAACGCGCTTATGTTATTTGTAAAAATATAAGATGCACTAACAGATGGATATTCAAAATGATTATGAGCCGGATCCAACACCGAGTTCCATTCATCACGGTTGGTACCGGTTAAGTATACGAAGTCTTTATACCCTACAGTTGCTTGCTCATAAAAAGAATAACCTCTTTGTGTGTAGCTTCCCTCACCATAATCAGGCACACCAAGTACGCTGCCTATGTTATAATCATTAGGGAACTGTAAAGCATCACCCTCAAGCTGAATATTTCTCTGGTAGCTTTGCTCCATATTAAAACCTGCTAAAGCATTTACGCTAATGTCACCGAATTTTTTGTTGAAGGTCGCGTAAAAGTCATTATTAAGTCTTTGTTCAAAATATGTCTCGTCAAATTCTGCAGGGGCAAGGTAACCTTGTGAAGATGCAACGTTACCGGCACCTTGCGGATCGGCAATTGCCCATGGCGCAAATGTAATACCAGCCCTTGTATATTTATACTGCTCGGTAGTTTGGGTTACACCAACCCTATCAGCAACTGACAACCACGGGGTTATTTTATATGAAAGGTTTAAGGTACCTAACAGGTTATACGTGTTGCGCTTATCCCTTGAGTTGGCGATAGTCCAGTAAGGGTTAGTGGAGTACGCGCTATAATATGAGTTAGGGTTACCATACTGGCTGGTAGGATCTTTAAAATCCTGAAGCGGGATATCCGGAGGTGTATTCAATACCTCGAAAAATAAAGGCCTGCCCGAGAAAACACCTGCAGCACCTAAACCGCCTGATGTACTTGCCTGGTTGTAACTGTTACCAAATGTATTTACGTTGTTTTGGTCGTAGCTAACTTTGTAATCAGCATGGAAATTACCATAATCCTGGCTACCTGCAATAGTAAGGTTATCTCTTCTTGAATGATCATCAGGAACGATACCATTGGTTGAAACGTCCTGCGCACCTAAGTAAAATGTTCCATGGTCAGTACCTGCTGAGTATGAAGCGCTTAACTGGTTTTGCAAGCCTGTTCTATAGAAATCTCTTGTAGCATTCTTTTTGTAGCTGTAAGGAGTATACAATGAGTCATAACCTGTAACAGTAGTACCGTCGGCAGCAAAAATAGGCGATAACGCTATTAAAAGCGGTCTGCCGTCAAAAGCCGGGCCGTAAGCCTCATTTTCATAACCTACAGGGTTAACTGTACCGTTAGCATTTACATATGAACCACCTTCACCACCGTAACCACCAAACTGAGTTTGTAATTTTGGCAGGTAAGAAAGCTCTTGTAAATAAGTTGTATTACTTACAGTAATTGATGGTGCAACTTTTGAACCATGCTTAGTAGTGATGATCAATACACCATTTGATGCTTTTGAACCATATATTCCGGCTGCAGCAGCACCTTTTAATATGGTTGTGCTTTCAATGTCTTCAGGGTTAAGAGCGTTCAAATAGTTAGGATCCTCGATTGGAACACCGTCAATAACTAATAGAGGCTCATTGTTACCGGTAATTGACCTGTTACCACGTAATACGATACGTACTTGCGGGTCTACACCGTTATCGGTTAAGTTTACCTGTAAGCCAGAAACTTTACCAGCTAAGCCTGTAGCTACATCTGTAACTTTAGCCTGGGTAAGTTCTTTTGTGCTAACGGTAGCTACCGAGTAACCTAACTCTTTAGCTTCCTTTTTAACGCCCAAAGCGCCGGTTACAACAACTTCACCAAGTGCTGTACTTGCCGGCTCAAGCGCTACGTTTTGAACAGTACCCTTAGGAGTAACCGCCTGTGCATTGTAACCAATAAATGTGAATTGAAGAATTGCACCTGCTGGTGCTGTGATTGAGTATTTACCAGCACTATTGGTTACTACACCTCCAGCGCTTCCTTTTACCCTTACTGTTACTCCCGGAATGGGTAGGCCGTCGTCTTTGGCCGTAACCGTACCAGTAACTGTACGGTTTTGTGCGAACACCTGTGTAATACTTAACATCAGGAAACACAAACTTACTAGTAGAAGTTTTTTCATTTTGTTAATAATAAGATCAGTTAATAGTTAATTAATTATAAAAGTAATGTTAGATTTTCAAATAGTCAAGAGAAATGTCTTTTTTTTTAAAATAAATGCAGTTTTACGAAGTTTAATTAAAATTTATAGTACTATGTATTGCATAATACATTTTTAAACATATATCTTTGTAGTATGATTGTTGAAAATACACAAACCCAAATGCGGAAAGGCATATTAGAATATTGCATACTTTCCATAATAGCCAAGGGCGAAACATATGCCTCAGACATCATTGCTGAGCTTAAAAAGGCCCAACTGCTTGTAGTTGAGGGTACTCTGTATCCTTTATTAACGCGCCTAAAAAATAATGGACTGCTAACTTATAATTGGGTAGAGTCGACATCGGGGCCGCCGCGCAAGTATTATATACTTGCTGATGAGGGCAAAAAGGTTTTAGAACAGTTGGATAAAACATGGTTGGAGCTGGAGTTTGCCGTCCAAACCGCTATAGGCAACAGGAATAAACCTGCTGAGCCAAGTGCCAATAATGAAGCTAATCAACCTGAAATTTAACCCAAATCTTGCGGATTATATTAACATAACAAGACTAAACCGATAAATAATTATCAATCATGAACAAAACTATCATCATAAATATAAACGGCATCGTATTCCATATAGAAGAAGATGCCTATGAAATACTAAAGGAATATATGACGAATGTGAAACGTCATTTTCTTGACTCAGCAGATAGCCTGGAGATCACTACAGATATTGAAAACCGTATTGCTGAAATGTTCTCGGATATACTAACTGCTGAGAACAAACAGGTTATAGTTGAACAGGATGTGCGCTCAATTATTGAGCAAATGGGTACCGTGGACGAGTTTGACGAAATATATGAGGACGCAAAAACCGATACTAATAATGCTTACGCCTATAATACCGGCGAACGCAGATTGTTTCGTGATCCGGATGATCACCTGGTGAGTGGTGTTTGCGCGGGCATAGCCAATTACTTTAATATTCAGCCGGTGTGGGTAAGGCTGGCATTTGCATTATCTTTTCTTTTTGCCGGATCAGGGCTATTAATATATATAATACTATGGATAGTGATACCCAAAGCATTAACCCGTTCCGACCGTATGGCCATGAAGGGCGAAAAACTAAATCTGCAGGGCTTTAAAAACAATTTTGAAGAAGAGTTGCACTCTGTGCGCAACCACCTGAACAACTTAGGCCAGGAAGCACGCCCCCTTGTATATAAACTGCGTGACTTTATAACCGACTTTGCACATCACCTCGGATTATTTTTTAATGGTGCAGGTAAAATAATAATTAAAGTAGTAGGCGTAGTAATATTGCTGGCGTTTTTTGCAGGCGCTATAGCCTTAGTTGTAGCATTGGTCGCATTTTTAGGCTTTGGTGCCGGGCATGGTAATGGTATGTTCCCAATGTCGATATGGGCGAATGAGCATGCAGACAGGATATATATAGCAGCATTTTTAACTGCCTTTATACCTGTACTTACTATTATATTAATGTTGATAAGCGCAGTTTTTAACACAACATCCATCAGCAGATCAACAGGTACCACCATACTGGTAATTTGGATATGCGCTATAAGTGTACTGGTATTTTATATTGCCAAAGTGGGTTCAAATTTCAGGGAAACGGCTAGCTTCACTCAAACCGTAAATTTAAAAACAGCACCTAATAATGCTTATTACCTAAAATTGGATAACGTTAAATACCTTACACGAGACGATAGTTTACGCCTTGATATAAAAAACAACTTTCGCAACATGATCCTTACTAATGATTTTGAGGATGATCCGGAGCCTCGTAACATCAGCGTTAGCATTGAGCGCAGTGATATTAGTCAGCCGGTTATGATAGAGTCATTTACAGCAAAAGGCCGCAATTATGAGAGCGCGCTGTTAAATGCACGCGACACCAAATATATATTTACGCAGGAAGATTCGGTTTTAAAGCTTGACGATAAACTCCGCAGGAGCCCTAATTCAGCATGGCATGCAGAATACCTGGATATTACCATAAAACTTCCTTTAAATTCAAAGGTGATCATTGACCAGGATCTGAACAACCGTATTAATCTTAATGCAAGTGTTGGCGATTGTAAAAGCCTGAACAAACAGGAAAATGCCACATCGGCTACTTTTATTATGACAGATAATGGCCTGCAATGCAAAGTTGATACCGTAGTAACCGTAAAAACACCTGCGCAAATCGACTCTACACGTAAAGCAGGCAGCGCAAAAACTATAGCCAAACTGCAGGCACAAATAGATTCGACTAGGAAAGCTGATAGCGTAGCCAAACACTAATAATGAAACTACTGGTAAAATACCTGAGCCTGCTGATATTCAGCGGGCTCATTATTCCGCTTTATATAACTATAACAGCGCCGGTAAAAACAATGCCTTTGAAAAAATCTGCCGAAAAGCTTTGTAATCGCCAAACTCATACCCACTTCTTTTACAAGTACATACTCGGAAATATCTTCCCGGTATTAAAAAACTTAAATTAAATTGTAACCTTCCCCCCTATTTGTGCATCTTATATACAAATAACAATTTAACAACTGAACTATATATAACAACTGTACTATCTATACTATATAATAAATAACGGCTAAAACCGGCAAGCTCAAACTTTCGTGATCTATCTGAAAAAAAAAAGAAAAAACTTTAAAGGGAGAGCTATTGCCAAAATTTTAACATATCATGAAATCGTCTCTATATAAAACATTTCTTACAGCTATTCTAATCATATGCTCTGCCATAGCCTTTGCACAAACCGGCACAAAAGTATCAGGTTCATTAGTAAACGCACAGGGAGCACCAATGGATTATGCTTCGGTAAGCCTATTACGCACCAAGGATTCAACCGTAGTTATGGGCACCTTAAGTACCGAGGCCGGGCTATACATTTTCGATCATATTAAAGCAGGGAGCTATGTAGTTAAAGCCGAAGCTGTCGGATATACAAAGACATTGAGCCAGCCGCTTACCATTACCGATGGCACATCAACCCATACCGTTCCTGTTTTAAAACTAACCGCTGCCAACCGCACCTTAAATACAGTAAGCATTACAGCTGCAAAACCATTAATAGAGCATCAGGCTGATAAAGTGGTAATGAATGTTGCCGGTAGCGTGCTTGCAGCCGGAAATACCGCCATGGATATACTGGAACGCGCCCCCGGTGTTACCGTTGACAAGGACGACAACATCAGCCTTAAAGGTAAACAAGGTGTAACCGTAATGATAAATGATAAGCTCACTTATTTATCATCACAACAATTGGCCACACTGTTAAAATCAACTGATGGCAATACAATCCAGTCAATCGAGATCATCTCCAACCCATCAGCAAAATATGATGCCGCGGGCAACTCGGGTATCATCAACATAAAGCTTAAAAAGAATAGCCAGTCGGGCACTAACGGTAGTATTATAACTACCGGCGGCTTTGGCGCTTATGGAAATGATAACTCAACCCTTACCTTAAACCACAAACAAGGCAACCTGAATGTATTCGGCAGTTTTACACATGGCGATTATGAGCAGGGCCGCAACCTGGATATTATGCGTACGGTTACTGACGGAGATGAATCGACCTACTTTAAACAATATAATTACATGAAGAGTGATTCGCACTGGAACAATTACCGTTTCGGCGCTGATTATGATACATCACCAACCAATACCTTAGGCTTTATTGTAAACGGTTATTTTAATACCGAACAGGATAACAATACTGACAATACTTATATAGGATCTACTCCTGCCGCGAATGATTCTTTACAGAAAACTCCCGGCCAGTTTAACCAGTCGTACAAAAACTTTGCGGTGAATTTAAATGACCGTTGGAAGATTGACACGCTTGGCCAGGAAATTGGCATCGACCTTGATTATTCAAAATTCACCAACAACAGCCTTAACTATTATAATACTACATTTTTATTGCCTGATGGAACACAACAACACCCAACACAATATTTGCAGGAGCAAACACCATCAACCATCAACATAAAAACAGCCAAGTTAGATTACACCAAGCCAATTACAAAAAGCATAAAACTGGAAGCCGGTGTAAAATTCAGCGATGTAAAAACTGACAACGACCTTGAAGCACAAACACTGCAGAATGGCCAGTATGTTAATGATACTACCCGTACCAACCGATTTGTTTACGACGAAAAGATTGATGCAGCCTATTTTTCATTAAGCAAAAAGTACAAAAACACATCGGTACAGTTGGGTTTAAGGGGCGAATACACCAGCTCAAGAGGCGACCTGGTTACCGAAGATTCTGTTGCAGAGCGTAAATATTTCAACCTTTTCCCAAGCGTTTTCCTGAACCATACCTTTTCTGATAAAAATGAAGTGAGTTTTTCATACAGCCGCCGTATTGATCGCCCAAGTTACCAGGATCTGAACCCTTTTATATATTACCTGGATCAGTACACCTACTCAAAGGGTAACCCATTTTTAAGGCCACAGTACACCAATAACTTCGAGCTGGATTATACCTATAATAAAACCATTAATATAAGCTTAAACTACGCCCATACTACCGATGCTATTACAGAGATAATATTAACAGATGTGGCCCGCAAAGCCACATACCAAACCAATACTAACCTGCAAACACAGGATTCCTACAGCATAGATATCAATTCCCCTTTTACAATTGCCAAATGGTGGACAGGTAATGCCGAAGGCAATTTATTTGATATGAAATTTAAATCGGACTCCTTATTTGGTGGCAACCTTAATAGCGGGCAGCTGGCATACAATTTAAAATTATCGCAAACATTTACCTTCGCAGGATTTAAGGCTGAGCTATACTCTAATTATCAATCGGCCATGACCTATGGTATTTATCATTTAAGGCCACGCTATTCAACCGATGCAGGTATCAGCCATTCGTTTGATAATAAAAAGCTGAACATAAAATTCGCGGTTAACGATATATTTAACACACGCACCAATAACCTGAGTGCCAATTACCAGGCTGATGATTTCAGCATTCACCAAAAAAGCACATCACGCATTGCCCGTTTAACCCTCACCTACAACTTTGGTAACGATAAAATTAAAGCCCGCGAACATAAGACTGGTGCCGAAGATGAGAGTGGAAGGGTAAAAGGAGGCAATTAACTCCTATCCCCTCTTTATGCGCAGCGTAGAGAGGGGCGACCAGCGATAGCGTAGTCGGGGGTGGGTTAGCGGAGCGCGAAAAAGAATCGACGAGACATCGCTCGTAGAGTCAACTCACCCGGTCTTCACTCAGTCGTTCGACCTGCCCTCTCTTCCGCAAGCGGGAAAGAGGGCAGAGCGCATTTTCTTTTTCCCTTTTTTTCACCCCCTCTTTGTGCGCAGCAAAGAGAGGGCGGCCAGCGCAGCGAAGTCGGGGTGAGTTAGCGGAGCGCTTTCTTACCAAGCGATATGTTTTCACCAAGCCTAATAGCAATGACGCTTCGAGAAATGGAGACTTACGAAGTTTTTAAAACTTCGTAAGTCTTTTAGTTTATATCCACTCGCAAACAGCAAACTAATAATATATTTGCATAGTATGACACCTATACAGGCCCTGCAAAAATATTTCGGATACAGCGAGTTCAGGCACCAGCAGGCGGCTATTATTCAGCATGTTTTAGATAAGAAAGATGTTTTGGCGCTGATGCCTACAGGTGGTGGTAAATCATTATGCTACCAGTTGCCGGCAGTTTTGCTGGGTGGGCTGACCATTGTGATCTCTCCCCTCATTGCTTTAATGAAGGACCAAGTGGATAGCCTGAATGTGAACGGCATAACTGCGGCTTTCCTCAATTCGGCACAAAACCCTGATGAACAGCAGCGGCTGATGGGCAGGCTCAAGAATAACGAGATCAACCTATTATACCTTGCTCCCGAACGTTTATTTGGATCGGAAAATAAACTGGTTGAGTTTTTAAAGTCGCTGCCAGTTGTGCAGATTGCTATTGACGAGGCCCATTGTATCTCGCATTGGGGGCACGATTTCCGGCCTGAATATTTGATGCTGGCTGGTTTGAAAGATTATTTCCCGAATATCCCCGTCATTGCTTTAACAGCCACTGCCGATAAGCTCACCCAGAAGGACATCCTCGAAAAATTAAATCTAAAAGATCCGGCTATATTTATATCCTCCTTTAACCGGGAGAATATTACTTATACCGTATCCCCGAAAAAGAACAGCTTTAACCAGTTGCTTGATTTTTTGGAGGAACGCAAGGAAGAATCAGGCATTATATATTGTTTGTCGCGTAAATCAACGGAGGCATTAGCGGCTGACCTGAAAGAAGAAGGCTACTCAGCCGAGGCTTACCATGCCGGACTGGATAACGCCATTAAGGCCCGTAACCAGGAAGCATTTTTGCGTGATGATGTAAAGATTATCGTGGCAACCATCGCTTTCGGCATGGGCATCAATAAATCGAACGTGCGCTATGTGGTGCATATGGATCTGCCTAAAAACATTGAGGGCTATTACCAGGAAACAGGTCGTGCAGGCAGGGATGGCTTGCCCTCAGATACTATATTATATTACTCGCCGGGCGATGCCATGAAGCTGAAGGGCTTTGCAAAGGTTGAGGATAATGAGGAGCAAAGCCGTATCATGCTTAAAAAGCTGGATGACATGGTAAATTATTGCCAGCTGCAAACCTGCAGGCGGCATTTTTTGTTGAGGTACTTTGATGAGGAATCTCCCGATACCTGCGGATCGTGCGATGTTTGCTTAACTGAATATGAGCGCTTTGATGGTACGCTGATCGCCCAAAAGGCTTTGTCGGCGGTATATCGGTTAAAGGAAAGATTCGGCAGTAATTATGTGATTGACTTTTTACGGGGATCGAAAAGTGAGAAGATTAGGGAAGAGCATAAACAGTTGAAAACCTATGGCGTTGGTGCTGATATCAGCAAACCCGACTGGCAGCGATACCTGCGCGAATTAAGCGCGATGGGCTATCTCCAGGTAGAAGGCGGCGAATATCCCGTGTTGAAACTAACACACCAAAGCGAGGCCGTATTAAAAGGATTGCAAACAGTAGAATTTATAGCGGCGGAAACAGTTGAGGAAAAACATACGGCTGTTGAAGTATTACCATTTGAGGCTGACCTGCTGAACGAATTGAAGAATGTTAGGCGCGATATCGCCACGCATGAAAATGTACCGGCCTATGTGATATTATCTGATGCTACTTTGGTAGAGATAGCAACCTACCTGCCGCAAAGTTTAGATGAGCTGCGGATGATTTCCGGCTTTGGTGATATAAAACTGGCGCGTTACGGTCGTGAGATGCTGGCCCCGGTAAAAAGCTATTGCGGTATGCGCGGCCTGTCGTCCAAAATAAAACAAAAGGTGCAGAAACGGGAGCGCAAACCACGGCCCGAAAGATCGAGCGATACCAGGCGGGCAAGCTTTACCTTATTTAAAGGTGGCCAAAGCATTGCAGAGATAGCCCACGAAAGAAAGTTATCGCCTATGACGGTGGAAAGCCATCTTACCTATTATGTGCAAACGGGCGATATTGATGTATCGGAGTTTGTGACTAAGGAAAAATTAACAGTGATACAGGATACGGTAGAAAGTTACGGCGATGAGAAGTTATCGCCATTAAAAGAAATATTGGGCGAGGATTATAGTTATACGGAGATAAAGGCGGTGATAGCGTGGATGAAGGGACAAACAGCTAATTAACAAGCTTGTCGTTGCGAGCGATAGCGTGGCAACCTCGTCGCGTTCAATATACATGCGACGAGGTTGCCACGCTATCGCTCGCAATGACATATAGAATATAAGGCAATAAATAATATGTTTTGTTGAAATTTATACCAATGAGTACCGAAGATATATACCAGCTTTTTATACAGCACCCGGTTATCAGCACCGATACACGTAAGATTGTGCCGGGCAGCCTGTTTTTTGCGTTGAAGGGTGAAAAGTTTGATGCTAACACTTTTGCCGAACAAGCCATAGCACAAGGCGCTGCATATGCTATTATCGATAACCCTGATTATCAGCTTAATGAAAAATATATTTTGGTTGATGACGGACTGGCTGCCCTGCAGGATCTGGCACGTTACCACCGAAAGCAATTAACTATTCCTGTGGTAGGCTTAACCGGCACCAACGGCAAAACTACTACCAAGGAACTCATCAACGCTGTACTATCGCAGAAATTTAAAACACTGGCAACACAGGGTAACCTGAATAACCATATAGGTGTGCCGCTTACTATTTTAAGCATCAACAGCACGCACGAAATGGCGGTTATTGAAATGGGGGCTAATCATCAGAAAGAGATCGAACTGCTTTGCAGTATTTCTCAGCCTTCTCATGGGCTTATTACCAATATTGGCAAGGCGCATTTGGAAGGTTTCGGCGGGGTTGAGGGGATTAAGAAAGGTAAGGGTGAGCTGTATGATTTTTTGAGTCGGGAAGTAGGGAAGTCCGAAAGTCCGGAAGCTGGAAGTCTTGAGCAGGGCGTTGCTTTTGTTAATGGCGACGATAAAGTGTTGATGGACATGCAGCGTGCACGCGACTTAAAAAAAGTAGTGCTATATGGCACCAATAACCGGGATAATACCATTATTGGTAAACTGACTGAAAACTCCCCGCTCCTATCATTACAATGGACCAATAACACATCCAGCGAGAGCCACGAAATTAAAACGCAGCTTACCGGTGCTTATAACCTGGATAATATTTTAGCCGCCATCTGTATCGGTACTTATTTTGAGTTGGAGGCCGATGCTATTAATAAAGGCGTAGAAGGTTACCAGCCGCAAAACAACCGCTCGCAGATAAAACAGACTGCAACCAATACCCTGATCTGCGATTACTATAATGCCAACCCCAGCAGCATGTTTGTGGCTATTGAAAATATAGGCAAGCTTACTGCCGACAGAAAGGTACTGATATTAGGTGATATGTTTGAGTTGGGCGATGAATCTGCAGCAGAACATGAAGCCGTTATCAGGAAAGCTTTAGCTACTAATGTTGATGAATGCATTTTCATCGGCAAAGACTTTTTAGCACAAAAATGGAAATTTAAAGGTGATAAGCTAAAGAATGCCACCTTTCATGCTACGGTAGAGAATGCCATTACAGCGTTGAAGTTTCACCCGGTTAAAAATTCAACGGTGTTGATAAAGGGATCAAGGGGTATGGCTTTGGAGCGGTTGGTGGAGTTGTTTTAACGCTTAATGTCATTGCAAGCGATAGCGTGGCAACCTCGTCGCGTTCAATATGCAAGCGACGAGGTTGCCGCGTCGTTCCTCCTCGCAATGACATCTTATTTATAATATATTACCCTCTATGTCCATACTAAAATCTCTATCTATTTTCATACTTGCCGGTTTGTGCGAAATTGGCGGCGGCTATTTGATCTGGCTTTGCCTTAAGGGGGACAAGCCCTGGTGGTACGCTGCTTTGGGTGCTGTAGTACTTGCTTTTTACGGCGTGGTAGCTACCTGGCAAACCAATAATTTCGGCAGGGTGTATGCTACTTATGGCGGGATATTTATTGTAATGGCCCTGCTTTGGGCCTGGAAGGTGGATAATTTTAAGCCTGATAAATATGATATTATCGGCGCGGTTATAGCGTTGGTTGGGGTTTGTGTTATTATTTATACACCGAGAAGGTAGTCTTTAACCAAGCGTCATTGCGAGCGATAGCGTGGCAATCCCAAACTATACAGGGCGGACCTGCTAATCGGGGATTGCTTCGTTCCTCGCAATGACGCGCGGAGAGTGCTTCAACTCCAAAAATCTATTTCTTCAGCCCTATCTCTCTCAAACGCTCATCTAAATATGCACCGGCGGTGATGTCGGTATAATGCTTTGGATGTTCAGCATCTATGCATGAGTCCAGGCAGGTTAAATCCATATCCGGTTTGGGGTGCAGGAAGAATGGTACCGAATAGCGTGAGTTTTTCATTTCTTCGCGCGGCGGATTTACTACCCTGTGCGTTGTTGATTTCAACTTGTTATTGGTTAAACGCTGCAGCATATCGCCTACGTTAACTACCAAGTCCTCACCATACGCTTTAACCGGGAACCATTCATTTTCGCGGGTTAACAGTTCCAGCCCGTCAGCGCTGGCACCTATTAACAAGGTGATGAGGTTAATATCCTCATGCGCGCCTGCACGTACAGCATCATCAGGGATTGAATCCGGATTGGTGATAGGAAAGTAATGCAGGGTACGCAGGATGGAATTACCATCATGTACTTTATCATCAAAATAATTTTCAGGCAGGTTCAGATAAACTGCTATGGCGCGTAATAAATGGATGCCTGCTTGTTCCAGCTTTTGGTAAACTTCCTGGGTGGTTGTATTAAAGTCGGGCAGTTCATTAACTATAATATTATCGGGGTAATCAGCTTTAAGTGGCGAATCAGCCGCAACGGTTTGCCCTATCTGCCAAAATTCCTTCAAATCGGGGGTTTTAAAGCCTTTAGCGGTTTCCTTGCTTTTGCCGGTGTAGCCACGCTGGCCTGCTAATTCGGGCTTTTCATAGTTAAGTTTGGCAGCCTCCGGTAAGATGAACAGTTCTTTAACCTGCTCATATAGCTTATCAATTAATGCTTTGCTGAGGCCGTGATTGGTAATGGTTACAAACCCGGTTTCGTTAAAAGCCTTACCAATTTCGTCCGAAAAGCGCTTGCGGTCATCGGCATTACCCTGTATATAGGTATTCAGATCAAGACGGGGGATATTTACTTTGCTCATGGTCAGTTAAATGTAGATGGAAAAACGTTCAAAGTTAATCAGTGGTTTGTAAATTAAAGGAATAATAAATTATTATAAAAGCGATAATGCTGTTTAACACCTAAATAATATAATGAACAAAACAATTATTGGTTTAAACGATTTATATCATGTTCAGTCAAAATCATATATTATCATCTATAAAAATATTATGAAAACGTTTAAAAAAATATTTGGAATAGGCCTTATGGCTTTTTTCATCACGATAACAGCCCCACATAAAAGTATGGCGCAGGATGGTGGCTATGTATCGGATCAGGAATTTTACGACAACCTGCAACAATATGGCACGTGGGTTGATGACCCTAATTACGGTAACGTTTGGGTACCGGATGTCGACGGTGATTTTAGGCCTTATGCTACAGAGGGGCATTGGGTACAAACAGAATACGGCAGCACCTGGGTATCAGACTACCCATGGGGATGGGCAACTTTCCATTATGGCAGGTGGCATTATGACAATTATTATGGTTGGGAATGGGTACCGGGCCATGAGTGGGCACCGGCCTGGGTAAGCTGGCGCCATGGTGGCGGCTATTATGGCTGGGCACCATTAGGGCCTGGTATAACTATTGCCATATCATTAGGCAGCGGATACCGTGTGCCTAATAATTACTGGGTGTGCGCGCCGGAGGCTTATATAAACAGGCCGAATATTTATAATTATTATGCGCCACCTACCAGGGTAGTAACTATTATAAACAGAACAACTATTGTACATAATACTTATATATATAATAACCGTACCTACGTAACCGGCCCCCGTCCGCAGGAAATTCAGCGAATTACACGCCAGCAGGTACAGGTATATAAAATTAATAATGCCAGCAGGCCAGGTGTTGGACGGGTTGAAAATAATTCAATAAACATTTACAGGCCAGCAATCAGAAAATCGCCTGATGCACGCCCGGCAAGGGTTGTAAATGCTACGGCTTACAAACAAGCTAACCCCAACCAGGGTATAGGCAGACCAGGCGCGGGGGCTTATAACCGCGAAAACGCGCAAAGACTGGCAGCAACCGCACGCAGCGAAAACCCTAATAACAAAGTGGTAAGGGTAAACCCAGCAAATAATCAAAAGCCTGGGCAACCAGCGAATAACAACCGCCCGGGCCAGCCTGCGGTGAAGCCAAACCCACAACAACCTGCAACTGGTGCTAATAATGGCCATGGTCGCCAACCTGCTACCGGTGCAAATCAGGCTAAACCTGCAAATGGGGGCCGGCCGGCACAAGCAGGCAGCACCCCAACTGAACAAAATAAATTGGACAGGCAAAATGCAAATGATCGCCGTGCACCGGGCGCGGTAGTGCCTAAAACGCCAGAGACTAATAACGCTGCTCAAAAACAACAACAGGATCAGGCTCGCCAGCAACAGACACAACAACGTCAGCAGCATCAAGCTCAGCAGACGCAACAAAAACAACAACAGCAAGCACAGCAAAAACAGCAGCAGGATCAGGCACGCCAGCAACAGCAGACACAACAACGCCAGCAGCAGCAAGCTCAGCAAGCGCAACAAAAGCAACAGCAACAGACTCAACAACGTCAGCAGCAACAAGCACAGCAGGCGCAACAAAAGCAACAACAACAGGCACAGCAGCGCCAACAGCAACAAGCACAGCAGGCGCAGCAAAGGCAGCAACAACAGTCTCAACAGCGCCAACAGCAACAAGCCCAGCAGGCGCAACAAAAGCAACAACAACAGGCTCAACAACGCCAACAGCAGCAAGCTCAGCAGGCGCAGCAAAGGCAGCAACAACAGGCGCAACAGCACCAACAGCAACAAGCCCAGCAGGCGCAACAAAAGCAACAACAGCAGGCACAACAACGCCAGCAGCAGCAAAAACAACAACAGCAGAAGCAACAGCCTAAACCACAGCCTCATGACGGAGGGCAATAATATTGTTTAGTCGCATTTTTTGATTGATAGCACATATAAATAAAATTATATGTGCTATTTTTGTACGACTAATTATTATGCTTAAACTATTCCCCAACAAGATTGCCGGGCTGATCGTACTGCTAACGATAGTCTCTTTAGCTTTTGCATGTAAGGCCCAAAATGCCAAGGCACCGGCCAAACCTCATAATATAGTTTTTATTGAAGATTCGTGGGATGAAGCTCTGCGACAAGCGGCTCAGCAAAACAAATATATTTTTGTTGATGCCTATGCCAGCTGGTGCGGCCCTTGTAAAATGCTCAAAAAATATACTTTCAGTAACCAAAAGGTGGCCGACTTTTTTAATGCCAACTTTGTAAACGTATCTATAGATATGGAAAAAGGCGACGGGCCCAGCCTTGCTACCGCCTGGCGCTTACAAGCCTATCCCACACTAATTATTTTCGATGCTAAAGGCCGCCCGGTTTTAGGTGAAGCCGGATATATGAATGTAAGCCAGTTGCTGGATTTTGCTAAGCAGGGTTTGAGTAAGAAGAGTACGATTTAGTGGTTAGAGATTAGTTGATTAGTTTGCTTTATTATTTCTACCTATTAGGTTTTGCGTTAAGGATTGAAACGGATACCGGCGAAGCGAGGGCCTCAGTGCAGGCTGTGGCTAAAGCCATGTGTAGTATGAGTGGAAAGCCCGGGCCGGAGGCAACGCCCATATATATAAATCCAATCTTAGTGATCTTTGTGTCTTAACTTTGTGACCCTTGTAGTTAAATAATCGCAGTCACAAAGAAAATCCACTAAGTATCATAGAGACTTTAATATCCTTAATTCTCATTTTAGTCGATAATAAATAATCCGTTTGATTGTATCACCTGTTTAACAGATGTTTCGTACCTCAGTACGACAAATTGTTTATTTTGCGCTTGCTTAACACACCCCTAACCCCTCTCAAGAGGGGAACTATGACAGAGAACGCGCTTCGTTGACTCACCCCGACTTCATTTCACTCGTCGCCCTTCTCTGCCGCAAGCGTTAAAGAGGGTAAGTAACATGATGAAATTCTTTATAGCGAAATAATATATAACGAAAGTTTATTGCACAAAAAAGGCCGAAAAGACTCTCGCAGTTTTTCGGCCTACATCTACCTATGAAAACAACCCTTTTTGAGTAAGGGCATTATTGTATAGTCAAAAGCAATGCCAATTGTTCAAACACTATAATTTAAGCTAAAAGTTAAGCGTTTAAAACCGGATCGCTTTCTGTTTGTGGAACTCCTTACCCAAATCACGGGTAAAAATTACACACACCTATGCAATCGATGGAATTTAATTGGGGAAACAGCCTGAATGGGGAAATAAAAATTATCAGACTAAATAAACCGCATCCTCAGCATCGTTTTCAATTAACGAAACATCAACACGTTCTTTCAATACCGTTGATAGTGCTACGCCTGCATAATCGGTAGTCATGGGGAAATTTTTGTGGTTACGATCAACCAATACCACGGTACGCAATTTTTTTAGTCGCACATCAATAAAAACACCGAAGCCATAAGCGAGGGTTTTGCCGCTGTTCAGCACATCATCAACCAAAATAACCGCCTTATCGCGGCAGTCGTTCACATCAAAGTCAATCTTTGCTTTAAGCTTACTGCTTTGCTTATCCAGTTCGATGGTAAGGAGCGTAATTTTAAAGGGTGCTATCCCGTCGAGGATCTTTTTCAGTCGTTCGGCAATGTGGTTACCACGGGGCAGTATGCCGGCTATCAGTATTTCTTCCTCATCAAAATTGTCTTCCAGTATCTGGTAGGCAATACGATCAATCTTTTGCTGTATCTGCTGCTGATTTAATATAAGGAGTTTTTTTGCTGACATGATATTTTCCTATCGTTTACACCATCTAAGGTAGAAATTAAATTAAAATTATACCTTAGCTATATTAAAATGTAGTGTTGATTTGTATGATTGCCCTGTATAGTTTAGAGATTGCTTCGTTCCTCGCAATGACGCTTGGTGAGATGTATCAATCCTTTACGTATGGGAAGAAAACAAAGTTAGCCCCTTCGGGTACTACTACAAATACGCACATAAAATCATGAGCGCTTTTATAGGTATCGATAAACCTTTGTTTAAGCTCTTTTTTTATTACGCCGCGTTCAATAAATTCTTCAAGGGTTGAGGCATGGATGGACCATTCGCTATTGATATCGTGCCTGTCGAGGATCACCTCACCCAAGGTTATATCATGCTGATGTGCAATGAAAATAGGGTATGATGATAACCCTTCAACCATTATCTCAATAGCCACTTCCTTTATAGATTCATTAAAAAACCTGAGATCTGTTTCCAGGCTCAGCAACGGGCTTTGTTTTTTACCGTCGTTATTTTCGTTTAAAAGTTCTTCGCGTTCCATAGTAATAATTAATTACTGAATTAGTGATTTAGTGAATTGCCTTTTGACACTTTAAAAATTCAAACACTCACTCATTCACTAACCCACTCATTCACTCAATATTTCTCAACTCCAGCAACACCACATTCTCCACGTGCTGGGTGTGGGGAAACATATCTACCGGTTGTATTTTTACGGTATCGTATTTTTCTTTTAGTACCAGCAGGTCGCGGGCCTGGGTTGCTGCGTTACAGCTTACATATATAATTTTGGGGGCCTCAATTTCCATCAGGCGGGCCACCACATCAGGGTGCATACCTGCACGCGGCGGATCGGTGATGATCACATCCGGCTTGCCGTGTTCTGCTATGAAATCTGGCACCAGCACATCTTTCATATCACCCGCATAAAATTTGGTGTTGGTGATGTTGTTAATGGCAGAGTTGATCTTTGCATCCTCAATCGCCGTTGGCACATATTCTACACCTACCACTTCTTTTACTTGTCCTGCTACAAAATTAGCTATCGTACCGGCACCGGTATAGAGATCATAAACCAGTTCGTCACCTTTAAATTCAGCAAAATCGCGGGTTATTTCGTACAGGCGCAGTGCTTGTTCGGAGTTAGTTTGATAGAATGATTTCGGGCCGATCCTAAAGCGGATGCCGTTCATTTCCTCATATATATACTCCGGACCACGAAATGCAATTACATCCTGGTCAAAAATAGTATCGTTCTTCTTCTGGTTAACGATGTACAATAATGAGGTGATCTGTAAAAAAGTATCGGCAACGAAATTCATCAGCTTGCTGATCTCTTCTTCGGTTACATAGGCAAACACTACGATCACCATTAGCTCACCGGTTGATGAGGTGCGGATAATAAGGTTACGCAGCGCGCCCGCATGCCCTTTCAGGTCGTAATAGCTATAGCCTTCGCGTTTAGCAAACTCGTCAATGCTGTTGCGGATGGCGTTGGATGGGTCGGCCTGCAGGTAGCAATGCTCAATATCCAGTATCTTATCAAACCTGCCGGGAATATGGAAACCCAGGGCATCCATTTCCATTTGTTCATCGGTACGGTTCTCACCGTCCATTAACCAGCGTTTGTTACTGAAGGTAAACTCCAGCTTATTACGGTAATATTTATCGGCCGGAGATGCTACTATGGGCATCATACCACCTACATCAATCTTTGCTATGCGACTCAACGCGTCGGTTACTGATTTTTGCTTGAACTTTAGCTGCGCCTCATAGCTCATGTGTTGCCATTTACAGCCGCCACAGGTACCAAAATGCTCGCAGAAAGCCTCAACACGGTATTCGGATGGTTTTTTAAGATCGATGATCTTCGCTTCGCCGAAATTCTTTTTGCTGCGGTACACCTGCACGTTGGCAATATCGCCGGGGATGGCTTTATCAACAAACAATACAAAATCATCTGCTTTGCCTACACCCTTGCCCTCTTCGGCAATATCGATTATCTCAACGTCCTCAAAAATTTTATTGTAGTTAGCTTTGTTCCTGCTCATATGCGGGTGCAAAGGTAAGAAATTTTTGATTTGGGTTTATTAATGTGCAAGTGTGCAGATATGCCGAAGTTAATATTGAATGCCGAAGTTTAACTTCAATGTTCACCATAGCGTGTTCGATATTTAAGATACTATTATCTTCTTAAATCCAATGCCATTCAACACCCAAGTTACTGCATCACAAAAAGTAACAATACCATTACATTTTTCAATTCATCGATACATATCTATCATTCATCGGCACACAACCGATTCAGCTATAATCTATAGGGAAAAACCTCGTTAAAAAGCATTTATTTTATTGTTTAATAGGGCAAATTATTAACTGAAACGGAGAATTACTCCATCCATATTTTAAAATATTTGTGATGATAATACTACTATGCGGGCTATCAGGAGCCGGAAAAACAACCCTTGCTTACAGTGTGAAAAATAAGTTTAACGAGCTGGGTAACCGTGTAGAAATACTCGACGGTGACGAATACCGTAAAATGCTGTTTAAAGAGCTGGGCTACTCGCAGCAGGATAGAATGGAGAATATACGCCGCTTGGGTTTTATCGCGGGCAAACTATCAAAACATGGTATTATCACTATCATCAGTGCCATTAACCCCTACCAGGAGATGAGGGATGAACTGATTAATACCTACCCCGATGTAAGAACTGTGTTTGTTGACTGTCCCATTGATATTTTAACACAGCGCGACACCAAAGGCCTTTATGCCAGGGCACTGCTGCCCGATGACCATCCGGATAAGCTGCATAACCTCACTGGTGTTAACGATCGCTTTGATGTGGTAATTACACCCGACCTACATATACTTACCGGCACACAAACCCTTACTGAGAGTACCGAACTGCTATTGGATTTAATAACCTCCCAATTAATACCCGCGTAAATGAATAATCATGTAATGATAGTTGCAGGCATGCATCGCTCGGGCACTTCGCTCATTAGTCACTGGCTTAATAGCTGCGGGCTAAACCTGGGCGAAACGCTGCTGGGCCCTGATATCGGCAATATTGAGGGGCATTACGAGGATGTGAATTTCTACTGTTTTCATGAATATACATTGGCAGCCAATAATCTTTCACGTTTTGGGTTTATCAGCCATCCGGCTCCGGCGCTTAATCATTATCAGCAGGAAAAATTAAAAAGCATCATCAGCTTTAAAAACAGCACAACTACGCAATGGGGATGGAAAGACCCACGAACCTGCTTGTTTTTTGCCTCCTACAGGCAATTGCTGCCCGATGCTTTTTATCTCAATGTTATCCGCGATTATACTTCAACCGTGAGCTCGCTCATCAGGCGTGATTTTGAGCATTACTCAACAAAATATCTCACTCGTGGCTGGTTGCAGCGTTTTATATGGGGAAATTTTAAGAAAGCCGGGCGCAAGCGAAAATTCTTCAGGCAACTTACAGCCTATTATTTACGCATATGGATAGCCTATAACCAGGAGATATTAAACAATATTGAAACCCTGCCAGACGATAAGTATCTGACGATAGATTACCTGGGCCTCGTGGACCACGACAAAGAGATTTTCGCTATTATCAACGACTGGGGTTTTGATCTCAAATACTGTGACTTTAAGTCAATTTTTAAATCGACCCTGATGACCCAGGTTGATGATATTGACCATTTTGTAAAGGATGACGCATTGTTGCAAACAGCAAAAGCGCTGGAAGCTAAATTAAAAAGCATATGTATTTAATAAAGGATTTTACCGAAAGGGTAGCCATTGTAATACCCATGTACAAAAATGAGCTATCGGACTATGAAGCAGCATCATTAAACCAATGCTTTACCGTACTGGGCAAGCACCCCATTATTGTTGTAAAACCACGTTCGCTGACTTTAACAGTGCTCGATGGTTATAGCGGCATTGAATACATGGATTTTGACGACGCTTATTTTAATGATATGCGCGGCTATAACCGCTTGATGTTGTGGGAAGGTTTCTATGGCCGTTTCTTTACTTATGAATACATACTCATTTACCAGCTTGATGCTTTTGTATTTAACGATGTGCTGCTGCACTGGTGCAAAATGGGTTACGACTATATTGGCGCGCCATGGTTGAGGGGCACTAAATATGTCGATACCTTTAAATCCATAAAATCAAGGCTTAAAATATTTATGCATACCCGCTTTAACCGTACACAGCCGGGCACTGATCTACCTACCGATATACAGTTTGAAAACAAAGTCGGCAATGGCGGTTTATCACTAAGAAAAGTGCATGCATTTTACCATGCTTTAAAAAATCACAAGCAGTCAATAACCAAATACCTTTTCAGGCCTGAGCATTATTTTAATGAGGATGTTTGGTGGAGCATTGAGCTGAACCGCCATGAAAATGTATTAAAGATACCCGACTATAAAACCGCAGTATTCTTCTCCATTGAAAATGAACCAGAACGGGCATTTGAACTGACCGGGCAACGCATGCCCTTTGCCTGCCATGCCTGGGATAAGTACTTTGATTTTTGGGGCAATAAAATTGCCATTCGCCAGAACAGCAATCTGCATAAGCGGAAAGAGGTTAAGATTTTTTGATGTTATGCAGATGTGTAAGTGTGCAGATGTGCAGATGAAAAAATTGCACGTTATGTTGAGCTTTCAGCAACCCGCGCACTGAATTAACAGCACGCGGGTTACATATATAATGAAGTCCCGGATCTGGCCGGAACGAGGGGGCGGCCCAGAATGTATTACTACATTACCGCCTTTATCTTTATCTGCCCGTCTGACAGGGTACGTATGATCAGTTTTTCGCTGGTTGGGTATATGGCCTGTATATCCATATCCTTTATGGTAACATCCGAGTGGATGTTATTGCCCAGGTCGCGGCTTAATTCGCCCTGCAATTTAGCTTTGTTTTCGGCAATAAAAGCGGAGAAGTTATAAACAGCTTTCTCGCGCATCATCTCCGTTATTTTAGCATTGAACATCCATTTCGCCGCTTTTAGTATCCATGCTTTTGTTTGCAAATCGAAGGTAAGATCGGGGAATGATAGCTGGTGTGTGGTAGCGTTATAAGTTGGCGTGCCTACCAGGTAAATGGTACCGGTGTTTGAACCTGTAAAATCAACCTGCATTACTATTTTGGTGCCGATGCCATAAACTTTGGTAGCGGCAACAACAAAGTGTTTGCCCTCCGCATCCATTTGCTGGCCAACTACCTGCTGGTTTACTATGTTGGTTAGGTGGGTGTAATTCTCCAGCAGATCGAGGTAAATGTTAAAGCCATTGGCCGGTGTATAGGCCGATAAATTTGGCAGCGGCTTTGGTGGAGATGGATTGCTGACCACTGTAACCACCGGCTTTGCCGATAAACCCACCGAAAAGTTAAGCTGCGAGCCATTCAAACTAAAATTGCTGAGGCGCACGCTTTGCGGGTTAATGTTCAGATAGCCAATGTCGCTCAGTTTAATTTCGGTGGCAATGTTTTTCCAGAGCTGGTCAACCATTGGCCTTACGTTGTAGGTGGCAATGCGGGCATCTACCTGTTTGCCCAGGTCGTTAAGCGGGCCGGTGATGTATTGGATCAGGCGGTCGGTAACATCTATTTTGCCCATCAGCACGTTGCACCTGTCAATAGGGTTTGGAGCTGGGTACAAAACAGTTTTTGAGCGTAGGTGGTAATCGGGCGTTACATTGATGGTAGATTGATAGGAGATCTCCATCCTGCGCGGCGGCTCATCGCCCATACCGCATTGCGCCGATACAACCGGTACAATACATTGCTGCGCACCCAGCAGTGTAGTGCACTTGGCGCAGTACGACACCGTGAAACCATAGCTGCCCGTAAATTTCAGGTTCACCACGTTGTTGCTGCCCGTAATGGCAAATGGCGTACGCGTGAATACATAGTTATAGCGCAGGCCCTCGCAGGGTTGCTGGTTATCCGAATATTTGTTCGGCACCGAGTTTTCGGCCTGCACAAAGTAACTTTTCAGTTCGGCAGTAACAGGCACTTCCACGTTTGATACCGGCTGAACTATCTTAGGGATCTCAACCCCGGTATCAGTTGGCGCGGGTGGTTTTACTACAGCACAGGAATAAAAAACCAGGGATATTGTACAAACGGCGAGGAGTTGGGGTATTTTAAATTTCATAAAAGTCGGGCGTTTCGGCCCGTGGATTAGCAATTAATTGTTCGGGGTTAATTGGCGCTAATTTATGAAAATGAACCGGGATTGATGGGATTTTGAGGATTTATAGGATGTTTTCTATGCTATTAAATAAAAGCCACCCGTCATGTTGAACTTGTTTCAACATCCCATATGCTGAGTTAACGATAATGCTTATTTACGTTGAGGATTTTGCTTTGGGCGTTTCCCTGCGGGCGGCGGGGTGTGTAGTTGTAAACTACTGGCATAGTGGTTCGAAGTCAGAGACTTCGAACAGCGGGGGTAGGCGTGCGCCAGCGATGGACCAAGTAATTGAATATGTTTATTCATCAGAAATTGTGCTAAGTTTATGACTTAACTATATCATTTTCTTATATTGTAACTTAGTTGCCAAAAAGTCAAGTAGCTCTTCTAAGTATTAATTTTATTATAAAGACCTTATAAGGTTAAAATGAAGGAAAAAGAATTAAATGAAAAAGACAAACTGGAATTAACCAGTAGACAAGAAGGACACTTTTTTGATAAAAAAGCAAAGGAAATCGATGGTAGAAAAATTCAGAAAATCGCAGTAGCATTTGCTAACGCAGACGGAGGCGATTTTATTATCGGAATTAAAGATGACAAAGATGAACACGATGTGAATAAAAGGTGGGATGGGGCAAATGATAAAGAATATTTTAACAAGGTTTTCGAAAATCTCCTTGAAATTAAACCCACTGTTCCTTACACACCTACTTTTTTATATGATCCTAAGACAAATAGTTATACTTTATTAATAACCGTTGAAAAAAGTGAAAAGGTGCATTATACCTCTGATAACACAGTCTATATTAGAGTTTCAGCTGCCTCGCACCCATTAAAAGATCCACAACGAATACAAGAATTGTCCTTTGCCAAAGGTGAATCATCCTTCGAGGACATTGTATATAAAGACGCTTTAGCTGAAGACATTTTTGAATCTAATGAAATGACAAGATTCCTAAAAGACTATTCTCCAAAATCAGATCCTATAGATTATACTGTGAACCAGAACTTGATTGATCGATCAACTTATGAACCTAAAATTTCAGGGCTTCTTCTTTTTAATGATAACCCAGTTACATTATTGCCAAGAAAATGTGGGATAAAGATTACTAGATATGATACGTCAGAAAAAGTCCCAGAAAGGATTCATCTAAAAGAACAATTAACTATTGAAGGTAGTCTTTATGAACAAATTCATAAATCAGTTGAAGCAGTAACTGATATAATGTCAAGTGTAAAGATTTGGACTCCTAAAGGTTTGGAAAATGTTAAATATCCTCCGGAAACATTATGGGAAATAATTGTTAATGCTGTAATTCATCGAGATTATTCTATTTCAGACGATATTCATATTTTAATCTTTAACAATAGAATTGAAGTAAATAGCCCCGGACGGCTTCCTGGTTATGTAACCTTATCTAATATATTAGATGCACGTTATTCAAGAAATACAAAAATTGTGAGAACCTTAAATCGTTACAAAAACCCTCCAAATAAGGACATGGGCGAGGGTTTAAATACTGCCTTCCAAAAAATGAAAGAATGGCGTTTAAAAGAGCCTGCCATAATAGCAGAAGGGAATTATTTAAAAGTAGTTATATCCCATAGCCCATTGGCTACCCCTGAAGAATCAATAATTGAATTTTTAAATAATAACCCTCAAATCAAAAACAGTCAAGCTCGACAACTATCAGGAATTAAATCCGAAAATGTAATGAAAAACATTTTTTACAAACTTAGAGACGAAAAACTAATCGAGCCAGTTATGAGTAAAAATGGAACCACAATTGTTGCTTGGAAAAAAGCAAAATAATGCATTATTATTTCTATACCCCCCGTTGTTCGAAGTCTTCGACTTCGAACAACTAAGCCAGTAGTTTGCAACTACTCTGCCTTGAATACCCAATTATAAATCCTCTCAAAACAATTTTCCCATAAATATTATTAAGGGTATTAAACTAATTATACCCCTATATGAAAATAATATTTACCGTAATGCTGCTGTTTTGCGGCGCGTGTTTGTTTGCGCAGGGCACTAATGTTGGGCCCAATATTACTAAAGCCTTTATTTCGCATGGTTCGGATAAACCCAAGGCCGGTAAGGATACGGTTATTGAGTCGGATACCTCCAAGGAGAATAAGGAGCCGCGGTATTTCTATCTATCGGTTAACGCGGATGTGTTTGTGAATGCTAAGGGCGGTGTGGCAAAACGTTTTTCGCCGGCAGTAGAGTTTGGCCGTACCTATGGTATTTTTGATATCGGACTGGCAACTGGCCGCACCAGTTCACTCGGTTCAGGCAGTGATACTTCACGGTATATCGAGTTCAGGCCCACTATAAATGTGTTCTCCAAAGGCCGTTTCGCCGAGGCGCTTTGCCTGGGTGGCGGGTATCTTTTCAAAGCTAAACAAGGCTTAATGACGGAGATATGCAATAGCATCAACTTTAATATATCCGAAACAGTAGCTGTAGCGGTTACCCAGGGCTACTACTTTTTTGATGGTACAAACAGCAGCAGAAGTACGCAGTATATGGGCTTCGCGTTCACCTATAATTTCCTAAAGCCGCATAGTGTTAATAAGCAGCGGAAAAAGGCAGCTATTGTTAGTGATAATTAGAGCCCGCCGCATAAGCATGATGAATAAACCCCTCCCTGCCCTCCCACGGGCTGCTGTGTGAACACATCTTTTTGAATAAAATTGGTTTGCAGATCCACTCCGTTAGGAGTGAAATATTGGTAGGAATTATATACGAAGGACATTTCGTTCCGTTAGGTGCGATATTAATGGACCATGTGTTAAAAACAGGCATGGCTGGACTAAAAGCGGGCTATGTTATGTACCTACGGCACATATAAATATTTCAAACCTGTTTTTCTACCAATATATAACCCCTACGGGGTTTAAGGCACAACTTGGGTCCACATAGTAGCTCCAAAGGAGAGGGAATCGCGCTATTTTACACGTCAGGTGATATTTTAATAAAACCAATTATGAAATAATATTAATTAGAACTTAAAACAAGGTGATTGTTAAAGTGTTATTGTATATAATAACCTCCGACTTTATTACCGTTTCAAATAATTTATTTCAATCATCTTAAAGCCGTAAATATATATGGACAAGATATCTACAAAAAGAAAAGGTGAAATTTCGCTTTTGGGGGCGTTGGTGGTTTGTGCCGTTGTGATTGCTTTACGCCAATTACTGAAAATACAACAGCACGACGAGTTGAAAATTAAAGATTCAGGCAAAATTAATGTGCCCGGCGCTTAACTCTTTTGGCTACATTTTTCGCCGTGATTAAGCATGGCTTAACTGTTGCCGTATAAGGGCATCACACAAGCATTAACACAACCGAAAATATTAGCTAAATATTACATAATCAACGCTAACAGTTAAGTTGAAAGCCAACAACATCAATTGGTATAATTATTGATAATGAGTTAGTTGTGTTGAATATTTTCCGCACCGCGGGTAAATAATCTCTCAGTCACCGATTTGGTCTGCCGTAATTCCGCTGAATATCCCTATTATCTTTTTAGGGCCCTTCCGTTCAAAACAGCGGTATTTATTTACATTAATTTAGCTGTTTGTTAACAGGTTACGCATTATACGTGGTTAGCCTGATTATTGTTTGCTGTAATCAATTATACCTATTACAGAACCAATGCTATCTGATCTATTGCTATTAGTTTCCCCTATTGCTAAAAAATCTGTCTTCGTTTTAATCCTCCTATTGCCTGTAGTAGCCCTTACACAGTCGAAAAAGCATGGTTCCCTTAAAGTTTTAAAGGCAAACAATGGCTTTAATGGCATAACCATGGGTGCAAATGTAAACCAGTTAACCGGCTCGCTGGCTTACCTTGATGGCAACAGCCGGGTCGACGCCGATAGCTGCCTGCGCTATGTATATACCAATGAAGAATTGCTGAAAATTGACACCAACCTTAAGCTTGATGGCATTGGCATACGCGCTTATAAAGATACCATCGTTAACATCTACCTGTTCTTCCGGATGGAGGAAGCTTATAAAGTAATGAGTAAGTTCCTGGATAGCTACGGGCAGTTTAACGAAAAGCCGCAGGAATACACCGATATATATAACTGGAATACAATCCCTATAAACTTATCGCTCAATTACTCCGCACAGATAGATATGGGGATTGCCGTTTTTACCAACAATGCACTAATGAAGCAAGTTGCCACAGCCCGTGAAAAACGCGACCAGCGATCAATACGTGTAGCTGCCGCGCAGTCGTTAGCTAACAAGATGCGCGATAGTGTGGAAAGTATAAACCGGGTGGTGCTGCGTAAAGCATCGCTGGAGGCAATACATTTTGCCCCCTGAAGGGAAACACAGTTATTACCAAGCGTCATTGCGAGGTACGAAGCAATCTCTAAACTATACAGAGCGAAAAAAATGGGATAAAATCCTAAAGGTTGATCTGCCTACGTAGAGATTGCTTCGTACCTCGCAATGACGCGCGGAGAAAATGAGAATGGTAACAATCAGAATCCTCGGCAGGGTGAGGTCTTAAATAGTTATAGCGGCCTTAACCAAATACGGCAGGATCTCTTTTTGGAAAGACACAAAGTTCTTGCGTACATCTGAATCACTTACAGAGGTAAAAGCGAAGCTGAAAACAATACTTTTGCTGCACTTCACCAAAAAGCGCAGCTTTTGCAGGTAAGCATCATGCTTGCGGATGCCATTTAACTGCGAGAAAGCATATACCAGCAGTTCTTCCAGCTCGTTTGATAAATTTTTGAGAAAAGCCTGTGAGTTCGCGGATTCGCGGATGAAATCCCATCCGATAAACTCGTTACAGATGGTATATGACAGGCGGCAGGTTTTCATGATGAGGTTATTCAACTGTTCCTCCTCACCCATATCAGGGGTATTGGTATGGATCAGCTCATCAACGCTCACTTTAATATAATCCATCAGCAAGGCGTGCAAAACAGCTTCCTTGCTATCAAAATACTTATAGATAGTTGCCTTGGCTATTTTAGCCTTTTTAGCAATTTCATTAACACTGGTTTTATGATAACCGAATTTGCGGAATAACTCCTGTGCCGCCCGCTTTATACTATCTTTAATTTTGTCGGCTTCCATTTAATAATTTTGAATAACGATGTTATAACCGGAATCAACAAACACGCTGTACGACAGCAGCGATTGTGTAGCCGGCGCTTTTACAGGAGTGCCGTCATATAACGAGAACTTTGATCCGCTACAGGGGTCGGTCACGGTCAAATCTCCACTATCAATAGTTACGGCGCATCTTTTTTCAGGCTGATAACTACTGCAACGGTCATAGGCCACATATGCACCATCGGCCCTGTGATATACTACTATACCAGCTACCCCACCACTAATATTAATGGCAACACCAACACCCCGTAACGCGCTAAACTGCGGGCTCAGTAACGAACCCTGGATATATACCGCAACGCTGGGTACCGGATCACTGTTTTTACCGCATGACAGGCAAACAATGGCCATTAACACTATAAGGTAGCTCTTTTTCATATGATCTCTGTTTGAAATTGTTTTAAGAAACGAACATCGTTCTCAGAAAACAAACGCAGATCACGTATAACATATTTTAAGTTAGCAATTCTTTCTATACCCATACCAAAGGCAAAGCCGGTATATTTCTTACTGTCGATACCGCAATTTTCCAGCACGTTAGGGTCAACCATGCCGCAGCCTAATATCTCCACCCAGCCGCTGTATTTACACATATTACAGCCAGAGCCCTTGCAAATGGTGCAAGAGATATCCATCTCTGCCGATGGCTCGGTGAATGGGAAGTACGACGGCCTGAAACGCACCTTGGTACCTTCGCCATAAAGCTCCTGCACAAAGTGGTAAAGCGTTTGTTTAAGATCAGCAAATGATACATTCTCATCTACATATAAACCTTCAACCTGGTGAAAGAAACAATGCGCACGGGCCGAGATAGCCTCGTTACGGTAAACCCTGCCCGGCATTATAGCGCGGAACGGTGGTTTGCCGCTTTCCATCATCCTTACCTGTACCGATGAGGTATGCGTACGCAAGGCAATATCATCCTTGCCGCTGTTCTTTTTAATGAAGAAGGTATCCTGCATATCACGTGCGGGATGTTCCTCAGGGAAGTTCAGCGCCGAGAAGTTATGCCAATCGTCCTCAATCTCCGGGCCTTCAGCCACAACGAAACCTAAGCGTTTATAAATATCGATGATCTCGTTGCGCACCAGCGAAAGCGGATGGCGCGAGCCGATATCAAAACCATCGCCGGGTAAGGTCAGGTCTTGCTGTGAGTCGTGAGTGGTGACTTGTGAGTCGGCACCCTCCTTCAGCTCAGCATACTTTGCTTCGGCCAGTTGTTTAAACTGGTTAAGTACCTTACCGAAAGTACGTTTCTCTTCCGGACCAACGGTCTTAAACTCCTCGAACAAATCTTTTATGATACCCTTTGTACCCAAAAATTTTACACGAAAAGTTTCCAGTTCATCAGCATTTGCCGGCGAAAAGGCGTTGATCTCAGCAGTATATTGGTCTATTTTTTCTTGCATTATGCAGCAAATTAACAAATTATTTCAAAACTCCCAGTTCCTTACCCACCTTGCTGAACGCGGCGATAGCTTTATCCAGGTGAGTGGTTTCGTGCGCGGCAGAGATCTGCACCCTTATACGGGCCTTGCCCTGCGGCACAACCGGGTAATAAAAACCGATAACGTAGATACCTTCATCCAGCATTTTAGCAGCAAATTCCTGGGCCAACTTGGCATCGTACAGCATAACCGGCACTATTGGGTGTACGCCCGGTTTTATGTCGAAACCTGCTTCCGTCATTTTCTGGCGGAAATATTGGGTGTTCTTTTCCAGCTTATCACGCAGGTCGGTAGTCTCGCTCAGCATGTTCAGCACCGCTATTGATGCGCCGGTAATTGCCGGGGCTAGCGTGTTAGAGAACAGGTACGGGCGCGAACGCTGGCGCAGCATATCAATAATCTCTTTACGGCCTGATGTAAAACCGCCTGAAGCGCCACCCAAAGCTTTACCTAATGTGCCGGTAATGATATCAATCTTACCTATTACATTATGGTACTCATGCGTGCCGCGACCTGTTTTACCCATAAAGCCCGAGCAATGGCTCTCATCGATCATCACCAAAGCCTTATATTTTTCGGCTAACTCACAAATTTTATCCAGCTGGGCAACCGTGCCATCCATAGAGAATGCGCCATCAGTAACAATGATACGGTGACGGCAACCGGCAGTTATTTTTAATTTCTCTTCCAGGTCGGCCATATCATCGTGCTTGTAGCGCTGGCGCTGTGCCTTGCATAAACGTACACCATCAATAATTGAGGCATGGTTCAATTCATCCGATATGATGGCATCCTGGTCATTGAACAAAGGTTCAAACACCCCACCATTGGCATCAAATGCTGCTGCATATAATATAGTATCCTCCGTGCCCAAAAACTCAGCTAATTTAGCTTCAAGCTCTTTGTGGATATCCTGCGTACCGCAGATGAACCTTACAGATGACAAGCCATAACCATGTGTATCCATAACTGCTTTTGCAGCTTCAATAACTTTTTTATTGCCTGAAAGGCCCAAATAGTTGTTGGCACAAAAGTTTATTACCTCCTTACCACCCTGTACGGTGATATCAGCACCCTGTGCCGAAGTTATAATTCTTTCCTTTTTGTATAAGCCAGCCGCTTCAATATCTGCAAGCTCCTGCTGCAATACCGGTTTTAGTGTATCGTACATGGTCAGTTAATTTGAGGTGTAAAATTAAGCATTAACAGGCAAACGATTAACTTAAATTTTATGATTAAAATTTATTAGCTGCCGCTTAAAACATTTTTATTGTAAAAAGTATTTATAAGTATCCTATGTTGAGACATTTACTACTTATTTTTATCCCATTTATTGCGCTTTCAGCTTCGGCTCAGCAATATACTTTATCGGGGCGTATCTCCGATCAGCAAAACCATGCCGTTGAGTTTGCATCTATCTATATCAAAAACAGCACATATGGCACCACTGCCAATGAGAGTGGCCGGTACCAGTTTAAGTTGAACCCAGGCACTTACAGTGTAATTTATCGTTTTGTGGGCTATAAAGAACGAATAGAATCGGTTACCATTGCCGACCATGATGAAGTACGCAATATTAAAATGGAAAATGAAGTATTTGAGCTTGATACAGTACAGGTAAAAAGCAAACATCATGTAAAAGATACCGCTGCCAATGATATTATGCGGCAGGTTATAGCCAAACGTGAATTTTATTTGAACGAGGTTAATGAATACTCTTGCGCGGTATACATAAAAGGGGTGCAAAGATTATTAAGAGCCCCTAAAAAGTTAATGGGTAAAACTGTACAGGAGAAACTCGATCTCGATTCTATGGGCCGTGGTATATTATTTCAGGCTGAATCATTTTCAACTTTAAGCATTAAACAGCCTAACCAGATAAGGGAAGAAACCATAGCAACCAAAACCGTAGGACTAAACCCAACATTTAATTACACAAAAGCATCCGACCTGAATGTTAATTTTTACAAGAATATATTCTCCATCCCGGGATTAAGCAGTCATGGCTTTTTGTCGCCAGTGGCAAGTAATGCTTTTAATTTATACAGATATAAATTAGTTGGCCGCACCCGCGAAAACGGACGGGTTATAGACCAGATACAGGTTATTCCCCGCCATGATCATACCCCTACTTTTAAAGGCAGCATTTATATACTGGAAGGCGATTGGCGTCTATATAGCATCGATCTTTACCTAACTAAAAAAGATAACGGCCTTAATTTTATTGATACCATGAAGGTGAGCCAGCAATACATCCCGATAAAGGACAATATATGGCAGTTGGTTTCGTCGCAATACAGTTTTTCAGGCACCGTATTGGGCTTTACCTTCGGTGGATATTATAACAGCATTTACAACAATTATAACCTCACCCCCAAATTTCCGGACGGTTATTTTACCGGTGAGATATTGAAGTTTGATACCACGGCCACAACCAAAAGTGCAGATTATTGGAACACTAACCGCCCGGTACCACTAACCGTACAGGAAGCAAAAGATCTAAATGAAAAGGACAGTTTGGCCAGCATAAAGCGATCCAAAGGCTATCTGGATTCATTACAAAAATCAAATAACAGGTTCCTGCCTATTCCTTATATCGTGTTCGGGCATACATCTACCTATAAAAACGGCACCGATTCAGTTTACCTGTACCCTTTTCTCAATACACTTTATTACAATACAGTTGAAGGCTACGGCCTAAACTTACAGGCCAGGTATACACATAAGATCAATGATCTGCAGTCGTATGATTTTACACCGGAGTTGCGATATGGAGTTGGTAACAAAATGTTCACTGCCAACGTAAATGGTGAATATAATTACGATCCTTTCCACAATGCCAAATTCTTCGGCGGTTTCGGCAGCGCTATACTCGATTTGAATAACGTAGGCACACGTTCATTGTACTTTAACACGTTGAGTACTCTATTAAGTGAGCGTAACTTTGTTAAATATTATAAATCAGAATATGGCGATATCGGCTATCAGCGCGAAATAGCCAACGGGGTTTTGTGGACCGCCAGTTTAACCTACGCCGACCGTACCCAACTATTCAACACCTCATTTAACCATATAAATACTTTTAAGGACAGGTCGTACACCTCCAACAATCCCTTAATGCCTGATGCCCCGGCCGACGATAAATCCATATTATTCCCCGAGAATAAGGCTTTGACCTTTTTTACTTCCTTCAGACTGACTTTTGATCAGCAATACATCACGCGCCCAACCGGCAGGATCGATCTGGCTTCAAAGTATCCGGTTGTAACAGTTGATTACCGCCAGGGCATTAACAGCCTGGGGTCTGATGTTAAGTATAATTTCGCATCCTTAAATATAGCACAAAACCGTATTCCTATAGGCCTAATCGGTTACTCAGCATTCAGTGTAACCGCGGGCGATTTCTTTAACCGCGACAAGCTGTATTTTATGGATTACAACCACTTTTTAGGTAACCAGGGTACTACCTTCGACCCTACTTATGTGGGCAGCTTCCACTTCCTGCCTTTCTATACATTCAGTACCGATCAGGCATACTTAGAAGCTCATTACCAGCATAATTTCGCGGGCGTACTGCTTGACAAGCTCGATTTTTTACGCAGCCTGAAACTGGAAGAAATTGTAGGCGCTAACTATCTTGCAGAAAAAGGCCATCCCGATTATACGGAGTTTTATGTCGGCCTGCAACGCTTCATCTTCAGGGTTGATTACGGTATCTCTTACGCCGGCGACAAAAAATACATGCAGGGATTCAAGATCTATTACGGGATAAGGTAAGGAACCAGGATTCAACGGATTATGCTTGATTTTCCAGGATTTGACTTGACGATTAGTATTTTTCAAACTAATCACTCATCTCTAATCACAAATCACTAAATTTGCGCCTCATTTAACACTGTTTGCAGCAGTATCAATGATTGTATGGAAAAGTATAATACACTACTATACTATTGTTATTCAACAATAGCTGATGCGGAGCAATTTGCTGCCGATCATTTAAAATTTTGTAAATCTTTGGGTTTAACAGGCCGCATTATTGTGGCTGGAGAAGGGCTTAACGGTACCGTATCAGGCACAGCCGAGGCTTGTAAACAATATATGGATACTGTGCATACCGACCCGCGTTTTGCCGGGATCGATTTTAAGGTGGATGAGGTCGATACCCCATCGTTCATTAAAATGCATGTGCGTTATAAATCAGAGATCGTACACTCGGGCCTGCGCAACCCAGAGATTATCGACCCCAAAAGCAAAACAGGCAAACACCTTGATCCTGCCGAGTTTATGGCGATGAAGGACCGTGACGATGTAGTGGTGCTTGATGTACGCTCGAACTATGAGCATAACCTGGGTAAGTTCAAGAATGCTATAACGCTTGATATTGAGAATTTTCGCGATTTCCCGGCGATGATCAACGAGCTTGCCCAATACAAGGATAAAAAGATACTTACCTACTGCACCGGCGGCATTAAATGCGAAAAAGCATCGGCCCTGCTATTACACGAAGGCTTTCCTGAAGTGTACCAGCTGCATGGCGGTATCATAAAATATGGCAAGGAAGCCGGTGGTAAGGATTTTGAAGGTAAATGCTACGTGTTTGACGGCCGCTTATCTGTAGATGTAAACTCGGTTAACCCGGTAGTTATTTCAAAATGCCTTAACTGCGGTACAGTTACCGATAAAATGATCAACTGCGCCAACCCTGAATGTAACGAGCATTTCACCCAATGCGATAATTGTGGCGAAGCAATGGAAGGTTGCTGCAGCGCTGATTGCAAAACCCATCCGCGCAAACGTGTATATGATGGCACCGGGTATTATGTAAAAGTCCCCCAACCCGTTAATACCGATAAAAAGGGATTAAAACTGCAATATTAAAATCTTCTTTAAAATAATATATATTTACGCATATCATTCGGGATTATTTATCGTTAAACCTGGTATTATGCGTAAAAAAATATTACTCCCTTTTTTGCTCTGCTTTTTAAGCATAGCGATGCCTGTTTTAGTAAAAGCGCAAGCCACGGCTACTTATGACAGGGGAAACTTCATAGCCAAAGGCGATACCCTGCCCTACCGTATCCTATTTCCGCTCAACTTTGATCCGGCTAAAAAATACCCTGTACTTTTTGTACTGCATGGCGCGGGCGAACGAGGTAATGATAACCAGGCCCAGCTGATCCATGGCGGCGACTTGTTTTTAAAAGGTGAAGTGCGTCAGCAGTTCCCGGCAATAGTGATCTTTCCGCAATGCCCGGCAAATAGCTTTTGGAGCAATGTGATCTATAAAACAGATTCAACCGTTAATACATTTACTTTCCAAACCGATGCGCCGCCTACCAAAGCCATGCACGCTTTAATGGCTTTTATTGATGATTTCCTGGATAAGCCTTATGCAGATAAACATCATGTTTATGTCGGGGGCCTGTCGATGGGTGGTATGGGTACATTTGAAATTATTGGTCGCGAGCCAAAACTATTTGCGGCCGCTTTTGCTATTTGCGGTGGAGATAATACGCTGAACGCTAAAAAATATGCAAAGAAAGTTCCGCTATGGATCTTCCATGGTGGTAAAGATCCGGTTGTATCGCCAGATCATTCTGTAGTAATGGTTGATGCCATCAAAGCTGCTGGCGGCGATCCTAAATTCACCCTTTATCCGAATGATGGCCACGACAGCTGGAACGACGCCTTCGCCGAACCGGAGTTATTGCCGTGGTTGTTTTCGCATAGTAAGTAACAAAAGCGCGGGCCGTGTGCAGTTCCCCTCTTGAGAGGGGTGCAGAGGTGTGTTATGCGCTTTGATAACACACCCCTGCCACTACAATTCCTGCCGCGCCCCCTCTCAAGAGGGGAACTAATCTTCGACAGCATCACCACCTGTCACAAATGATTTTTTCCCGTGTCTATTGTAGTATAAAAACTGCCTTAGCACATAAATATGAAAAATCTTCTCCTTGCAATTTTAATCCTCATCACCAGCTTTCAAATACAGGCGCAAAACAAACCCATTGCCACCCTACCATTCGAGTTAAAAAGCGATAACCGCATTTACGTAAAGTGCCGCGTTAACCAATCGGATACCTTAACTTTTTTGTTCGATACCGGGGCTGGTGCTATGGTTATTAATGAGTCCATCTTAGGCAAAAAGCTGAATCTGGTTTTAGATTCTACAGCCAATAATGTGGGCTCAAATGGCGAAAGTAAAATAAAGGCAAGCACGCATAATAAGCTCTCTTTTGGCAATATTAATATCGACAGCGTTACCTACCTGGCTATCCCTTACGGCGATGCTCCCTTTGATGGAGTATTCGGGAACAACCTGATGAAGAAATACATCATCGAAATAAACTACCATAAAAAGCTCATCTACTTGTATAGCATTAAAGATTATGTTTTAAATGCGAAGGCCTATGACAAGTTTGATCTGAAATTTGTGATGGATGTGCCTACCATAACTGCTTCTTTATTTATCGACAGCGCACAAATAAAGGGGACATTTGAAATGGATACGGGCGGCGACAGCGGCCTTATTATTGCCGATTATTTTTCAAAAAACAATAATTTCGCGCAAAAACTAAAACAGGTGGCTACGGCTGGTTCAATAGGATCCGACGGGGCAAAAACAGAAACATCCATAGTTATAGTGCCCGAAGTTACGCTGGGCACAAAAAGCTTTTACAGGATCCCATCCCTGTTATCCGGAGCGCAATCAGGTGTATTGGGTAGCCAGCAATTAGCGGGCATCTTTGGCAATGCTTTTCTTAAACGGTTCGATGTGATACTGGATCTTCATCATAACCAACTGTTTTTAAAACCTAATGATTATCTGTATACACCGTATTATGAGTTTCTGGTGAAGTAGCCCCAATTGTCATTTCCTTTAGATTAGCTTCAACAAAATAGTGATGGTTATTATTATTGTTGAAGCTTTCTTTTTGCTTCTTTTTCTTTGTTAATAACCTTGAATTTTGTGGATAAAGTTAACAGCGGT
>Ga0302309_10000101_pt1 | contig 117517 bp, 103 predicted proteins | sample III_Palsa_N1_1_FD_200453 | JGI IMG/M metagenome (GOLD analysis project Ga0302309, IMG submission 200453) | Peat permafrost microbial communities from Stordalen Mire near Abisko, Sweden - III_Palsa_N1_1 | ecosystem: Environmental > Terrestrial > Soil > Palsa > Peat permafrost | place: Sweden...
AAGCTAGTATCATGCTGCCGTTCGACTTGCATGTGTTAAGCATGCCACCAGCGTTCAATCTGAGCCAGGATCAAACTCTTATGTTTATACCTTGCTTTTTTTGTGCCTCTCTCCAACTTGCGTTTTCGATCGGCACGACTCATCTCTTCGCGGCCTCTTCTTCATCTAAAGGCGCCCACACAAATCGTTTTCTTATTTTTAAAGAGCTTTCTCAGGCAGTGTTAAGTAGATACTTTGCACTGCAGAGGAGGCCATTATACTCTATCTTTTGACCTCGTCAACCTGTTTTCGAAAATATTTTATTGCTTGGTAATGATCAGGCGCGCTACCCTTCTTTTACCGAGCTCAATCACATAGGAATGACCTACGGATAGGGTAACCGAGGCATCAACAACACGTTCGCCATCCTTTTTCAAACCGCCTTGTTTGATTAATCGCAATACCTCTGAAGTACTGGATGTAAGGCCTGCTAGCTTAATGGCATTAGCAATTGGCAACTCAGGAGCTGCAGTTAGTACTTCGATTTCTACCAATTCATCCGGTAAGCGACCTTTGGCAAAGCGGTCTACGAAGGCTTGATGGGCTTGCTCTGCTTGCGCATCATCATAAAAGCGAGCCACCATTTCCTTGGCAAGATTGACTTTGATGTCGCGCGGATTCGTGCCTTGCTGTACTTGTGTACGCCAGGCATTAATATCATCCATAGTATGAGCACTCAATAACTCTAAATAGCGCCACATTAATTCATCAGAAATCGACATTATCTTGCCAAAAATTTCCGAGGGCGACTCGGTGATGCCAATGTAGTTGCCATACGATTTAGACATCTTGCGCTCGCCATCAGTTCCTTCTAAAAGTGGCAAGGTAATCACGATTTGTGGTGCTTGACCATAATGTCGTTGCAACTCACGCCCCATCAGGAGATTAAATTTTTGATCAGTTCCACCTAACTCAATATCGGAACGTAACGCAACCGAGTCATACCCTTGCATTAAAGGATAAAGAAACTCATGGATAGCAATTGGCTGGCCACTCTTATACCGTTTATCGAAATCATCCCGCTCCAACATACGGGCAACGGTTTGCAGACTGGCGATTTTGATAAGCTCGGTAATGGGCAACTTATTCATCCATTGTGAATTAAATGCGATTTCCGTTTTCGCTGGATCAAGGATTTTGAAAATCTGTTGCTGGTACGTCTTTGCGTTTTCAGCAATTTGTTCCGAAGTCATGATCTGCCGGGTGACATTACGGCCAGTGGGATCGCCTATCAGCGCGGTAAAATCGCCAATGAGGAAAATCACCTGATGTCCCAATTCCTGGAACTGGCGCAGCTTATTAAAGAGTACCGTATGGCCTAAATGAATATCTGGCGCCGTGGGGTCAATACCTACTTTAATCCGAAGTGGTTTACCCTGCTTTAGCCGCGCAATAAGTTCATCTTCCACTAAAATTTCTTGTACTCCGCGACGAATTATCGCGAGTTGTTTATCTACATTTTCCATACTAATACTCACTGTTTATGAACACGTTCACCACCTTCAATTAAACAAAATGGTTGACCGCCACATAATATACCGCTATCTTCATCACTTTGATAAGTAAATTTACACAAGCAGCGTAATTTGGAATGAGCAGGCGGTGTAACAACAAGATGAATTACAATACGATTGATTTTGCACACAATTACAAACGACGCAGGTTTCTCATTTCGAAGCCGTGGATTCTGCTATCTTCGTTTTGTGCTGCATTATTGATAGGCTACACCAGTTTTGCCATCGTTGATCATAATGAAGAAGATATTAATGCAATTCCATTTAGTAGCGATACGTTATTAACTGGCGTCCAACAAGCAACCATTGCTAGTATTTCATCAACGCATCCAACCTTAGATAATTTTTCACCTACAACAGTCGCTATAAATAAACCCTCAGGACAACCTGTTACTGTACAACCCGGCGATAATTTATCATTAATATTTGCTAGGCTCAATTTAAACGCTAACGATCTACAAGAAATTATGTCGTTAGGTACAAAAACAAAACCCCTGCTTAACCTTTATCCCGGCCAAGAATTGCGGTTTTATATAGCTAATGGACGTCAAGTTGATAAATTGGTTTATCAAATCAATCAAAGTGATACCTTAACTGTATCACGCGTTGATCACGGTGGTTATCAAGCATTAATTGCTAAAAAACCTGTCGAAACACGCAATGCCTTTGCCTCTGGAGTAATTCGCGATTCGCTATTTGCTTCGGCACAAAAAACTGGTTTAGACACCAAGGTTATTTTAGAGTTGGCAGAAATTTTCGCGTGGGATATCGATTTTAGCCTTGATATTCAGCCCAACGATGAATTTAATATTTTATATGAAGAGCAATGGATTGGAGATAAAAAGTTTCGTTCCGGCAATATTTTAGCAGCTGAATTTATTAATGATGGGCAAAAATATCAAGCCATTCGCTACGTTGATAAAGATGGTACAGCAGGTTATTACACGCCAAACGGCATGAGTATGCGTAAAGCTTTTTTACGATCACCTGTTAAATTTGGCCGTGTTTCCTCCCATTTTAATTTGGCCAGAAAACACCCGATTTTGCACCGTATTCGTGCACATAAAGGTGTAGATTATGCTGCTGCTCGTGGCACACCGATTCGCGCTGTGGGCGATGCGAAAATTATTTCGCTAGGTAAACAAAATGGGTATGGTAACGTCATTCAACTACAACATGGCGAATTGTACACCACCTTGTATGCGCATATGGATCGATTTGCGCAACGGTTACGCAAAGGCGATAAAGTAAAACAAGGACAAATTATTGGTTATGTAGGTAGTACTGGTCTTGCTACTGGGCCGCATTTACATTATGAATTTCGCATCAATGGCGTTCATAAAAATCCTCTCACCGTGGCATTACCACGCGCATTACCTATCGCTGCTGCAGACAAACCTCAATTTATCGCTCGCGCGGATGAGTTGATGAAACAATTATATAATTATCGTCGCACAACCTTAGTATTACACGCAGAAGAAGAAGCTCCGCAAGAAAAACGCAAAGGAGCGTAAATCATGACGCTTTATATCGGCATGATGTCTGGCACGAGTGTTGATGCCATTGATGCTGCTTTAGTGGATTTTTCGAGTACTTATCCTAAATTAATCGCTGCTCATCAACAAGTCCATACACCAGAATTACGACAACAATTACTCGCACTCGCACAACCTGGTGAAAATGAAATTAATCGCATGATGGCGGCTGATAATCAACTGGGACATGCCTTAGCTGATGCTGCTAACGCCTTATTGAAAAAAGCGGCTACACCAGCAAATCGTGTTACTGCAATTGGCAGTCATGGTCAAACAATTCGTCATCTTCCTGATATTCACAGCACATTACAAATTGGTGATCCGAATATTATTGCTGAACAAACAGGCATTGTAACGATAGGTGATTTTCGTCGTCGTGATATGGCGCAAGGCGGACAAGGCGCACCTTTTGCGCCTCTTTTTCATCAAGAAGTATTTGCAAGTGATGAGGAAGATAGAGCCATAATTAATATTGGGGGCATTGCCAATATTTCTATTTTACTTAAAGATCGCAATCAAAAAATCATTGGTTTTGATACTGGACCAGGCAATTGTTTAATGGATGAGTGGGTGAAAGATCATTTAAGTCTTAATTATGATAAAGATGGGGAATGGGCAGAATCAGGCCGTGTTAATACTTTATTTCTTGCTGAATTATTAAATGATAATTATTTCCAACTTACCCCACCCAAAAGCAGTGGGCGCGAATATTTTAATCGTGAATGGCTACAAAAAAAGATACTGAATTTTTCCTCCACAATAAAAGCAGAAGATGTGCAGGCGAGTTTAGTAGAATTTACCGCTCGAAGTATTCATCAAGCTATCTTACAGTATGTGCCCACCCTACAATCAGCTTTTATTTGTGGTGGTGGTGCATTAAATGGTTATTTAATGCGACGATTAAGTGCGCTCGGCTCTCCTCAATATAAAGTTTTTTCTACAGAAAAATTAGGCATTCATCCAAGTTGGGTGGAGGCCATGTTGTTTGCATGGCTTGCTAAACAACGATTTGAAAAAATACCTTGCCAACTACAGACCATTACCGGCGCAAATGGAAACGGTGCTATTTTAGGTGGATTATATCTGTAGTACTTTTGTTATTAACTGATCTAGGGAAAATTATAGTTTTAATATAGTTTGTCGTGTGATAAGAATTCCATTTAGTTATAAAATAAAAGCTGGAGTAAAAAATGCTTGATAATAAAGAAACGGTATACATTCTGGAAGATGATGAAGCCATAATACATGCTTTAGAATGGTTGTTTGACTCAGTACAGCTTAAATACTGCGTATTTACCGATAGCGAAAAATTTTTAAAAGAATACCAAACCAGCTGGCACGGTTGTATTCTAATGGATATACGCATGCCTAAAATGAGTGGCATAAGAGTGCAGGAAGAGCTTAATGCACAAAATAATAAGCTTCCCATCCTTTTTATTACTGGTCATGGTGATATCGCAACAGCTGTACGTACGATGAAAGCAGGTGCTTTTGATTTTATAACAAAGCCTTTTCATAACGAAACTTTACTAGAACAAGTGCAAAAAGCCATCGCTCAAAGTCGCAGGGAAAATAGTAGTATGTGCGAAAAAGAAAATTTTAATAGTTTATTGCATATCCTATCTGCTCGTGAACGTCAAATATTAGCTTATATTCAAGAGGGAAAATTGAATAAACAAATTGCTGTGGAATTAAATTTATCGCTGTCTACGATTGAACTACACCGTGCTAATGTCATGAAGAAATTACACGTAAAATCATTGGCTGATTTGATAAAAAAAATGACGCTATTTCAAATTGATTGTAAGGCACCCGCATAACCAGACACATCGATATGTATGCCTCATTTTTATTCATACTGCAATAAAATTCTAACTGTATCTTGATATTCTCCAGCGTTAAGTTTCGCATTAGAACCTGTTAATTTACCGTACACAACATGTGTACAAGGTTTTAATTCTGTACAAGGGCCAGTACCATAAAGAGGTGATGATCCATTTCTACCGTTTCCCCAAATTATGGTTCTTGCTGCATCGATGTATAAGTTGTAGCCTAGCTTATTACTTTTTCCTAACATATAACGAGGAGAAATTGATCGGCCTTTTCCTCTGGAAAAAATAATTTTATAATTTGATATATCTTCACCTGAACAAGAGACTTTCAGGAACACTACTGAACTTTTGATCTCACTCTCAATAGGGTTAAATAAACCAAAATTCATTGGTTTATCCACCGAAATACCACATTGAGCAGATAGTGTGATTGGATACAATAAGAACACTATAAGTAATGGCTTAAAAAAATTAGTCTTTTTCACTTTATTCACATATTACCTTGCCAAGATCGGGTAATGGGCTTTGCGATAACTCATAATCAATGGAAAACTGACAGCTATCACCATCCAAAAATACATTAAAATAGTTTTTTCCCGGTAACAAATTAGTTAAGTATACTTCCCCATCATTTACCACCACATAAAATTGCTCTCTTGATATATATTCTATAACTGTGCCAGGTGGTATCGGTTTATCATCACTTGAATATATACTCACTACCGCACCATGCAAAGATTGCAAAGGAAAATCTATTATTAATCCCGAGTTATAATAGGGAACCACGTTTAGCTGATTATTAGCAACCTCTACATCAATCGGCAAATCATTTTCTGCAATGGCAATCGTATTATTTTGATACGATAACAAGACGGGTACAAACGCATCTCCATTTTCATCAGTACGAGTGATTTCCTGATTTTCCACATAAACGCGTACGTTGGAATATCCAGGCAAACGAACTAAAGCAAAACTGTCATAAATATCACGTGTCAAATACCAATTTTTTCCTATATTCACTGCTGAACCTGCTGCTTGCGCCTGATACCCTGTATTATCGCGTGTTTTAGCCGCAGCAACAGAATAAGTACCGATATTATTTTGCGCAAGTAGTGTAGCTTGATAATTTTCTTGTGCACCTTGCTGTGAATACAAATTATAGCCTACACTTGGTGCCAAATCTAAAGGTTTATTAAGTTGAAAATAACCACTATTATCGCTATCTTGCTGTGATAAAAAGCCACCACTAGCGTATGTATTATTTCCTAGTGATTTTGTAACTGATAAGACCACTGAATTACTCATGCTACTATTTAAACCAACTAATCCTGTTAACCCAAATGATAAATCATCAAAAAACGTTTTAGAAACTGCTGCACTCATGAATTGAAAATCATCCCCTCCTCTATTATTTTGCTGCGTATAGGCCACACTAGTTGCATAACCTTTAATGCCCGGCACCCCTATAAAGGCTGTTGTTTGTAGCGATGGGGGCTCAGTATCATCAAAGAGGCCTAATTGCGCAAAATGTGGTGTTGTTGCTTGCAAGGTCATGCCATAAGAAAAGCCTACTGCATTTCTATGTGTTAAAGCTAGTTCTGATAGTTTTCCTGTACCATTATCACTGTTGCTAACTGCAGCAGCAGCATTTAACTCTAAAAAAGTGCCTAACAAATAAGCCCCTTCTAAACCAATGGCTTGCTGGTCACGTAAAAGTTCTGCATGAACACCGCCGGTAAAATTAGTCGTAAAGCCTCTTCGATGGGTTAGTGTTGATAGAAATGGGCCATAATCATTACTGGAAATGCTAAAGTTTTCACGAATAAATCCAAACTCATAAGAGTATTGTTCTAAACCGGGTTGTAATAATTGTGTGGAGGTATAAAACGGAACACTAATAACTTGCTCTCTACCTAATAAATCCGTGGTAACTACTTCTAACATACCATAACCATTGACGACTGGAATACTGTCTATTGAAAATAGACCGGACTGATCAACAGTGGTATTGCCTAAGAGAGCGCCATTTGTATAAAGATCGACTGTTGATGGCAGTAACGCCTCGCCATGAACTCTCGGCAAGGGATAAGTAATAAAGCCTGGTTGCAAACTATAATTACTTGTAAATTGTATGCCACCAAAACCAACTGAATTACCCCACAATCCTGTACTACTAAATGAATCACCTATAATTCGTGTGTTCATTTTTTTAGTGTCATCTTGTCGCCAACTGGAATTTAATCGAATGATTCTATTTTGATTATTATCTTCATCATCGTAATAATTATTATTAACGGCTAAAAACTCACTGACAATACTTCCATAAGGGCTAAAAACAGATGGCGTAAATAGTCCGCTTAATTGATGACTAAAATCATCTTTTTGTGCCAACGTCGTATAGTCTAAAATTAAGCCAAAACCTGGTTTTGTTGGCTCCATAAATGACATTTTATCGAAGGTTATTTGGTTGGGTTTGAATTTATCCGGCGAGATGTTCAACGCAATCGACTGTTCATTAATATTAATAGTATACTCAACACCAGCTAGATTATTCAATGGATAATAGGCTTCGCCTTCAAAAAACAGAGGGGATTTCGTAGGTAATATTACTGACCATGCCTCGAGATCATCTTTATTAACATATAAATTATCATGCGAATCTTGAAGGAAATAAACGATTTGGGCTGGTTCTTGGCCATTAATACCAACCGTCAACAAAACCGTATAATAATTATTATTAAGATCTGGAAGGGGGTCGAGAGCCATCAAATCATTGCTGGCGATTAAAGCACAATTAACGCCAAAAAACAAAATAAAAACATGCAAAAAACATTTAAAAAATCTTAATAAACACATGCCATCCTTGGTGCTACTTTTTAGCTTGTAATTTTCTGTTCAATCTGTCCTTGGCTTGTTTCTATGATTACTCTGGTCGGCATTTTTTCCTTCTCTATATTAAAAATCCACTCTCTTTCAGTGTGAGGAAAGACATAACTAGCCTCTTCTTTCATAAGCACTGGATCAGTTGCATCGTTAACATAAAATTTAAGGGATTTGACTCGTTGATGAACATTTCCTTCATTGCTCAACCTGACTTGAATTTGATTACCTTTGCGTTCAGTTGTTACCGTGGCAATTTGTAATGGATTTTCCGGCGCAAAAAAAACTGGAACACTCATTTCCAGAATAAATCGTGTGCCAGATTTTACACCAAACTGATTGTTAGTTTCTGCTAAACGTGGTTTAACTTCTTTAATATAAAGTTTGTAAATTTGCTCTTGTTCGCGAGCATTATCACTCCTCAGACCCAATCGAATCACCTGTTGCTCACCAGGTGCTAAATTAAACGCAGGGGGATTTACGATAACCTCTTGCGTTTTTTGATATTGATCTTTTCCATTTAATTGAGACCATTTTTGTGCATACACCTGTAATAACGCTGTCTCATCGCCACGATTTTTTATCGTGATAGAGCTTGTTTTTTCCCCTGAATCTACAGTAACCCTTATTGGCATAAGATCATAGACAGGAGCAGCGATTATATTCGTGCCAAATAATAGTAATAAAAGAAAAATACAAATTCTAGGTGATAAATACATTTTCTAAGTCCATGAAACTGTAATGGTTAACATATCTGAGTACATTCCCTCGGAAAGCGTGGAGCCTGCTGGAACGGATAATTGACCACAAAGTGCTACCGATTGTGCATTGGTAGAGGTAACACTAACAGGTGTAGAGGCTACGCCATTAGGCAATGCAACCCCTGAATTATAGGTGGTTGGGCAAGCGGTTCCGGGGAAATTTGTTGGCAATACGACTCTGTACTGCAGGCTTGCATTACTACAACCGTTTAAACACAATAATCTATCACCCACCCCATCAGTATTCGTAGACGTTGCGGTTATGGTATAAGCTGTATCACCCGAACAACTGAAATTTAATATAGTAGAAGCGAGGTTCGTGGATCCAGGATAAATTAAACCAAAATTCATCATGGGGCCGGTTGAACTAAAGGTGATAGCTGAGCACCCGGTAGAGGCACTGGCGTTAACAGTAATATAAGCTACTTGACTCCCCGCTGAATAAGCTATGTGAGAGATTAAAAAAGTGGCCAATAGTAGAGTAGTCTTAGTAAATAATCTTTTAATCATAAATCCTCTTTTATTTTTCATGACCTGTTTACTAACAGTAGTCTCTCTTTACTACTATTCAATGCTGTTTTACCCCTGTATTTATAGGGTTAACCTTAGGTTTTCTCGCTCAGGATATATATTTTATTAATAGCCATATGTAGTCATAAAACAGACTTTTAATCTCTCTTGCTTCTAAAGCAAATTATATTTATGATTAAAAATTCTGAATAAGCAGGGGTTGAGTTGTGGATTTAGCTATTGATAGTTTAAAGGAACTTATTGAGTTGAATCGTCATCCAACTGCCTTATTTAATGCTGATACTAACCTAATTATCGCCAACTCTATTTTTAATTCCCACTATACCTTTGTTAATGCAGATAAAACCTTACATGCAAAAGGAAACTCCATTTATAATTATTCTTTACAAGAAAACCCTATTCATTTGAGTGCAGTGTTTAATAAAAATAAAGAAAAAAGCCATGTATTCATTGGGGAAAATATATTTGCGATTATTAAAGCTTTAAAAAATTCTTCACAAGAAAATATGGGTTGGATATTTAGCATCAAACAAGAAATGTGTGATTCTCCAAATTATAATCCCTATATACCTTATCTTAATGAACAAAATACCTTTCAAATGTTGGCAGAATATATTCCTCAAATTATTTGGATAGCTAATGCTGATGGGCAGTTAGACTATTGTAATCAACGATGGCAAGAATACACGGGTTTAAACTGTCAAGAAACCATAGCAGGAAAGTGGACAACAGTGATTTGTGAAGATGATTTAGATATCATTTCTGATAGTTGGAATAGAGCACACACATCCCAAAAAATATATGATACTGAGTTTCGAATTCGCCGTGCACAAGATGGTATGTTTCGTTGGCATTTGGTGCGCAGCTTCCCGATTAAAAATGACGATGGTGAAATATTATGTTGGTTTGGTACTAGTACCGATATTCATGATATTAAAACGATGACACAAAATTTACGAGCCAGTGAGCGACGCTACCATACCCTCGTGCAATCTTTGCACTCTATTTATTGGAAAGTAGATAGCGAGGGTGCGATGAAAGAATTACAGCCTCCTTGGGAAGAATTTTCAGGCCAGTGTTGGGAACAGTATAAAGATTTCGGCTGGCTTAATAGCGTTCATCCCGATGATCGCCCTGCATTTGTACTAACTTTGCAAGAAGCTGTTACCATGACCCAGATTTATCAGCATATCGCACGCTTTTGGTCTCGAAAGCATAATAATTATATCTACTGCATTGTTAGAGCAGCTCCTTCCTTTGAAGAGGATGGCGCAATTCGTAAGTGGATTGGTTCCTGTTTAGATATTAATGAACAAAAACTAAACGAGCTAAGGCTTAAAGAGTTGGGGGATCATTTTAATCTTGCCCTTGAAGCGGCAAAAGCGAGTATGTGGAGCCTTGATCTTGTCAATCGCAAAATGATATGGGGGCTTTATACACCACAGTTATTTGGCCTCAATGAAAAACCAGGTATTCGAGAGCTTGATGATTTTATCACATTAATTCACCCACTCGATCAGCAGCGAATGTTAAACAAAATAGAAGAAATAAAGCAAAATAGAGAATCTCATTTTGAATATGAATATCGCGTGATATGGTCAGATGAAAGCATTCACTTTTTAAACACCTCAGGAAAACTGTATGTAGATAATAATAATCAACCTATTAAAATGATAGGGATTACTCGTGATATTACTGAAATCAAAAAAATTGAACAATTAACAAAAAAACATGAAAATAAGCTTTATAAGGATGCCAAGGCTAACTCGGTCGCTGAAATTGCCTCTTCCCTGGCACATGAACTTAACCAGCCTTTGACAGCAATATCAACGTATCTTCAAGGATGTATTTCTCGTTTAAAAAATGATGATTACCAGATAAGTGATATCCTTTTTGCTTTGGAGCGCTCTAATAGTCAAGCAGAAAGGGCTGGAATGATTATCCATCGAATAAAAAATTCATTGACCAATCGTTCATCACATCAACAAAAAATTAGCATACAAGATCTGATAATTCAATCCATAGACATTCTTGGTTATGATGGCAATATTCCTATCGAAACAAAATTTGATGAAAATATGCCATTTTTATTTATAGACAAAATTCAAATTCAACAAGTATTAATTAATTTAATCACCAATAGTATTGAAGCTATTGGTATTATAAAAAAGCAAGATGCCAAAATATTCATTTCTACGATTTGTGAAAATGATGAAAATTGCATCATTGAAGTGGCAGATAATGGCACTGGCTTTCCCCCTAATATCTTGCATTCAATCGAAAGTTGTGTGAGTACAAAAGTCAATGGAATGGGAATTGGTTTAGCCATCTGTCGTAATATTGTGGAAAGACATGGCGGTAAGTTAAATTTATTCAACCCGCCTATCGGAGGAGCGGTTGTGCAATTTTCTCTGCCATTAAATGCTGATCTTAAGACTAATACACCGCATTCAGTACAACACCACAGCCACCATAAGGAAAACCATTATGAATGAAATAAATACTCCCATTTACATTGCTGGAATTAGTAAAGTTACGAGTAATGAAGCAGCAATGACTGACAATGAGATTGGTAAATTTTGGGATATGTTTTCTAAAGCACCTATCAAAGAAAAATTACAGAATATTATTTCTCCTAGCGTTTTTGCTGTATATTCTGATTATGAAAATGGCCACCAAGGAAAATACAAGTTAACTATTGGTTATGCTGTTAAAGATCCTAACCACATTCCCGATGACTTGAGTGCAGTTACTATCCCTGCTGGTAACTACAAAGGTTATAAAGCCAAAAGTCTATCTCCAGAGGATATAGTTGCTGTATGGCAAACAATCTGGGCAACAGATGTAAATGCTCTTAATCGTAACTATGTGGCCGATTTTGAGGAATATAGGGCAAATGAAGTCGTGATTAGTATTGGTTATGAATAATTGAGAAATAGCTTATTACCCTCTCAAAGAGGATTTAAGCTGAAAAAGATGAGCCGCACCCACAGGTTGTCTTTGCATTTGGGTTACGAATGATAAATTGGCTGCCTTGGATGCCGTCGGAATAATCGATTTCGGCGCCCATTAAGTATTGTAGGCTCATGGGGTCAATGAGGAGTTTTACTAGCGATTTGCCTTTGCCGCCCTTGCCACCACCTTCTTCATCTTCTTCTTCCTCTTCTTCAACGGCGGTTTCAATCACCATGTCATCTTCATTGACAGTTTCATCAAAGGTAAAGCCGTATTGAAAGCCGGAACAACCACCACCTACGATGTAAACACGTAAATTTAACGCCGTATTACCTTCCTCATCCAACAAGGATTTGACCTTGGTGGCTGCTGCAAGGGTGAAGTTTACTGGGGTTGGGATGGAGGCTTGAACTTCGCTCATAAAAAAACCTTAAAAATCGAGTCGTTAATGATATTATACCTCTTTAATTATATCGCACTAGCATAGGCAAAGCGAGACCTTAGAAAAGGAGATATTCATCATGCTGTGGCTTAAAGCATTTCATCTTATCACGATGGTAACCTGGTTTAGTGGCTTATTTTACCTGCCAAGGTTATTTGTCTATCACGCTGCGAGCACCGATACCGTCAGTGCAGAACGGTTCAAAATCATGGAACATCGCTTGTTCTATTACATTATGACGCCCTCTGCCGTATTAACGATTTTGTTTGGACTTGGCATGATGCACTATAACCCCTCATATTACCTACATGCAGGTTGGATGCATGCAAAATTGGGGTTAATTGCTGGGCTGGTGGTTTACCACATTTTATGCGGAGTTTGGCTACAAGGCTTTAAACATAATGCCAATAAGCACACTGCTTCCTATTATCGCAAGATAAACGAAATACCTGCTATTTTCCTGATTTTAATCGTGTTGTTAGCGGTATTTAAACCGTTTTAACTGGATTTATGCGATTTCAACCATTTCAAAATCATCTTTAGAGGCGTTGCAATCTGGGCAGCGCCAATTTAAGGGGACATCTTCCCACTTAGTGCCTGGAGCAATACCATCTTCCGGCCATCCTGCTGCTTCATCATAAATATGACCGCATAATAAACACATATAACGTTTCATTCTCATTCCTCAAGATACATCGATAACTACGCTGTATTCTCTCATGATTCAGGGGTAGATGGAACCCCTCATAACTGGTAATATGTGCGAAACTGAAACCTTTAGGAATGTTTATATGACGACTTGCGAAATCATTGATCTTGCTGCCATAAAGACTACCCCGGTGCAACCATCGCCTTTTCCCTATAGCATCATTAGCAATGTATTATCAAACGAGTTCTTACCAAAAATTCAACAGGATTTTCCACCTATTGAAGATGCTGGTAGTTTTCCATTAACGACCGTCCAATATGGCGGATATTTTGCTAAATTAATCGATGAATTAAAAAGCGATGCGTTTCGTCAGGTGATTGCAGAAAAATTTGCGATGGATTTAGCTAATAAGCCCGTTATGATTACCGTACGTGGTAAGGCTGATCATACCGACGGACGCATTCATACCGATAGTAAAAGTAAATTAATTACTGTGCTTTTATATATGAATGAAGATTGGCAACTTGATGGTGGTCGATTACGTTTATTAAATGACAATCATAATTTAGAGAATTATTTTGCTGAGGTACCACCTACTGCAGGTACTATGTTACTTTTTAAAGTCACTGAAAATGGCTGGCATGGTCATAAAAAATTTATTGGCGCGCGTAAAGTGTTGCAATTAAATTATGTCATTAACGAGGCCGCATTGAATAAACATGCGATGCGTCACAGTTTTTCTGCAAAATTTAAAGAATGGCGTAGGCGTTTATTTGGTAAAAAATTCTCATGAATGTTCTTATTGTTAAACTCACCTCTATGGGCGATTTAATTCACGCCCTACCTGCTATTACCGATGCAGTTAATGCTATTCCTGGTATTCAATTTGACTGGGTAGTGGATGAAGCATTTGCAGAAATCCCTAAATTGCATCCTGCGGTTAATACTGTTATTAAAACTGCTCACCGTCGTTGGAAGCGCGATAAATGGCAAAGTATTAAAAGTGGTGAGTTTATTGATCTGTGGAAAAAAATTCGCGCGAAAAAATATGATGTCGTTATTGATGCACAAAATAATTTAAAAAGCGCAATTATCATGAGTTTTACCCAAGGCTTACGCTGTGGAATGGATAGACACAGTGCCAGGGAAAAATTTGCGCATTTGGTTTGTAATAAAACCTTTACTATCCCACTTGAACAACATGCTATTGCAAGACAACGTCAATTATTTGCTAAAGCATTAGGTTATGCATTACCTGATTCATTTCCTGATTTTGGTATTAATCAACAACAATTACCTGCATTACCTATTACATTGCCCGCACCTTATTTAGTATTTATTCACAGTACCACGTGGGATACCAAACATTGGCCAGAGCGTTATTGGCAACAATTAATTCAACTTGCTGCGCAAGCGGGCTATCACGTTGTTTTACCGTGGGGAAATGCCAATGAACAAGCACGCGCGAATCGGCTTGCTGAGGCTTCACCACAAACAACCGTATTACCGCGTTTATCTATCACTCAACAAGCCACGATGATTTCACAATCAACCGGTGCTATTTGTGTTGATACCGGGCTTGGACATTTAACAGCGGCTCTTAATAAACCTGCTGTTCATCTTTATGGACCTACTGATCCTGCTTTAATTGGTGCAACTGGATTACATCAACTGCATTTAATAGCTGAATATGAGTGCGCGCCTTGCTACCTACAACAATGCAAATTTGGGGTGGAATCTGCCTGTTTTGTGAAAAATATGCGACCAGAAAAGGTCTGGGGACAGTTTGTGGAACAACTCGCTGTATCCTCAACATAAAAAGGCCTCAATCTACGTGCCGCGGCTTGTCTGCGGCACGTCAGAAAGCTTTGAACCAAACAATATTAATTCTTCTCGCTTTCAAAAAACCATGATAAAGTAGTTAGTCTACTAGTGGTTTATAGCTTGTAGACATGATTTATTTAAGAGGAAGAGAGTTATGCCTGTTGTAGATGTTGATATTAATTATGTAGAGCAAGTAGATACCGCAAGTTCCTCACAGCAAGCTCAACAAGTAAAAGATCATAAAGCAATAATAACCTTTGGAAATAATCCTCAGGGTTATGTTGTAATCGTTATAGGCGGGCATACTCCTCATGTTCGTGAAGGCAAGTCATCAACAATACAACCAGCAGAAATTGAGCTAAGTCCTAATGAACAATTTACTATCATGTATAAACAAGATTTTGATGCGTTAAGTTATTATTATAATCCACCACCCCATGCAACATCACTACCTCCTTTAGATATGGGGGTAATTTTAGATTGCCAACAGGGTCCAAATCATGAGGAACTTATTGCAACAATTGCAGAGATTTTATCTGTCATTGAAACATTACTAAAAACTAGAGGAGGCACTAATGCGTTCGATGCCTATTATCAACACACTTATCGCCTCTTATCCAACAAATTACAGGGACATCCTGCACTACGAGTGTTGTGCACTGACAACTCAAAACCTCTGCTTCAGTTTGTAAGCGAATTTTTAAAAGTCACCCATCACGCAAATAGGCAAACAATTGGAGATGTATTTACATTGTTATTAAATGCTCCACCAAACCTATTACTACAACCTGGCGTAACACCGCCATCAATTATGGCAGCACATGGCGAACTCAGAATTTTTTTAAATAAGACCAAAACCGAAATCCATTATCCTAGTATGATAAAAGATAATAGGAGTTCTCAATCTATCATTGATGATCTTAGTAGTTTTTTAGCATTTAGTGCCATTCCTATTTATTCAGCAGAAACTGATTTAAAATGTATTACCACCCATCTTCAAAAAAGAACTCCCAATGCGCTTTTCTTTTATTCTGTACCTATAAGTTTAATAAACCAAGCTTTTACTACAGCAAACTCTACTATACAGCAACAATGTTTAGGAACTACGAAAGAAACTTTGAGAATACAATTTGCTACTAAGGCTATGAGTATTAATACTCCCTCAGCTCAAAGTTCTGCTGTGGGAAATAGTGGAGTTGCCCCATTCGAGCAGACTATTGAAATCAAACTTAAGGAATTACAAACATTATTCGATGAGGCCAAGAGCAACCCTATTCTAAATCGAAATCAATGGGGAATCTGGCAAGGAATTTCTTACCCTAATAATTTATACCTAGCACTGGGTGCTATTCGTAATGCTGCGGATAGAGCAGTAAGAGAGGCATTGCCGAAGTTAGGTCCAAATGAAAAAAACGCTCTTATTGATTCACTAAGTAATTATCCCGTCTTGGCTGAGCATCGCGGTTTTTTTAAACTAAGTGTACCAACTACTCTTAGCAACCTTAGGCGATTACGGGTTGGGACATGAAAAAGTTGATATTAGTAGCCAGCCTAGGCACAATAGAAAACTTACTTGAGGTATTCATTTAAAAGCCTTTGTAGCTGCTTTATCAAAGCTACAAGACGATCAAGAGGTTACCGTGAGCAGCACTGTTTTAGTTAATGGATTAAAAAAGCCTGGTGCCTATCCTGATGCCACTAAGCCTGTGGAGATGATAGAAACTCATTTGTCATGGGTTTTTTTAACGGGTGAATACGCCTATAAAGTTAAAAAACCTGTTTCTTTTTATTTCGCTGATTTTTCAACCTTAGAATTACGCCACCACTACTGCTTAACTGAATTAGCGCTCAACCATGAGCTTAATGACCAAATTTATTTATCTTTGGTTACTATTAACCAAGCACCCGATGGTTCGATAAAAATTAATGGTGAAGGCCCTATTATCGATTACGCGTTAAAAATGCGTGAATTTAAACAAAGTGATTTGCTCTCTGAAGTTATTAAACGCGATGAACTGACGGTAAAAATGATTGATAGCTTAGCTTCCGATGTTGCTAGCTTCCATCAACGCACACCAGTAGCACCAGCAGATAGTGTGCATGGCACACCAGAAAATATTTGGTATCGCGTAGAAAAAAACTTTTCTGAAGCCTATCCTTTTTTAACAAAACCAGAGGATATTACGCTATTAAAAGAATTAGAAACCATTGCTACAAAAGAGCATGCGCGATTAACCAATACATTTGTTGCGCGCAAAGCAAATGGTTATATTCGTTCTTGTCATGGTGATTTGCATTTACGCAATATTGTATTGATTAATAACAACCCAGTTATTTTTGACCGAATTGAATTTAATGAGTTATGGCGTTGGGTGGATGTAATGGCCGATACGGCTTTTATGCTGATCGATTTGTGCTATCATCAACGCCCTGCTTTTGCCACCCGATTTTTAAATCAATATCTTAGTGTTACTGGTGACTATCAAGGATTGGATGTGTTGCGTTATTATATGAATTACCGCGCTCTTGTTCGCGCTAAAATTCATTTGTATGAAACAAACTATGAAGCAGATCAACAAAAAACAGCTTTCTTATATCAACTACATCGTAATTATGCACAATTAGCAAAATCATTTAACACACCGCGAAAAAAACAATTACTTATTATGCATGGTGTTTCTGGTTCTGGGAAATCGACTATTGCACAAATCATTGCTGAACATATTGGCGGTATTTATATTCGTGCTGATGTTGAGCGCAAGCGATTATTTCCCCACTTAACCCGACAAGCGTTATACCAGCCAGAAACAACGGATGCGGTTTATCAACACTTATTAGATTTAAGTCAGCTGATCATTAATAATGATTATCCCGTTATTGTTGATGCAACATTTTTGCAACATAAGCACCGGCAATTATTTTTTAATTTGGCTACTAAATTGCAGGCACAATTTGGTATCATTGATTGCAACGCCAGCAAAGAAAAGTTGCAGCACTATTTATTGCAACGCGCTGAAACAATGGGTAATGTATCGGATGCAACAATAGAGGTATTGAATAACCAGTTAAATAGCGATCATTCTCTTTTGGAGAATGAGTTGATTTACACTCTACCTATTAATACTGATGCGTTCCCAGCAGCACATGCTATTATTAGTGGTTATCAGGGATTGTTTGGGTAGTTTTTTGTGGCCTGATGAAATTCTAAGATAGGAGCCACTAAAGTTATTGATCTCACTGCCGTTATAGTATATAAAATAACAGGCGTTTTTTATCGTCGCCAGGAGAAAGAGTAGCCATGCCAGGAAAAGCAAAAAAAGTCACTGAAACCACCACCACTAGCACCACCAATTCGTTAGGTGTTACTGGTTTTGAGCCTTATAAATTGAAAAAAGGCGAAGGCTATATGACTAACACTCAACGTGAACATTTCAAAAAAATTCTTGAACAGTGGAAAGTTCAGTTAATGGAAGGTGTCGATAAAACCGTACATTTAATGCAAGAGGATGCGGCCAATTATGCTGATCCTAATGACAGAGCAACTCAGGAAGAAGAGTTCAGCTTAGAACTACGTGCCCGTGATAGAGAACGCAAACTCATCGAAAAAATTGATTTTGCATTGAATCAATTGGAAGAAGAAGAATATGGTTATTGCGAAGTATGCGGCATAGAAATTGGCATCCGCCGTTTAGAAGCAAGACCAACAGCTACTTTATGTATTGATTGCAAAACGTTAGATGAAATTCGCGAAAAACACATGAGTGATTAAGTGGACGCTATCGAGGTCATCAAATCCAGACATTGCGTACGAGCTTTTCTCGATAAGCCCGTACCGCCTGAATTAATCAACCAAATTCTAGAAGCTGCTCGCTTCGCCCCTTCTGGCGTTAATACCCAACCGTGGAAAGTCGCAGTCGTTACTGGAAAAAGCAAACAAGCTATCTCTGATGCGATTTTGGCACTACGCGCTGCTGATCAAAAACCTAATCCTGATTACCAGTATTATCCTACTGAATGGATAGAGCCCTACAGCGCGCGACGCAAAGCCTGTGGGCTGGCCTTGTATGGAGCATTACAAATTCGTAAAGATGAAATGGAAAAACGTCTAGAAGCTTGGAACAATAATTACCATTTTTTTGGCGCACCAATGGGTTTATTCTTTTTTATTGAAGCACGTATGGAAAAAGGCTCTTGGTTGGATATGGGAATGTTTATCCAAAATGTTATGCTAGCTGCCATCGATGTTGGCCTTGCTACTTGCCCTCAAGCCGCTATGGCTGAATATCCTAGGGTCGTAAGAGAACATCTTAACATTAGTGCGAATTATCATTTAATTTGCGGTATGGCAGTTGGTTATGGGGATAATAACGCTGTGATTAACCAATATCACACCGAACGTGAGCCAGTTGAGAGTTTTACCAGCTGGTACAAATAGCCTTTCCCCCAAAAGTTAAACAATATTTTTTCTTCGTAACTTTCCCCTCACCCTCGCAAGCTTTGCTTGAAAAAGGAAGCAGGCTCACCTATACAATTTTTCCTCTGGATCTCGGATAAATTATAGCATATGATGAGTTAGTTTATTAACAACCATAATAGAGGCCTATTATGCCTAACTTAGATAAAGCAGCTATAGCATTTGATAAATGGATGAAAAAATACTCCCCCACTAATGAGAAATTGAGCAACGATCATAATGAAGCACTCATGGAATTTTTCAGGGGTGACTGCTTTGAATATATAACTACTTATGAAGAATTTTGTGAGCTTGCCATATTACTAGCCAAAGATTATTCAGTTTCGACACCGCCTTGTACTTTATGGCAGTTTGCTTTGGAGGTTGATAAGATACTTTGCTTCACAGATCCTCACCACTTGGAAAATCAACCTGTATTGCCAAATGAGATTAAATTAGAGCTGGCAGCATATCATTTTGACGAGTGGATTAAAGAATACGAAGACCCCTATCAACGGGTTGGAAATCAGGATAACCATACTCAAGCATTAATGAATTACCTTGAGAATGCTAAAGGCTTTAAATATATAAAGACTTATGGCGATCTCTGTAATGTGGCTACCTTGTTACAAACAAAAGGCTACTTGATTCGCTCATATCCTTGTCACCCCGACGTCTTTAATGAAGCGGTTAGTAACCACAAAGCACTCAGTCATCACAGAAAAAAACGAGCTCAAATATTAAACCCCGAGGAAACTTTTACTTCCGAGCAATTCGATTTAAAACCTGTAAAAACAGTCCCAAGCTTGATGGTATTATGCTATGAACAATTAATGAAAACTAATTCCCCAGTTGGAAATACTCTTGTATTAACACAAATAAAAAGTACTTTACAAGGGCGTGGGGTTTCTTTTAGCAAGAAAAAAACGTTTTAAACTAATTCAATTTTAATTATTCATATGCTGGTTAATTTGGAGCAGGCATCAGAAAAAATAAAAAAAAAGCCGATTTTCATCGGCTTTTTTTGTAACTAAAACTAACTTATTTAGCGGTAGTTGTTTTTGCAACAGAAGCGACTTTTTGAGCGAGGCTTTGTTGTTGTTCAGCGCAATGAGCTAAGTTTTCTTCTACTAACTTGCTTACTTTTCCGGAGAAATCCATAAGTAAATCAACGGTTTGTTGAGCGTAGTCTAAACATTTAGCTGTGCTTTGACGAGCAACTTTCGTATTGAGAGCTACTACATCTTTAATTTCTTTTGTTTGTTCAGCTTCTTTTAAATAGCTTTCAAAATGCGTACCTAAAATTTCATTCGCTAAACCTAATTGTTGGCGAGCTAAACGTTCACCAAATTGGTTGAACAAATTAGCTGATTTAATAAGAGGTGTAAATAAAGACTTATTAAAATCAACTAGGTTTGAATAAACGTTATCATAAGACATTTTGTGTTCTCCTAACAGTGATTGTGCAGTGCAGCACCATGTCTATAATACTAGGCCTTACGTATATGTTTGTCAAGTATTTGTCACAAATTCTTAACCCATTGAAATATAATTACTTTTTTCTTCCTGAGCTACGTGGTTTTGGCTCTTCAGGAGGCATTTCTTCCTTGGGTGGATTAGTGGTTGGAGCACTACCTGTCATAACGCTTAGAAAGCTTTGCTGTAAGGATTGCCAAATGGCCAAGTTACGTTGGGTCATATCATTGATAAGATTCAACGGGCTTGCTGGGAACAGGTTACCCATCTTTTCTGTCATAGTTTGCTGTTGCTCGGTAAACATTTTTAAACCTTGCTCCAAGAAACTACCCATCACACCTTGCATAGAATTACCATAATAACGAATTAAATCTTGTAATAATTGATTAGTGAAAATAGGACGACCCGATTCTTCTTGTTCACTAATTATTTGTAATAACGTGATATGGGTTAAATCTTCTTGTGAACGTGCGTCTATGACCTTAAATTCGATGCAATTTAACACTAATTCTTTTATATCATCCAAAGTAATATAACTACTAATTGCCGTGTCATACAATCGACGATTAGGATATTTTTTTATTAGACGTATCTCACTCATGCGTTAACCTCTTTCTGTCAAGCCTTAGGCCATGTATTGACCGCCATTAATGGCAATATCACTACCTGTTATAAATCCACTTTCAGGGGCTGCTAAAAATGCCACGACACGTGCAATTTCATCCGGTGATCCTAAACGACCAACGGGTACTTGTGCCACAATACCTTGTAATACATCATCAGGAATTGCGCGCATCATCTCTGTATTAATATATCCCGGTGAAATCGTATTCACGGTAATTCCTTTACGAGCTACTTCTTGCGCTAATGACATGGTGAAACCATGAATCCCTGCTTTAGATGCTGCATAATTGGTTTGACCAAACTGACCTTTCTGACCATTGATCGAAGAAATATTAATAATACGACCGTATTGTCTTTCTATCATACTATTAATAACTTGGCGCGTTACGTTGAAAACACTATTGAGGTTAGAGTTGATTACCTTTAACCACTGCTTCTCATCCATTTTACGTAACGTGGTATCTTGAGTAATACCGGCATTATTAACTAATATATCGATGGGTCCTAACACTTCTTCTACAGTCGCAACCATTATTCCAGCACTGTCAAAATTAGCAACATCACCATAAGCCAATGCAATGTCATAACCTTGCGCCTGCCGTTGTGTCTGCCACGATTTTGCCGAATCATGATCGCCATCCTTGTTATAACCTGCCGCTACTCTATAACCTTCACGTGTTAAATACTGACATATAGCCGTACCAATTCCACCAGTACCACCTGTCACTAAAGCGACTTTTGCATTCATCCTTTGCGAATCCTCTTTTTACTAAATGTCAGAATGTAGATTAGAGTAGCAGAATTATAATGGAAGCTCCATCTCGCACTGCGGCAAAAACACTTCATTATAAAGCCCTGTAGCCAATGTCAGTTCGATACCCGGCACCTGGCCAGGAAATGGTTTTCACTGTCTGATAAGCTTTTTCCTGAGCTACTTTTACCGTATCGCCTAATGCCGTAACACAAAGCACTCGTCCACCAGCAGTTTTAATCTCATTACCATCGTTTTTTGTTCCTGCATGGAATATTTTGCAGTCTTTATCCGCTATGGTGGGCAATCCAGTAATCGTATCACCTGAACGATAATCATTAGGATAACCTTCCGCAACCATCACAACACCTAAAGCAAATCGTGTGTCCCATTGAATATCGCAAGCCGCCAATTGGCCTTTACACGCAGCTTGGCATAATGTTACTAAATCAGTTTGTAAGCGCATTAATAATGGTTGTGTTTCAGGATCACCCAATCGACAATTAAATTCCAAAACCTGAGGATCATTATTTTTATCGATCATTAAACCAGCGTATAAAAATCCACAATACGGATGCCCTTCTGCAGCCATAGCCTCCACGGTGGGTTTAATTACCGTTTGCATGATTTTATTATGTAGTGATAAATCAACTAAAGGCGCAGGGGAATAAGCACCCATTCCACCGGTGTTTGGCCCTGTATCACTATCAAAACGCGCTTTATGATCTTGTGACGTTGCAAAAGGCAAAATACTTTTACCATCTACCATCACAATAAAACTAACTTCTTGTCCTTCTAAAAATTGTTCGATCACCACACGCGCACCAGCTTGACCAAATCGTGCGTCAACCAACATATCACGAACAGCAGCAATAGCTGTTGCTGTATCGTGCGCTATCACAACACCTTTACCAGCAGCTAACCCATCAGCTTTAATCACTAGAGGTGCGCCTTGCTGATGAATATATTCTTCAGCCGCTTTCACATCAGTAAATGTTGCATAAGCTGCCGTTGGGATTTTATGACGATGAAGAAAATCTTTAGCAAATGTTTTTGATCCCTCTAATTGCGCACAATATTGATTAGGACCAAAGCAAAGTAAATTGGCCTGATTAAATGTATCTACAATTCCTAATACTAATGGCGCCTCTGGCCCAACAATGGTTAAATCAATCGCTGTTTTTTTAGCGAATGATAATAAAGCCTCCACATCCGTTGGATTAATCGCAATATTCGTCACTTTAGTTTCAAGCGCTGTACCTGCATTCCCAGGCGCAACAAAAATTTCTGTAACTAATGGTGATTGTGCCACTTTCCAGGCTAAAGCATGTTCGCGACCACCATTGCCAATAATTAGGACTTTCATTTTTCACCACCGGTAATTATTTACTGTTAGATTCCAACCAATTTTTGTAATCGATGTAGGATAAGCGATAATTCAACATTTGTCAGCTGCGCTATTCTCGGGAAATGTAATCGTTTAATAGAAATTGAACGACAATGCTCGATAAGCGCATAACTTTTTACTGCTAAATTGTCTCTTTCTGGAAGAGATACATGGAGATGCTGAAATGCTACTTGCGATTGACTACTTAATGGGCATACAAAAATAACAGGTGGCACCACATCAAGAATTGCCTGTGCATTTAAAATAATAACAGGGCGTATTTTGTCCACTTCGTTAATCTTTGATGGATCTAATTTTGCGAGATAAATTCCACCACGAGTTAAGATCACTTCTGAGTCCACCAATCCTTCTCCTCAGGTAATTCAGCATTCAAATGCTCAGTAATAGACTCCGATTCTTCAAGATATTCTTTCGAATTTTTCATGGCCTTAATACTTGAAACCATTGCTTCAATTTCCATTTCAGCCTGAAGATTTTCTAGCTCATGAGCAATAGCATCACGAATAAATTGCGTTCTTGATATCCCAAGCCTACGAGCTGCTTCCTGGCTGGCTTTGGCAAGGAGATCGGGTAAACTGAGGGAAAGGTTTGCCATATTAAACTCAATATTAAATTTCATATTAACTATAATATATAATAAAATGGATAAAAACAAGGGGTATATGGCAAAATACCTACTCTCTTTACTAGGTGGAGTATCCGATGGATCCCGCTGGAATTTATCCTCGTGAAAACTGAGACGAAACTGATGGGTAGAAAATAAGTTATGCCTACCCCAAAATTCTCTATGCTGAAAAATGTTCTTTAATAGCATTGGCTCACTCTTATAAGCTTAGCTTAACTATTTCTTTATTATTACAGCCCTGCCAGTTAATGATAGTTCCTTACGTTTTCCTAGAAACAGTAATTTTAAGCGGGAAAAATTGCGAAAAAAACCTAGCTGGGATATACTTACAAATGGGAATTAAACTAACTGATGGTAATAAAATGATAATTAGACAAGCAGTCCGTTTCTCATCGTCAGTAGCAAAAGCTTTGAAACCAAGAGAGTATTATTTTGTTGATACAAATATCATTCTTGGTTATATGATGGATCAATACCCTGGGCTAAAAAAATTCGTTGATTCTCCAGAAAGAAAATTTTTTTACACCGAAACAGTTAAAGCAGAATTAATCGATTCGCCGAGACAGTCAATTTCTAATCTACCCTTTCATTTTGTTAATAGTGGTTTACCAACGCCAGCGAAAGATGCCGCCATAAAGCTGTTATATGAAATGTGGGAGAAGAAATTTGAACAAGAAAAGACGAACAAGAAATCTGCTACTCCCTTTATGCTAACAGACATGCAGCGAATAGGATTCCATAACGACCTTTTCATCGTATTTGAAGCCGGGATTGCACGATATCTGCCAACGGCTTTACCTCAGGGAGTTTATAAGGCTGAGCTGCTTACCAATAATTTAAAGTTTATTCAAGAGCAAAAAACAAAAGATTTAATGGAAAAAGTAATTAATCTTGCTGGTTTTGAACATTTGATAGATGTTGAAACTATGCATGACGTTATTAGTAAAGACATTGAGCATGAAAATATTGCTGGAAGCCATCCCTCATTAAAAATGAAATAAGAATACCCTCACAATAAATTAGTAGCAGAAAAAGGCCTTCAAGCTATCGTCTAAAGCTAAAACCATTAAATACGCAAAAATAACAATAATCTCAAGTTACGGAGAAATATATACTACTAATTAATGTCTAAAATGCCTAACGTTGGTAAACAACATGGCGATACCCTGTTCATTGGCAGCAGAAATAACTTCCGCGTCACGAATAGAGCCACCAGGGTGGACTATGGCGGTGACGCCAGCTGCTGCTGCAGCATCGACACCATCACGAAAAGGGAAAAAAGCATCAGAAGCTAATACGCTGCCAGCAATAGCTAAACCAGCTTCAGTAGCTTTGTGAATGCCAAGATGAGCACTGCTAACACGGCTTGGTTGACCTGCGCCAATACCGATAGTTTGTTCATTTCTAGCATAAACTAACGCATTGGATTTTACGTATTTTGCAACTATCCAAGCAAATTGCAAATCTTTTAATTCCGTAGCAGTCGGTTGACGTTCGCTAACACATTGCCAATCATTTTTGTCATTAAACCAATTATCATCGTCTTGTAATAATAAACCACCGGTAATTTGTTTAAGCGAAAAGCCAGGTAATGCATTTTCATCACGATGGCCTAAACTTAACACGCGCACAGCAGGCTTATTGGCTAAAACAACTAAAGCCTCATGTGAAAAAGCAGGTGCAATAATTAATTCTAAAAATTGTTGATTAACAATTTTTTTGGCGGTTTTTTCATCAACTGGTTGATTAAATGCAATAATGCCACCAAAAGCTGATGTTGGATCCGTCGCGTAAGCGCGCTGATAACTTTCCTCTAATGTGTCAGCACTTGCAACCCCACAAGGATTGGCATGTTTTACAATAACACACGTGGTATTTGTAAATTGTTGTACACAAGTCCATGCCGTATCAGCATCCACTAAATTATTAAAAGATAATTCCTTACCTTGATGTTGTTTAGCATTAACTAAACAAGGATAAGTTGTATCCATTTCACGATATAATGCCGCCCGTTGATGCGGATTTTCACCATAGCGTAAATCATGTAATTTTTGATTGACCGTAATATAAAGAGTAGGCAATGTCACTGAAGTATTTATTTTTTGTTGTAAATAATTAGCAATAGTTGCGTCATATAAAGCCGTATGAGCAAACGCTTTTGCAGCATAGGCTTGGCACATTGATAAAAGACAATCTAAATGAGCCGCATATTCTTGAATAAATGCCTGATAATCATCAGGATCAACCATTACTATTACATCAGTATGGTTTTTAGCAGCGCTACGAATCATCGCAGGACCGCCAATATCAATTTGCTCTACTGCTTGTTCTAGTGTGCAATCAGGTTGAGCAATGGTTTTAGCAAAGGGATATAAATTAACAACTAATAAATCAATTGGCTCGATATTATGCTGTTGCATCACCGCGCTATCTTGTTGTCGTCTTCCTAATAAACCACCATGAATTTTGGGATGTAATGTTTTAACACGTCCATCCATCATTTCAGGGAAACCGGTGTAATCAGCAACCTCAGTGACAGGAATGCCATTTTCTTTTAATAATTTGGCAGTACCGCCTGTCGATAATAGAGTGACTTCTTTATCAATTAAAAACTGTGCTAATTCTACAATACCTGTTTTATCAGAAACACTTAACAAAGCGCGTTTAATTCTCATAGTAAACTATACTGCTCCAATTTTTTTCGTAATGTACCACGGCTAACACCTAACCATTGCGCTGCTCGGCATTGATTATTATTAGCAATTTTCATTACCGTGCGTAATAAAGGTTCTTCTACTTCGGAAGTGACCATAGTATACAAATCAGTAGGTTGTGTGTCTTCTAATTGCATAAAATAATTCTCTATAGCCAGCTCAACGCATGCGCGTAAATTAGGCACTGTTGTTGTATCTTCAACAACAGATGAAACCATATTATCATTAATTACTCGTGCAGAATTTATATCAAGTATCGTCATCGTGCAAATCCTTATTTCCAAAACTTAATTGCTGTTTCAAAAGTCAAACCCAGAATCTATTCTGGATACCACATGACCCTGGAATATCCATTTCCAGCGCCAGCTACGTTACACGGCTGTACCCTATTGTAGTCACTTTATTAATGACAGGTATCGCACCGTACGCCTTCAAGGCGTACCCAATTATCTTTAATCACTGCTGGTGATAAAGTAAACCAGGATTTATACTGCTCACTTATACTATTTATTTGCTCAGGTAATATACCTGATAGTACTACGGTACCACCCACTTTTATACAGTCTGCAAAGTGAGCAGCTAACATCATTAGCGGCTCTGCCAAAATATTTGCCAACAGAATATCAACCTTCATTAGCGGTAAATCTTGCGGTAAATACGTTATTAATTGTAGTGGTGACAACTGATTATTATTAGCGTTCTCTCGAGTCACTACTAACGCATTAGGGTCATTATCTACTGCAATAACTTTTGCGCCTAACTTCGCTGCAGCAATAGCTAATATACCCGAACCACAACCATAATCTATTAGCTGCTTCCCTGTCAACGCTTGTTGAGATAACCACTCTAACATCAATGCAGTTGTGGGATGTGTGCCTGTACCAAAGGCCATACCAGGATCTAAAATCACGTTGATTGCAGTCGGATCCGGTATTGGTAACCAACTGGGACAGATCCATAATTTATCCGCAAATGATATCGGATGAAATTGATCCATCCATACCCTATTCCAATCTTTATCAGGCACCTGTTCGATATGAGGTTCACCAATTATATGCTCTGATATGAGCTGCAACGAAGCCAAGACTGGCTTGCTATCACTTTCTATATCAAATAACCCGATAACTTCTGTGTTGTTCCATAACAATTGTTCGCCTAATGTGAGCTCATATAATGGCTGACTGGCTGCATCACGAAATGTAACGGCCACGGCACCTTGCTCGATCAAATGATCGGACAATTGCTCACTAAACGTTGGTTTTGTTTTTATTACTAGCTGCCACCAAGGCATTTTATACCTCAAAGTGCCAATAGTTTTTCTAAATAATGAATATTCATCCCACCTTGCACAAACCCTGGATCATTCATAATTTTGTCATGCAATAAAACATTGGTGGTAATGCCATCAATTAAAATTTCATCCAGTGCATTTTTCATGCGTGCAATTGCTGTGTGACGATCTTCACCATAAGTTATCAATTTACCGACTAAAGAATCATAGTAATGGGGAACTCGATAACTATTATAAAGGTGTGAATCCACACGTACCCCAGGACCACCAGGAGCATGGAACCAATTGACTACGCCAGCACTTGGAATAAACGTAAAAGGATCTTCCGCATTTAATCGACATTCGATAGCATGGCCACGCATCACAACATCTTCTTGTCGAATTCGCAATTTTTCTCCGGCGGCAACAAGTAACTGCTCTTTTACTAAATCAATACCCGTGACCATTTCGGTAATAGGATGTTCTACTTGAATACGGGTATTCATTTCGATGAAATAAAATTCACTATCTTGATACAAAAATTCAAAAGTACCAACACCACGATAACCAATTTCTTGGCAAGCTTGAGCACAACGCATCCCAATTTTATCGCGTTGTTGGGCTGTAATACCTGGTGCTGGGGATTCTTCAACCACTTTTTGATGGCGACGTTGCATGGAGCAATCGCGCTCGCCTAAATGCACCACATTACCATGGGTATCTGCTAAGAGTTGGAATTCAATATGGCGAGGATTTTCTAAAAATTTTTCCATGTATAACGTGCCATTACCAAACGCCGCTTTTGCTTCATTGCTGGTTAAAATAATTGCATCCGCCAATTCTTGTTCATTGCGCACAACGCTCATACCACGGCCACCGCCGCCACCGGCCGCTTTTAAAATAATGGGATAGCCAATTTCTTTAGCAAGACGTTTATTCGTTGATAAATCATCACTAATAGGACCATCAGAACCTGGCACACAAGGCACACCAGCGCGCTTCATAGCTTCAATCGCTGAAATTTTATCACCCATAAGACGAATGCTTTGCGGGGTAGGACCTATAAAGGTAAAACCACTGCTTTCAACGCGTTCAGCAAAATCAGCGTTTTCAGATAAAAAACCATAACCAGGATGAATACCAATAGTATCGGTGATTTCAGCTGCGCAAATAATGGCAGGAATATTTAAATAACTTTCGCGTGAAGGCGGTGGGCCGATGCAAACGGATTCATCAGCCAATTTAACATGCATCAAATCACTATCTGCAGTGGAATGTACGGCAACGGTTTTTATACCCAGTTCCTTACAAGCCCGCAAAACGCGTAAGGCAATTTCACCACGATTGGCGATTAATACTTTTTCTAACATACTCAACTCTTAAATTGTTTAGCTAATGACAAACAATGGTTGGCCATATTCAACTGGCTGACCACCTTCAACAAGAATAGCGCTTACTACTCCTGATTTGTCGGCTTGAATTTGATTAAACATTTTCATTGCTTCGATAATACAAACAACATCACCTACATTGACTTGTTGTCCCACTTCCACGAATGCTTTTGCCTCGGGGCTAGGTGCACGATAAAATGTTCCCACCATAGGCGAAGTAATATGATTTTCTTCTTTCATTACTACCGCAGGTTCAGCAGATTTCATGGCTGATGCTGCGTGAGAATGAGCATCTACGGCAAATTGGGGGGTATGTCCAGCTGGATGTGCTACCACCATTGGGGTATTATGAGCGGAAGTCATTTGTCGACTAATGCGAACAAAATCTCCCCCTTCATGAATTTCAATCTCAGCAAGACTCGATTTTTCTAAGAGTCTAATCAATTCTTTTATTTTGCGTATATCCATGTTGCTCTCTACTCAATAATTTTTAATCGTTGGCAAGCCACCTGCACCGCTAACTCGTAACTTTGCACCCCCAAACCAATAATAACTCCTTGGGCGATATCTGCAAGGTAAGAGCGATGACGAAATGTCTCACGCGCATAAGTATTTGATAGATGAACCTCGATAAACGGAATTTGCACCGCCAGCAAAGCATCTCGTAAAGCAATACTGGTATGACCATATGCCGCTGGATTCATCACGATATAATCGATACCATCATCTTTAGCTGCATAAATGGCATTGATTAATTCACCTTCAATGTTGCTCTGGTAAGCACGTAGTCGCGTGCCCATTTGCTCAGCGATAATTTCCAACCGCTGATTAAGAGCCGGCAAACTTAAATGACCATAAAGCTCGGGTTCGCGCTGACCTAAAGCTTGTAAGTTCGGGCCGTGCAATACCAATAATGAAGGCACACTTCACCTCTATGTCATACATACAGAGGGTTGATTGTGCACTAGCTTGAGGGAATTGTCTACTGTGAAAGGGTTCTTGTTTATCCTCTTTCACTTTGCTACGCTAAACCCTTGTTTGGGACTTTTTGCAAATGGAATATCTTTGACATGGAGTAAGTGGCATGAAAGAAAACTCTTCATTACCCTTAAAAGAAGCAAAAACTTATATTGATGCTATAGATTTTAGCCAAATTATCAATAAGTTAGAGCGACAATATGGGTGGGATCCTCATGAGGCGGCTGACATTTGCGATATGTACCGCAATTTTCTTTACCTGCAAAAAAAGTACGGCCAAACGCACGCGCTACCACCCTCTGAGGAAATCGATGAGTTTTGGCATATGCATATCTTGGATACTAAAAAGTATCGACGCGATTGTGAACTCATCTTTGGATACTATTTAGATCATTACCCTTATTTTGGCATCGATGAGAAAACATCCCTAAATGATTTAGAGGCAGCGTTTGGAACTATGCAAGAGTTATATGTCAAAGAATTTGGTACCCCTATTTATGAAATCCGCTCATGGATCTCAAAACTTTCCAGTTTTGTGAAACAACAACTATTTCGTTATAAACCAAAACGAGTAGCTTTTACACCGAATTAACCTTCAACTTATTCACTCAATTAATGTTACAATACGTAGCTAATTGGTTGACGAACTCATTACATCTTGGGAGATAAGAAATGTCAAAACGCATGGTTATCATGCTAATCAGTATGGGCGTACTCTTTGGGTGCATTTTTGGATACCAAGCCTTTAAAAGTTTTATGATGAAAAAATATCTTGCTGGTATGGGTAACCCAACCCTTACGGTATCTACTACTATTGCTAATTATGAAGATTGGCAACCGATATTAAAAGCAACCGGCTCTATGCGTGCCGTGCGCGGTGTTAACGTAACAACTGAAGTCGCAGGTTTAGTACGTACTATTCACTTTATTCCAGGTACTGAGGTAAAAGAAGGTGAACTATTAGTCAATCTCAATGCAGATACCGATATAGCGCAATTGGAAGCATTAGAAGCAACTGCAGCGCTTGCTAAAGTCACTTACGAGAGAACAAGAGCGCAATATGCTGTACAAACGGTAAGTAAATCATCTTTAGATACCGATACGGCTAATTTAAAAAATCAAGATGCTTTAGTTAATCAACAAGCCGCTGTTGTCGCTAAAAAAATTATCAAAGCGCCTTTTTCAGGCCAAATTGGTATTTCAGCAATTAATCCCGGTCAATATTTAAACCCTGGCGATAAAATTGCCACTTTACAATCATTAGATCCTATTTATGTGGACTTTTATGTGCCACAACAAAATGTAGTGCAATTACAACCAGGTCAGTCTGTTAGCATCACATTAAATGCTTTCCCAAATCAACAATTTACTGGCAAAATTACTGCCATTGATCCTGTAGCTGACTCCTCCACGCGTAATGTTCAAGTTGAAGCAACTATTGCCAACTCTGAGCATAAATTGATACCTGGTATGTTTGCTGATGTAACAGTAACAACCAGTAATGTACCCGAAAAATTTATTACCCTTCCGCAAACAGTGGTGACATACAATCCTTATGGTGAGAGTATTTATCTCGTGCAGCGCGGTGAAAAAGATGAGGCCGGTAATGAAATATTAACAGCAACTGAACGTTTTATTAAAACAGGCAAAACGCGCGGTGATCAAGTTGCTATTATTGATGGTCTAAAACAAGGTGAAGAAGTGGTAACTGCTGGTCAGTTGAAGTTAAAAAAAGGAAGTCGTGTCGCTATCAATAATAGCGTACAACCCAGCAATAACCCAGCGCCTAACCCAGTAGACGAATAAAACGAGGATAGCAAAATGCATTTTACTGATTTATTTATTCGTCGTCCTGTACTAGCAACTGTAGTCAGTTTGTTCATTTTAGTATTGGGTTTGCGAGCCGTATTTTCTTTACCTGTGATGCAATATCCTTATACAGAAAATGCTGTTATTACGATTTCCACTGTCTATACCGGCGCTGATCCAACGGTTATTGCAGGGTTTATTACTACCCCATTGGAAAACTCCATTGCACAAGCCAATGGTATCGATTATATGACTTCTACTAGTCTTCAAGGTTTAAGTACTATCACTGCTAATTTGCGACTCAATTACGATCCCAATAAAGCGCTGACTGAAATTACCAGTAAAATTAATGCTGTTTTAAACCAATTACCGCCCGGAACACAACAGCCTGTGCTGAGTATTTCTATCGGTGAAAGTATCGACTCCATGTATATCGGTTTTTACAGTACGGTATTAGCAAGTAATCAAATCACCGATTATTTAATACGTGTTGTGCAACCCAAATTACAAGCTATTGATGGCGTACAACAAGCGGAAATTTTAGGTGAAAAACAATTTGCCTTACGCGCGTGGTTAGATCCTTCTCGCATGGCAGCTTTAGGGGTAGATGGTGAAGCTGTTTCCAATGCATTAGCAGCAAATGATTTTATTTCAGCTGTTGGTCGCACTGACGGTGATATGATAACTGTAAACCTGACGGCTGATACGGATTTAACCACATTAGAAGAATTTCGACATTTAATCGTTAAATCAAATAATGGCTCGATTGTACGTTTATCTGATGTCGCCAATGTAACGTTAGGCGCCGATAATTACGATAGCTCAGTGAGTTTTGACAACCAAGACGCTGTTTATATTGGTATTAAAGTGGCGCCTAGTGCTAACTTATTAACCGTGATAGATAATGTTCGACTCGCCTTACCTCCTATTCAAGAGCAACTTCCAGAAGGATTAAATGGTAATATTGTTTATGATGCTACCGAATTTGTTAATAGCTCTATTCATGAAGTAGAAAGCTCTTTAACAGAAGCATTAATTATTGTGACTATCGTTATTTTTATTTTCTTGGGAACATTCCGCTCCGTATTAATTCCAGTGATCGCTATTCCTCTATCATTAATTGGTGCTTTTCTTATCATGTTAATGCTGGGTTATTCCATTAACCTATTAACATTATTAGCATTAGTACTGGCGATTGGTTTGGTGGTCGATGATGCCATTATTGTAGTAGAAAATGTTCATCGTCATATAGAAGATGGTATGAAACCTTTTGACGCAGCTATTCAAGGTGCGCGTGAGTTGGCAGGGCCCATTATTGCTATTTCAGTGGTATTGATCGCTGTCTATTTACCGATTGGTTTTATGGGTGGTCTTACTGGGGCATTATTTACCGAATTCGCTTTTACTCTAGCGGGCGCAGTGGCTATTTCAGCGATTATTGCCTTGACCTTATCCCCGATGATGTGTGCAAAATTTTTAAAGTCTGCTCATGATGGCGACAAAAGTCGTTTGGTTGAGTTTATCGATAAACAATTTGATAAAATACGTGGTGGTTATGAAAGATCATTACATCATAGTTTAAATTATTTGTCGGTTACAGTCGCTTTTTCCGTAATTATTTTTATCAGTATTTATTTTCTTTACAGCAATGCAAAAAGTGAACTTGCTCCCCAAGAAGATCAGGGTATTATCATTACGCAGATCACCACGGCATCGAATGCCTCTTTAGGACAAACTAAACTTTATTCAAAACAAATTTTTGATGTTTTTAAACAATACCCTGAGACAGAGCATGTGTTTCAACTGGATGGTCTTACTGGGTTAAATTCTGGTATAGCTGGTATGGTATTTATTCCCTGGGATGAACGAAAACGTACTACTAATGAATTACAACCACAAGTCCAGCAACAATTATCAACTATTGCGGGTGGCAAAATAGCCGCATTCCAACCCTCCTCTTTACCTGGTGGTGGTAGTGGTTTGCCGGTGCAATTTGTTATTACAACTACAGATTCTTTTGATCGCTTGTATGATGTATCTCAACAATTAATGGAAAAAGCACAGCAAAGTGGTCTCTTTATCTATATTGATAATGATCTAAAAGTCGATAAACCACAAACTACACTTAAACTGAACCGGGACAAAATTGCTGACATGGGATTAACCATGCAAGATGTTGGTGCTGCATTAAGCTGGTCAGTAGGTGGTGGTTACGTTAATTATTTTAATATGGGTGGGCGTTCTTATAAGGTTATTCCGCAAACCTTGCGTAACGAACGGTTAAATGCCGATCAAATACTGGATTATTATATTACAACCGCAAGTGGAGCCTCTGTTCTTGTATCAACTGTCGCCTCCTTAGAGACTAAGGTTGTACCGCAATCGCTGAATCATTTTCAACAATTAAACTCAGCAACTATTTCTGCTGTACCATTCCCTGGAATTTCTTTAGGGGAAGCGTTAGATAACCTAAAAGTAGAAGCAGAAGAGATATTACCTCAAGGATATACGATTGATTACGGCGGGCAATCACGTCAGTACATACAGGAAGGCTCTGCTCTTGTAGTTACCTTCATGCTAGCGATGGTTATTATTTTCCTTTCTTTAGCAGCACAATTTGAAAGTTTCCGCGATCCGTTAATTGTACTTATCAGTGTACCGATGTCGATTTGTGGCGCCATGATTTTCGTAAGTCTTGGCATTGGTGGAAGTAGTTTGAATATTTACACTGAAGTAGGGTTAGTCACGCTGATAGGATTAATTAGTAAACACGGTATCTTAATTGTACAGTTTGCTAATGATTTACAACGTGAGGGTAAAAATATTCGTGAGGCTGTTGAAATGGCCGCCGCCATTCGTCTACGTCCTATTTTAATGACAACAGCTGCAATGGTATTGGGCGTTATTCCTTTATTACTCGCTACAGGCGCAGGTGCCGTGAGTCGCTTTAATATCGGTTTAGTGATTACGACGGGTATTTCTATCGGTACGTTATTTACGCTCTTTGTGGTACCAGCCATGTATATGTTATTAGCTGAAAAAGTTAAACATAAAAAAGGCGATGAGGAGCTTGTAATTGGTGGCAATAACAATATAGTACCCCATTAAAGATCGCCTAGCGAAATGGGGCACTTTGTTTACTGATATTTAAACACTTTGTCCCTGTGCATGATGCTCACTATGACAGAGTGGGCTTTCATGTGGGAACACGAAGAAATTTACCAAGTAGTTAGATCAAATAATACTCTTCACTGTTCCACCATCGACACGTAATGCGGCGCCATTAGTTCCAGCAGATAATGGACTGCATAGAAAAACCGCCAAAGAAGCAACTTCTTCTGGTGTGGCAAAACGTTTGAGTATGGAGGTCGGCCGCAACGTATTGAAAAATTCTTTTTCAATCGTTTCTAAACCGATGTTACGTTCTTTTGATATGTGCTCGATATAATAATTCACCCCTTCAGTTAAGGTGGGGCCTGGTAATACGCTATTCACTGTGACATTGGTACCTGCGGTCATCTCAGCTAAACCACGCGCGATGGCTAATTGGGCTGTTTTAGTCATGCCGTAATGGATCATTTCCATAGGAATTTGTACAGCAGATTCACTGGAGATAAAAATAATTCTGCCCCAGTTTTGCTTACACATCTGCGGTAAATAATGTCGACTTAAACGCACACCGCTCATGACATTGGCGTTGAATAAATGTAACCATTCTTCATCAGTAATATCATTAAAGGCTTTTACTTGATATATACCAAGATTATTAACCAATATATCGACAGTAGGAAACTCAGCAATTAATTTTTCTGTTCCCTCAACCGTAGTTAAATCGGCTGCAATGGGTAATAAAGTTGCAGTTGGGCAAACGGCTTTAATTTTATTGATGGCTTCAAAAACACGTTGTTGAGTACGACCATTAATAATGACCGTCACACCTTCTTGCGCAAGCAACGTTGCGATGGCAAAACCAATCCCTGCTGTAGAACCTGTGACTAATGCTGTTTTATCTTGCAGTTTTAGATCCATGTTGTTTCCTCCTGAAAATACGTAACGCTCATAACCCTTTCCCTCTCCCCTTGCGGGAGAGGGAAAGGCAAGCGAAGCTTGCGAGGGTGAGGGGAAAGGCTGCGAAGAAAAAATTGTATTTGACCCACAACTCTTTCTTCGTAGCTTTTCTCCTCACGCGCCTGCGCTAAAGCGCAGTCGACCTCTCCCACAAGGAGAGAGGTGTTTTTTATTATTACTCTTTAGCAAACAATGTATGCACAATTAACAAAATAGCACCAATGACAATAGCAGAATCTGCAATATTAAAAGCAGGCCAATGCCAATTATTTATATAAAAATCAAGGAAATCGACTACGTGACCCAGCATTAAGCGATCAATTAAATTACCTAACGCGCCACCTAAAATTAATGCAAAAGAAATAGCAATCGTCTTGTGCTCTCGTGGTGTGCGCCCTAACCAAATAACCAGCAACACACTAATGACAATAGAAATTGCTACAAATGCCCAGCGTTGCCAACCGCCTGCATCGCTTAAAAAGCTAAAAGCGGCGCCGGTATTATAGGCCAGCGTTAAATTAAAAAAAGGTGCTATCGTTTTAACTTCATGTAACTGAAAATGATAGCTAATATAATACTTACTCAACTGGTCTAATAAAAAAACTATCGCGGATAACCAAAGCCATACTAACGCTGTTTTTTTATTTTGAATGAATAAATTACGCATAGGCTCGCACTTCTCCTTGTCCTGTCACGTTGGTAATACAACGTTGGCATAACTCTGGGTGGTCAGGATCTTCACCAATATCTGCAACATATTGCCAACACCGCACACATTTTTTATCAGTACTTGCTAATACTTCAATAGATAATCCTTCAACAGTTGTATCTACGGCTTTGGCTGTACGCTTAGCATTTGGTAGTACATTAGCACCAGAAGTAATTAGCACAAAACGCAATTCATCACCCAAAGGTAATAATATGCTTTGTAGATTTTCATCAGCATATAAATTAACAACTGCTTGCAAGCCGGCACCAATTAATCCTGCCGTACGTGTGGCTTCCAATTCTTTATTTACAGCTATTCTTACCGCAATTAATGTTTGCCAATCAATAGGTTGTTGTTTAGTTATCTTTGGCCATGCTTCATACCACTTGGTTAAAAATACTGAAGGTTGAGCATGCTCTCCTGGAATATGCTGCCAAATCTCATCACTCGTAAAACTCAAAATAGGCGCTAACCAACGCACCATGGCTTGTAATACATGATACATTGCTGTTTGCGCAGAACGTCTTGCTAGTGCTGTTTTTGCTACAGTGTATTGACGATCTTTGATTATATCTAAATAAAAACCACCTAATTCTACCGTGCAAAAATTGTGTAATTTTTGATAAATTAAATGGAATTGATAAGTATCATACGCTGCAATAATTTCTGCTTGTGCTTGTTGCGTTACATCACATAACCACGCATCTAATGCGACCAAATCATCCCCTGCCACACTATCTGTTGCCGGATCAAAATCATGTAAATTGGCTAGTAAAAATCGCACGGTATTACGGATCCGACGATACGCCTCAGAAATACGTTTAATAATCTCTGGAGAGTAGGTTAATTCCGCGCGATAATCTGTCGCTGCAACCCATAAACGCAGTACATCAGCACCTAACTCATTCGTAATCTCATGAGGAGATACTACGTTACCCAATGATTTAGACATTTTATAGCCTTTATCATCAACGGTAAAACCATGAGTTAGAATTTGACGATACGGCGCACAACCATTTAAGGCAACACTGGTTTTAAGTGAAGATAAAAACCAACCACGGTGCTGATCGGAGCCTTCCAAATATAAATCGGCAGGAAATTGTAATTCGGGTCTAGCGTTTAATACAAAGTGGTGAGAACTACCTGCATCAAACCATACATCAAGACCATCTGTTGATTTATCATAATTTTCAGCATCATCGCCAAGTAATTCTCGTGGATCTAATTGATGCCAAGCTTCAATACCACCTTGCTCTACATAATCTGCAACACGATGCATTAAATCAATGGTGTCAGGATGGGGTTGACTAGTATATTTATTTAAAAATACCGGAATAGGTGTACACCAGGAACGTTGTCTTGAAATACACCAATCAGGGCTGTTTTTTATCATCCCTTCAATTCGTGCTTTACCCCAATCAGGAATAAATTCCACATCCTCCACGCAAGCAAGCGCTTGATCTCGTAACCCTTCTTTATCCATGCTAATAAACCATTGTGGGGTAGCACGGAAAATAATCGGTGTTTTATGTCGCCAACAATGCGGGTAACTGTGAGTTAACGTCGTGGCATATAATAATGCGTTTTTATTTTTTAATAAGCTAATAATGGGTTCATTTGCTGTAAAAACCGATTCGCCTGCTAAGTAGGGTGTGTCAACTACAAAGAAACCACGCGCATCAACGGGATGCTCTGTTGATAACCCATAGTGCAAGCCAATAATATAATCGTCGACACCATGGCCAGGGGCAGTATGTACACAGCCTGTGCCAGCGTCTAGCGTGACATGCTCACCCAATACGATAGGAACATGACGCTCATAAAACGGGTGTTGTACCATTTGCCCTTCTAATGCAGAACCTTTGCAGGTACCAAGTACCTGATAATCAGCAACTTGCCAACGTGTCATAACAGTCGTCAATAAGTCTTCGGCAATAATTACATACCGATGTGTTGATTGCTCACCACAGTCAACTAATGCATACGATAATTCAGGATTAAGAGCAACGGCTTGGTTGGCAGGTAATGTCCAGGGAGTCGTTGTCCAAATAACCACATCAATTTTTACGGATGGGTTGAGTGTTTGTATTGCAAAAGCAGATAGGATGCTCTTGGTATCCAATGCCGTAAAAGCCACATCAATAGAAGATGATTGTTTATCAGCGTACTCAACTTCCGCCTCTGCTAATGCAGATGCGCACTGGGTACACCAATGAACCGGTTTATACCCTTGGATAACATGATTATTAGTCATAATGCGAGCAAGGCAACGAATAATATCTGCTTCGCTACTAAAATCCATCGTGGTGTAAGGATGAGACCAATCGCCTATGATGCCTAGACGGATGAAACTATTGCGTTGACCGTCAATTTGTTTTTTAGCATAGTCACGACAAGCTTGACGAAACTCCGCCACTGATATCTTACCACCAGGTCGACCTACTTTTTTTTCTACATTTAATTCAATCGGCAATCCATGGCAATCCCAGCCAGGTATAAAAGGCGCATCAAATCCGCTCAAGCTTTTTGACTTGACCACAATGTCTTTTAAAATCTTATTGACGGCATGTCCTAAATGGATATCGCCGTTGGCATAGGGAGGCCCATCATGCAAAATAAATAAAGGGTTATTTTGGTGCATTTGGCGGATCTGCTCATATAAGCGTATCTCTTGCCAGTGTTGCAGTAACTTAGGTTCACGATTGGCTAGATCTGCTTTCATGGGGAAAACAGTAGTCGGTAAGTTTAGGGTTTTTTTATAATCTTGCATATTCAATCACATGGCCGTGTTGTAAACAGTAAACAAGATATGGAGTATATCAGTTATTGTCGCATAAATAAAAAAACCCGGGATAAACCCGGGTTTTTTTACACATGAATGTCTAACGAGACATTATGCAATCTTACAAGTTGCTTAAGTTAACAACTACGTTAGCTGTAACGCCATAGCTATTGTTGTTATTAAGAGCTTGAATGGTGCTACCTTCTAAACGGACACCAACTGCAGGGATGATATCATATTGAACGCCTAGACCAGCTGTTGCACCCATGCCGCCTTCGTTATCTTTTGCATAACCAACTGCAGGGTTGCTTTCATCAACAAATTCAACTTTACGTTTGATTGTTGCGTATGCCACACCAGCACGTGCAAAGCCCCAGAATTTTTCATCTTCTGTGAAGAAGCAACGGCCAATACCACTGATGTCAAAGAAAGAAACGTTGCTAACATGCAATTTTTCATAAACAGCATCACCATTAATGCCAAGATCTTCAGTCACAGCATTGTCAGGAACTGTTGAATGCTTGGTGTTTGTGAAGTTACGTAGACCTTGGTAGTTGAACTCTACACCAAAGTTATCCCATACCCACATACCAATACCAGCGCGCCAAGATAAATCGCCATCAGCTTCTAAGTTTGATGGGTTACCGAAAGCGCTACCACCATTTAAATTGTTGCTGCTAGCAAATTTAGCATCTTCAATTCCTGTGTAACCAACGCCACCAAGAACGTAAACGCCATCTAAACCTAAAGCTAACACTGATGAACTGCCCAAAAGAGCTGCACCAATAACCAATGACTTAGCTAAATTTCTTACTTGCATTATCAATCTCCTTAAAAATAAGCCCACAAATTTGGAACTCTATTAGAATACCTGTTTTAAATTTAAAGTCAATACCATACAGGTTACAACTCGGTCCTTTCAGGCATTATGATTATAATAGATAATTACATAGAATGCGCAACTTTTTTTAAAAATTAAATTTAAGATTGTGCGTTATGTACCACCCGCTGCGGGTATGCAATCATAATACCTGTCGTGTCGAATAGCTGTTTTAAGCGTAAATAATACTCACGCCTAACCTCATCCTGCACGGCCGGCCTCGTCTTTATAATGGCTTTGATGAGCATACCATTATCTGCCAATTTATCAATACCCAGTACCTGAATGGGTTCTAGCAAATTGTGTTTAAAGCCGGTATCTTCCCATAAAACCTGCCCTGCTTGCTTCATTAATGCGATCACATTATCAATAGATTGCGCATAATCTACGGTAACTTCTAACCAACAAATACCATAATTTCTGCTTTTATTGGTTACCATACCTACCGTACTAAATGGTATGGTATGCACATCCCCAGTAGATTCGCGCAATCTCAAGGAGCGAATGGAAATTGCTTCTACTTTTCCTGTAACACCGCCGGCAGTTACAACATCATCAACCGCGATGGTATTACCCGCTAAAATAAATAACCCAGTAATCATATCCTGGACTAATTGTTTCGCCCCAAAAGCAATCGCTAAACCAACCACACCCGCACTAGCTAATAAGGGCCCAATATTAAAGTTCAATACACTTAAAATAAATAACCCAGCAATAATAATTATGGTAATAAGCAATGCATTGTGACCGACGGTTAACAATGTTTTTAATTGCGGGCTTAATTGCCGATGGGCAGCCTGTGCTTGTTGCGTCATATAAGCAGTAATAAGAGCACTTAAGGAAATCCACACAAATAAACTAATGCCCACAATGATCGCAATGGTAATCGTTTTGCTCGATGCAGCCCGCCCTTGGCCATAAACAAGCCATGCCAATAAATCGATATGCCATGCTTGCAATAACAATAAAATAACGATGGAATAGAAAATCACATTGACAGTTATTTTGAGCATTTGTCCATAACGAGCCCATTGCGCACTCAATATAGGATGCCGCTGGGGAAACTGCTGCAAGCTACTTAAACGTCGACTGATATACCCTCCGATATGTTGTTGTACAATCCAACAACCACCAATAACCAGCAAAGACCCTATGCTAGCCGTTAACATAAAATTAACGCCATCGCTTCGAAAAGCGAGCCACGTAATAAATGCTAATAACACGTAAAGTGTCACCAGCCAATGCCAAGAATAACTTAACCAGGATAATAAAAATGATACGCCACGCTGCTCACACACAACATGCAAATTTTTTAAAAACTGAGAAACGTCTTTTTGATATATATGAACAAGCCGTAAAACCATAATGACTAAAGCCACGACGAGCATGAATAATAACAACTCCCTCACAAAACGAGGCGCGCCCAGTAAATAGATGATTTGAATAATAAAAAAGCCATAGATACCAAGGCGGAAAAACCGTATCACTATATGCCGCCAAATAAGAGCAACCGTGTCGCTGAGGGTAAACCAACGCCAGGTTATTATTTTGGTATTAAAAAATACCTCCACTAACCAATGAATAAACGACATAAGTATCACAGCATTTAAACAAAGCAACGCCATTTTTTCAATGCCATATTGCGGCGAATATAATCCCAAAACCACATAACTGATTACAGCGAAACCTATGGTGGGCAATAGGCTCATAACGGCAAATACCAATTTATTTCTTATTATCTGCCAATGCTTTTGCTGGTGATTCATTAATAACCAATTAAAAAACCATTTATTGCTATAAACCAATACCGTGCGCATCAATAAAGCAGCAGCAAAACTAGTTAGCAGAACGAGAATAAATTCCTGCCAAAATGCTTGCGCTTGTGGATCAGTGACTTGTCGATGCAGCCAATCTTGGAGCCTATGTAAATCACTAATAGCTCGCACTAGTTGTTGTGCCTCATAGGCAACCGCATGAATGCCTTTTAGTAGCGTAGTTTGAATATGTTGTAGGGGGACAACTTCGATATCTTCTTGATTAGCGTCTTTGTTGCTTTCTGTTGGTGGTTTATCCTGCCTTTGCAGCTCTTGATGAACAGATTTTTCTTCGTTTGCGATTATTTCTTGTTCTACAGCAAATTCAGGGGACAAGGAAAGGGCTTGAGAAGTTTGAACGCTACCGAGAATAAAAAGGATTCCTATTATTTGAATAAGATACTTCATTTAAAATATTTCCTTGCGTCAGCTTCATCTTGATGCATTTGCGTTACCATATCAGCGATACTGTTAAAAGCCAGCTCATCACGTAACCGATGTAAAAAATAGACTGTTAATTTTTTATCATATAATGACGCGTTAAAATCAAATAAATGCACCTCTAACCATAGCACAGGTGCACTTTTAAGCGTAGGACGAACGCCAAGACTGGCCACACCTTGCAGCTCTTTTGTTGAATCAATGCCAGCTACTTTTACCACATAAATCCCATAAGGTATGGCTAGTTGTGAGGCATGTACTGCTATATTGGCAGTAGGGTATCCTAAGGTTCTACCCCGCTTATCGCCGTGGCGGACAATTCCTGCTAGGTGATAAAAACCACCTAGCAATTGCGCGGCTGCCTCGCAGTCCCCATCAACTAAGTGTGATCGTATACGAGAGCTACTTACACGCTCTTCACCTATAAAATAAGTAGGAAGTGTTTCCACTAAAAAATCGTATTGGCTACCTAATTCTTGCAACAGGTGAATATCTCCAGTACGCCGGTGGCCAAAACGAAAATCATCACCAATAAGTATTTTTTTTGCTTTTAGGTCCCTGACTAAAAAATCGCTGACAAAATCTTGTGCAGATAATTGCGAGAGCTCTTTATTAAAAGCAAGGCACACCACGCGATCCACACCCCATTGCGAGAGTAAACGCAATTTTTCAGCTAGTGGTGTGATGGTGATAGGAGCATGAGTAGGATCAAAAAACGTCTTGGGATGTGGCTCAAATAAAACAACCGTACTTGGTAATTGTAATTGTTGTGCTGCTTTTTTTAATTCTACCAATAACTTTTGATGCCCAAGATGTACCCCATCAAAATTACCCAGTGTTACCACTGATCCGTGGTAAGAATTTGTAGGCAGGTTATGCCAGCCTCGCATAATTTCCATATCAAACCCTTTATTCTACCGGAATCTCTATTATTCGATCTGCTCTTTTGCTTGCCAAATAAGTATAAGCAATCGGTACCACTAATAAGGAAAATAAGGTACCAAAAGACATTCCACCCACAATAACCCAACCCAGTTGTTGTCTTGCATAAGCACCTGCGCCACTCGCTAATGCTAAAGGAATTGCGCCTAATACCATTGCACCCGTTGTCATTAATATAGGGCGTAACCTTGTACCTGCGGAATAAATAACGGCTTCTCGCAACTCCATACCTTGGGTACGCAATTGATTAGCAAATTCAGTAATTAAAATACCGTGTTTGGTAATCAGTCCAATTAATGTAACAAAACCAATTTGGGTATAAAGATTATTGGTTCCACCCGTAATTTTTAAAAACAATGCAGCGCCAACAATTGAAAAAGGAACCGTTAACATAATAATCAGTGGATCACGGAAACTCTCAAACTGAGCGCTAAGCACTAAATAGATAAATAATAACGCTAAAATAGTAGTGCCAACCATAGCGCCACTAGATTCAATAAAATCCTTGGTCTGCCCTGTCCAGGTATATTTTGCGCTATCACCTAACAAGCGATTTCCCAAATCTTCCATGTAAGCAACGGCTTCACCTTGCGTATAACCCGGTGCTAAATTGGCAGTTAGCGTAGCTGATCGCAATCTGTCATAGTGACTTAAGCTTTCTGTACCAACAAGAGGTAAGATCGTAACTAAATTACTTAAAGGAATGACTTCACCTGAATTACTGCGTACATAAACTTGATTAATCTGCTCAGCGTTTTTTCGTTGATCAACAGGTAATTGAACTTTTACATCATAACTATTACCGCCTGCATCAAAATCAGTAATATGACGACCTGCAAATAAAATTCCGATGGCATTATTTATCTCAGAAAGCTCAACGCCGAGATTGGCTGCTAGCTCCCGATTAATAAATAAATCCAATTGCGGCGCATCCATTTTTAAATCGACCTGAACATCGGTTATCCCTTTGTTCTTTTCTGATATATCACTCTCAATTAACGTCATCAAAGCACGCAGCTCATCGTAAGTCCCCATAATTTGCACGACAAATTGCAATGGAGAATTACCTTCTGTCGGTAAAGGCGGAATACTTTGTGGGATTAAATAAGCACCAGGATTACCTAGCATGGAAGGCGCTATCTCTTTAATAATGTCTTGTTGACTGCGGGTGCGCTCATCCCAATCAGATAACGCTAAAAAAGCAATCCCTTGGCTAGATACTGGGCTACCACCGATAGCAACATAAGCGCGTGATTCTGGCAAACTGCTAAAAATACGCTCCATGACTTTAATTTGATTATCCATATAATTTAAATTGGCGGAACTTGGCCCTAAAATAAAACCAATAATAGTGCCTGTATCTTCAGTAGGTGCCAACTCAGATTTTAAACTAGAAAATAACCAAACGCCCAATAATGCGACGATGCTAATACCAAAAACCATCAGCAAACGGATTTGCAAGATTTTCTTTAAAAATGACATATAATGATTTTTCAAATTATCCATGGTTTTATCTAACCAGCGGGTATAAGAATTACTATGCCCGGCCTTTAAAATACGCGCGCACATCATGGGAGATAATGTTAACGCCACAAAACCAGAAATAATTACCGCTCCGGCTAAGGTAAAAGCAAATTCTCTAAATACATCACCTGTTAAACCCGAGGTAAATCCAATGGGTGCATAAACGGCCGCCAAAGTAATTGTCATTGCAACAATCGCAAAACCAATTTCACGACTTCCTTTAAATGCAGCTTGTAGTGGGCTCATCCCCTCTTCCATATGACGATGCACATTTTCTAACATGACGATGGCATCATCCACAACCAAACCAATAGCAAGTACTAAAGCCAATAAGGTCATATTATTGATGCTGTAACCCATCGCATATAAAAAAGCGAAAATAGCTATTAAACAAAGGGGAATGGTGACTAAAGGTACCAACGTCGATCGCGCCGATCCTAAAAATCCAAATACGACTAAAACCACTAAAATAATAGCCTCAATCAATGTATCGTAAACACCTTGAATCGATGCTTCAATAAATACCGCTTTATCGTAATTAATTTTATAACTCATCCCTTGCGGTAAGATGCGATCTAAAGAATGTAGAAACTGTTGAATTTCATTCGACATCGTTACCGGGTTTGCAGAGGATTGTGGGATCACACCAAGAACTACTGCAGGTTTGCCATCAGAGCGTACTAACACGGTATCATCTAACGCAGCCACCTCAACATCAGCAACATCGCTAAGTCGCACTAATGCGCCGTTATCATCACGTAATATTAAATCTTTAAATGCTTGTACATCTTCTAATTTAGTTTTTGGTAATACGGTATAATTACGGGTATTACTTTTAATTTGACCACCGGCGATATTAACGTTTTGGCTTTGTAATATATTAGAAATATCTGTCACCGTCACACCACGTACTGCCATTCGTATCGGATCAGGCCAAATACGCATTGAGTATTCACGCGCGCCGTAAATTTCTGCTGTACCAACGCCCTCTACTTGTTGAATATCTGGTTGAATATAATTTTTCACATAATCCGTTAATGCCATGGGCGAGCGTTGTGTATCGATGAAACTCACATACATCGTTGCCGTGCCGCTACTATCTGCTTTTTCTAATATCGGTGCATCAGCCTCTGTCGGTAATAAACTGGTTACCGTACCAATTTTATCGCGTATATCATTCATACCGACATTAACATCGTATCCTGATTTAAATTTAATCGTGATACTACTCATATCATCACGTGTAGATGATGTCATACTATCAAGACCTTCCAAACCGGCTAAGGCCTCTTCAAGACGATTAGTAATTTGTGACTCAATTAAATAAGCATCCGCACCTGTATACGTAGTGGTAATACTTACTGTTGGGCTATTTATTTTAGGTAAATCGCGCACTTCTAATCGTTGATAGCCAACAAATCCCACAACCAATAATAAAATATTAATCACCAAGGTAAAAATAGGGCGAGAAATACAAAAATCTGATAACTTCATGAATTAACCTTTCCCTTCTAACTTTTCTTTTGCTTTTGCTGGATCAAAAATTTGCACGGTGGCGCCATCGCGTAATTTTTGTTGACCTTGTAGTACAATTTGATCACCTGCGTTTAAACCACTGGTGATTTGTGCCAAACCATCATAACGTGAGCCTATTTCAACCAACACTTTTTGCACCCGTAATTGTTTGGTTTCCTCATCCGTATATAAACGATAAATATTTTGTCCTTCAATGGAAGCAACCAGGGTTTCTTCCGGTACAATTAACGCATTCGCTGTAATGCCTAAAGTTTGCATGGCAACAGCTGAAAGACCTGGGGATAAGCGTTCGTTTTGATTAGGGATTTGTGCTTCCACTAAAATAGTGTGACTTTTTTCATCCACTGTAGGTGAAATAAAATCCACCGCTCCTGTAAATGTTTCATTAGGAAATGCATCAACTTGTAATATAACCGGTTGATCTAACTTTAGTGTTGATAAAAAATTTTCTGGTACGTTATAACGTATTTTTAAATTTTGTTTATCAACTATTGTCACTAGAATTGTACCAGGAGAAACATAATTACCTAGTGAAATAGTACGTGCACCAAGACGACCAGCAAAAGGTGCGGTAATCATCGTTTTATCTAGCTCCGCCTTTGCAATAGCTACTTCTGCATCACGCGCTTTAGACGTTGCAATGGCTTTATCATATTCTTGACGCGATTGCGCCCCTTTTTGAAATAAATTTTTGGCGCGCTCCAATTCAATACTACCAAGCTCAGCATCAGCCTGTGCTTGTTCGAGTTTGGCTGCTTGGGTACGATAATCAATGCGTATCAATTCGGTACCCGATTTAACTAAATCGCCCTCTTTAAATTCAATTGCAGCAATATTGCCTGCAATTTCACTGGCAATTGCAGTATTGTTGGGTGCGTATAGATTACCAAAAGCACGCACTTTATTTGGCACATCTTGTTGTTTCACCGTAGTAACAATAACGGGTATTGCCATACCTGCTAAATTCTGTTGATTTTTTGAGCTATCGCCACAGCCTGTGATGGCAAATAGGCTAATAAGTGTTACTACTACCAACTGGACATTTAATTTTCTCATAACTTAATTCCCACTATAACTTTTTATAACTAAAACTTATCCAAAGATTTAATCCGTCTCCACCAACGTCGTAATTGCGATTTGGAAATAATAAAACATTGCTCATTCCCCAATTGTAAAATTACTTTATGCAACGAACCTTGTTTAAGCGCACGTATAATGGGTGAAAACCATTGTGTTTCTAATTGTTTTACGTGCCATAACCATTTCTCAATATCTTCATCAAACCAAGGCAATTGTAACGTGTCAATGACCGCTAAATAATTTCCAACCGGCAGTTCTTGCAATTTATCAAAACCTCTGGCAGGCAATTCGATATAAGGCATTTCTGCCAAAATGGCTACCCCTTCAGCTAAAGGATTCTGAGCAATCACAGCATCATAATCAAAAGAAGCGATTTGTGGTAGCATGCCACCACCCCAAAACCACAAACTGCTAATGGGAAGCTGATTGGCCGCCCCACGTCGTTTATTCACTACAGATTGGGATAACAATAACTGTAATTCTACAGCTAAACGCTGCCAATAACCTGATGATTCGCCCGCAATCATTTCTTTACTTAATGATGACCCCACTAGAGACCAAAAAGGAGGATACTCAGAGGGAGCTTCACGCTCAATCTTCAAATACCAATGATGCAGCTGTGATGCGTGCAAGCGCAAACCATCTGTTGCCAAAAAAGCATTAAGCTCATTGACAATATCATCAACCTCTTCACGATGTAAATGTAATTGATGAGGTTTGGCCACGCTAATATCGTGCATCCCCGCCGTAAAATGTACCGGGGATGCATATAACCAATATTCATTGCTACGCGCTAAGCCATCGCCCAAAGCAGCTAAAGCAGCATATGGGAAAGGTTTGTTAAGACCAATAGCAGCGGACAACTGGTACTCCAGCATAGCACCACAAAAATCGTTTGAGCCATTTGCAAAAGGTTGTTTATCAGCACGCGATAATAAATAGGATAAATTAGGTAATGATAATGTTGCTCTAAGCTCATGAAAGCGTTCTGTTAGAAGGCCAGGGATCAATAAAGTGAGTGTATTGTTTTGCATATTATATGCTCGATAGATTATGATTCTTTATATAGATAATAATTACATGGAAACTCTTATGCGTTTTGCAAACGACTTTACTAACGCACGTTATATTATTAGAGCCTATTCAAAAGGCACGGTACGAATCAATGATACCGACTATCACCATAGTGTGATTTTAAGTCAAGATCAATTAATTTCACCCTGGCCCATTGCCTCTTTGAACCAATTACAAGCAACTGATTTTCAAAACCTAGTTGCTTTATCACCTGAGTTAGTGATTATCGGCGTAGGGGATACCTTTACTTTTGTAAAGCCACAATTACTACAACCTTTATATGATAAACAAATAGGCGTAGAAATCATGACAACCGATGCTGCTTGTCGCACTTATAATCTGCTAGTAGGTGAAGGCAGAAAAATAGTTGCTTGTTTAATCATTAATGCACTATCAAACGACTAACAATATAACCTAGTGCTAACAAACCTAACCCTAACCACGTCGCTTGCAAAGCACGTTTGCCACGTAATCCCCAATAATGACGACCTAATAATACAATTGCAAAAATCAACCAAGCAAAAACAGATAACCCAATTTTTTGCAAAGGCCAATGGGCATGGTTTTGCTGTAAAAAAATAAATCCTGAAATTAAACTCAAGCTTAACAATAAAAATCCCAAACGAATCAGGTGAAATAACAAGGCTTCCATCGTTTCCAAGGGAGGCAACCATTGCGCCAGACGTTGCGGTCTTTGTGAATGTAATTGCTGGTGTTGATAATAAATCAACAAAGCCTGCACGCCACTCAACGCGAGCACACTAAATGCTAAGATGGATAGTACAATATGCACACAAGTCTCCTTCCACTCTTTCCGCTACTACGTGCCACAGACCTGAGGAATCGACTCGTTTTGTTGATTGAAATAGATCGTCTGGATCCCGGATATTACAGCCACTTAATGAGTGCGCAGCACGAATTTAGTGGTTGTTATTATCCGGGATCCAGTAAATCTCAACAAAAACGAGTCGACCATCAGTCGCGGACAAGCCGCGGCACGTAGTGTCCTATCACGATAACTTTAGTGTACAATATCGCACATTAAAGCAAATGGAAACAGGTTAAAGCGATGTTTGAAAATTTATCTAGCAGACTAAGCAAAGTTGTTAAAATGCTCACCGGTCAAGCAAGGCTGACGGATGCAAACATTAAAGACACGATGCGCGAAGTGCGTTTGGCATTAATTGAGGCTGATGTAGCACTTCCTATTGTTAAACATTTTGTTGAAACCCTGCAAGAGCGCGCTATCGGTAAAGAGGTATCACAAAGTCTCACCCCAGGACAGACATTAATTAAAATCGTCCGTGATGAGCTAACGAATGTGATGGGTGAAAAAAATGAATCCCTCGCTTTAAATACCCAACCACCTGCGGTCATTTTAATGGCTGGTTTACAAGGATCTGGTAAAACAACTACCGCAGCCAAATTAGCTCGCCTCTTAAAAGAACGTCATAAAAAACACGTCATGGTAGCTAGCTGTGATATTTATCGCCCCGCTGCTATTGAGCAATTAGCTACATTAGCACAAGAAGTCGGTGTCACTTTTTTCCCTAGCACGGTGCATGATTATCCTATTACTATTGCGCAAAACGCCATTAAAGAAGCAAAACTACAAGCGGTTGATGTGGTTATTATCGATACGGCTGGGCGATTACATATTGATGCAAAAATGATGGATGAAATTAAAGCCATTCACCATGCCATCAATCCTATTGAAACATTATTTGTTGTCGATAGTATGACAGGTCAAGATGCCGCTAATACGGCAAAAGCATTTGATGCTGCATTACCTTTGACCGGTATCATTCTCACTAAAGCCGATGGTGATTCACGCGGTGGTGCGGCATTATCAATTCGCCATATTACCAATAAACCCATTAAATTTTTGGGTGTGGGTGAAAAAACACAAGCATTGGAACCTTTTTATCCTGACAGGTTAGCGTCACGAATTTTAGGCATGGGCGATATGCTCAGTTTAATTGAAGAAGTAGAACGCAAAGTTGATAAAGAAAAAGCCGCCAAAATGGCTAAGAAATTGGAAAAAGGTGGCTTTGACTTGGAAGATTTTCGGGATCAATTGGGTGAAATGCGCAAGATGGGCGGGCTCACCAGCTTAATTGAAAAGCTACCTGGCATTTCATTACCAGCCGCTAATTTGTCATCCGTGATGGGCAATCAGCAAAAACAATTAAATCGCTTTCAAGCGATTATTGATTCAATGACAATAGAAGAGCGTCGTAATCCCGATCTCATTAAAGGCTCACGTAAAAAACGCATCGCTTCGGGTTCTGGGACAGAGGTGCAAGATGTTAATCGTTTATTGAGCCAATTTGGTTCCATGCAAAAAATAGTAAAGAAAATGGGCAAAAAAGGTGGTTTGAAAAAGATGATGCAATCGGTGCAAGGAATGATGCAAGGTGGTGGTGGATTCCAGGGGATGTAGCGAGATCTTTACTCCCCTCTCCCCTTGCGGGAGAGGGAAATGCAAGCAAAGCTTGCGAAGGTGAGGGGTAAAGCTACGAAGAAATATAATTTTTCTTCGTAGAAAGATCGCTCCCCTCATCCGCCCTACGGGCACCTTCTCCCACAAGGGGAGAAGGGAGAGTTTTTATTACTCACTCAACACATCTTTAACAAACGGTACTGTCAATTTCCTTTGTGCTACTAACGATGCATTATCGAGCTTATCTAACACGGTAAACAACGTTGTCATATCGCGCGCATAATGATGCAATAAAAACCATCCCACTGTTTCATTTAATTGCAAGCCACGTTGGTGCGCACGTAATTGCAAGGCACGCAATTTATCTTCATCCGATAAAGGCTGAATAACATAACGCAATCCCCAATTTAAACGTGACACTAAATCTGGTAATAAAAAACCACTCGCTTGTGGGGAAAGTGTTGCTGTAATCAGTAAATAACACTGTTTAGCATGAAGCCTATTATATAAATCAAACAACCCCTCTTCCCATTCTCTATTACCTGCAACAGCGTCAATATCATCTAAACAGACTAATGTCATGTCCTCTAAATTATCTAATAAATCTAAAGAAAACTGTTGATAATCTGCTAAAGGAATATAACTGGCGGGTAAATGTTGTAAGGCTGCTTGCAAACAAACAGCTTGTAATAAATGAGTTTTACCAACACCACTACTACCCGACATAAATAGATAATGATCAATGCCACCTGTTAAAAAATGACGTAATTGCGCCACCACTTCGACTTGATGTTGGGCGACAAAAAAACTTTCAAAGGTGGCATCATCCCGCAAGTTGACGGGTAATGATAATTGTTTTACTGATCCTGATGTTATATTCATGCCATCTACTTATACTAAACGCTCTTCTTCAGCTTCCTCTGTCATCTTATATAATCGGCTTTGCTCATAATGACTATGTGCATAACGCAATAATACCATGATAATTGCAGCAACTGGCAATGCTAACAAGATGCCTAAGAAACCAAATAATTGTCCGCCAGCTAATACGGAGAAGATAACGGCAACAGGATGTAACCCAATTTTATCGCCAACAAGCACTGGCGTTAAAAACATCCCTTCAATTAATTGGCAAATACCAAATACCACGCCCACCCAAACTAACGGCAATGGCGCTTGAAATTGTACTAGCGCAACGAGTAACGCAGTAGTGATACCTACCGCGAAACCTAAATAAGGGACAACATTTAAAATGCCAGCGATAAGACCTATTAACACAGCCATTTTTAAACCGACAATAGATAATCCGACGCTGTATAAAGCAGCTAAACAAAAAATAACCAGCAATTGTCCACGAATAAATGACCCTAATACTTCATCACATTGCTTAGATAATGAAACTACCGTAGCTTCTATTCGTTTAGGTAATAAAGAGCGAATACGCGCAATGATCACATTCCAATCACGTAATAAATAAAACATCACCACAGGAATAAATAATAAATTTACAACCCACATCGCCAGGGTAAGGCCCGAACGAGAAACGGTGGTGAAAATATTTCCGGCCCAGTCACCTGCTTGTTGCCAATGACCCGTAATCAAGGTATGTAACGATTGCACATTGATTTGCCAATCCTCATTCATCGCTACTCCCGCATGTTTTGCTATGGTAGGGATGGCTTTTTCATTAAACCAAGCCACGATAACAGGGATAGTATCGATAAAAATCATGACTTGTCGTTGCAAAACAGGAACTAAAACTAACATCGCCACGATGAAAATTAATAACATACCAAGAACAACTATCGCTACTGCCACAGTACGTTGAACATGCCAGCGTTGTAAGCGTTCTACGATAGGATCACACAGATAGGCCAACAGCCCACCTAAGATAAACGGCATTAAAATCGGCTGAAGCAATACCAAAAGCCAGATAAAACCAGCTGCAACCAGGACCAGCCCCCATTTTTGTGCTTCAACCATGTTACTCTCCTTTGCAATTGACACTATCACTTCACCCCAACCCACCGTATAATAGCAAAAAATCGTTGACTACGTGAGATAGAACCTTATGACAACCGAAAACAAATCGCTTTCTTATAAAGACGCCGGTGTAAACATTGACGCTGGCAATCAATTGGTCGAGGAAATTAAGCACCTAACACGTCGCACTATGCGCCCTGAGGTAATAGGTGGGATTGGTGGTTTTAGTGCTTTATACGAACTACCTGCTGGTAAGTATCATCAACCAGTCATTGTTTCTGCCACCGATGGAGTTGGTACTAAGTTAAAACTCGCTCTTGAGTTAGGTATTCACGATACCGTTGGGATCGACCTTGTCGCCATGTGCGCTAATGACTTAGTTGTCATTGGAGCTGAACCCTTATTTTTCTTGGACTATTATGCAACAGGTCGTTTGGATGTCAACATCGCGGCTAACGTTATCAAAGGCATCACTGAAGGCTGTATGCAAGCAGGATGCTCTTTGGTCGGGGGTGAAACAGCTGAAATGCCTGGAATGTACCAACATAAAGATTATGATATCGCCGGTTTTTGTGTCGGTGCGGTGGAAAAAGCGGATATTTTGGATGGTACATTGGTTAAAGCAGGCGATATCTTAATTGGGCTTGCTTCCACAGGCGTGCATTCTAACGGCTTTTCATTGGTACGTCATATCTTGATGAACAGCAATACCTCTTTACATCATATCTTTGGCGATAAAACTATCGGCGAAGTATTACTGACCCCTACTAAGATTTATGTAAAAAGCATTCTTGCTTTATGCCAAGCAAAATTAGTACATGCTTGTGCACATATCACAGGTGGCGGTTTACTAGAAAATATTCCACGCGTGTTACCGGCTAATTTGCAGGCAACTATTCAATCGAACAGTTGGCAACGACCGGAGATATTTAATTGGTTACAACAACACGGCAATGTGGAAGATCAGGAAATGTTGCGTACATTTAATAATGGTGTAGGGATGGTATTGTGTGTTGATAAGGAGAATGTAGATAAGGTATTAGCGTCGTTAAAACAATCAGGTGAAACGGCGTTTGTTATGGGTGAGGTTGAAGCGCGGCGTGATGAGAAGATAGGGGTTGTGTTGGTATAGGTAATTAGTAAACACCCGCCTCTCCCCTTTGTGGGAGAGGTGTTAAGCTACATTATTATTTTCTTTTTCCATTATGATATCCCGCTCCTTTCTGAACAGCCCCTATTGAACTAGTAGGTGATGAAAAGCTTGCTACTCCTTTTTCAGCGCTTGCTCCATTGACACGCACTGAAGCAGCTCCATTAACAGCTGGTGGTTTTGAGAGCATAACCGGTGTTGTTACAACGGCAGGAGTCGTTACCTTTTCTTTTAAGCCGGGTAAGGCACGATATAAGTCATCTAAATTGATATTGTGTGTGGTTTGGTAAATCTGTATTACGGATTTCCAAAATTCCTGACTACCATTTCTTAAACATTCAAGCCATTTTGCTTGAGCCGCATTATTTAAAGCAAATCCACTTTGTGATAAGTAATTAATTCTTCCAAATAAAAATGCCCAGCTTGCTATGATAGTTTTATAATTTCCTGCTTTTATTAGCGGCTCATGCCAATTCAACACAGGCAGCTCAATTTCTCTGTTCAAAATAGAAATGAAAGGATCTACTTTATCAGTGGCATGACAAGGTTTCATTTGATAGCTGCGATCAGTTTCTGTAACTTGCAGATCAATGAATACACAACTATTAGTCCAATATTGAGGTACATAATCATCTGTTAGGAATAGGCTGACTAGTAGTTTATCACCTTGCATTATTTTATATTTAAATCGTCGGTTTTGACCTTGAGACTCATTCTCAATAACTAATGCGGTATCAGGAAAACATTCATCCACCAATACTTTTAATTTATTTTGGATAGCAATTAGCGCCTCAAGTGGCACAGCACCAGAGAAAAGCAACCGCAAATCTACCGCAGTATCATTTAGTACCGTCTGGTTAAAAATCGTTTGCAGAAAAATAATAAGAGCATTTTTCCCTATTAATGATGGTGTTACTTGTTGTAATGAAGAATTTACTTTAGTGTCATCTACAGCTTGTTGCGCTGAAGAATCTGCTTTAAGGCCATCTAGTAATTTTTGCACCCCGGGATGCGATTGGAAAAAACTGACGATATCCCAGAGTAATGCGTTTTGTATCCTGTTTAAAATGGTATTGTCAGTATCTCTTTTTTCTTTTTGCACCAAATCAGGACATGCTTTTATTACGGCAGTACCATTACGTCGAACATAAACCAAAAATTGATTCCAACTTGTCCTATAATGCTGCATTTGCTCTGCTAAACTTCCATCTCGCTTTATTACTTTAGTGCCGTCATCTCGCACTGGATAGGTGAAGACAGCTGCAAAATTTTCTCCAGCAACAGCAATTTGTCGACGTATAAGGGGATCGATTACCACTTCGTTTTGTGTTGCAAGTGCGGCATTGGCCCTGGCTAATTGAGCAGCTAAAACTCTGACCTTATGATTTATATAAGTAGCTAAAAATAGCCCTGGTTCGCGCTGACATAACTCTTCAATTTTTTGCAAATACTTTCCATTAGCTAGCGCATAGGGCACATGTCTTAGCAACTGTTCTCTTTGCTGAATTGATAATGATGAAATAACTAATTTTTCAGAATATTTTGAAAAATAATCCAGAAAAAATGAAGAGTCGTTTTGTTGTAAATACAAAAGACGTATTGTTAAATGCATTGCTTCTGTTAAACTTGGGAGTTTGGCAATTCTAGCCTCAAATTTAGCACAAAAATCTATCCATTCTGAACCAGCACAATCATTGTTTTCAGCCATGCGAGATGCAAAAGCAATTACGCTACTTACATCATGTTTAGTAACAAAGTTATTACGCGCACGAGCATCTAATTGTGAGAGCGCACTAATTTCAGGTAATAGTAGCTCTGTAAGAGCATGATCAGATCCAACGTAATGTTGCAAAAATCGCATTTTAATTGCTTTATATTGTGCTAAAAAATCTTGCGCATCAACTGTGGACTGTTCCTCATTCAATGCATGTGATTGATCATAACCCTCTCTCCAAGCGGAAAATGTTGTCCATTCAGATATAAATTCACGAAATTGTGTTGGTAATTCTTTTTCAGCATCACCTCTTAAAGAGTCATTAAAATTTTGTAATCTTTTAGCAAACTCTTTAATTCGGTAAGCTCGATATGCCTTATAAAAGGCTGCATCTGTCAATAAGACATGTGAGTTATGGCGGTATAATGCTTCAACAGATTTAACCTGTGTATTATTTTCCAATCCCACTGTTAAATGAATGACTAGACGTCTTAATTGTTTTTGTGATAATAAAGCCACATCAACTTTGTCAGGGAAATAGGATAAATAACTCAAGAAAAAGGATGAGTTTTCAAGATCTAATAGAAAGCTCATGAATTCATGATGTTCTTTATTACTTGAGCTTGCTTCATGCTCGACAACTAGGCGTTTTATAAAACGATCTAAAAACGCGCCAAATTCTGGCTTATTAAGTTCATTCCCTGTGCCAATGCGTTTTATAAACGCCACTAAAAAATCTGTACGATGATGTCTTACTAATAAAGAACAGGTATTAAGATTTAGCTCAGTAATAGATTGTATTGAGGTTAATAATGTATTAGCAGCAGCAACATCTTCAACAAGATAGGTTCGTAAAAATTGCTGATGAACTTCTGGTGCATTTTTCACTTCTGTCACCAATTTATTATAAACCCTTTTAAGGCCAGCGACACCAAATGTTTCGCCAATATCAGCATATAACTCAAGCAGCATTTCTTTAGAGATGCCCAAGTGTCTTATCATTTCCACCAATAAACTTTCATTTCCCTCTTCAAGAGCAAATTCAAATACCTTGGCTTTATCAAAGGAACTATCAGAATGTAAAAAAGCAAGCAAGGGATCGGCATTTAATTCTCGTTTTTTTTGATAAACAAATAAAACCATAAATCGTCGCATGAATAATTTATTAACATCTATATTGAGTTTAAATGAATCCCAACACAAATCATTAGTTAATCCAAGCTTTTCCAAATGGGCTAAGACATAGTATAACAACTCAAATAATTTCTGGGTCACCAAATGATTAATAAAAGAAATGATTGGTGGCAGGCCAATGGCTTCCACATTTATTTCAAGGCTATTTGTTCCTATATTCAGCCATTCCACCAAATCATTTAGCAAATTGGATTTCATCAACATAATAATAAAATCCTGATTTCCACATTGCGACTCTCTTGAGAAATCTTTTTTTGCAACATCAATATCGCTTTGATTATGTCTGGCTATTACCCATATTAAACCTTTTTTATCAATTGCCTTTGGCAATAAATTGACAGCCTTAAAGGCAGCCTTTCTTGTTGATTTTTCTTCTTCCCTTAAAAATTTTACAATTTCTCGCAATATGGGTTGGTGTTCCTTTTTATCAGTAATTAATTTAATTCTTTCATGAAAAAAGGCGCACATTTCCTGTGTCATATTGAACAAAATACTGCATTTGGAAATGTAAGGTATAACAGCAAGCGCATCCTCATCAAGCAGTAGCTTTCTATAATTAGCTATTATTTGTGACGCGCGTGCTTTAGGTAATTTCTTTTGCTTTAGCTCTGATGTGGCAGGGGCATCCATCTCTGGTTGGATCGCAGATATATTTTCATCTTGTCCTTGTAAATCAGATAATAGATCAAGAGCACCACCAATTAATTCGCCTCTTTCTGCTTCTGTTACAAATGGAGATTGACTCCTTGAGTCATCAATAATCAAAGTCAGTAATTCATTATATAGCATTACCATATCATCGTCACTATAGTCATAGGTCGATGCATTCTCTAAAATCCATGTAATTGCACCTGTATTAGCTTCATAATATAAAAAGACTAACCATTTTTGAAAGTTGATTTGGTACTTTTCTCCAGCCCTCATGACTGCCATATAATTAGCATCAAATGTTTCAAGCCCAACTGTAAATACTTCAAAAGCGTCGAGCAAAGCTTGCCTTTTAGGTTTATCTTTACCACGAACTTGATATGACATTTCTGGCATTACTGTAACTGCTTCCTGATAAGCAAGCATATAAATGCTATCCGGTGGTATGGCCACGACATCAACATTTTCCATTGGAGTTTGGTTAAAAAATGTTTGAGCTACAAAAGAGGGGACTACCACTGCATGATCTTCTGCATTCACTCTATTTCTTTCTATAAGATTAACGACAATAGGCAGATCATTAGCAGCAAAATGGAGAAATAACTCGTCAACACCAAAAAAATTTTCAATTAATTTTGCTTGTGGCAATACGGTTTCCAAATTGCCTAATTGAGCCCCTTTTACGGCAAGCATCGCATACCACGCTAGCAAGACATGATATTTTGTATCATTAATTCTTGCGGATTTTGCTGTATTTGTTAAGAATCTTGCAGGAATTATATCCCGTAAAATTTGATATATTTCTTTAACATAGGAAGTTTCAACTTGCATTACTGGTAGCTGAGGTGTATTTTCCAATCCAGCTGATACTAATGCTGCTTGCTCTACTACTAGCTGCCAGCCAAGTAGACTAATTAAAAGCATCTCAACGCTATTAATAACACCCAGTAAATCATTATACAAAGCCAACCGTTCATATTCACTCAATCGTTCAGGATGCGCATGCACAATAGCGCAGTAAACGGCTACTAATTCATTGGCATTTAAATAGCTAAAAAGAATCTGCCGATTATTTCTTGGCATAGAATCTAACATATATCCTTTTATAATAAGATTTTTTAAACAAGAATCATATGCAGGTGCTCTACTGCGAATAAGGAAAAATTCCAAATCACTATGTAACAAAAATTTAACCAGCGGATTGAGGGCAGAAACATCTTCGGGTCTACATACTATTTTATCCAAAATGCAGTCTATAGATAGGAAAATATCTCGCGCTTCAGCAATATCTCCTTGCAATACTTTAAGGTCTTTAAATTTACTGAGCCAGTCAAACACACGTTGTAGCCAAGGCTCATTGATATAAATGGTTTTATTCGGTATTAATAGGGAAACTAAATCTACAATGCAGGAATAATTCTGATTGTAGAATGAAAGCTCAATAAAATTTTTTTCTTTTTTTGTTTCTGCTAAATAGGTAGTTCGATTTAAATTACAGTATATCTGTGCAATTACAGAATAAATAATAGGATGAGTTATTCGAGCATTAATAAATATCTTAACAGCAGCATTACACCAACAGATTCCCGATGTGGTAGATGCTGGGAGGCCATACATAGTACTTGTAATTTGCGCTATTAATGCATGCAGTGCGGGGGGAAATGTAGTGTAGATCTCAAGAAAGCTATTAATATCAGTTTCATTAACTGCACTTGCCTCTAACCAAAACCGTAATGTCTCAAGCTTATCCTCTTCTATTATTTCCAGTGCTTTTTTTTTCGTTAATACAATTTTTCGTGTTGGCGTTGGCTGCTCTGACTTGTGATTATTCGAATTACGTTTGGGCGGCATACTTTACCTCAAATACAACAACATGTTACAAGATAAGCGAGTCATCTTACATTAAATTTAAGGGAAAGAAAACAGTTGTTTCAAAAGGAGATTTTTAGTCTATTTACTTACTTCCGCAGCAGTGTTTGAACTTTTTTCCACTACCACAAGGACAAGCTTCGTTACGCCCTACTTTGGGTTGATCATAGCGCACAGTAGTACTGTGAACATGATGATGGTGATCATGGTCGTGGTCGTGATCATGCTCACAATTGGGACCATGAACATGAGTTTCTTCAGCTGGATGGGATTTAGAGTTATTCATAATAATCACATTGGGAAAATGGTGGGCCGTGCAAGAATCGAACTTGCGACAAACTGGTTAAAAGCCAGCTGCTCTACCGACTGAGCTAACGGCCCACAAAGTTGCTTATCATACCGTATTTACAGGGAAATGCAATACTCTCTTTCTTAGATAGGGGATAATGACGTGATTGTATTGTCGCTTTGATGGAACAAAGTGGTATCAAGGCTTAGATTTTCTATCGAGATCGGCTCCTTGATTCCGCTTCACTTCATCAAGGCTACGGTGGTCGACCTCTCCTAAAAGGGAGAGGTGAATCGAGTTAATAACTATCTGATTTGATTTATTCTTTGCTTTCTTTACGCACCTTCTCCCACATTTCACGCATCTTTTTCTCATGTTCATGTTCAGCGTTGTTAAGAACTTTTTGTTGTTCTGGGGTTAATTCCTTATATAATTTCTTCAAAGCCGCATCGGTTCTTTTTAAGTTTGCCAATTGCTTTTCGTGAAATTGAACCATTTCATCCATACGTTGAACAGCTGTTAGTTTACCGCTTTCAGCACGCATTTCTTTACGCTCTTCTTTGAAAGTTGCACGTTGATGTTTTAGAGCTGCTTCATAGCCATGCCATGCTGATTCTTGCTTTTCAGTTATTTTGAGCTCCGCCTTCAATTTATTCAGATGCTCTTGCAACCTATCTCCGTGAGCACGAGCTTTTTGGTGAGTAGCTGGTATACTATCACTAGCAAAGCTAGCAGAAGGCACAACCAATGCTGGGATTAGCAGAGCAGCGGTTAATGCAAGTGTGTAATTCAATTTAGATGATTTCATGGTTATTTCTCCGTTGATAATAAATCGTCGCAATTTCTTGCTGACCCATTTATAGTAGACCAGTTTATTGTAACAATCGAGTTACAAAACCGGGGTTTTTTGTATCAATTTGTAACAAGCCGTTTGAATAGGAAAAATGACTGATCACATTTTAATCATCGATGATGACCAAGAAATTTTAAGTTTATTGGCCGACTACTTGCAACGGCAAGGCTATCAAACCAGTACGCTGTCAAGTGGTATAAGATTACAACAATTCCTTAGTGAGAATACCGTTGATCTCATTGTGTTAGATATTATGCTGCCCGAACAAGATGGTTTGGAAGTGTGTAAAAACTTACGACATTACTCCACAATCCCTGTCATTATGTTAACAGCTCGTGGCGAGGAAATGGATAGGATCATTGGTCTTGAAATCGGCGCTGATGATTATCTCGCAAAACCGTTTAATCCGCGTGAATTAGTTGCTCGTATCAAGGTTGTACTACGTCGCACCCGCACAATACCGCCTGGCGATTTAAAGCAAGAGACGGCAAATAAATTAACATTCGCTAGTTGGCTATTTGATACAGACAATAATCAACTTACCGCGCCAAATGGTGTCACCACCGTATTAAGTATTGCTGAGGTCCGTTTATTACAGCTGTTTTTACAAAACCCACAAACAGCTTTAAGTCGTGATAGATTATTACACAAACTAAAAGGAAGAGATGCCTCGCCATACGATCGCAGTATTGATATGCAAATTAGTCGATTACGTCAACATTTTAAGGATATGGATGACAGTTTTGACTTAATTAAAACATTACGCAATGAAGGATATATTTTAAACTGCCCCGTTACACCACTAAGGAAAAATTCATCATGATTCGTTTTTTCCCCGCATCTTTACTAGGAAGAATGGTGGTTGTTTTTACGATTGCTATTATTGGCGTGGGTTTAGTTGCAAGTATTATGACATGGCAAGATAATAGCCGAATTGCGGAACGCAATATTCGCGAACAAATGTCTGATAGAGTCGCTAGCTTAATTACTTTATTTGACTCGCTTTCTCCAGAACAACGCGCGGATCTAACGCGCGTATTAAATAAAAAAAATTTTACAATTCAATTTAATAATCATGAGCTTGATATTACCTCTCCCTTACTCATTAAAAATGAATTAGTTGCTGCACAATATAAACAATTTATAACTAATAATTTAAACGAAACGCATAATGTGGTTGTAACCTTAGTAAATAACGACGAATCATTGCCCCAAAAAGCACAGAAAAAACCATCAGATAATAATGATTCTATTATCAACCGCATTGCCCATAACCCGCCTTATAGCTTACATATTCAAGCACAATTGCAGGACAATACGTGGGTGCATTTTATTTGGCAAGCGCCATCAATAGCTATTAATTCTGTATCTACCGAATTGATTTTCTGGTTAATGATAGCATTAATCGTTATCTGGTTAGTTGCTTATTTGGTTGTAAAATGGATCACCAAACCATTGAACGCATTAGCACAAGCAGCTGAAAGATTAGGCAATGATATTAAAAGCCCGCCCCTAGAAGAAAAAGGCCCCCAGGAAGTACAACAAGCTGCACATGCTTTTAACATGATGCAACAACGGCTACAACTGTTATTAGCAGAACGCACACGCTTTTTTGCTGCAATTTCACATGATCTTAAAACACCTATTACACGTTTACGCCTTCGGGCGGAGCTATTAAATAACCAAGAGTTACAACAAAAAATAATTAATGATTTACTGGAAATGGAAATATTATTAACCAATGCACTGGATTATTCACGAGGTGTTGCGTATCAAGAGGATAAGCACTCTCTTAATATCATTAGTTTATTACAGGAAATAACCAAAAATTATGTTGATTTGGATTATCAAATACAATTAATAGCACCACAAGAACCCGAATTTATCCAAGGCTGTCCTATTGCTTTGAAACGGTGTTTAACAAATATTATTGATAACGCCGTACGCTATGGACAAAAAGCAGATATCACTGTCACCAGCAATGAAGTGGAAGTTATTATCACTGTTAAGGATTATGGCACTGGGGTTGCAGCTCAAGAATTAACACGTATTGTAGAGCCCTTTTATCGGGTTGAACCTTCTCGCAATAAAACAACAGGTGGCTACGGGCTTGGCTTAAGTATCGCGCAATCAATCATTCAAGCTCATAATGGACAACTGCAATTAACTTCGCCCGTAGGAGAGGGTCTTTGTGTACAGATCACTTTACCACGTAATTAAATAAAAGCGCTTAACGACAAACGGCACTCAATACGGAAATAACTTTTTCTGGTGTAATAGGCTTTGCAATGAAATCTGTCATGCCATTTCCTGCACCATGACGTTCATATTCATCAATATCGTGTGCTGTAAGCGCAATAATCGGTGTTAAACGGTTTAACCCTTTACCCTCTTTAATTTCTTTGGCAACCCAAAAACCATCAATATCACCTAAACCAACATCCATAAAAATAATGTCATACAAATTGCTCGCTGCTAATTGTTTTGCCTCTTTACCTGTCGAAGTAACATCTACACTACAACCTAAATCTTGTAATGTGGATTTGGCCGCCATTTGAGCAACCAAGTTATCCTCGACCAATAAAGCTCGAATCGAAAAGTTAACCACTTGCTTTTCCTCTTTAGAATATATGTTCTGCCTATAAATTATAGCTATATATCTAATCTTTTGTGAGACTATCATTAATGATATAGTGATAAAAAAATATAGGTAATTATTATGACTAACCGCATCGCTGTGTTCCCAGGCACTTTTGATCCCATCACGTATGGGCATTTAGATATTATTCAACGCACAGCCAAATTATTCGATAATGTATTAATTGCTGTTGCCGTGGGAAAACACAAAACACCTTTACTCCCTTTAGAGCAACGTGTCATCGTGATAAAAAGTGTTATTGAATCGCTCCCGAATGTACATGTACATCCTTTAGATGGATTGTTGAGCGATTTTCTACATAAACATCAAGCGCATTACGTCATACACGGGTTACGCAAAACGAGTGATCTTGAGCGTGAAATGCAATTAAATGATACTCAAAAACAACTTTATCCTACCCTGGAAAGTTTATTTTTATTATCATCTCCTAATTACCGTCACATCTCATCTACGTTTGTACGAGAAATTGCTTTTTTCGGGGGAGACATCGCATCTTTTGTGCCCGTTACAGTTAAGCAAGTGATTCAAGAAGTGTTAGCAGGAGAAATTTAATGGCCTTACATATTACTGACGAATGCATTAATTGTGATGTTTGTGAGCCGGAGTGCCCAAATAATGCCATTAGTATGGGCGAATTTATTTATATTATCGATCCCAATAAATGCACTGAGTGTGTAGGTCATTTTAATGAGCCACAATGCCAACAAGTCTGCCCAGTTGATTGTATTCCACGCGATCCTAAGCATGTGGAAGCCGAGGAACAATTACTAGCAAAGTATCAACGCTTAATGGATGAGAAATAATTGACTATACTCATCAAAAAAGTTGGTGAAGCTCTACCGTCTTAACCTCAATACCAATAGAGGGATAAATCCTTATCTTTTGAATTTTTGTTGCTTTATTTCTTTCAAATCGACTTTTTGCAAGACGAGATCAACCCACCCCATAAATGCTTCCTCCATTCCTTCACCAGTTTTAGGATTACAAACATAAAAAGCATCAACTCTATCAGCAAAACTAAATTTTTTCCTTACAAAATCACTAAAATCTTCTGTAGTAATAGAAGGTAAAGGCAAAGATTGATTATAACTGCCCACTGGGGGCGAGGTAAGTATGCCAATAAGAACTAAGGTTGTGGGAGTCAGAATTTTAGAAATCATCGATTGTATCGCTCGTAAATCGCTCTCTGCCCCACTAGAAGACTCATACGCATCAAACCCGTGAGTTAAATCAACAAAGGCTAGAGTAGCCACACTATTTTTTTGGTAAGCTTCATACATATTATGAGATCTCCCAACGCCTGTATGTATCGACATATCAGAAAATTGTATCTTAAATTTTTGATCATCCTTTATATATCCTCTAGTATAAAAATTACTTACTCCACCATTACTCAAGTCATCCAATACTGATGAGTAAGTGTCATTAAAAAATCGAATTACACATTCTGTTTTAATAAAGCGAGGTCCAATTGCCATCGATTTTAAAATAATGATTCCATCTTTACTAAAGCCAAAGCCAGGTGGCAAAGAAGGTACAGGCATACCCTCGTTTTTTTCAACAGCTTTTTGTGCATTTCTTTCCTTATTAAGTTTTAAAATGGAGTCATAATGTGCTTTACTTTCACTTGCTGGCGAATTACGGTCTTTTTTCAATGTTTGTCTTAAAGTTATCGATAGCTTAGCATTCCCTTCAAGTATAATTTCCACGGTATTATTGGTTCCGTAAGCATTGAGCAATTCGGTTATTATTGATTCTTGTAAATTATCACAATCCTTAATAATCAAGGAACGCATTTTCTTTTTTGCAAGCGCGTCAATAAAACTTTTCTGACGACGTGTTTGTAAATTAAAAACTCCTCCACGTAAATTTATTGTATCACCCTGTATTTTGGGGCATCCTACAAGCTCAATGGCTGTAACATTTTCGCATCGTTCAATTAATAAAACCAACTCTTCATCGGTAAGCAGAGGATTATAATGAAATACAATGGCTTTTATATCATTAGCAATTGCTGCTAGAAATTGCTGATGAAAAACAGGTGTATACACACCGGGACGCATGTCACGGAAAGACAATTTGTGTAATATCATTTCTTGCAAGTCACGCATGTCTTTAAATAAAGATAAATTTCCCTGTGCTAAGTCATTCATAATAAATTCTATAACTTGTCCCTCATTATAAATATGTCGTAATTTTTTTAATAATTCGTGCGGCAACGAGCACTCTTTAACAAGTGCTGAGTAACTAGTAACTGATTTACCCACCACTAATTGAGCTAATTGAGAGTTAGTTGTTTTCGTGCCACCACTTGAAGTAAACAAGCCCGATGTTAACTGATCAAAGATATGTTGTGGGCTTTTTATGGCAGTATTTTTTAAAGCATCTTGGTATAGCTTACCTAGAGCAGGCTGTACTTTTAATAATAAATCAAGAGGAGTACGAACATTTTGATCAGTTAATCCACGACGCAAAAACAACGATTTCATAAACAATCTACTCAACTCGTCGACATTGAAATAAGCTTGCAAGACGACAGCATCTTCACTAGTACGTTCAAATAAAGCGGTTTGGTGTGCATATGTATAAACTTTCGAAAGTGCATGATTATAGTACCATAAGCAATAGAGCCAGATTTTCATCGTTTCAAAAGGGGAAAATGCCTCACTCGATAATTGCTTACGAACATGACTATCAATAGGCTCCAACATATGTGGCATACAATAAACAACGGTTTTTACGACTGGACGCACTTTTTTGGTTATGGTTTCTTCTTGAGTCTCTTTACTAACACCTACATGATCATTATCAATACCAACTACTGAATAAGAACCATCAGCTTCTTTTACAAATATAAAATTAGGTGCTCTACCATCTTCTGGCGCTAATAATATATACGCTATCATAAGTGCATTGAATTGTGCCTTATTTAGCTTGGAAAGTTGTTGATTAAGCTTATCTTGTGGAAGTGCAAATACATCGCGTAAATTATCGCCATAAATAGTAGGTGAGGCTTGAACATGGTAAGTATATCGCTTTCCTTGATAAATTCTTTCAATTTTCAGCACCTCTACTGGAACTAATCCTGGATATGCTTTTCCTGTCAACCCATACATAAGTTGATATAAAATCCAAGCTGACAGTGCCAACCCAGGGCTTGCTGGATTTTCTTTAATATGCAATTGATATGGCTCTTGGCCAATAATAGCTACACGATGTCGCCCTTCTTGAATCTTTTTGTTTCCTTCTTGGCGAATATTAGCTACTCGAATTTGTTCACCGTCGAATAATTGATTAATGCTAACTGCATTAAGGACGCGAGTACCACTAAAAACCCCTGTAACAATAACTCCACCCTTTTTAAGAATATCTTCTTGATCATCCTTAGTTGTCAAAACACGACTAATTTTTGCAAGACGTTCATTCAAAAAATCCTGCATAGGCTCTAAGGTAGTGTTAAATAGTGCTTGTAAAGCTTGCTGTTGCGTGGAGGGAAGTGCTGCATTCTCATAATTGCTACCTGCCGTTATGGCGCTTAATAATACTCTTACCCCTTCAATCTTCTTACCTCTCGCTACCAACTCCTCACTTTCAGAAATAGCTAAAGAACACAGCCTATCTTTCATGCGATTTAATTGTTCTTGCACACTAATAGAGGTTGTTTCTGCTTTATTTTTTTCAAATAAGCTTTGTGCGCGTAAATAAGCACGTCTTGCTAACTGATGCTCAATAGGATAACTTGCATCACCTAAAGCTATATAATCTCGCCATGTTAATGGAATATTTTCCAGCTCTAGTAATCGTTGATACAAAATACAATAATGTAACCGCATTGCAGGATTTTTTTCTTTACGCACAACTTCTCGCAATACCTCTGCTAGTTCATCAGCATGGTTTTCTAATGGCATCATAAATGCCATTAGAAAATCAACAAAAGACTTTTCAGGATAATCCTGTAAAACGCGCATCAAGTGAATTTTTAAAAACAAAGTCGACATCCAGTCAACTCTAGTAATATCTTTACTTAATTTTCTTGTTAGCCAAAAACGCAAACCGACAGCTGTTTCGTCACCGAGCAACAGTTGCTCTGCTACCGCTAAAGGTGCTTGATTTATTGCTGTTGATATAAAACACAATCCTGCTAAATCGAGTTCATTATAAGCTGTTTCTAACTCTAGAGTTATATCATTTAAATATGACCATAATGCTTTTTGTACCCAACGTATTATGACTAGCTCTTGCTTTAGTTGGGTTTCTTTTAAGATAGACAACAGTAATAACAAACCTTCATTACCCGACAATAAATCATGTTGTTTTAACTTATCATGTAATTCATCTAAATATTTCTCCCATTCTTCATTACTGAGATCGCTGCCACTAATAGTAAATAAACGCGATAACTCATCACCAATATCAACCAAACTAACATCTAATGTTTGATATTGATAAGTTACTATTTTATATAGGAGCATTAAAGGCGTGGACTGTTCAACCACTAACACCGTTTCAGCTTCTTTTTTAAGGGGTACGGCTCTTCTAATTTTATCGTTAAGCTCAGTTGAAGACTGATAACCAAGCCCATCAGATTGTAGAAATCCCCTTAGTAATAAATGCTTCATACACCAAAATAAATCTCTCTTAAAATTCGCTGATGACTCAATAAATTGCCGACTTATGATTATTTTTTCCAATTCGGCAGCTTGTGTATAAGAAAAGCGTAATACTTTCGCTTCTACTAGCATTTGTTTTAATGTGTTACACGTATGTTGTAACTGTATCATTTCACTACCAGCAAAAAATTGCTGGACTAATTGACTAATAATTTCCTTAAAGTCTTTGGCAGCTTTTGTAGCTAATGATTGTGGTATATCTGTGTTTTGTGCTGCAGAAATTGGCTTTGTCAATACACTTTCTTGCTGTATTAATTGATCTATGTCTGTATCGACATCTTCTGGCCCCATCGTGCTCAGTCGTTGTCTATAGAGGGATTTTTGAAAGTCTACCCGTTGTGCTTCTCGTCGTGTACTCTCTTCTGGTTTCCAGTATTTATCAAAATCCACTTCACTTTGATCAACTTGCAACTCAAACCCAGAGTATTTCGCAGAGGCCAACAAACGACGTTGATAGTAAGTTAAACTGTGTTGACTAACATCAAAAGGAATTAATGCCTTACCTGTAGTTGCTTTTTCAGAGAGGCGTCGCTCCTCACCCACGTGATAAAAACCCATCGCTTCTGTCGGTAATGAAGGTACAGGATCGTATTCTGTCACCCAACGATAAACACCAGTTAATTGTTGTTGTAACCTTAACTGTAATGCCCTATTAACAACACGAGGTTGCCCAAAAGTAACCAGTACCACTTTTAATTTAGGATCTTCTTCTAATAAAAGTAAAGCGGCTAATGTTGCCAACGCACCGCCTAAAGAATGACCTGTGCACCATACCATCAATTTTTGATGACTATTCTTTTTTAGATGATCAGTTACACTTTGTTTTAACTTTGGCCAAATTCTCTGTAAAGCATTATGAACTCCTTTATGCACCTGTTCATTTTTGTTATTGTTAATTGAATGCTTGGCAGCATTTAAATCAGTGCCAATATTATCAATTGTTGCAGTACCTCGAAAGCTAAGGACCACTTGCTGTGAATTGGCAAGCATAAAGCCACGAACATCACTCTCATGACTGTATGAAACTTGATGGTCCCACACCTGTGCTTTTTGCTCTATTAAATTTTTATATTGATATGATAGCTGTGAGAGCTTAAGTAAATCAAAACTGGTTTGCCACAGATGAGAGGAAGAAAATTCATCATCTTTGCCACTTTTGGGGCTCAATAATAATCGTGGATTAGGCGTTTCGATAATTCCTATTGAGTAAGCTAAATTCGCGGCAAATTCATATTTATCCACCTCATGGTTAACAGGAACATGCTCTAATGCTGCTAATAATTGAGCGACTATTAGTTTAATCAATTCAAGTTGTGCATTCGTGACACTCGATCCTTGATTATCGATCACTTTATCTACAATAGTTTTAACCCAACCCATTAATGGCTGAAATGTTTTTTCTAGTACACTTAATTCTTTACTGGATGATAAAATTTCTGCCCGAAAATAAGCTGTTGCTCTTGCACTAAACGCTATATTGATCGCATCCATCGTAAGATTAAGATCCAGCTTTTCAGAAATACGGGCAAAATGAGCACGATAACGTTGCATCATAATGCTTTTTTCAACGTCAACCAAATGTGAGCCAATAAAAGGAATTTGTGCTAAACCAACCTGACATAATTTTTCAAATAGACTCTCATCCCTCGCAACCTCTATTTTCCCATTAGCAATATTTTTAATGGCATACCATAATTCAGTAATTACCGCCCGTAATACGCGATTAAAACGCAGCAATTCTTCGTATTGTTGGGGAGTATAACTATAATGACTTCGTTTAAGTAACCATCTACTAAAACGCGTTAGCTTGATAGCCTGTCGATCCGATTCTTTTTCTAACTCCAAGGTGCTATCGTAAGAATTGCGACGAAGGTGCCCTACTGGCCGCGATGTTTGAGCTGTTTTAAACATAATCAAATGACTCCTTTGCGATTAGTGTTCAACATCGCCTATTGGCGAGCGTGGCGAGTAGATATAAAAAAACAATCCATTTTAAGCAAACTAGAAATTTTGATTTCAGTACAATGTTGCGATTTTCATAGTAAAATAGTTGTTAGCTGATTAGCAAGGGCTATGAGTATGTTAAGCCACAATTTTTATTGCAGCATAAGATACCTAAATGAGAATAGAACTATTGGCTCATAAATAAAATCGATAGCTTGGAGTGCTTGTTAATCTCTCCAGAAGGTGGGACTTAACAAAACAAATATCGTAAAAATCTCCAGACGGCCAATTAGCATACTGGCAGATAATAACCATTTTGCCATCGGTGTGGCGCTTGAATAATTCAGCTCAAAACCACCTAATCCAGGGCCGATATTAGCAATAGTAGCGGCGACTCCTGACCATGCGGATATAAAATTTAATCCTGTTGCCATAAGTGCTAAGACCAAAAGAGCAAATACTAATAAATAAAACCCCATAAATCCCCAAATAGCATCTAATACGTGATCAGGAACGGGTTTATCATTAATCTTGATAATAAATTGACCATTGGGATGAACGAGGCGATCCATTTCTCGTACACTTTGTTTTTGCATTAATAACACACGGATCACTTTAATACCGCCACTGGTGGAATTAGCACAACCACCGATAAGACCGGCAATTAACAATAAGACGGGCACATATAATGGCCAACTACTAAATCCATCAGCAGAGGTTGTTAATCCTGTCGTGGTAATCATAGAAACCACATGAAATAAAGAATGAATTAAATCATCTTGTGGAGTAGCATACCGGCGATAGATTATCATCACCGTAAATACACCCAAAAAGACTACTGCTAAAATTAAAAGATAAGCGCGAAATTCAGAATCATTCCAATAGCAACGCAAATTCTTAGAGTGGAAGGCAGCAAAGTGTAAAGAAAAGCTCACACCACCGAGAAACATAAAAATAACGGCAACAAGGTTAATCATATTACTATTAAAAAAGCCAATACTTTGATCATGAGGCGCATTACCGCCTGTTGAAACACTAGAAAATGCGTAACAAACCGCATCAAACCATGACATACCTGCCAACCAAAATGAAATGGTACAAGCAATAGTGAGACCCACATAAATTAACCATAAAGCTTTAGCCGTTTCTGTAATACGTGGCGTTAATTTGTCTTTCACTGGACCTGTTGATTCGGCACGATATAATTGCAGTCCACCAATACCTAACATCGGTAAAATAGCGACTGCTAAAATGATGATGCCCATACCACCAATAAAGTGCAATTGCTGACGATAATATCGAATGGAATTGGGTAGGTAATCTAAACCCGTTAATACGGTAGAGCCTGTTGTGGTAAACCCTGAAACCGATTCGAACACGGCATCTACAAGAGGAATGTGAGGGGTTGCTACAAGAATTAATGGAATAGCACCTGCAAATGATAAAGCGACCCAGAATAACGTCACAATTAAAAAACCATCCCGGGTTCGTAATTGGTGTTTTTCTCTGTAAAAAGGTAGCCAAAGCACCAGCCCAGAAAAAAACGTGCTAGCAGCTGCTAATAAAAATCCATTAACCATGCCATCTTGATAATAAAGCGCAATGAATGCGGGTGGTAACAAAGTTACACTAAATATCATTAATAAAATACCAAGGATACGTAAACAAGTTTTAATTAACATATATTCAAACTCTGCACTCTATTGCAGACTCCGGCTAGAAAAATTGTAATCCGACTTGAAACAACGCCTCTACTTCACCGATGCGTCGTTGTTCCGTTAAAAACACAATGACATGATCTTCTGACTCAATAACCACATCATGATGAGCGATAATAACTTTATTATCACGTACAATAGCACCTATGGTTACTCCATCTGACAAAGGTAATTTGCCAATTTCACGACCAATCACTTTTGAGCTTTCCGCTGTACCATGCGCAATAATCTCTATTGCCTCTGCCGCTCCTCGTCGTAGCGTATGCACTTGCTCAATATCACCACGACGCACATGCGCAAGTAAACTGCTTACTGTGGCTTGTTGAGGAGATATCGCCACATCAATTTCACCACCTTCAATTAAATCAACATATGCTGCACGATTAATTAAGGCCATTACTTTGCGGGCACCTAAACGTTTTGCCAAAATAGCCGCCATGATATTAGCTTCATCATCATTGGTTAATGCGCAAAAAACATCTGTTTCTTCAATATTTTCATTTAATAATAAAGTACGATCAGCAGCATCACCTTGTAATACAATCGTGGCATGTAATTGTTCTGCAAGTCGTTTAGCGCGCTCTAAACTTCTTTCAATAATTTTTACAGAATAATCATCTTCTAATGATTCTGCCAAACGAAATCCAATGTTGCCACCACCAGCAATAATAATGCGGCGATAAGGTTTTTCTAAGCGACGTAATTCACTCATTACTGCACGAATATCATTATGTGCTGCTAAAAAGAAAACCTCATCATTTATTTCAATAACCGTATCACCGTCAGGAAGAATAGCACGACCCTGTCTAAAAATAGCAGCAACACGACTCTCTACACCCGGCATATGTTCTCGTAATGTTTTAATAGCATGGCCTACTAATGCGCCACCGTGATAAGCTTTTACAGCAACTAATTGCACTCTACCACCCGCAAAATCTAATACTTGCAATGCGCCAGGATGGCTAATTAATTGACGCACAAAATTAGTCACTAATTGCTCTGGGCTAATAAGAACATCCATAGGAATGGATTCATCATTAAATAATTCTTGGTAATGTAAATATTCCATAGCACGCACACGAGCAATCTTGGTAGGTGTTTGATATAACGAATAGGCAATTCGGCAAGCTAGCATATTGGTTTCATCACTGCTCGTTACTGCAATTAATAAATCAGCATCTTCTACACCCGCTTGCGCTAAAATTTGCGGATGCGATGCATGTCCTAACACGGTGCGAATATCAATCCGCTCTTGTAATGATTGCAATCGCTCTGCTTTTGTATCAACAACTGTCACATCATTGCCACCAATAGCAGATAAATGCTCAGCCAATGTGCCACCTACTTGACCAGCACCTAAAATAACTATTTTCATTTTATTTTCCTAAGAATTGCATAATAAAAACCATCACTTCCTTGTAATTGCGGCAATAATTGCCAACCATATTGCGTTGCTCGTCCCTGTGATAAGTTAATTTTCTCTATTTTTACATCTTGGTTTTGCGCTAAAAATGCCGCAATGACATCATCATTTTCTTTTTTAAATAACGAGCATGTCGCATACACCAATAAACCATCTATTGCTAACAAGGGCCATAAATTATTTATTAATTGCACCTGCTGTGATGCTAAAGATGTAATATCTTCACTCCGACGTAATAATTTACTATCAGGATGACGGCGAATAACACCACTACCTGAGCAAGGCGCATCAATCAAAATTCTATCGAAGGATTGGCCATCCCACCATTGTGCTGGCAATAATGCATCAGCTATTTTAGTTGTTGCGGTGATCTGTATACGCGATAAATTTTGGGTGATTTTATCAAATCGCTCTGCATCACACTCAATGGCAACCACTTCTTTTAATAACGGTTGTAATTCTAGCATATGGCATAATTTACCACCTGGAGCAGCACAGGCATCCAATACACGCAAATTGGGTTGTAAATCTAACAATTGCGCTACTTGTTGAGCGGCTTCATCTTGGATAGAAACTTCACCTTGTACAAATCCTGGTATAGCATTTACATCTAATGGAATATCTAACGTCACTCCATACGGGCTATGTACCGTTGGCGCAGCCAAAATAGCTAATTCCTTTAAATGAGCAAGATAGGCTTCACGAGTGGTGCGCTTCACATTAACCCGTAATGTCATTGGAGCTTGCTGATTATTTGCCTCACAAATTGTTTGCCACTCGTCAGGATAATCGGCCTGCAACTGTTTAATCATCCATTGCGGATGATTATAAACTGCCTCATCGGTTGATACTTGTTGTAATACAGTAGGATCACGCAAAAATCCGCGCAAAATTGCATTAATTAATCCACGTGCCCAGGTTTTTTTCAATTGGATAGCACCGGCTGTTGTTTCATTGACTGCCGCATGAGTGGCAACACGCAAATAAGCCAGCTGATATAATCCAATTAGTATCAATGCCTTAATATCGTCATCTTTTTTCGATAAAGGTTTATTTAAAGATTTCATCATAATAGCGTGCAGCGAAAAATAATAGCGCAACACGCCAAAACATAATTGACGTACAAATGATTTATCGCGCACTGGTAATTGCGCAGGAATATTTAATAATGCCGTATTTAATGATTGTCCTTTTAATACATTCATCGTGATTTTCGCAGCGATAACGCGCGTATTTTTCATTGTGATTTACCTTCCAAACGCATGCCTTGCTGCAATGGAAATTTATTGCTATTGAGTAGGTCTGCTAGCGGTAATATTTTACCGCCAGGGAATTGTAATTTTTCCAAACGTAAAACTCCATCACCGCAGGCCACATCACATCCTTGCTTATTTATTTGGATAATAGTACCTGGTATTGCATCACTTGTTTGAAGCAAAGCGTTTGCTTGCCAAATGCGGAATGTTTCATTATTAATAGCAGCAAAAGCAACAGGCCAAGGATTTAATGCTCTGGTTTGGTTTGCTAAAGTAACCGCTGATAATTGCCAATCTAAAAGACCATCTGCTTTTTGCAATTTGGCAGCATAAGTTACCCCTTCTTGCAGCTGATTTGTTTTGGTAATAGTTCCATTAATAATAAGCGATAATTTTTCGACTAATAAGGTTGCACCTAGCTCGGCTAATGCGGCGGTTAAACTCATTGTAGTTTCATCAGATAAAATACGATAGGTTGCTTGCGCTAAGATAGGTCCTGTATCTAATCCTGCATCCATCCGCATTAAAGTAACACCCGTTATCGTATCGCCCGCTAATAAACAGCGCGCAATAGGCGCAGCTCCACGCCATCGCGGTAATAAAGAGGTATGAATATTAATACAACCAAGAGCAGGGATATTTAATACCGCTGTTGGTAATAATAACCCATAAGCTATCACAATCAGTAAATCTGGTTTTAAAGAAGATAACGTATCAATAGCATCTTTATTTTTAAAAGATTCTGGCTGAAAAACAGGAATATGATGTTCAAGCGCTAATTGTTTAACCGGACTTGCCGCTAATTTTTGACCACGACCAACGGGTTTATCAGGCTGCGTATAAACACCTACTAATTGAATTGTTTGCAACTGTAACAATCGTTGCAATACAACCGTTGCAATATCAGGTGTGCCTGCAAAAACGATTCGCGGTAATGCTTTATGCTGTGTGTTCATTTTTATGAGCGCCCGCTATTCTCACGTATATATTTGGCCATTTTTGCCAGTGCCCGTTCTTTTTTTAATGGACTTATTTTATCCACAAATACCTTTCCGTCTAAATGATCCATTTCATGTTGCACACAACGCCCTAATAATCCATCAGCATGTAATTCAATAGGCTCACCACGTTGATTGGTTGCCTTAACGTGCACTTTAGAAGCTCGCTTAATTTCAAGATAAATACCAGGAAAAGATAAGCAACCCTCAAAACCGGTTGACTCACCTTCTGTACCTACAATTTCCGGGTTAATTAAACACAGGGGATTTTTACCATTACCCTCAGTATCCATCACCAAAATTCTTTTTAGAATTCCCACTTGATTGGCAGCCAAACCAACTCCATCATCTTGGTACATAATGGCAAAGAGCTCATCAACGATAGCCAAGATTTCTGGGGTGATTTCTGCTACTGGTTCTGTTTTAGTTAATAAACGTTTATCAGGGTAAATTAGTACTTTTCTAGTCATGACTAAATAGTTGCATTGTGAGGTTAAACGGTAGATTATACCCCTATTGCGGTGCAAAAAGGTAGGGCTGTTCAAAAACCTTTCTAATCAAGGCTGTACGGTATCAATGCGCTTAAACTGTCGGGGCAATTCGGCACCAATCATGACGCCCATAATCGTTGCAATGTCATTCGTGTAATTGTGCCAAGCATGTGATGCGCCGCGCTGTACTACCACATCACCTGCTTTAACGATCCTTTCTTTATCACCTACAAAGAGGACTAGCTCCCCTTTAGTGATTATGATGAAATCAACGGTGGTAGTGGAATGGTAAAAAAAATCTTTAAAATCTTTTGATTTTTCATCAGGATGTAGATTGTCATAAAGCGCTTTAGTGGGAAGAATATCGCTGCGAAAAAATCTTATTTGTCCCGGTTTTAAATTGAAATTCTTATTTTCTATTTCTTCGTTCGTCATCAACATATCAGGTGGGCTTTGCTTACTAAAAAATAAATCTGTAATAGTGTGTCCTAACATTTCCCAACCAGCTTGTTGTTTATCTGAAAAAACGTAAGCATCGCCCTTATCATCAATGGCTGTTTCTATAATGCGTGTTGTCGTCATGCTTGGCTCTCTTATTGAATTAAAATAGCAGAGATCATCAATATAAGCTCTCTAGCATGTTGGGATCATATGCTGTAAGCGTTGCATTACTTTTTAGTTGCTCAATTAAATTGGGATTTGCAATAAAAGGTCGTCCTATTGCCACTAAGTCAAATTGCTTTTCTTTGATCCCTTGTGCCGCTTCATTCATTTCATAACCACCGCATGCAATAAGATTGCCTTTATAATGCGTACGGATAAATGACGTCATGGTTTGATCATTAAGTTCTGGAAATTTAACTTTATCATCGAAATTTCCGGTGTGAACATAGGCTATAGGTAACGAGTTTAATTGCTCAAATAAATAAGAAAATACTGCCGCATCTCGAGGATCGCCCTCTATTTGGTTTAAATAAGCTCCTGGGGAAGAGCGCAGACCTGTTCTATCATAACCGATGGCATCACCTACACTTTTAACAACATCCAGTGCAAATCTGGCCATGTTTTCTGATGTTTGTCCATAATGATCGGTGCGATGGTTAGTGTGATAATGCAAAAATTGATCAATTAAATAACCATTGGCACCATGTATCTCAACACCATCAAATCCCGCATTGATCGCATTTTCAGCAGCAATAGCGTATTGCTCAATAAGCGTTTGAATTTCAGGAAGTGTTGCAGCATGTGATTCACCGTAATGTAAATCTTCTGTTCTCCAAACTCGTCCTGTCATCTTAGTTGCAGAAGCAGATAGTGGTAATTTTCCATTTAAATAATAAGGATGTGACACCCTGCCTAAATGCCAAATTTGTAAAAAAATATGTCCATTATTTTTATGCACTCTATCGGTGACCTTTTTCCAGCCATCGAGTTGTTTTTGGGTAAATATTCCCGGAACATTTTTATATCCTATGGTATCTTCATGAATAATCGTTCCTTCTGTAACAATTAATCCAGCATCAGCGCGCCTAGCATAATATTCCATCATGTCATTTGATGGCGATAAATCATCATGTGCTTTATCACGCGTCATAGGTGCCATGACAATTTTATTTTTTAGTAAAAGCCGGTTACTTAATTGATACGGTGTTAATAATTCATCAATGTGATTCATGTTGGTCACTCCTAAAAATAGTTCAATATATTGCAAAATCTCGATATATATAGGTAATTTTTTTACAATCCTTTACCTATTTCCTGAAGAAATTTTTCCAAACAAGTCTTATTCAGCTTACAATAAGTCCACTGACCATCACGCCGCATGGTAATGAGCTCAGCTTGCTGCAATTTCAGTAAATATTGTGAAACAGTCGATTGCGACAAACCAATTTTTTCCTCAATTAGACCCACACATACGCCGTCCTCGCTGACATCACAGTGCGTAGAAGTAAAATGCTTGCCTGGCTCTTTGAGCCAGTTAACAATTTGCAGCCTTTTTTCATTGGCTAGGGCTTTTAAGATAGTTTGTGTGTTCATATAAAAAAGTATATATCGGAATATGCCGATATGTCAATACGTAAGAAGCCTCCGCAGCCTAATACCTGCCTGTACTAAATAATGTCTTAACCTGATCTTGACTTAGCTCATTATTAGCATAAATTTATACAAACTCGACATTATCTATCAAATTTGCAAATGATCAATCAGGGCCAGTATTTAAAACAAATCAATCAATTACAGTGATGGCAGTTTACGCGCTATTAGGGGCCCAAGGCAAGTATGGGAAAACAACACTTGCCTATAACTATGCTAGTAATACCTGGGTGCAATAATCTTTTTTAATTCAGAGCGTAGAACTATCATTGAAGAAATCCAAAGATGTTCTAATCTGTTGATATCGATAAACTTGTAATCATAGTATTTTCATTTTGCAACCATCTCATCACAGCCAAGATCCTTTTGCTCACGTATTAATAGCTCAAATGATCAGTGAGCTATTAATACTATTAACAGCCCGAAATAATATTCAAGCTTAGAATGCCGGACGAGAACATATAAGACGGTCTCTTAGATAATATGCTCGTGATGATCCAGTTTCAACCATAGCATTAATCAATGTAAAGCAACCATCATGTAATGCTTTTGATAAGGAATCAATTTGTAGAAAACGCTGAATAGAGATTTCTAGGTAAAATGCCGTATTAGATCCCGAAAATAATCTGGTATCTCCATTACTTAATTCATTTTGTAATTCTGCAAGTATCATGATGCCTTTTTCAAAAAATAGTGTCGGAAAATGATATACAAGAGAAGCTAATGCTTCAAATACATGTGGGTTTTTTCCAGCATTTGTAGCAAACTCAATTATTAACTCTTTCCCAAGAGCAATATTCTGATTTTTATAATCGACTTTCTGCCATGGCGTATCAGCATGTAACATGTATCTAATCAGTTTTATTTGCTCACCAGACTTTCGGCTATTGTGATGAGAAACCAGTAAGTTTGCAATTTCTTGCAGCTTTTCTGAAAATTTTTGCCATAAAAGCCAATATCTATCTCTAACATTTCCTCTTTCTGAAGCTGCAGCAACATGTATCATGACGTAAGTGATAAAACGTGGAGCCTTAGTACACCCCTGTTTCAAAAGTTCGATGTATTCTGAAAACGCAGAATCGCTATGAGTTAACAAATGATTGGAAAAATATTTTTTAAATAGAAGAGTCATGTCATGATTAATTTTACTTAGCGCATCTGATTGGTTGGATAGAGAATAAAGTTGTTCTTCATATTCAAAAAGCAACATAAGCATACGAGACAAAAAAACCACATGATTTGGTTCTTGTGAGCTATCAGGAATCATCAAGCACGGGCTTAATATATGCCATGAGCTATGCGTTTCAAACGTTATTTGGCTTAGGTCGGGCAATAGCACTCCTTTTAGAAATTCATGACGAAATTTTTCAATTTGTTGTTTTAACTCATCTATTATAATAGCAATTCCATCTTGATCTTGTGGGAAATTTAATTGCATTTGCTTAGGTAAACTTTCCTGCTTAAAACGTGCAAATTCAATAGTTGCCGCCACACAATTTTGTGCAAATTGGTAGTCTCGTTGCCATAAATGCTCCCGTACTCCTTCTGCGCCAGCATGTCGAATCTCTTCATTAACATCAGTTAATGCAAGCACAATTAACTTTTTAATAGCAGTTTTTTCATTCTCGCCAGTAGTAAAATCCAATAAAATAGGCAATACTGAAGCAGCTGCTGCACCAGAACCATCCGTTTTATCACATATCAACCTGTAATTATCTGTATCGGCATTAGTGGTGATTGCATGAATAATTTGTTCATTACACCAAGCAATGTTTTCTTGAGTTATCTCATTAGCATAATCGCGTAAAAATATTGCAGCAGAAGTAACAATACTGCCATACAACATTTTTACTAACTCAGGTGTTTCTTTAGAGTTGGCTATTGCATGTAATTCTCTAGCTTCGTCAAAAGCTTGGTTCCAAGTTGAAAAAAACTCATTCTCACTGGACTCTCGTTTGAGCATTTTTCTGGCCCATGAATCCAGCTTAACAAATCGATTATTTAACTGATTTTCTGTATACATGTTTTGGTGAGTCAATGCTAAATCTGGTTCTAGCTCTTTTGGTTGAAAAATGATGGTCTTATTATCCTCATTATAAATTATTTTCCCCTCACGACTATCCATTCTACTGAGAAGAAAACGCCCCTTTTGTGTATTTACAACTGATGGCTTGAGCATATCTATTACAGAAAGGACCTCATCTCTTAAAGCAGTGAATTGCAGATCAAAAGCGAGATCTTCTAAACGTCGTTTGCGCCATGGATAATCAGCGTATCTTCCAAATTCAGAAGTTAATCTCATTGTTTCCATGAAGTAGAGTTCAGGTGTGCGTAAAAGAGGTAGTACTGCTTTACCAATTTTTTGTGGGTATCCAACAGCCACAGCAGCTAAAACGGCTGTAGTTGTAACTGAATTACTGTTTTGTAAAATATGATCAAATAACCATTCTATTTCTTGAGAGGATGAAGACTTTTCTACATAATTAATTAAGAACCATTCTAGCGCCATTAGTGCTGATACAAGTAAATTAGGACATCCTGAATGCCCCCTATAAGCTAACCATAGTCGACAAGAATAAAATTGTTCTACAGACACTCCATCATTTAATATAATTCGTAATAAATTTTCTGATATTTTAGAGTTTACAGTTTGTTCAGTTATATCGTTATTAGTGAAATCTAGATTTGAAAAAGCATAATTTTTAGCACTGATATTCAAAAGTTTCAAGATAAAATCAATCCCTTTTAACGGATGAAATCTTAATAAAAATTGGAAAGGACCTTTTATGCCATCTATAGGATCATATTTGCCTTGATCACAATGAAGTCCAAAACACCCCTTTACATCTATATGCGCTCCTCCCCAAGGACCCGAGGGGCTTTGTTTTTTCTTTTCTATTAACCATTCTTGAAAAGCTAGTTTGATCACAATATCTGGATTCTGCTTACAAAGAAATGCAGATTCAATACCCAGCAATGCCACATCACAAAATTGATCACCATAAGCACGGCGCTCTCTTTTATTAATAAAAATTTCTGAATCTAAAAGTTCTTTAAATTCATTTTGAATTACTGGGGAAGTTCTTATTATGATGCGGAGTAGCTTTACCTGATCCCCATTATTTCTATAAGAATCTTTAAACTGCTCCAAAAAATAAAGCGCTAACAACCCTGCCTCACATGCTGGTGCTTGTGGAGCTTCAGTAATAGAAATTGTATTTACCCAATTATTTATTAACGCTACCACATCAGGTATAAGAGCAGGTGTGATGCGCTCTTTATTTTGAAAAATAAAACCAATAATTGCTTTCCAACCGATACCATACGGTGTTAAAAATAAAATTTCATGAAGTTTTTCATCAGTCTCACTATGTTTTTGTGGACCAATAGACGGGGCAGGAATTTGGCATGATACTGTCAGAACAAAACAAAAGCGCTTTAAAAGTCTTGCTTCATCTAGGAAAAGCCTATCCTTTATTAAATTCAAAAATACATCAGGATGCTCGCCTTGAAGTACTGCTGAAATAACTTCATCCCGCCAATCTGTTTGTATGGCAGGATCAGTCATAATTGAAACCATAAACGCTGTAATGTCTTCATCATATTTTAGCTTTTGAGAAAGCCATAAACGAAATGCACGTCTCATTGCAGGCTCATTACCAATTGCAGCGAGGAATTTGTTATTTTTACCTAAACTTTGATGATAGGCTTGCTCAATATATTTTTCGATAGCCCAATCTTCATACACATCATGAGCTAGACTAACTAATCCTTTTTTTCTTTCTAGTCGAATTAAGTTATCTTCCTCAAGTCTCGACAAAACCTCTGGGTTAAATTCTCCATATGCTACTCCGTAAGACATAAGTCTTGCACGTTTAACAGCGATATCAATAAAAAGAGATTCACGTTTTATGGGCATACCATTGAAGCGCTGTTGCTCTTTAACAATTACATATTGCCATATTTTTAAACGAAATTCGCGCTCACCATCCTCATTTGCAAATGTAACTCCATCCTTAATAATTGTATAAGCTAAATCAGCCAAGAAAGGGTTTTTAATTAGCTTTCGTAATTTAGGGTTTTTAGCTATGCTTTGTAAGCTTGGAAGCTGTTGACACATGTATTCAATTTGTGATTCATTGAAATCATTAAGCGACAATAATGTATATTTAATAGCAGTTGACTGGAAAAAGTAGGAATTGATTCCACCCAAAGCATATTCCCGACAGCTAGCTAGTACCGTCCAGCCTTGAGACCTATTTAGTAATTGAAGTAAATCACTAAAAACGGCTGTATGATTAAGCTCAAGAAGCCTTTCCAATGATTCAATAATTAAGTATTTTTTTGGTATGAGAGACAATCCTGTCACCACATCATCAATTGCTCCCCTGAAACCAAGAGCAGAAAAAACATCACTCAGATGAGGTTTTTCTAGATCCTCTGTTCGTAAGCAAAATACAGGAATCTGTTCATCTATATGATTACAAAAATCCTTGATTAGGCTAGACTTACCGCAACCGGGTGTACCGGTTACCAAAACAAACTGAGCTGTATTGGTCCGTTTAATCAATCTTGCAAGCTCATCACCTCTCTTGAGATGAAGCTCACCAATACTGCTTTTTATACCACTTAATATATACGCCCCATGCACTTTCAACTTTTTAATATCCTTGAGCCATTCATGAGAATGTACCGAGTTAAATGCTTCTTGAATATCCTGGGGTAAATTTCCTAGTGTTATAGTTCCTGCATTTTGATTAAAATCTTTGGTAACATACACAATTCTTTCCCACATATTTTGTACTGGGCTATTTGTGGATTTTCTAATTAAAGATTGAATTATTGATCGCACAATTCCTGTTGTCGTGTCTAGATCATAACAAATTAGATGAAAACTTTTTAGAAACATCCATAACTGCTCGTCTGAAACATCGATTCCGTTATTAGCTTTTTTCAATTGAATTTTAAATGCATCTTTTTTTTCTTTTTTTTTCTTCGTATTTATCTTTTTAAGAAACTCATTCTCATCCTCTGAACATCTTGCCCAATCAAGTATAGGCCGCACATGCTTAATATCATTGCTACTTAATGGTCCAGTGATAAGAGCAAACACAAATTTTTTGGAATTCGAAAATCGTTTATTAAAGTCATTCCAGGCATTTTTTATAACTTCAGCGAACAAAGCATTATTCGCTGTAATGCTAATTTCATGTTTTATTTGTGCCAGTAGTTCAACTTCCTCTTCTGATGATGGGTCCTGTGCAAATAATATAAAATCATCAGTATCATAACCATCGTACTTACCTTGCAGCTTAATTTTTTTTATAGGGAATTGAGGCAGACAAGGAGCGACACTTCCAGTTACCATTAGAAGTACAAAAAAAGCTTGGACTTGCGTCTCAAAATTGTTACCACCACCACCTGTAGAGTAAGGATTATGGGCTTTTATTTCTTGTTCAATCATTTTATATCCATATTACTCATTAAATAAATCAGTGAGAGTAAGCACCTGTGTAATCATATCCTCTGAATAAACAGTTGGCTTCAAGCCACTTATTGTTATAAATGCTAAAAATATCTGTTTTTGCGTTTTGGTGATTTTTCTGAAAACTTCAATTTTATTCCGTAGGATTGCCGCATATGCTTTATCAATTACAAATGGTTTCTCATTGTATTTAATTTCACAAATTGTAATTGTATCATCTGAACGATCGAATAATAAATCGATCTGTGCACCAGACTCTTTATTAATCCTAGGCGCATAACGCCAGCTCCCTACTGTTGCACCTGCATCAATACTAAGTGCTTTACGAATCTGTACAAGATGTTTATAACAAATAGCCTCAAAAGCATAACCAGCCCAACTCTTCCAGCTAGGGGATTGTGATTTGGCCAGCCAATATCCTGGTGTTCTATCATGTTTGCGAATAGTAGTTAAATTGGGCTTTATCCAATAAAGATAAAATAATATAAACTCATCTACTATACGGTAATAGATGCCTTTATCACTATGGCCATAAGGAATAAAGCTCAAAATAAACCCAGAGTCTTCTAGTTCCTTTAGCCGATGAACAACGCGCCCTCCGTCTGATGAAAGAGTGCTTTCATTGATTAATTGCGCTTGTCCAATACCATAGCGATATTTTGCAATTATTTTTACAAGATCAGCATACAGTTTAGATTCATTAAACAAAGATGCAAAAAGACGGTCAAATTCATTAACTAACGGCCCATCTTTTTGAAAACATAGTTCATCTAAGCATTGATATGCAGATAATCCTTTTCTAATCAATGCTAAATAATGAGGAACCCCACCTAATACCATATAAAGATCTAAGATTTGTCGCGGGCTTAATTTAATCTTCATATAGTTTAATAGCGCTTGGGTTTCAGATAAAGTAAAAGAGTCTAATTGCATCGTACGAGTAACGCGATTATAAAGGCCGCCTTTGTCATTTATTATTTTTTCAATTATCCATGAAGCTGATGATCCACAAATAATAAGTTTTATTCTGTTAACATGAACCCAATAGCGATTCCAGTAGTAATCTAATGCCTGCACTAGTCCTGAGCGTCTTGTGGCCATCCATGGAAACTCATCAAAAAATATTACTATTTTTTTACCTGATGGTATCTGATTAATAGCTTTAGTTAGTTCTTCAAAAGAATCTAACCAACGACGACACGATGCAATTGATGCCCCTCCGTAAAATGTAGCGCCAATTTGTTTTGAAAATTGCTCCAACTGTTCAGCAATTCTTCCTCCCTGGATGCCAGCAGTGTGAAAAAAAACACACGATTCTTGACTAAAGAAATTTTTTATGAGATATGTTTTCCCAATTCTTCTCCGCCCATAGAGAGCCATAAATTCTGCCTTACTAGACGTAAGAAATTGCTTGAGAATATTTTTTTCACGAATACGTCCAGTGATGGGGGAGGCTAAATTTGTCTTCATTTGCTACATATTTCCTGCAATAGGGCTGGATTGATCATATTAACCCGCCGGTTATGATGGTTTTATATTCGGCGGGTTTGAATGCAATTAAATATTAACCCGCCGCTTATAACATTATCATAAGCGGCGGGTTAAAACAAGCTGCATAAACAATAGAAGCAATACTACTTTAGCAACCCATACGCGGTACTATCAAAACCATTCGATAATGTAGCTAATAAATGCGTTATATGCTCTGACTTATGATCGGCACTTAAACTAATCCGTAATCTCGCCTCACCAGCAGGCACAGTGGGTGGACGAATAATACCAACTAATATGCCTTGTGATTTTAATTTTTCGCCAAGAGCAAGCGTATCTTCGTTACTGCCAATAATTACCGGTTGAATGGGCGTTGTTGAGGGTAATAATTTTAAACCAAGTTCAGTTGCACCTTGGCGAAATTGTTTAATAAGTTGCTGTAAATGTACTCGTCGCCAATTTTCCTGTTGGCTAATGGTGATGGCTTTTAAAGCAGCGGTTGCAAGCGCTGGTGGCATGGCAGTGGTATAAATATAAGGACGGGCGAATTGACGAAGGGTTTCAATGAGTATTTCGCTACCAGCAACAAAAGCGCCAAAGCAGCCAAATGCTTTGCTTAAAGTGCCCATTACGACAGGTACTTGCTCCGTTGATAAATTATCTTGTTCGATAATACCACCGCCATTTTCTCCTAACACACCAAAGCCATGTGCATCATCAACCATTAACCAGGCATTATTTTTGCTGGCTAATTCACTTAATTCTTTTAATGGTGCAATATCGCCATCCATACTAAATACACCATCAGTGACTAATAATTTACGTTTATTATCTTCGCATTCAAGTAAAATTTGTTGGCAATGATTGATATCAACATGACGATAGCGTAATAATTTTGCGCCAGATAATTGTGTTCCGTCTAATAATGACGCATGATTTAAACGATCATGGATTACAACATCATGACGTTGGCATAATGTGCTAATAACGGCTAAATTCGCCATAAAACCAGTTGAAAATAATAATGCAGCAGGGCGATGGGCTAATTTTGCTAAAGCAAGTTCTAATTCGTGATGAGCAAGCGTATGGCCATTAACAATGTGGGAAGCACCACTGCCTACACCATAATGTGTTGCAGCTTGTTGTAATGCGTTGATAACATCGGGATGATGGGCTAATCCTAAATAATCATTGCTGATAAAACATAAATAATTTTTACCATCGATTTTTTGGAAAATGCCTTGTGAACCTTCTCGCAACTGGTGATGACGCCACAAATTTTGTTGTTGACGCTGTTGCAGTTGCGGTAATAAAACGTTATCAAGCGTGTTCATTTTGCAAGGGTTTAATTCCTAACCGCTCAAATAAGGCTAAATCTTTATTTGTATCGGGTAACGGCGTCGTTAATAATTTTTCGCCGTAATGAATGGAATTAGCACCAGCAAAAAAGCAAAGCGCCTGTGTTTCATCACTCATGGTATTACGCCCAGCACTTAGACGCACATAACTTGCTGGCATCATTAATCGTGCTAAAGCAACAATACGCACAAACTCAAACACTTCTAAAGGAGCAGAATTTGCTAATGGTGTGCCAGGAATTGGCACTAATAAATTTAAGGGAACGCTCTCAGGATGCTCTGATAAATTAGCTAATTGTAATAATAAGCCTATGCGATCTTCTGCTTGTTCACCCATACCTAAAATACCACCACAACAAACACTAATACCTGCTTCACGTACATGAGATAACGTATCTAAACGATCTTGATAGGTGCGAGTTGAAGTAACTTTAGGATAATATTCAGGTGATGAATCTAAATTATGATTGTAATAATCTAATCCCGCTTCTTTTAACATGCTTGCTTGGGATGCATCTAACATACCTGCAGTTAAGCAAGTCTCAAGGCCTAATGCTTTTACTTCGCGTACCATGTCCTGCAACTCACCCATATTTTTAACAGGTGGCGAGCGCCAACCAGCGCCCATACAAAAGCGCGTTGCGCCATTAGCTTTTGCCTTTTTAGCCGCCGCAATAATCTCATCAACAGGCATTAATTTTTGTTTAGTAATGCCCGTATCATAATGACCACTTTGACTACAATAGCCACAATCTTCTGGGCAAGCGCCTGTTTTTACGCTCAACAAGGTACTGATTTGTACGGTATTAGCTGGGAAATACTGACGATGCACAGTTTGAGCATCAAATAATAAATCCATTAATGGTTGCTCTTTAAGCGCCGTTGCTTGTTCACGGGTCCAATCATGGCGAATTGAAAATGATGGGGTGTTTGACATACAATATCCTTTTACAATTAATGTTCAGCTGTAAAATTACGAGCGTAAAAAATTTCCAGCATTTCATGGCGTAATTTTTCACGTATCTTTTTTTCTTCCTCATGCGACAATTCATGCACACCAGAACCAAATAAGTAATTATCCAAATCAAATTCTTTTAATAACATTTTAGTGTGAAATATATTTTCTTGATACACATTCACATCAATCATTTCATACTTATTACACGTATCGTCTGCCAAATAATTTTGGATAGAGCTTATTTCATGATCAATGTAAACTTTGCCTCCATTAATTTCTCGTGTAAATCCACGTACGCGATAATCGATGGTGACGATATCAGACTCAAAACTATGAATTAAATAATTCAATGCCTTTAATGGAGAAATCACACCACAGGTTGATACATCAATATCAACACGAAACGTGCTAATTCCCTCATCAGGATGAAACTCTGGGTAAGTATGGACGGTAATATGACTTTTATCTAAATGCGCTACCACGGCCTCTGGTAAAGGACCTGGTGCCTCTTTACGTATCTCTTCCTCAGAAATAGGCACCGGGCCCTCGGCAACTAACATGGTAACGCTAGCACCTTGAGGATCATAATCTTGGTAGGCTGTATTTAAAATAGTTGCACCAATAATGCGCGTTACTTCAGTAAGAATCTCTGTTAGTCGCCCTGCATTATATACTTCATCGATATAGCTAATGTATTCTTGCTGATGCTTTTCATTGGTAGCATAGCAAATATCATAAATGTTAAAACTCAGGGTTTTGGTGAGGTTATTAAACCCATGTAACTTTAACTTTTCCAATCACTCACCTCTTTTATCTACTAATAATGGATGATAAATCAATTGCACGGTATTCTCGTCGGGATCAAAGCAATAAAAACTATAAGTTCCATCGTGATGTTGACGAGGTGCAGCCTTGATTTTAACGTTTTCTGATTGCAAAAACGTGTGCCATTTATCAACTAATTCTCTTGAGGAAATAATAAAACCCAGATGATCTAATCGCTGCGTCGGCGCCACTGTAGCATGAGGCGGCAAACGATGCAATGCTAAATTGTCACAACCTGAGGATAAATAAATATTGTCTGGATCAGGTTGCCACTCGATAGCCATGCCTAAAATACGGGTATAAAAATCGACACAGGTATCCCAGTTGCTAACCATCAAGGCAAGATGGCGTAATCCTGCTAAGGGTAATCGTTCAGACATCATTGTCATCCACGTCATGATAAAGGGTTGTAGTTTAACATAAGTGAGGTGTGGTGATGGAATGCTGTAGGCGCAAAGTAGTAATGTCCTAATTCATTATTATAGCCGCCATGGTTAGCTAACTATAAAGATATAGAATTGGGACCACTACACATTATGAGCGACAAGGAAATTAACTGCCAGCCTCAAGTCGAGAAACCACAGAAGACGTAGCTTTCATAGATTTTGCTACATCTTCTTTGTGTTTTATGAGAACGTTTTCTAGCCTTTATAAGCTCGCTGATCATTTGATAATCAGCCATCAGCGTGTCGTATTCCTTTTTGACAACTGGGTTTTTTAGCAAAGAAGACTAAAGTGAAATAGAAAAACCAGTTATTGTAACAGGAAATAATATCCGTTATATTATCTCAAATTAAGCAAAGTAAAAAAACAACAAGGAAATCTTGATTATGGGCCATTACTTAAGCTCTGAACCCTATTATCGATCACGATGCGATATATTAATAAATAATTTACTGCAGTCAGGGTATGTCAAAAAAATGTGTAAAGAAGAGCGCATTTACTTTGAGCATAAGACCTTACCTATGATTTTTGCTGACGAACTGCCGGATAATGCTTACCAATTATCACAAGGTAAGAAATGGGCTTTTTTCACACAATTAATAATAAATTGTATGACCGACGTGAAATCTCGTTATGTTTCTTTGGTTGCAATTCCGACTCCTGGTACAGAAGGTAAAGTTCACGTGTTTTATATCGGTCATGATCCTGATTTTACTTTAGATCCAAAAAGAGATTGGTTGCAGATACAAATAGACTTACAAAAAGCCGTACAGCAACGGTTGTCGTCTTTACTCCCATCGTTGTCCTCAAAAGATATTAGCTACACCAAAGTCGGTTTTAAGGAATGGGATCAAGACAAACGCTTAACTTTAGATAACAAAGTGAACCAAAAGATGATCATGATTCCACTGCTTTTGAAAAATATCGCTTGGTTAACTCAGCAGATTTCTCATCAATCTATAGAACTCCATAATAAAAAAGGACAACTCCAAAAAGCTATATTAACGGCTGCCGGCTTCTATACTACACAGCAAAAATATGTTGGCCACCAAAAGCTGAGTTTTCTTTATTCCAACCTCGTGCCACCTGCGTACCTCGCGTCATTCATAGGAGCCAAAAAAGGTTATGTTGATGAGTCTTCTGAAAGAACCCTCCTCCGTGCAGACTTTAAGCCTTTCTAGTGATAAAGATCATTCAATTTGATTAAATATCACAGTTTAATGAGGCCCTCATTCCTCGCTCTAAAGCTGGCGAAAGTATTTTCTTTTTTATCATCCGTAAGATGGCTTGCAAACATAATTTTCCGTCCATCTAAGCGTAGCAAAGGATCTCCAGGCTATAGCAGGAGATCCTTCGTTACGCTCAAGATGACGTAGTGGTCGCTCGAGATGGCGTGGTTAGAAAGAGAAACACAGCTTTTGAGTGGATGACTGTTGTGGCCTATTGTGCCAAACTAATAACTATTATTTTGCGACCAAGGATACTGAAATGAGTCAAAAGGATACTAAAGAAGAATTACAAGCTCCCACCAAGCCAACACAAACCAGAGCCAGCTATTTGTTTGTTGGATTACTATCTGTCGCTGCTATTATTTTGAGTTCGTATTTGTGGTGGCAACTCGATGCATTACGTCGTGATATGCGATTTAAACAACAAGATGTGCAAGATACTATCGAGGCAACCAGCAAATCCTCTCAGACATCACAATCACAACTACAAAGTTTGCAAGATAAAATCTCTGCTTTAACGAGTCAACAACAGGCATTACAAGAAAGTATTAGCAAAACCAATAATACGCCATCACCTATGGCTTACCTACAACCTTTATTAATCATGGATCATTTATTGTTAATGGCCGATGTTGAAATTAACAGTTTGGGGAATATTAATACTGGGATCTCATTACTGGATATTGTCCATTCACAGTTAAATGTATTACCTGCTGAGACCAGCAAACAATTGCAGCAAGAATTTAATGCGATTTCTCAACAGCTCGCAAAATTGCCCCCTGATTCAACTACGTTGATTAACCATTTACGCGAGTTACAAAAAAACATTGAGGCATTACCCCAACAAATTACTGCGCCTCAGTATGAATTAAATACACAACAGGCAAGCACGCAGCAGACCACAAGTGGAACTCCCTTTTGGCGCGAAATAATGTTATCAAGCGTGGAGTTTTTAAGTCAATTTTTCCGTATTCAACATTATGAGGCGAAATTTCAAGCGCCTTTACCTATTAGCGAACAACAATCACAACATTATTTATTAACCTTGTTAGTAGAACAAGCTATCGTTGCCGCTTTACAACATGATGCAACTACTTATCATCAGGCATTGCAGTCTACTGATGATTTACTAGCTAGTTTTCACCCAACAGAAGAAAGCGTGAAAATTCGGGAAGAGATTGCCAAATTGCAATCCACATCACCAAAACTTCCTGAAATCAATATTAATAGTATGCGCCAACTACTGAATACTGCTGCATCTTCTAGTCCTACTAAGGGAGTAACACCATGAAAATCGTATGGTGGGCTTTAGTATTTTTGGTGATCTGCGTTACCTTTAGCGCATTAATTCATTATGAGCCAGGTTATGTATTACTTGCTTTTGATAAATGGAGTATTGAAACCAGCTTTTGGGCATTTCTCATTGCTTTTCTTATCGCCTTTTTTGTATTACGGCTTATTTTCAAGTTACTTGCAGGGGTAATATCACTGCCAAAAAATTGGCAAAAATGGTCAACTGATCAAAAGATGAAAAAACTTCAGCAATTTAACCCTGCCAAGATATTAATTGCTGATGAGCAATATGCTGCGGCACAAGTTGTATTGGAAAAAATGCGCAGTGAATTAGGCGATAATATTCACTTACTGACTTTATTAAAAACCGTTTATGTGCAACAAAAAAATTGGTCAGCTTTATTATCTATTCTTCCTTCATTACGTAAGCACCAAGCAATTAGTGAGATGGATTATCAATTATTATCCGAAAAAGCTTATCAATCCATTTTTAGCACCTTAAATAATTATGAAGATTTATCATCGTATTGGAAAAAAATGCCCAGTGAGATGAAAGATGATACTTTATTGCTGCAAGTATACACAAACAAATTGCTTACTTATCCTGAAGAGCAACAGCAAGCTGAAAAATTATTACGAAAAGCATTAAATGCAAAGTGGGATGAACGATTAATAGAAAACTATGCAAAAATTAATAGCACAACGCCAGAGAAAGTATTACATCAAGCAGAACGTTGGTTTGAAGATGAACCCACACGTCCTGGTTTGGCGCTCGCGTTAGCTAAGCTAAATCTACAGCAAAAAATATGGGGTAAGGCGCAGTATTATTTAGAATATGTGATTGAAAAACAACCTTCACCACGTGCTTATTATATGCTGGCATCGTTACATGATCAGTTAGGGAATAAGGCGGCTAGTAGCAGTTGTTGGCAAGCGGGGTTGGCGTTGGCGGTAAGATAATATAGTGATATGGTTTACTGGATCCCGGATAATAACAGCCATTAAATTCGTGCTTCGCACTCATTAAATGGCTGTAATTTCCGGGAACCGCATCATTTCGCATCATTTCACATCATTTCGCATTACTTCGCATTACTTCGCATCATATCCGCACCACCCGCATCATCAACAACTTGCTCATTTGGTTCCCGGAATTGTAGTGTATCTTAGTGAGCGTAGCGAGCTTAGATACACTTAATATCCGGGATCCAAACGCCCACATTCCAACGTCATAACCAACCAATTAACTGTGATATCATTCACAGCAGACTAATCAAAACAATCAAACCATAGAACAAACAAAAACTTAGTAACAATCTTCTATCCCGCGTTAAAATATCATACGAAAAATAAAAATTCTTATCTTTGTTTAACCCACGCGTCACTAAAGCAATAGCACCTCGCTGCGAATGCCGTATGGCAAAAACCAACAAAGGAAATAAGACAAATAATTTTTTATACATTGGAACACCCTTAAAACGAAAACTAATTTTTATGCGTTGCACCTCTTCTTTTAACAAAGAGACGCTGTTAATCGCAATTAGCATCGGATAACCAATCATTACAGAAAGCCACTTTCGACTCATGCAATAAAGCAATAATTTTTCATAATCAACTAAATGCGCAGAGCATATCGAAACAATAAACAGCCAAAATAATCGTTGTAAGGAAGGGAAAAGCTCACGCAGATTCTCTTGACCAAAAAGCATATTGGTTAATAATAACAAGCTAATTAATGGCACAATGATTAATAACGCCATACCTATGGTGCGCAATGTTAAGCCAGCAAAAGTATAAAAAAACAAGGTACCGCATGCCATCAATAGTACATAAATCGGTTGTTTACTAAACCAAATAAATAGAAAGGCTAGTAGCGTTATGCCAAAGAGTATCACGGGATGAAATACCTTATTCATTTACGTCACCTGCTCCAATTGACCATTAGCTAAAATGAAAATTTTATCGGAGACTTGTCGTGCAAATTGCCAATCATGGGTAATAATCAATTGCAATTTATGCGCTGCCTTAAGCTCTAACAGCAACTCAACTATCAATTGCTGATGATAGCTGTCTTGCCCAAAGGTAGGTTCATCATAAAAAATGATGGATTTGTTTTGTAATAATTGCAACGCAATGGATAATCGTCTTTTTTGTCCCTCAGACAATAAGAAAGGAGAAATAGTTTTATCCACACCTGCCAATAAATGCATAATCGCTGGCCATGTTACTGGTTTTTTACCAGCAACCAATTGTAACTCGGCAGCTACATCTTGTGTATAAAAATCACTTTCAGGATTTTGGAACACAAACCCCATATGCTTGGCAATATTTTTTATCGGCAATAAAACCTCTTGTTGATACCAATTAATACTGCCATGCCAAGGTTTTAACAATCCCGCTAAAATTTTAAATAAAGTAGATTTACCTTGCCCATTACACCCCATAATACTGATAACTTCCCGACTATTGGCATGCAAATTAATATTTTGTAATAAAGGGCGATTTTTCTCATAAGAAAAATTCAACTGGTCAACGACCAATTGAAAATCACTTAATCCCTTCTCGATAGGCTCTACTTGTACTGTTGATTTGGTCGTCACTATATGCACACTTTGTACTTCGCTCACCGCTCCAGTGGGCGCAACATGAATCACTTTATCAGCTAAAATGTCCAATGCTTCAAGATGATGATCAACAATAAAAATACTCATTTGTTCTTTTAAAACGGCCAGCATCTTATAAAATGCATCACGTGCTGCTTCATCTAAAAATGCGGTGGGTTCATCGAGCAATAATATTTTGGGTTTTAATGCTAATAAAGAAGCTAATAATAAGCGTTGGCATTCCCCTGTAGATAACACATGCGTGTCACGTGTAATCAAGCGCTCTATATCAAACAGCGCAGTGAATTCTTGCAGACGAGCTGTGATTTCTTGCTCACAGAGTAATGCATTTTCCATGGAGAAAACCATTTCTTCTTTAACCTGACGATGGATAAGTTGGCAAAAAGGATTTTGAAATAAATAAGCAATGCTTGCTGCGGGTAATTCAGTAGCTATTTTACCGTCATAATATATCCCGCCAATTAAACGCCCCGCTGTGTGCTGTGGAATTAATCCTTTTATGAGTGCCAACAACGTTGATTTGCCACTGCCCGATTCACCAATAATGGCTACTAATTGTTTTTCTGCAATAGTAATCGCCTCATCGCAATATAAAGCGCGTTCACTTTGAGGGTAGGTAAAACGAAATGGGCCTAACTCAAACTTATTCACGTGATATCTCAAATTGATGTAATAAACCAGCCTTTAATAAACGCTTGGCCAAAAAGTAAGATAGGCCTGCAGCCAATATCACCGCTGAAAACATAAAGCCACTCATTTGAATTATATTAAATATTGGGCTTAATGAGCTATATCCATAAACATAAAAATCTAAAATATAACTACATCCTGCTGACGCCATTGCAGCAAGAACCAGCACCCAAATTTGCCAACAGCGATAAAAAAACAACATGAAAATAATTTCCGCACCTAAACCTTGTACTAATCCCCACACTAATGACATTAATCCCCAGTGTGTTAATGTTCCTTGCACTAGAGCTGCCATGACGGATGCCAATACAGCAACGCCTGGTTTTCGTACAATATAAGGTAATAAAATGCCAGGTAAAATCCACAATCCTGCGACTAAATATTTTAATCCCACTACTTTTAAAAAAGGACTAAGAATATCGTAAACAAATGTCCACGCCCATAATGCAATACCAATAGCAACAGAAACAACGGTAACTAGTACCAGCTCGATAATAGTTAACGCGTATTTTGATGATGTGGTCATGTTTTTTCTCCATTTGCTATTGCCACAAATTGCGCTACTGACAATGTCTCTGCACGTGCTTGTGGTGAGATACCCACAGCAATTAACTGGTCATTATTCACAAATCCTTTTAATGCATTACTCAGTGTTTTACGCCGTTTATTAAATGCTTCCCGCACAATGGTTGCAAATAATTCCCTATCACGCGCCACAAAGGGTAACTGGCGATACGGAGTTAAACGCACTACGGCTGAATCTACTTTAGGTGGAGGAGTAAAAGCACCTGGTGAAACTTTAAATAATGATTCCGCTTGGCAAAAATATTGTACCATAACACTTAATCGGCCATAATCAGCGCTATCAGGTTTTGCAATCATTCGATCGACCACTTCTTTTTGTAACATAAAATGCATATCGATAAGATAAGCTGATTGTTCTAATAATTGGAAGATCAAAGGCGTGGAAATATTGTACGGAAGATTTCCTACCACACGCAGCGAGGCGAGTTGTCCACCTGCTATAGTTGCCCAATCAGTTGTTAACACATCTTGCTGATGAACGATGAGCTCCCCCAATTTAGCACATTGCATTTGTAAATGAGGGATAACATCACGGTCTAACTCTATAGCTTGTAAACGTTTGGCAGCAGGCAGTAATACTGTTGTTAGCGCACCAAGACCAGGACCGATTTCTACAATTTGTTGATCAGGCTGAGGGTTAACTGCAGCAACTATTCGGTTAATAATATTTTTATCATGTAAAAAATGTTGTCCGAATCGCTTACGGGGCTGGTGTCGGTATAAGTCTTGAGGTAACATCAGCAAGATAACTCCAAGGAAAATGGGTATTCAGTATGATACAGGCGGTAAAAAGAAATATTGAAGTTCAGGTTCATCCTGGCTATTTGGAACATCAATCTCTACCTGAACAACAACATTATGTATTTACCTACACGGTCACAATACAAAATACAGGTAATGTAACAGTAAAGCTACTTTCTCGCCACTGGATTATCACGAATAGTGATGGTTATACAGAGGAGGTAAAAGGCGAGGGTGTAGTAGGGGAACAACCAACCTTAGCACCTGGCGAAAGTTTTCGCTACAGTAGCGGCGCGGTGCTTGAAACGCCTTTAGGTACTATGCAAGGCAGTTATGAATTCATGGATGAGAAAGGTATATTGTTTTCTACCACTATCCCCATGTTTCGGTTACTGGCAACTGATCTACAAGTTCATTAGCTTCTTCTATAATTGGCATATGTAGCTTTACTCCTCCCCTCCTACTTTGCGTGAGAAGGAATTTGTGAACAAGGAAACCCCATGGCAACCTATGCAATTGGTGATATTCAAGGATGTTATGCTCAATTACAAGAGCTACTATCCCTCATTGCACCAAGCGCAAGTGATACGATTTGGTTTACGGGTGACTTGGTCAATCGAGGCCCAAACTCAGTAGATAGCTTACGTTTAATTCGAAGTTTAGGATCGCAAGCGATTACCGTGTTAGGTAATCATGACCTTCATCTTTTAGCTGTTGCAGCCAAGACGCAACCTATAAAGCCTAAAGATACGTTCCAAGATGTATTAACAGCCAAAGATGCGCCAGAACTCTTAAATTGGTTACAACAGCTGCCATTAATTCATTACGATCATCATTTAAATTTTCTTTTAGTACATGCTGGTATTTTGCCCCACTGGAGTCTTACACAAGCTCAACAATACGGCAAAGAAGTAACCAATATCTTGCAAAGCGATCAAGCCAAAGAATTTTTCCTGAATATGTATGGAGAAAAACCTCAAGCGTGGTCGGAGGATTTATCAGGTTGGGATAGGTTACGCTTTATTACCAACGTATTTACTCGCATGCGTTTTTGCACGTTAGAAGCACATTTAGAATTTCACCATAAACAAAAAAAACATGCGGCACCTGAACATTTTATTCCTTGGTTTGAACATCCCGCTCATAACAATATTCCTTATCAAATTATATTTGGCCATTGGGCAGCACTGGAAGGAAAAACACATCATCCTAAAATTCATGCGCTTGATACGGGTTGTGTGTGGGGCAATTCATTGACTGCAATGCGATTAGAAGATGGTCAATATTTTAGTGTGCCAGGATATAAAGAGGAATAATTAATTCGACTCGGTAGTTATCATCAATGGCATAGTCACTAAAAGAGAAAGCAAAAACAAATATAAGATGAAGCGTAATACTATCCCTCGCATCACTGGTGTGCTAACTAACCGTTTTATGGGTATTCTTATTTGTTCCAAAGTCATACACCGTCCCTCTGTATCTATTGAGCCCAGATATTTGCGTCTTTACTGGCTAGTGAGTGAATCGTAAACTTCGCCCTTGGCTTTATAAAATGACGTGGTATACTTTATGCCGCTGTAAGGGCTATTCCCTAACAGCTTTTTCAATCCTTATAGAATAAATTCCGACAGGGCAGCGGAGATAATTAATAATGCATGCATTTCGTAACGTTTTTAGCTTACTTATTGGGCTGTTAGCTTCAGTTCTTTGTTACCCTGCGTTGGCAGAGTACAAACTTAATTTAACGTCAGGTGTTACACCGATTAGTCAGGAGGTGTATAACCTGCACATGATCATCCTTTATATCTGCATCGCTATTGGTGTATTGGTATTTGGTATTATGTTTTATGCTTTATTAAAGCATCGCAAGTCGCGCAATCATAAGCCTGCGGACTTCCATGAAAACACCAAACTAGAAATTTTCTGGACTATTATCCCCTTATTAATTTTGGTTGCGATGGCATTTCCTGCTACTCGTGTACTACTTGATATGGCAGATACTAAAGATTCCGATATGACTATTCAAGTAACTGGCTATCAATGGAAGTGGAAATACGATTACTTGGCGGATGATATTTCCTTCTTTAGTAATATTTCTACTTCATCTGAATCCGTTAAAAATGTTGAAGCAAAAGGGATACATTATCTACACGAAGTTGATAAACCACTTGTTGTGCCAACTAACCGTAAAATTCGTTTCTTGTTTACATCAGATGATGTGATTCATTCCTGGTGGGTTCCTGATTTAGGATTTAAAAAAGATACTGTTCCTGGATTTATTAACGAAAACTGGGCTGTAATTGAAAAACCTGGTATCTACCGTGGCCAATGTGCGGAATTATGTGGTGTACATCACGGATTTATGCCAATCGTCGTTGATGCCCGCTCTCCTGAAGATTATGAAAAATGGGTACAAGAAACTAAAGCATCTATTCTTGCCGAACGCGAACTCACCTCAAAAGTTTGGACAAAAGATGAGTTATATGCAAAAGGCGAAGAAGTTTACAATCGCACTTGCGCAGCTTGTCACCAACCAACAGGTGAAGGTATGCCACCCATGTTCCCAGCTCTTAAGGGTAACCAAATAGTCTTAAGTGATATCAATCATCACCTGGATATCGTGTTGCACGGTATTAATGGCACAGCAATGCAAGGGTTTGCAGCACAGTTAAATGAAACTGAAATTGCTGCAGTTATTACCTATGAACGTAATGCTTGGGGTAATAATGTTGGCGATATGATACAGCCTATCGACGTTAAAAAACGTAAAGAAGCACCAGCAAGTTAATTAAACTCGCGGTGTGTTATTAACAGCACACCGCTAAAGTCCAATTATAAAGAGAGAATTTACTATGAGCACAACTACTACAGATATGCACGCTGTTTCTGCCCATGCCGATGATCATCATGATCATGGTCCTGCTAAAGGTCTTTTGCGCTGGGTTTTTACAACTAACCATAAAGATATCGGTACGCTGTATTTATGGTTCAGTTTTACCATGTTTTTATTTGCTGGTTTCTTGGCAATGATCATTCGTGCAGAACTATTTCAACCAGGACAGCAATTAGTCGATCCTAATTTCTTTAATCAATTAACGACGATGCATGGTCTTATCATGGTATTTGGTGCAGTAATGCCGGCTTTCGTTGGTCTTGCTAACTGGTTAATTCCTATGATGATAGGCGCTCCTGATATGGCATTGCCACGTATGAATAACTGGAGTTTTTGGATATTACCTTTTGCATTTACCTTATTAATTAGTACCTTCTTTATGGAAGGCGGTGCGCCTAACTTCGGTTGGACAGCTTATGCGCCGTTAAGTTCTTCCACTGCATTCTCACCAAATTCTACTGATTTCTTTATTTTTTCTATCCATATGATGGGTATTTCTTCAGTAATGGGTGCTATTAACGTTATTGTAACTATTTTTAACTTACGTGCTCCTGGCATGACCTTGTTAAAAATGCCTATTTTCGTTTGGTCTTGGTTAATCACCGCTTTCTTATTAATTGCTGTAATGCCCGTTCTTGCTGGTGCGGTGACGATGTTATTAACCGACAGACATTTTGGTACCTCATTTTTCCATGCAGCAGGTGGTGGTGATCCGGTACTTTATCAACATATTTTCTGGTTCTTTGGTCACCCTGAAGTTTATATTATGATTTTACCGGCGTTTGGTATTATTTCTGAAATTGTACCAACGTTCTCACGTAAAGTATTATTTGGCCGCACCTCAATGATTTATGCATTAAGCGCCATTGCGTTCTTATCATTCATCGTTTGGGCGCATCATATGTTTGCTACCGGATTACCTGTTACGGCCACTTTGTTTTTTATGTATGCCACTATGTTAATTGCGGTTCCAACGGGCGTAAAAGTATTTAACTGGATTTCTACTTTATGGCGCGGTTCAATATCCTTTGAAACACCGATGTTATTTGCATTAGCATTTATTGTGTTGTTTACCATTGGTGGTTTATCCGGATTGATGCTTGCAATCGTACCTGTTGATTTTCAATATCATGATACGTATTTTGTGGTCGCTCACTTCCACTATGTATTAGTACCAGGCGCTATTTTCTCAATTATTGCTGCTGTTTATTACTGGATCCCTAAATGGACTGGTTATATGTACAGCGAAACATTAGGAAAATTCCATTTCTGGCTTTCAGCTATTGCTGTAAACATTTTATTCTTCCCTATGCATTTTATCGGATTAGCTGGCATGCCACGACGAATTCCTGACTATGCATTACAATTTGCTGACTTTAATAGAATTATCAGTGTGGGCGGATTTTTATTTGGTGCTGCACAATTAATATTTTTATACATCGTAATTCAAACCGCACGCGGGAAAACCGGCGTACGTGCAACAGGTCCTGTGTGGGAAAATCCTCATGGTTTAGAGTGGACATTACCATCTCCAGCTCCATACCATAGCTTTACTACACCACCTGAAGTGAAGTAATTTTAAGGAGCATCATTATTACCATCCGTCTCCTCTACATCGTCATCCCCGTCCCCACTTTCGTGAGGATAAATTCCAGCGGGGATCCATACGATGTTTAAAAACGGATGGATCCCCGCTTTCGCGGGGATGACGATGTAGGCAGTACAGAGAACAATATGGCGAATGAAACAAAAAAGCATACTAAACTGATTGTGAGTCTTTTAATCACGATGGCTCTTATGTTTGGTTTATGTTTTGCGCTAGTACCTTTTTACGATGCATTTTGTAAAGCAACGGGCTTATTAGGAAAAACAACGGATCAACGTGTAAGAATTGACAGTTTTACAACTATTGATCCAACGCGCACGATAGCAGTAGAAATCGTGGCTAATGTTAATAGCCGATTGCATTGGACTTTTAATCCGGATATAAAAATAATGAATTTACATCCAGGACAAGTGCAAACCGTTAATTTTTTTGCTGAAAATTTAATGAACCGAACTGTTATTAGCCAAACAATTTTTAGTGTTTCACCGTTTGAGGCGGCAAAGTATATAAAAAAGGCCGAATGTTTTTCTTTCTCGCCGCAAGTATTAGCAGCGGGACAAAGCGCTGAATTACCTTCAGTGTTTTTTATTGATAAAGATTTACCAGCAGAAATTAAACGAATTACGATATCGTATTCGGTACTTGATGCGGGATAAGAGTAAAGGTAATAGCAAGGATCTTGATGGACGGCAACATCTCTCTGGATCCCGGATAATAACAGCCACTAAATTCGTGCGATGCACTCATTCAGTGGCTGTAATTTCCGGGAACCGTGGCGGGGGCATCCAGCGTGGCTATTGTGATGAGCGTCGGGGGGCATATTACCGCGCTCTCTACGATTCGGTTCCCGGAATTGTAGGGTATCTTAGTGAGCATAGCGAACTTAGATACCCTTAATATCCGGGATCCAGCGGCATACCACCAAGGTCTCAAAATAACGGAGATTTTATTATGACCCAAACACCACCAACGAATTATTATGTCCCATCACAAAGCCATTGGCCCATCACTGGCTCAATTGCTTTATTTTTATCTGTGATTGGCGCAGTTAATTGGATCCATGGTCACCCTACTTTTGGTCATTGGGTGATGATTCTTGGTTTATTTTTCCTTTGTTACATGATGTATCACTGGTTTGGCGATGTAATCCGAGAAAGTATGGGTGGACTTTATAGCAAACAATTGGATAAATCATTTCGTCTAGGCATGTCATGGTTTATTTTTTCTGAAGTGATGTTTTTCGCATGTTTTTTTGGGGCATTATTTTATATTCGTGAATTTTCAGTGCCATGGTTAGGCGGCGAAGGTGCTCATGCATTAGCAGGCGAAGTTTTATGGCCTAATTTTAAAGCAACCTGGCCATTATTACATTACCCTGATCCTAACATCCCATCCCCTAAAGAAGTTATTAATCCCATGGGATTACCACTGATCAATACGATTTTATTATTATCAAGCGGTGTCACATTAACTATTGCTCACTGGGCATTAAGAAAAAATGCGCGTGGTACATTAGTTGCCTTTTTAATATTAACGTTATTATTAGGCTGGACCTTCTTGGGTATTCAAAGTTATGAATATGTTCATGCTTATAGAGATCTAGGATTAACCTTAGGATCTGGTGTTTATGGCTCTACTTTCTTTATGTTAACCGGCTTTCATGGTGTCCACGTCACCATGGGTACTATCATGTTATTTGTCGTATTGATACGTTGCATGAAAGGCCATTTTACGCCTGAGCATCATTTTGCGTTCGAAGCATCCGCCTGGTATTGGCACTTCGTTGACGTGGTGTGGTTAGGTCTATTTATTTTAGTTTATTGGTTGTAATGAAAAATAGTGAGCTCATCCAGCGTGATCTGAGTGTATTGTGGCATCCTTGCACACAAATGAAAGATCATGCTGATAGTTTACCGCTTATCCCTATTCGGCGTGGTAAAGGCATTTGGCTAGAAGATTTTGATGGTAACCAGTATATTGATGCAATTAGCTCCTGGTGGGTTAATTTATTTGGTCATTGCAATCCTACTATTAACGCCGCTTTACATGATCAATTAGAACAACTAGAACATGTTATTTTGGCAGGTTTTTCTCATCAACCGGCTATTGAACTTGCCGAGCAATTAATCAAATTAGCCCCTCCTGGATTAACGCGTTGTTTTTATGCTGATAATGGTGCCTCTAGCATCGAAATTGCATTAAAAATGAGCTATCACTATTGGCAAAATTGCGGTAATACTACAAAAACAAAATTCGTTTCATTAACCAATGGTTATCATGGCGAAACATTAGGCGCGCTTTCTGTTACCGATGTGCCTCTATTTAAAAAAGCCTATCAGCATTTATTATTTGATGTATTTTCAGTCGCTTCACCTGACTGCTATCATCGTGAACAAGGTGAATCGTGGCAAGATTATTCCCATCGTCAATTTCAACATATGGAAGCATTGCTCAGCATGCAGCACGAAAATATTGCTGCGGTTATTGTAGAGCCTTTAGTACAATGCTCTGGGAATATGCGCATGTATCATCCTGATTATTTACAGTTATTACGTGCCGCTTGTGATAAATATAATGTCCATTTGATTGCTGATGAAATTGCCGTAGGGTTTGGTCGTACGGGTACTTTTTTTGCTTGTGAGCAGGCAAATATTACCCCTGATTTTATGTGTTTATCCAAAGGATTAACGGGTGGTTATTTACCGCTTTCTGCTTTATTAACAACCACTAAAGTTTATGATGCATTTTATGCGGACTCACCTTCTATTAAAAGCTTTCTTCACTCACACAGTTATACGGGAAATGCCTTAGCCTGTCGTGCGGCTTTAGCAACTTTAAATATTTTTGCGACTGATAATATTCTTGAAAAGAATAAAACATTAATTCAATTATTATCTGATGCAACCAAACCTTTAGAAGAACATCCTCATGTCAGTGAAGTGAGACAGTGTGGCATGATTGTAGCTATTGAATTAGTACAAGATAAGAAAACACGCACTCCATTGCCAGCACAACAACGCCGTCATATTAAAATTTATCAATCTGCACTATCGCAAGGCGTTTTACTGCGTCCTTTTAGCAGCGCTGTTTATTTTATGCCGCCGTATATTATTACCCCTGAACAAATTACTACTATTGCACAAGTCGCCCAAAGCGCGATTGATAGTGCCACTCGAGATATATAATGCGCACCATTCGAATATATCAAACCCAAGAATTACATGTTGGTGGTACTTTTTCTTTAGATGAAGCAGCCTGGCGTCATGTATGCCAAGTTTTACGATTAAAAATTGGCGCTTTTTTTATTATATTTAATGGTGATGGTTTTGATTATACAGCGCAATTAACACAAGTTGGTAAAAGACAGGCTGAAGTCATTATTACAAAAAGCACAAAAATTAATAATGAGTCGTCATTAACGATACATTTGGGTCAAGCTATATCCCGCTCTGATCATATGGACTATGCTATCCAAAAAGCTGTCGAATTAGGTGTTACCCTTATTACACCTTTGTTAACTACCTATAGTGAATCCTACTCTACTGAGCGAGCGAATAAACGCCAGCAACATTGGCAACAGATTGCTATCAGTGCTTGTGAGCAAACGGGCCGCGCTGTAGTTCCTATTATTTCCTCGCCTATACCTTTGATAAAATGGTTAACTGAGATTGAAGAAGATTATTTTAAGTTAATTCTCCATCCATTTTGTCAATCTTCCGCTCTACCCTCAAAAATAGCTTCATCAAAATTAGCGCTGGCTATTGGACCAGAGGGAGGATTTAGTGAAGAAGAGTTACAACTTGCAAGCCAACAACATTTCCAACCCTTATTATTAGGCCCACGTATATTGCGAACGGAAACAGCAACTAGTGCGGCTATTAGTCTTGCACAATGGCTATGGGGTGATTGGCAATGATTAGAGGCACGCTACTAGCGGCACTCTCTGGCATTTTATTTGGTTTTTTAGGCTTTTTAGGCATGCGATTGCTGGATATGAACTTCTCTATCGAGAACATGCTATTTTGGCGTTTTTTTATTGCATTCTTATTTATTTTAATCCTGTTGCGACCTTTCAAAAGAAAATTAGTTTTTAACTTGGGTAAAAATACCTCCCTAATAAAAACATTAATTTTAGGCGCATTTTGTTACAGTGGTAGTAGTTCATTTTATTTTCTTGCCAGCGAGTATATTGGTACTGGGCCATCAATGGTTATTTTTTATTTATTTCCTGTTTTTATAATGCTGTTTGCATGGCTTTTTGATAAAGTAAAACCGGGAAAATATACTATTTTTTCATTAGCAGCTGTATTAATAGGGTTAGTCTTATTGCACAAGCAACAAGATGGCACGCTTGATATCATTGGCATTATATTGGCTGTTATATCGGCTGTCTTTTATGCGGTATTTGTTTATAGCAGTAAAGATCAATCAAAAGGGATTGACGCGCAATTATTAACTTTCTTGGTTTGTATTGGCAATATGTTAACTTTCCTCGTTTGGTCATTAATTACTAACACCCTTTTTATTCCTACCTCGTTAACGGCATGGTTTTATATTATTGCTCTTGGGATTGTCGCCACAGCTTTACCTATTCGACTATTTCTCATCAGTTTAAAATATATCACACCTGTTAAGGCCTCTTTGCTTTCTGTCCTAGAACCAATTGTTACTGTGATAATTGGCTGTTTATTATTGGCAGAAATTATTTCTCCGTTGCAATTTATGGGGATTATTGTGATATTACTGGGAGCCATTTTGATTCAATTTGAGGCGCAAACCAGCACTACGACAGATTAAATATTATTTAATCGACAGAGCATTTCACAATCATCACAAGCTAAAAACTATTACCATGCCTGTTGTTTTGCACCATATAAAAATTTGCTTTTGTACTGTTTAATAATAAATAATGTACTTTAAATGCTGAAATTTTTCAGCAAAAGAAGTAAAGGAGTTTATTATGCCAAAAAGAAATGCTCCGAGTGCACCAGTCCGATTTTCCGGTGGACTTGTCACGGGATTACACCTTGCTCGCTTACAACAACAAAACCAACAATTACTAGCAGAAAAACGGGCACATTTAGTTGAAATTGCATCATTAAAGCAACGAGTTACTGCATTGCAAGCAGGCGAACAACAGTTATCCAAAGAGCGGGATGAGCTACGTCAGCAACAAAATCTTTCATACAGTGAAAAAAATAATTTACACACCCAGCTTGCTATACATCAGCAGCAATTAACAGCACTGCGAGAATTATTAACGCAGGTAGAACAAGAAAAACTCTCTTTATCCACAACATTACAACATAAGTTAGAAGAAGCAGCTTCTTTGGAAAGTAGTTCACACCAAGAAGTACTCGCCATTAGTCTGCAACATGAAGCGCATATCATGTACTTTGAAAACCAAATAGAAGATTTAAAACAACAAATAAATACCATAACGCATTCTTATCAACAATTACAAACAACACACCAACAATTATTATCTGATTATGATGAACTTCTTAGCGAACGATATGCCTCTGATATAGAAGCAGGCTATGTTACTGTAGGACCGGCAACAACCATTCAAGCTGATCAAGCTGGGCAATCTGATATGGATCTTGATACCTCACCAGCATTCAACACACGCTCACAAGCAAAAAGACAAGGAGGGCCTTAAGTAAAAAACGCCTATCCTGCCATCTGGGATAAATTGAAAATAGGCATTAAAATTGCCAACACGATAAATAGCACAATGATGCCAAGCACTAATGTCATTAAAGGCTCTAATAAAGAAATCATCGTACTAATCGTTTGCTGTGTCGTATTTTCCTCGCTTTCTGCTGCGCGATTTAGCATCGCATCTAATTGACCACTACTTTCGCCATTGGCAATTAAATGTAAACTAATAGCTGGCACATAACCACTTACTTTTAATGCTTGGTTAATACTAACACCTTCTCGTACTTTTTCTGATGCCTGTTGTAAAGCGCGTTGCATTGGCAAATTATTAACAACCTCTGTAGCCAATTGCAGTGCCTCAATGATTGGTACACCTGCTTGTAGTAAAATGGCAATTGTACGGCAAAATCGCGAGGTATTTACAAGACGAGTTAATCTGCCCACGAGTGGTAATTTTAATAAAACTTGATGAACACGATAACGAAACGTTATTCTACGACAAGCACGCTGAAATAAAAATATTCCTAAAATTATCAGAGCAGTAATATACAACCCATAGTCTCTAACACCCTCACTAAGGCCAATCAATACTTTTGTCACTAAGGGCAGCTGTTTATTACTATCAGCAAATAATACGGTAATTTGCGGTACTAGTGTCGATAATAAAAAAATAACAATTATAATAGCCACCATCAACATAATCGCAGGATAAATCATGGCTTGTTGAATTTTTTTATGAATGGCTTGTTGTTTTTCTACATAATCTGCTAAACGCGCTAATACACTATCAACATGCCCTGCATTTTCACCCGCTTTTATCGTGGCACGATATAAAGGCGGGAATATGGCAGGAAATTCCCCCAATGCAATAGCAAGCGAGTGCCCTTCTAATACTTTAGCTCGCACCGCCATAACAATTTTCCGCATACTGGTTGATGAAGTTTGCAATCCCACACTGTGTAATGCATCAGCAATAGGGATGCCTGCAGATAATAATGTTTCCAATTGACGTGTAAACAATACCACCTCGTCTGATTTTACACGTTGAAATAAACCCAGCTTTAATGATTTTCGTTGTTTTTTATCCGAGGGAATAATGGTAATAGTCTCCACAAATAACCCTTGCTCTCGCAATTGTTGACGTGCTTGGCGTGCGGTATCTGCCTGTAGCATACCTTTTTGCTTCTTACCTTTTTCATCTAGTGCGGTATATTCAAATGCAGCCAATGGTTAGCTCCTTAAAATTTAATTGCTCTCTGGGCTGGTTTCATAAAATGCTGGCAATGTTAAGCAGTGTTCATAAATTTCGCTAATTAAAGGAAAACTTGATAAATCACATGAAAAACGCTTTGCGTTATAAACTTGAGGAACCAAACAAATATCGCCCAAGGTTGGTTTATCTCCAAAACAAAACGGGGTTAAATTTTTACGATGAGTTAATACCTTTTCTATTGCTTGAAATCCGTTTTCTACCCACTGATGATACCAAGCGGTTTTTTGTTCATCAGTAATACCAAGCGTATCTTTTAAGTAATTTAAAACACGTAAATTATTTAAGGGGTGAATATCACATGCAACCAACAATGCCAACGATCGTGCTTGTGCCTTTTCTGAAATATCTTTTGGAAAAAGCGAAGGTAAATGCGGGTATTTTTCTTCTAAATATTCTATGATCGCAAGTGATTGGGTAATAATTGTATCACCATCCATTAATGTTGGTACTAATTGCTGTGGATTAAGGCTTGTATAATCAGCTGAAAATTGCTCACCACCATTATTTAATAAATGAATTTCCTGCTTTTCATAAGGCAGTCCTTTAATATGAAGGGCAATACGTACGCGATAACTTGCGCTAGAGCGAAAATAGTTATAAAGAATCATTTTCTATCCTGGGTGGTATGGTACAATTTGCTTATTTTACCCTAAAGGCAATCATTATGTCGCAACAAGCTGATACTATTATCACTATTTGCCAACATTTACATAGCCGTAACCTGCTTGCTGCAGCTGATGGGAATATCAGTATTCGTCTTGATGATGAGACCATACTCATTACGCCAACAGGTATCAATAAAGCCCAAATCACAACGCAACAATTAGCAAAAGTTCATTTGTCCGGTACTGTTTTAGAAGGCAACCCTAGCAGCGAGCGACTCATGCACTTGGCCATCTATAATGCCTGTCCACAAGCAAAAGCAGTAGTGCACGCCCATCCACCTACCGCAATTGCCTGGAGTGTTGCTAAACCACATTTAAAAGCACTTCCTAGTGATAGTTTACCTGAAGTTATTTTAGCAGCAGGTGAAATTCCTATAGCTCCGTACGCAAGACCAGGGACAGCAATGATGGGTGAAGTGTTATTACCCTTTTTGCCAGCACATCGTCTTTTTATCTTAGCGCGTCATGGCGGACTTTGTTGGGGTGAAAGTTTAGAGGAAGCAAGTAATGGTATTGAGCGGCTAGAGCAAGTAAGCCAAATCTTATTAACAGCAGAATTGCTGGGTGGCGCTAAACCGCTAGATGAAAAAGAGATAGCGGCAATAAAGGCATTAAGGCAACAAATAGGACCAAAAATTATATGAAGAAATTAGAATCCTTGGGGTTGCGTTTTGATGGCAAAGATATCTGGGTGCTTGATCAAACCCAATTACCCGTTAAAGAAGTATGGTTAAATGGTACTGATCCAGAACAAATGGTTGAGCATATTAAAACATTACGTGTCCGTGGTGCACCATTAATTGGCGTTGCTGCTGCGTTATGTTTAGGTCGATTTATAGAAAATAAGAATGATGCAACGCGTATTCAACAAGTAGCCACAAAACTGCGTAACGCGCGTCCTACAGCTGTTAATTTAATGTGGGCTTTGGATCAGGTATTACAGGCTAATGATCCCGCTGAAAAAGCAGAATCTCTTTTTTTAGAAGATGTTAATCTTTGTGAAAAATTAGCAGAGCAAGGTTGTAAATTATTAACAAATAATGAAGTGGTATTAACCCACTGTAATAGTGGCGGCCTTGCAACGGCAGGTATTGGTACTGCATTTGGTGTTATTCGACGTGGTTTTGAGCAGGGAAAAATTCGTCATGTGTTTGTTGATGAAACAAGACCTTTATTACAAGGCGCGCGTTTAACTTCTTGGGAATTAAATAAATTAGGTATTCCTCACACCTTAATTGCTGATAGCATGGCTGCTGTTTTAATGCGCGAAAATAAAATAACCCGCGTTTTTGTGGGCGCTGATAGAATTGCAGCTAATGGTGATACTGCTAATAAAATTGGCACTTATAATCTTGCTATTGTTGCCAATTATCACCATGTACCTTTTCATGTTGTGGCACCTTATTCAACAGTTGATCGTAATTGTTTGCAAGGGAAAGATATTCATATTGAAGAGCGTGATCCTACGGAAATTTACAATTATCCTTTGGAGCAAGAATTTGAGAATTTGAATATTTTTAATCCGGCTTTCGATGTTACGCCAAGAGAACTAATTACCAGTATTATTTTAGATAGTGGGATTATTTAATTTGAAAATCTCTTTTTTATCAAAAATAATATTTTGACAAAACCAATAGGTTGATTAATAGTAATTATAGTTGAAATAAAAAAATTGGTTCGCTAAGAGAAATAATGGATAAAGATGATCCTAGTACTAAACAATCTAGACTAACAAAAAGTATTAGCACTCTCACTTTTCGTTGGAGCAGAAACAAGACTACTCGCGATAACTCATCTCGAAGATCTTCCTTGCCTAACACACTCAAAGATGATCAAATAGGAATAGCAGGAGATTCAAGCACTACTGCATCTAGCTCGCGCTCAAGTACTACCGCATCTAATTCTGCCACCTCCTCACCTTTACTGAGTAGGAGAGATTCTCAAGAACCAACCCGTCCCTCTACCCCATCTCCAATAAATGACAAGAACAGCACCCGTCTCAAAGATGAATATGATGTATTTCCAAAAATAACTGAAACTGCTAACGAAGTACAACGAAAAATAGGAGAGCTCTTGTTAGATCAAGCTAAACACTTTGTTAGTATGCCTCCCACTACAAGTGACATATTTAAAGCACAACTGGCTTCATTTCTTCAACAACTAATTGACACAAACTCTCATCATCATTTGATTCAATTTATTAACAGATTAAAAAATAATTTAAAAGAACCTGCTTCTATAGAAAAATTAATCGGTGAGCTCACAAAGGAAACGGGCCCAGCTGGCTTTTCTTCAATAAAATTACAGCTTGAAAATTTCCTACCTGACCTTCCCACTTTCGTCTTATTAGAAGAACGACTGAGTAAGTGGAGCGAATATGATCAAACTTTACGTATTGACGCTTTTCAGCGTAGTTTAAAGTTTTTTGTAAAAAGATGTCCAAATGATCTGGTGACTAATATTAATTATATATATTCAGATCAATTTAGAGATAGATGGCCAAAATTAACATTTGATCTTATTTCTTCATCAGGAAGGGTTAAACCTTGTGAAATAAATTGCGATGATGAGGAAAAGATAGCATCTTTTATAAATACTATTTGCGAGAACGTTCTACTGTTAGCTCGTGGCATTAACAAGCCGGAAGATATTGAAAAATTGATTGCCACACCAAAACAAGCTATTGAAAAAAAGCATAAAGGAACTATGCGCGGACTTTTTGGGATGTGATATTGTTGGAGTAGGCTTTCACGCCACTGACTTATTCACTTGATAGGTCTACAATTTCTTGCTGTTTTTTCTCTAAATATTTATCCATCACCGCACGTGCGACTAATGACCCTGCTGTACTATTTTCTACCATAACAGCAATGGCAATTTGGGGATCCTCTATCGGAGCAAAACCAATAAATAAAGTATGATCACGTAAGCGTTCATCTAAATTACCCGCATTATATTTTTCGCCCTGTTTAATTCCCACCACTTGTGCTGTGCCTGTTTTCCCTGCAACAGTATAAGGAGCATTTCTAAATGCTCTAAAAGCTGTTCCCTGAGGTAATGTGGTAACCCCTTGCATGGCAGCTATTATCTCATCCCATTGCTCTTCAGTGCCAAGCAAAATGGGCTCACGATGTGCTGGGCGAAAATCAACTTGCTCACCATCTTCTGATTTATAACTTTTTAATACATGAGGCATAATACGCTCGCCCCGGTTGGCCAAAATGGTTGTGTAATGAGCTAATTGTAGCGGTGTAGCTAAAGTATATCCTTGGCCAATACCATGAATGATTGTTTCACCAGGATACCAAGGTTGATTTAATGTTTGTTTTTTCCATTCAATAGAAGGCACTAGGCCTGGTGATTCGCTTGGTAAATCAATACCTGTTTTTTGACCAAAATCAAATGTTTTTAAGATGGATCCAATACGGCTAATACCCATGTTATATGCCAACTGATAAAAATAGGTACTGTTAGAAACGACAAGAGCATCAAACATATTAACCCAACCATGGCCTTCACGACGCGCGTTACGATAATAATGGCGACCACCTGGTAATTTAAACCAACCGGGATCAAATAATCGTTTTTCAGGATCTATTATGCCTGTAATTAATCCTTGTAATGCAAAAATTGGTTTTACTGTAGAGCCTGGAGGATATTGGCCACGTAACGCTCTATCGTATAACGGACGATCCGGTGAATCGCGTAAAGCAACATAGCTTTTTTGATCGATACCCACAACAAATAAATTCGGATCAAATCCTGGTTGGCTTAAAAGAACTAACACCTCACCTGTTTTAGGCTCAATAGCCACAACAGCACCACGTCTTTCCCCTAATGCATCTGCAGCAACTTGCTGTAATTCTATATCCAGTGTTAATTGGACATCGCTACCACTTTGTGCTGGTTGTCGTTCTAGCACACGCACTAAACGTCCACGCACATTGGTTTCTACTTGTTGATAGCCTACTGTGCCATGTAATAAATTTTCATAATATTTTTCAAAACCATTTTTACCAATTTGTTGTGTGCCCCGATAATTGGATTTATCAATAGTTTCTAATTCTTGCTCATTAATGCGGCCCATATAACCAATCACATGGGAAGTTAATTCTTTATAAGGATAATAACGCACTAATCCGGCAACCGCATCAACGCCCGGAAAGCGGTAATTATCGAGCGCAAAACGTGCTAATTCTTCATCTGATAATTGAAAGCGCAAAGGAATACCTTGAAAACGACGTTTTTGTTTTAATTGTTTATAAAATAAATCTTCATCTTTTTGCGAGATTGGAATAATTTCTTTTAATTCTTCTATTGTTTTTGGGATGTTTTTAATACGCTCTGGACTAATCTCTAAACGAAAAGAAGGGATGTTTTCTGCTAAAACTCGATTTTCGCGATCGTATATTAATCCACGTGCGGGTGATAAAGGCAGTACAGTAATGCGATTATTATTTGCTAAAGTGACATATTTATCGTGTTGAAATACTTGTAAATAAAATAAACGTACCACTAGCAAAAACAATAATAACCCTGCTCCTGCTAATAAAATAGAAGTGCGACGCGTAAATAAACGCATTTCGCTCGCATTGTCTTTTAATGATAACCGTTTACGCACGATGATATGGATGACCCGATAATAATGTCCATGCTCTGTATAGTTGCTCTGCCACTACGATGCGCACTAAAGGGTGCGGTAAAGTTAAAGCAGACAACGACCAACGCTCAGCTGCTTTTTCACGACAAGCTGGCGCTAAACCATCCGGGCCACCAACTAATAATGACACCGACTGGCCACTAGTTAACCAAATTTGCAGGCGTTTTGCTAGTATTTCAGTACTCCATAAAGCCCCATCAACTTCCAATGTCACCACATGACTTTGGGATGGGATGGCGGCTAATAGACTTTCGCCTTCTTGAGCTATTAATTTTTCTACCACGGAATTTTTATTACGCGGCGCCATAGGTAGTTCATGTAATAATAATGAACATTCACGAGGTAAACGTTTGGCATATTCTTCATAGCCAGCGCTTACCCATGCAGGCATGCGTTGGCCTATGGCTAATAAATGGATTTTCATCGAGCTTTACCGGACAATTACTCTTCTTCCAAGAAGCTGCGTAATTGTTCCGAGCGGCTTGGGTGACGAAGTTTGCGTAAGGCTTTAGCTTCGATTTGGCGGATACGTTCGCGAGTTACATCGAATTGGCGACCGACTTCTTCTAATGTGTGGTCAGTGTTCATATCGATACCAAAACGCATGCGTAATACTTTCGCTTCACGTGGCGTTAAGCTTGCTAAAATATCGCGGGTTGCTTCGCGCAAACCTTCAACAGTGGCTGCTTCAAGCGGGGATAATAAACCCGTATCTTCGATAAAATCGCCCAAATGGGAATCTTCATCATCACCAATTGGTGTTTCCATCGAAATAGGTTCTTTAGCGATTTTAAGAATTTTACGAATTTTTTCTTCAGGCAACAGCATACGTTTGCCTAATTCTTCTGGTGTAGGATCGCGACCCATTTCTTGTAACATTTGTCTTGAGATACGATTGAGCTTATTGATCGTTTCAATCATATGGACAGGAATACGAATGGTGCGTGCTTGATCGGCAATAGAACGAGTAATCGCTTGTCGAATCCACCACGTTGCATAAGTAGAAAATTTATAGCCACGGCGATATTCAAATTTATCAACCGCTTTCATTAGGCCAATATTGCCTTCCTGGATTAAATCTAAAAATTGTAACCCACGATTGGTGTATTTTTTGGCAATGGAAATAACCAACCGTAAGTTGGCCTCTACCATTTCTTTTTTAGCACGACGTGCTTTTGATTCGCCACTTGATAATTGACGATTGAGATCTTTAATTTCAGAAACTGCTAATTCGGCTTGTTTTTCTAAAGCAATGAGGCGCTCTTGGCAAGCAATCACTTCATCACGAATACCATTTGCTGCTTCTTTTTTGATTTTTCGTTTAGTAATTTGTTCGTTTAACCAGTCTGTATCCGTTTCATGCCCTGGAAAATTCGCAATAAAATCTTTACGTGCCATTTTTGCTTTAGTGACACATAAACGCAACATGGTGCGTTCTTGATTACGCACTTCTTCAATTAATTTGCGTATTTGGCGGCATAATTGTTCAAATTGCCTTGGCACTAATTTAAATTGTAAGAATTCTTGGATTAATACATCGCGAGCTGTTTGTGTTTTTTTATGATTGCGCCCATTTTTTTTCTCAGCAGCAACCAGCTTTTTATGGGCATCTTCTAGTGCTGTAAAGTGTCTACGCGCTAATTCGGGATCGGGGCCTGTTTCAGTAGCAAAATCACCACCAGCCTCACCATCGCCGCCTTCTTCCTCTTCCTCAACCACATCAGCTAGTTCAGCTATTAACGTGTCTTCACCTTCAGCAGTGCCTGCTAATAATTTCTCACTTTCAGCAGCAACATCGCCATCGGTAAAGCCAGTAACAATTTCACCTAATCGATTAACGCCACTGTCATCTTGTAGGATGGTTTTGTAATTCGAAATTAACAGCTCCATTACCTTTGAGTAAGAAGCCAGAGTGCACATGACTTCATGTACACCCTCTTCAATTCGTTTGGCGATCTCAATTTCGCCTTGACGCGTTAATAGCTCTACCGTACCCATTTCGCGCATATACATACGCACGGGGTCGCTAGTACGTCCAAATTCACCACTATCAACGGCAGCCAGTGCCATTTCTGTTTCTTCAGCAACATCTTCATCGGCTTCAGGTGGATTACCTGCTAGCAATAACGCTTCGAGATCAGGCGGCTCCTCATAGACGGCAATGCCCATTTCGTTTAGCATGCAAACGATATCCTCAACCTGTTCAGGGTCAATGATTTCGGGTGGCAAATGATCGTTAACCTCAGCAAAGGTTAAAAATCCCTGCTCTCTACCACGAGTTATAAGCAGTTTGATTTGTTGACGTTGTTCTGGGCTGATATCAGTCATGACATTCCTACTAAAATCGCAAATAGCGAAATTTCTGATAAAAAGTTTGGAAAAGACACGGTGGTTTAATTTATGAATTTATCACAGCAAGCAAGCTAAGTCCAGGGCTAGGGTGTTTTATCAGATCCTCCCGGTAGACTCATGAAGCTAAAAGTATAAGGCTATCGTGAAAATAAGGTCAAGGCACCTAGCGCTCTCTCCCGAGTTGGTAAGCTAAAGGGTAGTTTTTCTGGGTACTGAAGTCTCAAGGGGTAGCAGAGCTCATCGTATGGTATCATTATGATGGTTATTGCTAAGAGGTATCTATAGTTACTGTTTTTTTTAAAGAGCCCTCTTCTAACGAATGATTTTTCTTTATCGTTTGCTTCTGATGCATCCGAAATTAAGTTTATCTAATTTAGCTTGTATTTTATCTTTCTCTTTTTTATCATACAAGTCGGGATCGAACCCAGGCCATGATCTTTTAAGAATGCTCTTAATAAACTCACTTGATAATATCTTTAATATCTTCCTTCAATGTTGCAACTATTGGGAAACAAGCTATAGCTAAGATAAAATGGCATACTAAAAAAATAACTAGTTTTTTATTTTCTGCACATCTTTTTTTGATTTCTTCCTTATATGCATTTATTTCAGCTGATTTCATTGTTTTAATATCATTAAGTGCCGTAACACCCCCACTTTTCACAGGTTAAGTCGATACTAATTTCTGGAAAAAAATAAATCTGCCATGGAGGAAACTATTTTACTAAAATCTTTTTTTGAATATCATTTAAAATAGTTTCTTTTTACTTCCTCCTGATAAATAATTGCATGCTTTTTTAACAGCAGGGCCGCCTTCATTTGATGATGTTAAAAGCCGGGCGATTGTGGAGCAAATGCAGATGAATGAGAAGGAACATGCCAATACCGCTAATAGTTTAGGGGCAGAAGTTTTACCATCGCCAGTACGTGAAGTAATGCGGATAGCATCTCAGGTGATGACTACGGTTGCGCATAAATGGTGATAACTCGAGTTATACCAAACTGGTAATTGACTTCCTCTAGCATGCGTTCGGTATCTCTATCGATACCAAAACGCATGCGTAATACATTCAATCCTCAACAATGATCGTTGTTTTGTTTGTAACAACCCCTTCGATTGATGCCGTAATTGTAGTTGCTCCAGGCGCTATCGCAGTAACAACCCCATCTTCATCAACAGTTGCAACGTGTGGATCAGAGTTTTCCCATGTTACCAAAGGAGTAACGTTACGAACCAAACCATCATCCAGCCCATCAACAACTATTGTCGTTACCTCCCCCACTTTTAAGGTAGGAGCAACATCCAATACGATAGCCGACGGCACTCCAACTTTAGGAGTCTGGGTTCGCATCATCATTTGACTAGGTGTAGACATTGCTTTAGTAGAATCTAAACCAGATGTCGCTGGGAAAGAGGGCTTCTCTGAAGATAAAACTTTGACATTGGTACTACCACTGATCCCAGTGATTGATTCTTCTGCTGTAATGACCGCAGTACCAACGTGAATGCCGGTAACTAGACCAGCGCTCACACTTGCGATATTAGGATTTGCTGAGCTCCAAGTAACAATGCTAGTTAAATCTCGAGTACTGCCATCTAAGTAAGTACCAATAGCTCTCAGTTGTCGTATATGACCTTGGAAAATAGACGGATTGGCCGGCGTAATGGCTATCGATTCTAATACCGAACTGGTCACGGTGACCGTAGTATTACCAGAAATTCCCGTGCTGTTATCTGTCGCACTGACCGTGGTACTACCCACATCAGCACCGGTTACTAAACCAGTCGCATTCACTCTAGCAATGCTTGTATCAACAGATACCCAGTTCACTGCGTCAGTAATATTTTGGGTACTACCATCTGAATACCTTCCGGTTGCAGTCAGTTGTTGTGTTTCACCACTTGGCAAGGACGGATCTATCGGGGTAACCGCTATCGATTCTAGTACCGCCGTGGTCACGGTTACCGTGGTA